>Ga0105238_10000068_pt1 | contig 118695 bp, 222 predicted proteins | sample KBSC34metaG_FD_81526 | JGI IMG/M metagenome (GOLD analysis project Ga0105238, IMG submission 81526) | Corn rhizosphere microbial communities from Kellogg Biological Station, Michigan, USA - KBS C3-4 metaG | ecosystem: Host-associated > Plants > Roots > Rhizosphere > Soil | place: Michigan...
AACGAGACGTGTGAGTTGTATCGTAAAGCTTTGCGGCCATCCTGTAACGGACGTTGCAAAAACAGCCGGCCACGATCACGCTATCGAAGTGCCACGGATGATCATGGATCGTCGAGACGCCCGGGACAGCGAAGCGACTATCCCACAGGTTGAGCCGGAATCGCTTGGGATCAGACTTCGGTCCGAGATAGGTCCGGAGCATGCCGAAGCCTTGGAGCGACCACGAGTGAGCTTCGTGATTGCGCAGCACGCCCTCGACAAGCGGCATCAGAAAATTCGCGTCGGTTCGCATCCGACTTTCTCCCTAAAAAGGATGGTGGTGGCCCGAGGGTCCGAGCCGCCACTTAGCCCGGCCCGACTTCTACGGGCAGTAGGTCAGTTCCTAGCGGGACCTCGGGAGCTTACGCGAGCGGGTCGTCCGCGTCGGCAGCCGCGCCGCCGGCATTGGCAACGCCGTTCAACTCGACTTCGCACGCTTCATAGACCGCGTCGAAATTCTCCGGCTTGACACTGGAGACGTTCTGCACTCCGGCATTCTCGTCGAGGATGTTGAGCGCAGCCTGCTTGCCGAGATTCGCGTTCGTGGCGACCTTCTTGATGATCTCGCGGACCTGTTCGGCAGTATGCTTGCCACCGGGAGCCTTCACATTGGCAGCGGACGTAGCGCCGGCAGCCTTATTGGTATTAGCGGCAGGAGCCGGCGGGGTCTTCCCAGCCGTACCGGGTGCGGCGGACGGGCGATTCGCAGCGCCAGCGGGCGTCTTGCCGGCGCTGTTCTGGCCGGGAGAGGCCGCAGGCGTCGGGTTCTTCGCGCCGCCGGCAGAAGCACCGCCCTTCAGAGCGGCATGGATATCGCTGAGCTTCTTGGAAATCTCAGTCAGGAGTGCGTCGGACATCGTGGGGGACCTTGGTTCGGGGTTTGTGAAATCGTGGGCTTTCTTATAGGACCGCTTCGATCTGTCAAGGCAGCTAGGAAGAAATTTCTTCAGAGCATGCCGAGAGCGGCCATGTAGGTTTCGAGAATCGTCTCGGCCTCGGCGCGCTCATTGCTGTCCACCTTGCGGAGACGGACGATCGTGCGCAGCGCCTTCACGTCAAAGCCGCTGCCTTTCGCTTCGGCATAAACATCTCGGATGTCATCGCTGAGCGTCTTCTTCTCTTCCTCCAGTCGCTCGACGCGCTCGACGATAGCCTTCAACTGATCCTTGGCGATCTTCGTCGCTGGCGTTTCTTTTGACATTGGGGAGGTGACCTTTCAAAGGGTTTGAGAGAATAAGGGCGCCAACCTGTGCTCCCGCCCACCGAGTCGAAACGCAAAAGCGGGAAGCACAGAGAGGAGACGCAACCCCAGTTCGGCTGGGCATCGTCTCGCTACTGCATTCCCGCGAATCTGTCAAGATCGATTAAGCAAATAAAAACCCCGCCGGAAGACTGATGCGTCGCGACGGGGTTCTGTTTGCACGAAAGCTAGGGTCGGAATTACTTCTTCATGCCTGCCTCCTCTTGTGGTTTTTCTTAATCGCTGGCCCAACATACAGGTCAAGCAATCTTTGTCAATCCCAAGGTACTTGAAATAGTTAACCGACCATGATAGAGCCCGTGTCCATCCTAGAAAGCCATCTGCATGCCCGGACTCACGCCGCAACAGTCCCTCGAACTTGCCTTGGACTATATCACACTCAATCCAGACCGCTACATTTTTCCGATTGCCGGCGGCAAAAAATTTCCTCCCCTGATCAAAAACAATCTCGCCGACGCCAGCAACAGCGAGGATCAGATCAGGACGTGGTGTCGCAAGTGGCCCGGCTGCAACTGGGCTCTCTCGCACAAGAAATCCAACAAGCTCGTCGTTGATATTGACACCAAGCCCGGCAAAAATGGACAGGCAACATTCGACGACCTCGATCTGGAGTTTGGTTTCCCGCCGACCGAGATGACGCGCACGCCTAGCGGCGGCTTCCATCTGATCTATGACGGCATCCACATTTTCGCGCTCGGCAAGTACGGTTTCGGTGAAGATATCGACTCGCCGAACTACACTCTGATTCCGGGATGCAAATTCGATGACGGCACTGAATATGTCAGCGAGGGCAGCGCGCCGCTAGCGAAAGCGCCGCAATGGTTCTATGATCTGCTCGGCCGTGCCAAGGAAAAGAAGTCGGATGCCTCCGAAACTGCCGTCGAACTTGACAAGCCCGAGAACATTGAGTGGGCGCAGGACTTTCTCCGCAACGACGCCGAGCCGGCGATCGAGGGTAAGAACGGCGATTTTCAAACTCTGAAGATCGCGATGGGAGTGCGCGATCGTGGCATCAGTCAAGAGCAATGCTATGCCTTGATGCTCGAATATTACAACGAACGATGCGATCCGCCTTGGGAGCCGGCCGATCTGGAACGCAAGGTCACCAACGCCTACAACTATGCCAGCCAAACTCAACTCGGCGGCAAGACAGCAGAGGCCGACTTCGAAGGCGACGATGTTGATGTGGCCGCGATTCCGACGTTCGGAGAACGCGATGTCATTGATCGCCAGCGCCAGCAACGGGAACAGGCTCGGCAGCGCGACGCGAATATCCCTTTTGATCAGCGACAGGCCGAAGTCACGGCAGCGCTTGCGCTTGACACCTATGTATATGTCGTCGCGATGGATCGCTTCGTCAACGTCACCAATGCCGACGAACCACTTCGGCGCGTTCAATTCGATTCGAAGTACCGCAAGCTCGTCAGCAAGTCGAAGTCATTCTCTGATCTCGTGCTGGCGAAGAAGAAAGGCGGCATCCGGATTTTCGATCGGGTCGGCTATGTTCCGGGAGAAGGCATCGCACTTGATGGCGGCTTGACTTGCAACCTCTATCGCCGCCCTGATGTGACACCGCTCGAAGGCGATGTGACGTGGTGGTATGAACACCTCGAATATCTTTTTCCGGACGCGATCGACCGCTTCCATCTTATGAATTGGATATCGTGGTTCTATCAGAACCCGAAGTTGAAGCCGAAGCACGCGTTGCTGTTGCAAGGCCACAAGCCCGGCACCGGCAAGAGCTTCATCGTTGATATGCTGGCCGCGACGATCGGCGAAAATAACCGTGAGGTCGTGTCGCAGACCGATCTCGGCGGCTCATTCAACGGCTACGCCATGCGTACCAAGCTGATCACAGTCGAGGAGCTTCGGGCCGTCGAGCGCGCCAACGTCAAGAACGCGTTGCACGATATCATCACGCAAGATTGGATCAGCATCAACGAAAAGAACATGCCTAAGTTTAAGATGCGTAATTGCTTCGGCGTGATTGGCATGACGAATGACGACGCGGCGATCTCTCTCGACGCGGCAGATCGACGCTATCTCGTGCTGCGCACCGAAGCCGAGCCCCGGAGCGTCGCTTACTACGATAACCTCTATGCCCGGCTCAACAATCCCGTGGATGTGGCAGCCATAGCTTGGATGTTCCAGACTTTCGACTATGGCGAATACAATGGCGCTGGCAAGGCTCCCTTCACTGCGGCGAAGGAAGAGATGATGGTCGCCGGCATGAGCGAGCTTGAGACGTGGATGATCGAACACCGCGATCAATGGCCGCTCTGCGGTCGCGTCACGACGCTGGCGGATGTGATCGACATCCTGCCGCCGAAGCTGGAGAAGATCGGGCGTCTGCACGCCTTCGTCGCGACGGCCCTGAAGACGCACTTCCAAGCTAAGATGGTCGGACAGCCTCGTGTCGGCAAAGCTCGACCTCGCTTGTTTGTGATCAACGGTTGCCCGGTCTTCACGATGGGGGGCCTTCAAGCGTGCGCCGACATCTATGAGTTGGACCGCAAGAACAAGGCGGCTGGCCCGGATTCAGATTTCGATGTGGGCGGCAATGATGATCCGTCCGCCGAAGAAGATTTCAAAGAGGATTGACGCCGGCCGCGTTTGGCGCTAACATCTGAATCCCAATCTAAGTGTGATCGGAAGTAGTAAGCGAGACAGGGGTTGCAAGTCCTGTTTCTGCCCAGCCGGTGCCCCGCTAGTCCCGAGGGCAAGGTGTGCAGTAGCGCGAATGCGAGGAGCGTCCTCCTAGGACACGTCTTCAACGCAGCGTCGAGGCGCAAATCGGGAGGAGAGATAACACTGCGGCCCGACGAGCCGCCACTTGGGGAGGGACTTTCTTCGCGAGCGCGCCAGCGCTCTTGCGCACTACAGCTAGTCCGAGAAAATTCGGTGCGCGCTCTCGAAGATAGCTACACACTGCGGGCAAGCGACCTCCGCAGTGGCCCACGTGCAGAAGTGCGGAACCTCGCCGCGCACGTGGGCACCAAGTCATCTCCGCTTCGCCTTTGGTTTCTTAGGCAGCGATTTCAGATATTCGAAGCGCTCGACTTTCTTGCGAGCCTCGGCCTCCTCAATATCCTTCCTCAACTGTCGTGTCGCCGCCTCCTCGTGCTTTGCCGGCACCCGGAACGCCGTGCCTTGCTTGGTGAGCTTGCGTCCCTTCCACGCGGCGTCACGTTCGCTCTGCGGAATCCGCAGATAGTCAGGTATGCCCTCAGTCATTTTTGTGTCCTCCGTTGCCCCGGCACCGCGCTCAAATGCGCGGCCCGGGGCGGTTTGAAGTTTAGTAGCCTACTTGTTTAATCTTCACCGCTGGCGGGTCGCCAGCGGGCCGTATCAACTCGCCCATACCCCCGACCTCAGTCGCTTCGGTACAGCGATAGACGGCGTACTTCGTGGCCTTCTGGCCTTGAAGTCCATTGCGGTTCATGCGGGCGATAGCAGCGGCGGCCGATTGATTGCTTCGGCCCCAGCCGTGGTTGTTGCCGACCGCGATGAACCACTTCAGAGGATCATCGGGGTTGTTCGCTATGTCGGCCTCGATCGCCGGATTGATGTTCTTCACATCCTCCCGGAGCTTCCAGTATCCATAGACGCATCGCGTGCCGTCGCGCGACCCGTCGTAGGTATCATGGATTTCCCCATCGATCACCGCGACCACATGCTTGCTCACTCGCACCACGAGCCGCCCGGCTGGAAGCTCTCCAGCCTTGAGATGGACCTTGCAGCCCTCGCCGATCTTCATCGTCGCGGTCCACTCGAAACCAATCTCAGCCATGTAGTCCTTGAACCATTTGCGTCCAACGTAGATGCCGTTACGGGCGCTGCGCGGTTGCTTCTTGGTTCGTTTCGAGGCCCGCTGTTGAACCATCCCGCCAGCGAGGCGATCGTAGACCTCTTGGTAGGGGAGGTTCGCTGCGATCGAGATGGCTCGTGCCACGCAATCGCCCGCGCTTCCTCGGAAGCCGGCAGCCTTTCGGCCGCCGTCATTGTTGACGTGCTTCATCTGATATACCTCTTCAAACAGCCCACGCTCTTTATTGAGCGCGTGAGAGAAGTATAGCATATCGACTTTTGGGATTTTGCGTTTTAGTCGAGATCGAGGTTCGAGAACCGCTGCGCCAGAGGCGTTTCTTGCATTTTCTCGGAGGGCTTGACAGGCCCTACAAGCGGATAACTTGCATCGAAGTCGTCGTCCGGAATGAAAGAAGTGGCCAGTTTTGTTAGGTTCGGTTCGGTCGAAAAATTTTTTCTAGCGATCCCGTAGCTTTCTCGATCGGGAAGATACTTCACAGTGAAAGAGGGGCCAAATTCTATCTGCATCAACTGCTCGGTCGTCTCGCCGTAATCGATCAGCACAGTTTGATCCTGACACCTTATTCCTGATCTTAGCGAATAGTGATTGAGCGTCCTCGGTTGAATCGGCGGCCACGTCTGCTCGCAAAACTTGCGCGGCAGTTGCAGGCTCTCGCCTGCGCCGAGATTTCGACACGCTTGTTCGATCATCCTTACGTCAGTCATGTCTAGTCGTCGAGGTCGAGATTGGAGAATCGTTGCACCAAGGGCGGCTCTTTTGGCGTCGGCGCGCTGGCTTGGTTCGCTTGGGGTGTGGAGCCGCGCTTGGGACGCGGAGTCTTCACCGGGACCGGATAGGACGGTGGGCGGCTCCAGTCGGCCATGCCGTATGCAGGCTCTTGCCGTTCACCGGGGAAGTCCTTGGTCATAGCAACGCGGCGCACATAATAATTATCGCAGCGCATGCCATCTTGATAGACTTCAAAGTCAGGGCCGAGAGCCCGGCCCAAACGATCAGCCGGCGACCGGCGCGTGATGGTCGCCGTATTCGAGATGGGGCTGTTCCATTCGTTGATCTCGACGAGCGTCAAAGCCGGAGCATCATACTCGTTTCGGTACGGAAAAGCCTCCTCGACAAGCTGGCGCGGGAGAGTGCGGACTTGCCCTGTCACCAACTGCCGAGCCATGTAGGCTATGTGATCTTGCGCCCCTCGACCGTCGTCTTTCATTTTGTTCGTCTTCCTGATCGCCAGAGCGCGGCTGTCTGACAGAATCCAGTTAATCACGGTTTGCTGGCGAGCGCCACTGTAAAGAATTTGACACGGCCGCAATCCGCAATGGAAGAGCAGACGCGAGACATCGGTGTCATAAATCTCGCTCCAGCCGTCACGGCCGGGTAAGATCGGTTTGATGTTCGGGAATGCCATGGCCGCCCCCTCGTTTCGTGGCAGCCTAGCAGGCTTGCCGTGGCCAGCCAACTAGCCGTTAGCCGGATTCCGGCATAGGAGGCCGGAACGCTGGGGAAGCTACCGGCGGGCTCGCCAAGGGCTCGGATAGTACCGATCGGTCGATCGGTCGATCGCGTGGACGTGGCCCCGCAGCTTCTTTGCCGGCGGCATCTTGGCAAGGCGCCGTAGCGCCCTGCGCGCTTTCTTTGGAACCTTGTGCATCACTCCGCCGCGACGACGCGGTAGGGATAGGTCCGGACCCGGTCCTCGATATAGACCGGCGCGATCTGTTTCGTCTCCGGGTTGAGGCAGACAACCCATGTGCCCTCCGCCGTCGTCGGCATATAGAGGCCGTTCGGTTCCGGCTGATCCGCCTCGAAGGTGCGCCACTCTCCCTGATAGTTGAAGCCGGCCGGGTAGGTTGATCGCCGCACCACGGGAGCCTTGGGCGCCGTGTATTGAGTTGCGTAGGGGACTGGATAGCCAATTGAGTTGGTCCCCTTGCAAACCTCGTGCAGCTTGCCGTTGAGGTCCGTGATGTAAGTATAGGTGACGAGCTTCGGGTCGTCGCGAAGCTCATAGATCATCTTGAGCAGCCGCTTCTCGGTGCCGTTGATGACGGCAGGATAGCCTACCGCGACCGAGATGTTATCGGTCGCCGTCATGGTCGCCTTCGTCTCACGCGCCGCGCTCGACGTGTCTTCCGAACATGCCGCGAGCGCGAGCGCCGGCAGCAACATGAGGATCAGGAAAAGTTTTCGCAAGGTCAGCCTCCGAGTTGAATGAGGAACGCTTGCAAATCAAGCGGCAGACGCGTTCGATCGAGCGCGTCTGCCTCGTGAAGGGCAAACGACCTAATGGTTGCCCGCTCGTCATCGGTCTTGGCTTGCGAGTATTGCAGCTTCAACCGATAGAGTTCGCGGCTAGCTCCCTCGCTGTAGGCTCGGGATTGGATCATCGTGTCGCGACGGACAGCTTCCATACGCGGCGCGAAAAACTGGTATTGAGAAAGGCCGAACAGATTCAGCCCAAAGATCGCGGCCAGCAACAGTGCCAAGCCGAGTAGCGAAGTAAGAACAATCTTCATGTTTTTATTCTCCGGTTGGATTGCCCAGTATGGGTCGGGAAAGGGGAATATTTAAAAATTTTGCGCTTCCGCCGCGCGCCACGCGTTGACCTCGTCGAGCGTCATTGATCGAAGTCCCTTCGAAGGTGCGCCACTCAGGGTCTCTGCCGTCAGCTTGGCTGCTATCGATAATTGAACATGGTCGAGATTACTCTCGTCAACGACGGCCGACCAACTGGCAACGATTTGATTTTCATAGGCGTCGATGCACATGCGTTGAACCGTGATCAAAAACTGTTGCTCACCCGACATACGGATAGTCCCTTCGTCGCCTAACGTGCGTCGCGATCTGCCGTCGTTGCCGCCCTCCGTCTTCGAGGCCTCTCGGCAGCAAGCCTCGGGCATTGAGCAGTTTGTAGGCGTAGTTCGGAGAGAGCCCGAACTCGTTGACGGCGATCTTGTCGGCTGCCGACATGCCATGCTGGAAATACGCAGTGACGATACGCTCGCGCTCCGCACTGTCCAGCCGCCGGCCGCCGATTCCGTACATCAGTGCACCGTAGGTAAACCGAGCCGCGCCATCTCAGCATCGAGCTTGGCGTCGGCCTCCTCCAGACATTCCAGCACCTCGACAAGCGAGTCGTTGTCGAGCGCCGTCTCGACGACGGCATACATATCGTCATGAACCTTGAGGAAAAACTCCAGCGCCCGCGTGGCAGCGGCGCCGCGTGCGACGAGCAGCGCGTCCAATGCGGCGCGATGCTCCATCATCTTGACCTGAAGCGTCGGCGACATCACAGGCCCCATCCTGCCATGTGCCAGAGCCAACCACTGCACAGGATGCTGAGCGGATACAGGAAAGAAGGGAGCGTGCCGGCGAGCGCGCTCATGGCCTTCTGCCCTTGGAAAATCAGCGGCTTCGGCAAAAACACCTGCAAGACAGCCATGGCACCGACCAGTGCATAGATCGACGGGAGGCCAAAAGTAGGGAACAGTGGCAGCATGAACCATGCCCAAAGAATCTGGGCAACCCAGCCGCGCCACCAAAGGATAGGCACGATCAGCGCCACTGCAATCGTTGTCGAGAACAAAGCGCCCCACGGGAAGCCTGCCTTCTCCGCTCGCGCTTTGCCCAACAATTTTGCCACTAGCTCGATCCTCTCGCGGACTTCGGCATCGGTTAGCTGGGAGGGCTTATCGGTCGTCATTGGTCAATTACCTTTTCATGAGAGGAGGTCTTCGAGGCCGGCGTCTTCAGATGCCATCTCTTCATATCGCGTTCTGCGATCGTCAATCTCGCTCGGCTGCACCGAATAGTTGATGCAGTGAATCAGGAAAGCCTTGTCAGGTCCGCCGGCCAATGTCAAGCACAGTTGCGCGCAACGGGCACGCTCCTCCTCGACGTAGGCCATGGTGAGCTTGTCAGACATCAAAGCTCCTCGGGGATGCGACGGTAGCCGTTATTGTCGAGCAGATAACGGAACTCAACCTCGGCGTCCAAGGCTGCTTGCTCTTCGGCCGTATGGCCATTGCGCGCGGCGGAAGCTTTCCAGTCCAAAACAAAGTCCCTTGAACCTTCTGCCGTCAGCCCGATATGAGCGCGCCACTTTGACCCGGCAATCTCGTAATACCAATAGGAAAGAACGCCGTTCCGAATTTTCCGATATATTTTAGCCGAACAGATCACTCCTCACTTCTCCTGCCAGTGCGACCAAACGCGATGGGCCTGCACGATGCAGTCATGGATCGGCTCGTGCGGATAGCCGGCCGGATCAAGAGCCGGGCCGATATCCATGATCCGCGACTGTGGAGTTTCCGCGCAGAACGTCCGCATGTCACGCGGTTTTTGATAGTACCACACTGGCTCTGTCTCTCCGATCTGATCGGCGAGGTGTTCGATGTTGCTCAGATCGAATTGCGTGCCGTTGGCCCATATGCGCGGCGCGACGGCCGTGAACTCCCGCACGTGGCGGATGATATCGGCTAGTGGCTGTTGATCGTCAGCGTGCCAGAGCCAATGCTCTTTGGCTCCCGGGCTCTGATCCATCCAGAATTTTTGCGTACTTTTGCTGACTTCGCGGCCAAGCGCAAGTTGATGTAGAATGCTCGGGAGGAGAAGCGACCGCTTACCGAATCGAAGCCCGTCGCGTTGACTGGCATCGAACTCGACCATGCCGATCGACAAAATCAGAGCGTTGTGCTTGCTCAGCGACATCGTCTCGATATCGATCATGACATCGTAGACGAAGACCGTCTCCGGTTTCGGCTCGGCAGGGGTAGGTTCGCAATGAAACTCCGGGTCCCCAATGATCTCATTCATGCTGTTTACTTTCATCTTTTCAGAAAGGAATATCATCGTCATCTCCATCAGGTTTCGGCCGTTGATGGTATTCTGCGATCGAGCGAACACGCCCGATCGAATAGCTGATTCCGGATGGCGTTCGGGTTTTGTCGCAACGAAACACCGTGTAGCCTGCCATCAGCGCTTGAATGATCCAATGCACTGCCATGCCGATGCTACGCGTGTCAATCCCCACGTGACCTTTATTTCCCCAGTGATACTCGACAGGGCAGGCGCCGGTCTTTGGTTTTCCCGACCGGGCAGCCGCCGCGCGCACGTCATGGTCGATTGAGAAGTAGAACACCTCGGGCTCAGTTTCGGTCAGAGCGACCGCGATCTTGCCGGCGATCTGGCGATCAGTCTCAGCCGTGTTGATCTCTTTGAGATTCATGAAGCGGTCCAATAATGCCACCATGCCCAGAGGACAGGCAGGACGCCGTGATCAACAAGATAGAACAGCACCGGCAAGGCGAACGCGAGCGTCAAGAGCGCACCGAACGCTATAAGCAAGAGACAGGCGGATATCCAAATCGTTTCCACACGGTTCATGGTGCAGATTCCGCGTCGGCAGCCGATGGGCCAGCTACATCAGCGACCACTTCGTCGGTCAAGTCCTTGATACGCGCCTCCAGCTTCTCGCGTGAAATCTTCTTTACGCGTCGCGTGGCGTCACACATCACGAGCAGCCGCACCATCTCGTCTTCGTCGGGCTGCTTAGCAGTGCGTACACCTAGCTGATATCCGAGAGCGCCGGCAGCAAGGACTAGTATGATGATTGCGATCGGGTCCATTTTAGAAATGCCTTTTAGCTGTCTCGTGCGCGGCAATAGCTTCCTCGGCCGCCGCGATAGCACGATCAATCATATACCGCAAGTCCCGAAGCTCGTTAACCGAGATTTTATTTGCTACCCATTGACAGCTATCGTTGAAGCCATCTCGAATCTTGAGGCTGCCGCCATGCGAATAGGTATGTTGCATCAGGCCGTCGCGATCGACTTCGAGGATCAATCGATCGTTGATCGTCATTCGAAATGACATCAGCGTTTCTCCCGGGCCGCGTGATGCTTGTCAAAAAGCGCCGCGAGTTTCGTCTGGAGCGCAAACGTGTTCGCGCTGAAGGTCGCCACGCGCACGTTGTAGTCGCGCAGGAATATGCCAACAGATTCGTCATTGAAGCCCGGGCGAACGCAATAGTCGGCGAACTCAGAGGCGTTATCCGATTTGCGTGCAACGACAGACACACCGTAGCGCTCCAGCATAGCACGTCCGGCTTCGGTGATCCTGACTTGCAACCCGCTCGTGGTATCGCGTTTGCTTACGAGCAACTGCCGATGCACGAGGCCACTGACTGCCGGCCCGAACTGGGGAGGCGAATAGAACCAACCTCCATCCTTGCATTGATCGGCGAGAGTGAGAACCCTGATCTGATCCTTGTTGAGCGTCTTCATCTTACCCACGATGGCTTCTCCAATTGATCGAGACGACGCGCAAGCATCCAAAAATTGTAGTCTATCTCGGCCATCCGGAGCGGCCGTCCAACGCCGTCGCCCCACGGGCCGGCCGCGCGAAAAGTCAGCGTAACAGTCAGATCGTCGGTCGGACGTTGCGTGGCAACGGCGATTGCCGCTACCGCCGCTGGCGCCACGGTTGCGAACGACGCGAGGCCGAAGAGTTTGAGAAGGTCCCTGCGATTAGCCACGATACTTCGCTCCATCATCGATCGGCTCTAGTCCGGCGTGCGCGCGAATGATATCTCGCGCCAGCTTGATCTCCTGATGCGTGAGTTGAATATCAATATCGTGAATGACCTTCGGCCAGTACGCGCTCTCGAACCTCCCGGCCAATGCGACCGCATCCGAATTTGTGCTATTGGCTTTTGTGCACTTGCCATCTCGCCGCAGACATGAGCCGGTCGGCAGGAAATAAAATTCATTTCCCATGTTGGCGTGGCACTCGCATCGATAGCTGTCATCACGCACTGACACTGATTGTACTCCGCTTGTGCCGGTTGACAATTTGTTGCCGCGCTATTGCATCGCGGAGTCGGGCGTAAGCCCGGCGGCCATCATCGATCCGTTCGCCCATGTTGAATCCGGCGCCGTAGGAGGAAAGCATTTGCGCGACTTCGTCGGACGGCTCCAGCGGCATGAGAACCATCATCTCACGAGTCTGGGGTGCCTGTATCGTGCCTTTAGCCTTACGCGTTGCCATTGATCCACCTTTTCACCAAAGCAAAAATACGATATAGAGACTTCCAATCACGACCACTAGGTCGATCAACAGGAATAAAATACATCCCCAATTGGCGCCGCCGCTAAACTCGGTTGGCGCTTTCAACTCGGTCGGCATGCTCCCCTCCGGCGGATTGATTCATCACGTTTCTCGCATGACTGCGATCAAGCTGTCAAGGCGCGTGACGACGTTATCCGCAGCTTGGTAGTTAAGAACGGCCGCCGTCAAGGCGCGTCGGGTAGCATCGTCCCCACTGATCAGGCTCGCCGTGGTATAGGCCTCTTTGACGGCCTCTTCAATTCCCGGGGACAGATAGGTATGGTTCATGATCCGGCCTCAGTTCCGACGTTACCCCAGTCTTCGTTCTGATCAGCGATCTCCGCCGTGACCTTCGCATCCGGCTTCGGAGCTTTCCAGCCATCCCGTATCGCCCGCGAGACGAGCTTGAGGCTACGCGCCGTGCTCTCAAGACTGAGGGCCATGCGCTCCCATCCCGGCCTGACGCACGTCACATTCTTGCCGAACGGCCAGAGGCCAGTACGCACCGTATAGGCTCCCTCATGGCGGGTCTGGGCGGCCCCAGCTATATGAACGCGCGCAAGCTCTTCGGCAAAGAACGCGCACCGCTCACGCTCGGCAAAGACAGCATCGGCTATTAAACTTCCGCATTGGTGATTTTGATCAGCGTTCATCGTCGGGTATCCTCGTTGAAAAGCTTGCCATCGTCTTCATCGCCCGTTCGACGATGTCAGTGTCGATCTCGGCCAGCCGGTAAAGCTCCAGTCGGCGCAACGTGATCAGGAACTCCATTGCCTCGCCGCGCGTGAGTGCGTGCACGCCGAAATTGAAGGCGGGTTCGCCACTCGGCAAAGTGCCGTCGCGCACAAGCCTGTGCTTGATCGGATCGCGGCTCATAGGCATACAACTCCGATACGCTTCGACTGCGGATTGGCAAGAGCCTCTTCAAGTTGGCGAGAAAGTTCGGCATGCCCTTCGTGCTTCAACAGATACAGCGCCGCGTGCACCGGCCCACAGAATGCCGGCCGCTCGCCGTGGCCGCGCCAACTCAACACGACTTGACTTGTCTCGATCTGGCAGTTGCCGTAGTTGCACAGTCGATCCTTCATTTGCGCGGCCCCCATCCCATCACGCGGTTGACTTCTAGGACGAACCTGTCCCATTGCGTTCGGTTCAAAAATTCCGTCGCGCTCTGATCCGGCCCGTAAATCGACAGCGACAGTTCATCGTTTCCGTTTGAATGGCCCACAAGGCATCGACGGTCGTCGCCATCTTCAACATCATGATCCTCTTCGTCGAGAAATACGACAGCCTCGGTCATTCGCCGGCCTCCAATTGCGTCAAGATGTGTTCGATCAGATACGCGATGTAGCCGGGATGATTCGCTTGTCCCAGCTTTCGATCTATTCGAGGCATCGCGGCATTGACGACCTCGGCCATCACGCGCTCATGAAAATTGGCCCTATCCTGTTTCCACAGGCGATGACACGTCACAATCTCGGCCGGCGTAAGAAGGTCGCTCATCGTCAGGATGATCGTCATCGCACTCTTGTCCCTCCGGGATACCCATAGCGCTCGAAGATACGCTTGCGACGCTCTTCGGGGGACAGCTTCAACCGATCGAACTCCTCGAACATTGCCTCTTGCTCCGCGTCGAGCGCGAGCCCTTCAACCTCCATGATCTTCTTGAAGTTGTCTCTGCTGATAGTCGTCATCACGCGCTTCCCATCGCCGGCTCGAAGTAGGCATCAATGAATTGCTTCAGATCGGCGAACAGCTTCTCTGGAATGTCTGGACGCTCTTGAATTTGCAACAGCCCACTATGCCAGCCTAGGAACAAGAGATGATCCATGGCACTCTCACGGCACTCCTCCTCAGTCGTGCCTACAGCGAACGGAGGGCCTTCAGTGCCATCCTCTGCAACGTGATAGGCGATGAATTGGCTCATGGCGCACAAGTCCCGTAGCCGGTCACGTGACGGCCGTTGACGATGCACTCGATCCTGACCACGTGAATATAGGTCAGCACAATCAGCCCGAATACTACGATGCCAAAGAGCAGCTTCATGTCAGCATCCATATCAAGAGCAGCACCACAAGGAGCGTGCCTATTATCTGGAGCGGGCTGTCCGTGTGCATCATGACTCCCTCTCCCGGGGATGAAGAGCTACAACCGATGGAATGCGCTCAGGGTTCTCAACGCGCGGCGGCATGCCTCGCGCCAGTTGTTCCTTCACTTCAGGCGGATAATCCACAAGACAGTGACGCCAGACGTCCTCGATCGTAATCCAGAAATCCATCATGCGGACGCCGCCACGCCAGCGTCGCACGAGCCGATGGTGCCCGTCAACAATTGAAAACGCGCCGTCCGAGAACAGCACACCATAACCGGGCTCGCGCAGTATTTTGGCAGGGAGCCCGGCAATTCTCGGCTCTTCGATGCCGCGATGCTTCATACACAGATCGTAGACTGCCTCGTCGAGGTCCATCGTGATCCGGCGAAACTCCGCCGGCATCGCCGCGTGAAGACGCCCAAGCAACGTTGCGTTGAAGTGCAACATCCCGTTGCCGTGATAGTAGGAGAACACCTGATCAGTGTCGCGGTGATCCAGATCGATGACGTAATAAGGGCTCATAACGTATGCTCCATCCACCAATTGGCGAGCTTGCGTGCTTGCGCATCGTTGTGGCAAATGATCTCGTCTTGGAACATCGTGCAGCCGATTGACTTCGCATAGCGATACATCGCCTCGAAGAGCTTCGCGGCTCGCCACTGTTGCTGCATCAGCGCTTCCACCTTGACGATCATGCCGCTTGCTCCTGCTTGCGCTCGGCTGCAATGTAGTCGGGCGTTGCCATGCCACGATGGGCACAACTATACGCAAACTTGCGCGCATGCTCACCATTGCAGAAGAACTTATCCACATAACTCTTGCCGTCCCACGTACCGAACGACCGGATGCTGCCGCCCGCACCGCGTTGCACAGATACTACGACTTCATTTGTCATCTTGCGACAATCAGCGATGGTCGTCGGCGGCTCGTCGCACACGATGTACCGCGAGAATTGGCTTTCAGTCATGTACACCCGATGCTGACGTTCGATCCAGTTGACTTTCGTTCGCTTGCGGATTGAACCGCCGCAATACCGGCAGAGAGGTTGCGTCATCGGCGTACCTTCCGCTTGATTGGCTTGTAATTGGCAATGGCGGCATCATTAAGCGCGTCGAGATAGCTCTTCGTCGCCATTGCAACGGCATCCTCGGGGCTGGCACCGGAGCCGCCGTGCCCCTCGACTGACGCGCGCCAGAAGCCCAACTCGTCGTAGCGCTGCCAAATCTCAACGCGCCTCGCCACCGCTCCCGGTCGGAACGGAATCTTTTCGAAGGCTTCCATCAGATGTGTTTTGTAGCTCATGACGGTTCACTGTACAGTGCTCTATAGATGATCTGCATAACCGCTTCGTCGGCATCGCCGGCCGCTAAACGCCGCGAGCGCTACTACCTCGTCGGACACGGCGCGACTGTCCGGCGGCTCATTACGCATCAGCATGTTGACTGCCAAGTCAAGTCCACGGCGGTAGTCCGCGATAGTTACTTCAGTCGTCATCATGGCCTTCGCAGTGTTTGTGGATGGTCCTGTCTTGTTCGTCGGATATGATCTCTTCGTCGTGCCCTAGCTCTTCACCGCATACAGCGCAGAGCGCGCCGGCTAGGAAGTCGCGCAGTTGCTTCATCTGATAGTTCGCAGTGCGAAGGTCGTCATCGCGTTCGGCGTTACGAAGAGCTTCTTTGAGAGGGTCGGTCACCATTTCAACTTCGCTTACTGGAGCCGGATGGCCGACCTTGACCTTCGCCGCTTCGAGGGCGCGTTGCCGCGACGCTTCACGCGCTAACCGGCTACGACTACCCCATCGCTTAGCGTGGTTAAACCTCACCGCCATTGTCCAGCACGCCACGTGTAGCCCCATTCAGCCATCTCTTTCGCGGTCGGGTCGTTACACTTGCACGTGCCGTCCGCGCGATAGTGTTCGGCCGCGAAAATCACGTGTGGACACTTGGCAATGGTGCTCTGATCGATTATGCGAACGTTGCCGCCGGCATCAATGAATGTCGTCATCTCACCGCTCCCGGTTCGATCATGTTGATCAGGGTGATCTCCCTGATGGCACGCTCGACATAGGTTGTTTTCAACCGTTTGATCTCGGCCTTGGCCTTGGCGCCGTCCTTGAACGGGCCGAACACGGCGAAGTCGGTTCGAGCCTCGTTGAAGAACACGATAATGGCTTTCATCGGAAGAACCTCGCAAGGGGGTGAATCTTTCTGACTTCGGCCTTGGCATGCTCGCGGGTTCGGCCGCGCACATAGCCACTGATCAGGCCAGCCGGGTTGGCTTCGTAATAGTACAGCGGGTGATCAATGCCCCAATACGCACCGCCAGCATCGTACCCGCCGCTGTCAAGCCGCACACGCACAAGGTACATCGGCGCTGCGTTCTCGTTGACTGTGTATTTGTCCGCGCCGCGCGATGGGCGGCCCATCGGTGCACCATACTTGCAATCGACCGGAGGGGCTGGGTTTATGCGCATCGCTGCCTCCGGACGCGCCTGTGATAGGTGCCGTAATAGGTGACGCCCTTGGCCTTCTGATCACGAGCGATCTGATCACGCAACGTCGCATAGAGCGCGTGACCGACCGCAAGGGCCTCCTGATGTTGGGCCAATCGCAACGGCTCTGACACTCGCGCAAGGATCAGCGCAGCGTCGTCAGATATCTCCGCCGGCAGAGCGATGAATGTAAGAGGCTTTGGCATCAATCCACCTCCCAGCCGGCCGCGATCACGTCGGCTATGCTGTTGAAGGCTTCGACGAACTCACCGTGCATCCTGTCCGGATGGTTTTCGATCTTGATCGCCAAGCGCACGCCGCCGTCATAGCCGACAGCGCGGATGATACCGCACTTCGGAAATATGTTGTCCGGACGCTCTTTTGGCTTCTTCATGCAAAGATGGGTGACGAGCGGCCACGTGCTCGTGTGCTGCAACATCGCTCGTGTTATGTCGGCTCGCGTCATGGTAGTGCTGTTCACGCTGCACCTCGGGCGTCGTCGATCTTACTGATCAGATCGTCGAGGTCAAGCTCGTTGAGAGCGCTATGGACGTCTTCAAGGTTGGTCGCGGCGTCCTCGGCTGCGGTTCCCTTGTCGCCGCCCTTCAGGTTGTCGCTCATGTTATCGTAGTAGTCGCGCTCCTCTTGCGCGGCGTTCTCGACAAGATCAGTGGCCTGCGCAAGATCATCCTTGATCTTTTCGAGGAGGTCCATCGCCTGACTTAGGCTCTTCCGTCGTGCGGCGTTCATTGGTGCGTTCTCCAGTGCTGCGACGTCGTGCCAGTGACATACCATCGCGGACCGCCGACGCCAAGGCCTGATCCAACTGATCCTTGAACATAGTTAATAATCTCTGATGTTCGGTTGGAGTCAGCACAGTCGTCTCGTCGGCCCATTTGATTTGACTGGAAAGCTCGAAGCTAGCCGGCAACACGACAGGTGAAGGCGGGCTCAGCGTCATCACCTCACGCGCACAATGCTCCAGATAGGCAACGTGCTCAGCGACCGGCGACAGGCTTCCGTCGATTCCGATGCCCCAACACGAGCGCGCTGCGATAGCGCCATCGTATCGAGGATGGAAGAAGTCACTGCTGATCCGACGCCAACTCGCTTCGGCGGCGGAGTAACGCCGACACTCTTTCGCCAGCTTACCGCGTGCGCGGCGTCGTGCGCGTCGCGTGCTCATGACGGCTTCCGCTCTCCGGTCTCGAATTTCTCACGTTCATCGAGACTGTTGTGGACATGAAGCTCGGCGGTCTCGCTATGCTCAATGCGAGGCGAGCACCAGCACGACGCTCCAATCCCCGTCTCATGCTCGCGCAAATCACTGGTCGGGACGACGTGATACACGTTAGCATTCATGGCATGTACCTCAATATCAGAGCCCCAATTTATTTTCATTTTCGTGGTGGCCTCCCCAAGTAGGAGACAGGATCGTGCGTGTACTGATCAGGCGTGACCGGCACCGTATGCACGCTATCCCAAATCATGCCGTCACGCCAGACAACCCAGTGCCAATTGCGCGTACCCTCGCACACGGAAGGGATGACCTTGACAATGGATTTGTCTGGAATATCGTGCCAATCCTTAGAGCGCACGAGGATCAGCTTCGCCTTGATGTGCGAGCGCGTGCCGACCTTCATCTGCCATGTCGTTGTGCCGAACGATCGCTTGCGCTTCCAGTTCGGATGCAGACGCGCAAGCGCCTTCGGATACGAAATATCCTTGAGATTCGCCAGCGCGCAGACGCCGCAATCATTGCGTTTGATGCTCGTGATCATGATCTTCGCTTCAGATTGCGAACGCGATCGAACCACTTCTCCCAGCTTCCGCCTTTCGGTGGAGTGCCGGCGCATCGTGCCATGGCGATCATGTCGGCCTCCCTGACGAGGTTCGGATGCTCAATGATGAAACGCGCGTGATTCGCGCACATCCACCATGCGACTTCGTTCGGGTCGCGACCCTTTAAGAGTTGAACGACGCGGCGTAAAGCACTGTCGAGTTCTTCAGTTGCAGCTAAAAGTTCTAAATCCACTACGCTCATTTGAAATGTCCCATCACTTTACGACGATGCCCGGGTCGAGCCCGGGCATCGCGATCGGGCTGGCGCGGCGCGCCATTTACGCCGGCTGCAACATCTGTTCGAGACCGAAGCCGGGTTCATCCCAGAAGTCGATCACGAAACGGCCGACGCCTTCGTTGAGGCGAGCGTTGTTCACCACGACCATGAGGAAGGGATCAGGATGCTCGATATGCGGAGCCGGCGCATAGTCGCAAATGAAGAACGATACCGGATCGACAAAACTCTTCTCGATCTCGGCGACCTTGCGGAGTGCATGAATAGGCACGAGCTTGTTGTAGGGCTCGCCGCTCGACTTCACTTCCTTGGTTGCTTTCATTTGCTGACCGCTGCTTGTCCACGTCATCAGTTCCTCAGTGCCGAGGTGCGGACCGTGGTAGTAGTCAGATGCCGCAACTTTCACTGGCGCCACCGTGGGGTTACGCCTAGCGATGTGACGAGCCGCCGTTCCGAAACGCACGTCGCGGATGTCATCCTTGAGCCGCAGCGGGCGCCAGTGCCAGCCGGCCTTTGCTTCGCTTTCTTCGGCGGCCTTCTTGTCCATGTACGCCGTGACGGTTGCCAGCGCAAACACCGGCCAATCCTTGGCCCGCAAAAACGCCTTGAATTTCTCGATCTTCAGATCGGCGTCGATATGCGGATTCTCCAAGCCGAGCGATTTGCTCAACTCAGCATATTCTTCGAGAAGATCGGGCCGCGCTCGCGGCGTCGCCTCTAGCGACGTGCGATCAGAGCCGACGTCTGGCCGCTCGCGCGTGATAAGATCAGTCGGCGAGCCGCGTCGAAGTAGCGTTGAAAACATCTCACTTCTCCATTTGATTGCATCGCCATTGATTGGCCGAACAACACCGCGATGTCAAGTGCTAAAAGTTCGGTCGTTCGACTTCGTGAACCTCCCACTTCTCATAGCCAAGACTTCCGATGATTGCTTGATTCGAATAGATGCCGGCCTTCATCTCAGTGGGGAACGGACCGACGACCAACGTCACCTTGCCTTCAACGATCTTCAGCACAACCCACACACCATCCTTGATGTTGTCCCATCGGGCCGTGTCCCAATTCCACACGATGAATCCATACGCCACTGCATGTTGCAGCAACGGTCGCGTCGGATCGTTCTTCACGTAGGGTGTTTCAATCACTTCCATGGTCCCGGATGTGGGAGGAATTTGATGTTGACTTCGGCAATGCGCCGGCCGAAGCCGGGCACCTCCTCGCATCGTGCCATGACGCGATAGAAGCCATCTCCAATGCCAGTCGGGATTGATATCGCCAGCGAGGCGTTGGCGACGTTGCCGGGCGGGTCATCTCGCAATTTGCCGCAAACAGTGCCACCTCTTATTGCGCGATGCGGGTCCCAAGTATCAGAGACCACTTGCGCATGGACAGGATCACAAAGCAGAAGCGTCCCGGTATCGATGCAGATATCGCCAACCGGGTGCCAGTCGTTGTCTTTCTTGGGCATAATGGTTCCCAATTCGCCTAGCAGCCACTCGACCCACGGCGCCGGGACCGGATAGCCGAGCGGGGATTCTAGGTGCTCGCGGATTTTGTTGAATTTGCCTTCGCGACTGAGATGTTCGAATGCGCCGCTCATAGCCGATGTTCCTCCCACCATGAGCGAAGCAACTTCGCTTGTTCTGCCGTCGCGGTGATTTCACCGTCTCTAACCGTGCAGCCGATGCCGATTGTATAGGCGATGAAAACAGCTTCGAGATATCGAGCCTGAGCGAACCGCTCGGCGCGCGGTGCCGCGAACCTGTACCGCTGGCCCTGATTCTTGGTGGGCACGTACACCTCAAATAGCCGCTTGCCGGCAGCGTGAACCTGATGTCGCTCTCGTCTCACAACGAGCTTGTCGGCCGCGTGGACCTGATGTCGGGCTCGTCTCACCTCGGGCTTGCCTTCGATCGTAAATCCGTTCTGCCTCATGGATAGTGTCCCATGCAAGTGTCCCCTCCCTCATGCGTCTTTTTGCAGAAGGGACAGTACGGAGCGTCGGGCTGCGGACGACTGTCGTCGTGCTTGCGCAAATCACGCTCATGGTCGGCATGCTCGTCGGGTGTTGCGGCGCGCGTCATCGTTCGTTCCTGTGTTGCCGCGCTTGATAGACAGTCAAATGATTTAGGCCCAGCATCGTGCATCGGTATGGTGGACCCTCGACCATGCCCAGATCGCGCAACCGATCGAACATGCGACTGACCGCGCCGCCGGCTCGACCCTTACCAGCGCACCACGCCGATGGCCCACGATCGCGAATACGCACCATGGCCTCGATCTGTGTTTTTGTCAGCGGCGTCATTGCGCACCCGCGATGCAATCGAGTCCTAACGGCGTGCACTCATACGGTGGACCCTCGACCATGCCCAGATCGCGCAACCGATTGAGCATGCTCTTGATGGAGCCTACCGCGCGGAACGGCCGTCCATCGCGGATAGCGATCATGGCGTCGATCTGAGATTTTGTGAGCGGCGTCACGATCGTTGGCTTTGGAGCGCAGCACTGTCGCAACAGCGCCTTGATAAGTTCGGCGTCTCTGATGCAGTCGAGCTTTTTGACCGCGCCGATAAGCTCTTGGTGAAGATCGGTGTTCATCACGGGCATCACTTCCCTACAGACAGAGCGCACGCGATCTAAAATCATTTCGCGTCGCATGCTCACTTTTAATAGTTCCTCGCGCGATATTCGGCAAGCTGTTTGCCCCAGTCCATGTCAAGCTTATAGACCTCCATCAGCTTTGTCATGTTCTTTTCGTTGTCGAGATCGGCCGCGATCTTGAACACGTCCTGCGATGGCGAGACGAACACCGGGAAGTCGGACCAATCAAAGGTATCGCACGCAATGATGACGTGCGAGGCGCCCATGCGTTTACCCCGTTCGAGCCAACCACGAATCTCTTCTTTACCTATTGGCATGGCTCAATAGCTTCCGTCATAGTCCCAGTAGAACGAGCACTCGCATCCGCGAGCGTCCACGGTCCACCGCCAATGTCGTCGGCGGACCGTCCCTTTCCAGAACAACCACCATGGCGTCCACTGCCAAGGACCAATCACATGCTCGGGAAAGTCGATCTTCATGTTGTCTTCCTTTGTGCCTTGCGGCCGAGCCTCATGTACTGGCACGCGTTGCAGCGACACTCGGTCGGCATCTGCTGCCGGCGGATGTACCAGCGCATGTCATAGCCATCGGCCTTGGCCGCGTCATACAGCCATTCTGGCAAGACGACCGGGACGGTCGGTGCAAACGCCGGAACCGCGTTGTAGGCCGCTCGTAGCTCGGCTAGCGTGATGGCGGTTTTCATCCCTCGCCCCGGGGCTCGGCGCGGCCGGCAGCAATCTCGGCGCGGAGGGTTTCGACTTCGGAGTGAAGGTCGTCGATCTGTCTTTGCAGTGACCGGGTCTGCCGCTTGCCAGTGCTGTCCGCCAATGGGTTATTCATAACGAAGTGGATCAGTTCGGTCGGATCACAGTCATGGCGCGTGGCCCAGCCGATCAGCCGCTTGCGCAGTTCGATCACTCGCATCGGTCGCGATGATCGGTGGAATTGGCCGCGCAAGAGGCGTACGGCCGGATGTTCGGTGATCTGCTCTGGCAGCATTTTCTCATAATCCGAGTTTTGATTCGGGCTGATTTTGGCTAGCTGATTTTCTGGCACGCGTCAAGCTCTTTCGTTGCGTGCCAGTGCCGTGCCAGTGTGCCAGTTTCGGGGCGATTGGCGGGTTTTTCTTAATCGATGCACTCATTGTCGGGCTCGACGGTTCGGTCGTTTTCGACTTTACCATAACTCGGGGCAGTCTGGCACACTACTGGCACGGCTGAAAACGTCTATCCGTGACACGTAAGTTATTGATCTTGCTGATTCGGAACACTGGCACGCTTGGAACACTTATATCCTAGGGTGTTAGTAGTATGTGTATGTGGGGAGGGGCTGTAGTGGGGGTGTAGTGTGTATCCCAGTGCCAATGTGCTTTTTATCCGTGCCAGTGTGCCAAGCCCTCGAATCGGTCGTTTTTGCAGGGTATGGATTGCCTCCGGCGATCGTCCGCTAGGCGCCTCGGCGATTATGATTAACCTCTAATTCGGGGCCGTTAACCTTAATTATTAACCTTAATTCGTGCATGCGCGACCCGTTAACCCCTCATTTACCACGATTCGCATCTCCTATTGACATGCTAAGTGCATGATATCATTACATAATAGCCTGTCAAGAGCCTATTGCTCGATTCGCAGGGTAGGGTTACTGTGTATGATTGTCGTCATTCTATTAACTATCTGATCGCGCAGCCTATTCGTGCATTAACCTTAATTATTAACGTTAACGCGAGCCTGCCCTGTCCAGCGCTGCACGTGGTAAGTCATTGATTTCATTAGCGTAACGTGCGTTAACGTTAATTCTTAACCCTAACGAACGTTCGTGCATTAACGTTAAATCTTAACGTTAACAATAGCTTAGCATATTTTTCTCTTGACAAAGGGGGCGGCAATAAGATAGGTGACCGGGCTTTGCAACCCTAGGTAGCTATGGGGTAGGGTCCGCGAATCGCGACGAATCGTGAAGCGGTATGTGCCCTTGCTCATACTCGCTTGCCGAAAAACCGAACATAATTATGAAAAAATATAGAAGCCCTTCCAGCAAAAATTAAGAGAAACTCTTGACACGAATCTCGGAGCCTGCTAGGGCACGCGATCATTTGCCAACCTGATCGAGGCCTACCCGATGTCCATATTCACCGACGAAGAACTCGACGAGCGCCGCCGGAAATTCAAAACGTTCGTCGAGCGCGGGCTCGTCATCTTGCATCAACAACGCGACGGCACCGCCCGTCTCGAATTTCCGCAGCCGCGCGATCCCGAGATCGTGGCTTTCGATGCCGAAGGCGAGGCGGCGTTCCAGCGAAGCGAGCGGCGGCACTGAATGTGGCTCTTCATGCTCGGAGACTATCGCCTTCCGCTCGTGACCATGGCGGTCGGCGAGGGAGTGTGGCGCGGGCGGTCAGCCGACGTCAGCTATGAACTAGCCGTCGAGGGTCGCCTCCCGGCATTCGTGGCGTTTCCAAGCCGGCGGCCGGCCAACGATAACGACAACGATGTGTGGCGATGACAAGCTGCACCGTGACAGTCACGAGCACTAATTGCACATTAGGCGCGATCTATCTCCGGATCAAATGTGAGAACTGCGGGGGCACCGGCAGCATTAAGCGCACGCCGGGGCGGCACGCGTTTCGCACTATGACGGATGGCAGGCGCCGGCCTCGTTGTATGGGTTGTATGGGCCGGGGCTGGATCGAAGTGAGAGAACCAAAGCAATGAAAACCTCCAAGTTCGCCGACAAGGTCGCGCTCCTTATCCAAACTCTCGCCGACGTGCGCTGCCCGATCGAACGCGTCGAGACAACGACGGGCAGTCAGATTTTGCGAATCGTGATCAAGGATGAAGCGTTCACCATCACGATCGCCAAGGCACGGAAGCAACGACGATGACACGAAAGAGCGGACGACCTGAAAACCAAAGCCTCATGCTCGCACGGTTGCAGGGCGACATGACCTACCACGGCAAGGCGTGCAAGCGGTGCGGCGGCGTCGAGCGCTACGTCCGGGGCGGCGGCGCGTGCGTCACCTGTCAGCGCGCCTACTCTATCGAATCCCGCGCCGCGATGAAGCGCATCGCGGCCGAGGCGGAAGGATTCACCGGCACCGAGATCACGACAATTTTTCACGAGGAGGCTGCCGAGTTCACCGAGGAGATGATTGATGCGATCGAGCGCGAGTTCACCGAGGAGATGATTGATGCGATCGAGCGCGAGACGCAATGTCAGTGCGGCTACCCGGCAACGCCGTGTGACAAAACCAAACACGACTACGGCCACGAGTGCGTCGCCGGCAACGAACGACCGCCATACATCCTTTGCGGTGGTTGCCCCACGCCAGACGATTGTCGAGGAGTCTACGCGTGCCGGGAGGCTGACAACGAGCAAGCGGGCACCGGCTGGATCGAGGCGGAGATCGAGCGCGCGGCCGGTGAGCAACCAATTGTTAACGATGATTCGGACCTCTCGCTTGACACCGCTGCGGCGCCGCGCTACCTGAGCCAAGACGAAATTCCGCAACCGTGGGATTGACGATGACGGCCATAGAGGTGTTCGATGCCCTCCAGTCCCGTAATCGTTTTTGGGAGGATAGTTTCGTGACGATGAAGATCAGCACCTACTTGATCGTGGACGCGGCCCGCGCCACACGAGACATATACAAGTCGAACGCTATCAAGCTTGCGAAGCATCACCCGGACAGCATCGGGATATTCAACGAGATCAGGCGCACGGCGCTGATGGACGCACTTTGCCACGATGAAAATCTGTGCGAGATGTTCGCCGGCCGCATCCATCAACTGAGCCACGGCGTAAAGGGATAGGGCCGTGGCCAATCTACTCAAAAAGAGCAAGCGATCAAAGCTCCTGCCGCGCATTGTCAACGGCAACATATGGCTTGGCGAACGCTACGCCGAACAGACGGAAGCTGATCGTCAAGCGCGTCGCGAGAGTGGCACGATGCCGCCAATGATGTTCACCCTCGACGTGGCAGCCGGCTCCGGCGAAGATCGCGTTGAATATCAGCTTCAGTTAACGGAAGACGAGATGATCGGCGCGACAGGAGAGTGGCTATCAAAGCTCGCGTCTCGTCGGGCTCGTCAAGCAAAGTTCACCAAAGAAAGGACCGAGTGATGGCATTTATCGACGGCAACGTTTCCGACCTGTTCTTTAACACCGATGTCACCGTAGCAGCGACGCACGATCATACTGGCCATTTCACCGGCTATGACGATGCGAAGCTCCGCGAGGAGGCGGACTTGTTTCTCAAGTGCCTCGACCGGCTCGGCGTCACGGTGCCCACTGCCGATGACCTGATCGCCGACTTCCTCGCACGGTGCTGATGGCGCACTTTCCATCCAGATGGCGTCTCTATCTCGTCGAGGGCCGGCGCCCTCCATCGGATCGAAGAGATCGCCGTGCGGCTTGACGGTCCGAAGCCCTTGACATTCGACGAACGGCGCGATATGGCAAACTTGCTTAATCTGATTCTGAGTGAAGCGCAATATGTGAGGACACGATGAATCGAGAATGGAATAGGCTCCGCTGGTCAATCATTGGCTTCGTCGTCTTCCCCGGCGTCGCGATGTTCTTCGCATGGCTGGTGTCATGATCACTCTGGAAAACCCGGTTCGGTTCGTCGCGATTGTTGCCGGCACCGTCGCATACTTCGCTCTCGGCGATGCGCATCTGGGCATCGCGTTCCTGCTCGGCACGTTCATCGGGAGCGTGAAATTTGTGAAGCGAGGCGACGAACAATGATCAAGAGGCGACGAACAATGATCAATGAGCACTGTGAGCAATTGCTCGACGCTGGCCTAGTTCGGTATAACGCTATAGCTGGTCTTCACCGGGCGGGCCGCGTGGATGCAGCGATTCTTGCGCCGATGCTCATTGGCCTCCGATGCAAAAAGCTCAACAAAGAATATGTGATAACCCGGGTTGACTACGGCTACAACGGACACATCACGGCGCACGGCTATCGCATTCTCGGCAGCGGGCAGCGTGGCACAAAGACGTGGGATATCGGCACTATCCACTCGGGAAATTTCGAATGAGCAACGAGACAAAGTTTTGGAGAAACTACTGCATCATCCTGATCAGCATTTTCGCGCTCGTGATCCTTACGATCCCATGGATCACCCTCGGCACGATGCGCTATGTCGATTGGGTCCATAGCAAGTTCGAATCTTCAGCCGTTTGCAGGGTGTCACAATGATCAGGCTCCGCTTCGTCGCCACGTCAGGGCCGATCGCCCTCGCTATCCGGCTGCAAGCCGGCCTCTGTATGCCGTTCACTCCAAATCACGTCGAGGTTGTCTCGCAAGACGGCATGTTCTACATCGGCCAGCACATGGCCGGCGGGATGCAGGCGCGAGCAGCGGGCTATGACAAGGCAGAGCTTCTGCATGAGTTGTTCGTCGAATTGCCGTGCACGCCCGAGCAAGAGGCCGCGTTCTACGGCTACATCAATGCCAAGATTGGCATGCCCTACGACTGGAAGTCGATCTTCAGTTTCGTCGATCCCGCGTGGAATCTTCATGACGTGGGCCATCTGATCTGTTCGGCGATCACGGCCGCCGCGCTGCGTACCAAGGGCTGCGAGTTCTTCCCGTGGCCAATGACGGTGCCGCTCCATCACGTCTCGCCGCGCGATCTGTTGCTGATCCTGAGCAGTCACGTGAAGATCGACCATCCGGAGATGGCGTGATGCGGAAGCTGATCTCGCTCGTGGCTATCCTAGCTGCCGGGTTTGTCTACGGCCTCTTCTATGGCTATGACTGGGGCATCTCTGACGGTCGCCAAGCGGGCCGGCGTGAAGTTCTCGCTGAGAAGGTGATCGAGAAGTCCGAATACGATCGCGAGATGCAACAAGCCGGCCTTTGCAAGTGGGTGAAACTCATGGCGGACGACGTGAGATGCAAAGCGGAGTTGCCTTGACATCTGACTGACGCCGCGCTATGGCAGACTAGGTGATGCGACAGGGCCGGTTGACATGGGCAAGAAAAACAACCTATGCGAGACAGTCGTTCGTGAAGTTGCCGAGAGCTTCGGTGGCGCGATAGTCGAAACGGGCAAGACGGGCAGCAACCATAGCTACGCCGTGATCAAGATAGGCGCCCGGCGTCGGAAGGTGTTCTATCCTTCGACGCCGAGTGACCGCCGGAGAGGCCATTTGAATTTAAGATGCGACCTACGCAAGGCAATCGGAGCAATGCTATGACTCCGGACATTTGCCCTACGTGCGGAAGAGTGACGACGTGGGATATCCAACATTGTCGCTACCACATCGACTGTATGATGCGCGGCAAACCGGAGCCTGACCATGCCGAAGATCGAATGGGCGCTACACAAGCAACCGGAGAATCCCCAGCTATACACGCTTTCGATGCGCAACGTTCGGAAGGACGAAGCGGCGCGATTGCTCATGACGTTCGCGGAGATTCAGCGCGAGCGCGGCGAAGCTAACCCCCCGACACCGGAGTTGAAGTGATGCCGAAGTTCCTCACACCGTTCGTTCTCTGGGTGGCTGGTACTGCATGTCTCGCGCTCTGCGCCTACTTGGTCAATGGCGTCGCTCCAGCAGCCGGCGTGCTCGGAACAAGTCTGCTTTGCGTGGCCTTCATCCTTGGACTAAGGAAATTGTGATGTGGACGTTTTTGACTGACAACAAGACGGGCATTGAACTGCTCGTCAATATGGGCATGGTCGAGCGAGTCGAGGGTCGCTCACGCGGCTCCGCGCTGTACTATACCTATCGACGGCGCCCGGTCCGTGTGACCGAATCGCTTCACGAGATTTCAAAACGGCTCAGCGTACCCAAACGGAGGAAGTGATGCCGCAGGAGCGACCGAATCACTACGGCCATCTGTTGGCGAAGAGAAGCGATGACGAGTGGCGCGAGATCGCTGCCCGACAGCGCTACGCCAGCCCTCATTTCCCGACGAAGGCCGAGGCTACTCGACGGCGGCGACACAAGTTGCTTCGCGTGGGCGCGGTGTACCTTTCGCTTTTTGGCGTTGCATCGTCCATGGCGCTCTCGTCGGTCCTGACCGTAAGCTTCATTGGGGTCATCGGCACTGCGGTCGTGGCTGCCTCCGCCGCTGTGTTCTTCGGGTATGAATACTTCACCCGAGAGAGGCTTGCACCATGACACCGCTGCATCTGCAAATGTTGTTGCACTACTACGCTATCGCAGAGCCCTACGCGAAGAACGATCCGCTACATGCGGAGAGCCGGGCTGTCAGTCGGTATCGTGATCAACTCGTTTCGCTGAAGCTGATCCACGAAGACCCGACGTCAGGGAGCGGCTATAGCTGTACTGAGCGTGGCTTCGCTTATGTCGAGGCGCTGAAGGCGTTGCCCCTTCCCGAAGTCTTCACCGAATGGAAGATTCCAAGCGTAAAATGATCCTTGAACGCACCTACGATGATGGTTACAAGCCTTGGTTCGCTTGGCGCCCCGTGATACTCGACGGCCCTAACGAGTGGACGCGTTGTCGCGAGAAGAACTGCCGGCGTCGCCTCGTGTGGTTGTGTTGGATAGAGCGCTGGCGGCATAAACCTCGCCCGTACTATGCCGTTTTCGATGGCGCGGGACAACGGTGATACTATGGCCCACGTTCATGAGTCGGCGGCCATCCGAATCCTCGATTGGCTCCATCGCGCAGAGGATAGTCTTGCTGGTCACGAAGTTTGCTTGAGCAATGGCGTTCGTGGCGTCGTTCACGAGGTTCGACTTGACGACCATCACGGGTTGTGCTTTACGTTCGACGATCCGGTCTCCGGTTTCGACGAGATCGAATGCGGTATCACGCGGCGTTGGTTTCCTGTCTCAACCATCCGAGAGTTCGCGAAATGTGTGACTGTGCCTCAATGTTCTTTATCGGAGGGGCGGCCGGCGCCGTAGCCTGTGGCGTGCTGCTCCTCGTGTTCTTGAAATCGTAAAGCCGATGCGCCGATCTCTTTGGTCTCAATTTATCATGCAGGGTAAGCTCGTGCTCGAATATGACGTTCGCGGCTGCATGGCCGAGAACCACGTTCTCAAAAACGTTTGGGAGATCGTCGAGTTCGGCTATCAGCCGAAGTTCATTCCGGGCTCCGCGAAAATCCACATGGCACGCTGCCGATTGATCCAGAGCCGCGACGATCTCGACGAAGAGTTCACCCTCATTCCTTCGAGCGATCTATACGCGCTTCCTCCCGGCAGCTTCGGGCAGTCGATCGGTTACGCATGGAGACATTGATGGATGTAACTCAAAAACTGATTCTCGACAATCAGGCGCTCATTATGGACGGCATCGCTGCGCTTCTGCACAAGGATGCGCCTCGCTCTGGCATCACAGGGGCGCCTTGGGAAACTCCTCTCTGGGATAAGCTCTGGAGTTCGGCGACGAATACGCGGCGCCATATCAACTCCCTAAATGTGAAACCGCACCTGAAGTCGTCGCGATGACTGAGCGGACTGATAGGTGCGTTTTCAGATTTGAAGGTGGCAAGGAATTTCCGTGCTGGGGTGATCTCGAAATATATGACGAGACAGAAGAGGGTGATGTGATAGAAGTCTGCCAAGGACACAGTGGTTGCTGCCTGTCAGGTCCGCTAGATCAGATGGAGCGCGGCGGCTACATCGCGCAGGGCTCTCGATGACGGAGCCTGTTCAACTTATCACCCGCCCAAGTTCTCAGAATCAAGAGACCGTGGACATGCTCAAAGACTATCTTCGCATGGCAGAGGCCGGGGAGATCATCGGCATCGCCGTGGTTGGCCTCTGTCCTGATGGCGCTGTCAACCATCGGGCCAGCAGCACCGATCGCCAGATGACAATGATCGGCGGGGTCTCTCGGCTCCTCCACAGGATGCACTTGAACGCTGACGAAGGCATTGTATGACTAAGCCCTTCAGCAAGCAGGCCGTGCATATGGTGGGTCACAAGAACGGCTTCCGACTGGAACTGTTCGGCATGGATGTCATGACGCTCTGTGGAAAGCTGGGCTCTCCAACTGATGGTGTCCCTACGCGATACGTGCTCATTGATTCGAGCGGCAATAGATTTCAGGCGACCACGAGAGAGCGCTTTACATCCTGTAAGAAATGTCTCAATCTGATGACGATCGGCACACTACACGCGAGGAAAGAATGTCAGACGCCAGCGATATCGCCTTCAGCAAATGGCTCGAATCAAGTCCCCTTAAAGCGTCTACTCGACCGGCGCTCGCGAATGCCAAAGTCGCCTTCGAGGCCGGCTGGGAAGCCCGCAAGGCTGCGCAGTACCGCGACGTAGTCGGTGTGGACGCCGGAGTCGAACCGGCGTTCTACGGTCCGTGGGTCCCTCCGCGAGAAAATCCGAGGGATAAGCTGTTCAAGCCGGACCCGGAGGATAAGTCGTGAGCGCAGAGTACATTATCGGCTTTTCTATGCTTGCTCTAGTGCCACTTCTCGTCTATGTTTTCTTCCGGGCGGTCCGCAGATGAAGTTCACAATATTCGTGCGTCCGGCTGGAACGAAGTCATCTGCTTGGCGAGAAAACTACGACTTCGCTCACGTGCTCGACATGGAGTGCGCGATACAGGCCGCTCAGGTTTACGTGGCCGACTGGAATGCGCGCGGCGCTACGAAGCGGAGTCGGCATAACGGCATGATCGAGAAGCGGCGAGAAGTTGTCGCCGTCGAGTTCAACGGAGAGCGTCGGGAGTTGCGATGATGACTGCGCGCTACGGTCGGAGCTACGACTCCCCTACTGTCCCCGCTAACGACGAGGCAAAGTACCGCGACTGGAAACGGCGCGATCAATGGAAGCGTCGCGCGGGACAGGACGCGTTCGACCGCTCCGGCATTCGATGCGAAGATAAGCCGTCATGCCCGTGTCCGATATGCGCCGAGTTCGGCAAGATGCGCGCTGAAGCCCACCACTTCCACTACATCAGAGGCGTAGACTGGCCCGAGGCATGGCGGGCGGCCGGTTGGACTGGCGATGGCAATGCGGAGACACCGTTCTGTAATCCCGGCGAGGGCGTGACCGGAAGGCCGTCGCGGATCATTGTCGAAAGCAACCCGGCTCCCCGGGGATGGGTTGCCGATCGGTTCGCGGAAATAGATTATTTACCATCTCCAGAACCACAAATCGAATCAGCTTGCGCGCCAACTCGCGACATGCCAGATACAGACCCGTATGCTCGGATGACCGAATACTTGATCGCGAGGAAAGCGTGAGCGTCAGATACACGATAGCCGTCAGCCTCGTGAAATACCTCAGTGCGCCGAACAAGCGTTCGGTGAAACGCAACTGCGCCATTCACGGTCTCGTACATCCCCGGCTCCCGGCTGCGGAGAAGGCGGCTAGGGCGCTGCTTGCCTTGCCATCAGTAGAGCACGTGACGATCAAGCGTATCGACGAACGGCTAGTGAGTATTTGGACGAAGCATGCGCGCGAGCGTTGGCTTGCGCAACGTCGCGAAAGCTCGCGTCAAGGCGACCCCTGTCCAGCATGGCCCCGTTGCCGGTGCATTGTGCAAGGGTACATCAATCGCAAAGAGCCTACAGGCTGCGGCCGGAAGCCGAGAACAAAACGATGACGACAGTGCTGCCGCCGTTGAGGCCTTACATTGTGCGAGCGCGTGAAACCCGCGTGCATGAGTTTCGAGTTCAAGCGAGATCGGAAGAAGAGGCCAAAGAGATCGTGGAGGAGTTCGCGGACTACGGGTCGTCCCTGACGGATCAGTTCGATAGCAACGAAGTGATGGACGCTACGCTGGAGAGCGATCGTAAATGAAATTCGAAGACGCCATTCACGCGTGCAAATGCGGCGGTTACATCCGCGACGAATCCGGCACGATGCAGCCGGGTTGGAAGATCATGTTCATCCCCGGACAGCGGCCGGGCGGGACGGTCCCGCGCAATCCTGCAAAGCGTGAAGGTGATTTCTTCACGATCAATCCTGTCACCGGATCGAGCTACATGGTCCGGTTTACTGACGCGCATCGCGCGTCTGACCAATGGAGGACTACGCTATGACCCCTTTCGCGTATCTGGGCTTGCTTCTACTCACGGTCCTCGTGATCGTGATCCTCCGACTAGCACGAGGCCGTCATCGGCTCGAAGAGAGCGCTGAGTACGGATATTTGGCCGGCGGTGTCTATGACCCCGAAGAACGCGTCTCGGGGCACGATCTCGCGGAGCGTGATGCGGAGCGTGATACCGACCCCATTGAATACGCTAAGAGCGTCGAGGCTGATCCACACGGCATCGTAACACGACCTGATCAAATTCCGGCGAAACACCGCTACCCTGCCGAGCCGCGAACGTTCGGCAAGCGCAAACGCGATCCGAGAATTGCCTTGACGCCTCGCATGCTGGCGCGTGTCAACATCCAACGGAAGTTGCGAGACAAGTCGCCGCTCAATCACGCCGGATTTCAGAACGCCGTCGCGCACGCGTGGGATCAGCCCCATGAACAGCCGGCGGATCAGACGGGTTGGCTTGCCTATCTGATCGCGTATGAAGTCCTGTTTGCTGGCCACGAGGCCTCCCGCGTAGACGGCCACGGCGGCGGACTCACGATTGACCCTGACAAGCCCTACAATGGACAGGGAGGAGAGTTTGCCGGCGCCGGGGCCACAGGCTCGTGGGATGCCGAACTTCAACGGGCGGCGGCCTCCACGATCACTGCCGAGGTGCCAGCCGTTGCTCCCGGACCTTCTCAGATCGACATCTATGCGGCTGCGGCCGGCATCGCTACGGCAGCGGCATACAGCGCGCCGGCTCCGGAGCCAATCAGGCACGAGAGTTCACTCGACCCGATGCCGAGCTTCAGCGCGCCGGACCCGAGCCCGAGCTACGACAGTTCATCCTCGTCGAGCGATAGCTCGTCGTCGTCGTCGTCCTCTTCGTCTTCGAGTGATTGAATGAAGTGTCTCGACGAAAACGAACGCCTCGCCTTGGCTCTACGGATTGCGTCCGGAGAGTTGGAGATTTGCTACGCTCGCGTCGAGGAGAGCGGCCACACCTATTGCACAGTAAGGAAACCTCATGACCAAAACCGAAGAACTGATTCTGCGCGGACTGCATCTGATGATACGCTCCAGCTTCTCGCCGAATGATCCGGTCGCGCAAGCGAAGCATTTCGTCGGGCTCCAACAGGACATCGCCCCATGGTTAACGGACTACGCCGAGATCATGTCTGGCAGCGAACAGAAGACGGCCGACTGATTCAAATTTTCTCGTGGACAATCGTTCGCGAAGGTGATATCGGCTTTGTCAAAGAGTACCAAAATGGCGCGCTGGCGTTAACGTATGGGCCAATGCCGACAGCTATCTTGGGACCGTTCGTCAATGAATGCAACAATCGTGTTGCGACAATCATGGCCCGCTTGATGGAGAAGCACCTATGAGAATCCCCGAGGTCCGCCGCGTGCTTGCGCAGGCTGCGGACGACTTGCGTACTGGAAAACGCAAGCCGGCAACGATCGCAAAGCTGATCGACTTTTTAGTCGTCAATGAGATGTGGCGCAAGAAACCTCGCCGGAAGTTCGGTAAGGCCATTCGCACCAAGCTTACGCCCGAACTGAAGAAGAAGATCAGGAAGTATGCCCGCGAGCACAAAACTCAGGACATGCAGGAGATCGGCAATTTCTTCAACGTCAACCCCGGCCGCGTGTCCGAGATTTTGTCGGGCTTTCGCCGGTAACGAAATGCGCGGAGAGTAGGGGAGCAAGCATGCGCCCCGAGGGTACGCGAGCAAAGCAGCTAGGACTTCGATCGGCATGTCGGTTTCGACCGAACGATCGAGGCTCCGTAAAGGGTCCGGGCTTCCCGCTGCCGGGCTTGGGAGCGTAAGGGACGGGAGACGTATTCTCCCTGCATGCTGTCCCCGTGTTCTTCAAGTCTGATGCCCAACGGATTCGACTGCCGTATAAAGAGGGGCGGGCGGAGTAATACCGTCCGGCGGCGTGGCAAGGGCACAAGATGCTAAGAACCCTGCCCCTCTTTATGCCGCAGCTATGTTACGATTCGCGCAAAAATATGTCGCGAAAACTAGGAGAGAGCAGTTGAGAAAGCGCCGCCGAAAAGATGCTGCACTGGCGTTTGCTCTAGACGTGAAACAGCCTGATCCGCATGCCTTCATTCAATGGAAGGGCACCGATGTTTGCATGGACTTCCACTGTGAGTGCGGCGCGCACCACCACATCGATGCGGATTTTGTTTATGCCGTGAAGTGCTACAAGTGCAATGCGATCTGGGAGATGCCGAGTCATCTCTATCCGCGTCGTGTACTGAAGCACGATTGCATCTTTATAACCAAGCCCGAGGAAGAGTAAATGGCTAAGACGAAACGCACCACGAAGAACGGATTCAGGAAGACCGGCAAAGCGCCGCTGCACAGTCGCAATATCAAAATTTTCGTAGTGAAGGGCGGCGATCAGGTTCGACTTGCCGGCGGCGCGCGTAAGGACGGCACTCCGGTCCGGAAGGGCAAGGATTCGAAACCGATCTTTCTTGGTCGGGTCTATACCGGCGTTAACACTGGCAAGGTTTATCCCTACGCCAGCAAGAAACGCGGCGGGACAGGCTTGACACTCACGCCGCGTCAAGCTATCGCAGTCGTCAAATAGAGGACTACACGATGCGATCTAAGGGCAAGCGAATGCGCCCGGCATCTGGCGGGAAGCGCGGCCGATCGGGAGCCAAGCTGACAGTGCGGCGCCGCGCTCGCGTCATGTTGAAAGTTGACGAGCGCGCGATCTTGCGCCAGATCATGCAATAGGAGAGTAACAAATGCGTGGCCGTGGTGGAGTTATCGCGAACCAAAAGCTGACATCACAACCGGCGTGGAGCGAGCCGATGACTGGCGGCATGCTGAAGCATCGCCGGTTCGTCTGGATCAAGCGTGGCGGAGTCGGCCGGCAGTCCGGCTCCGGTCCGAGCGGCTGTAAGGCTACGCCACGTGCATTGCTCTCGCGTACTCTTCGAGATCGGGCGGGAGTAGCGGCGGTCGTCACGGCGCGTCAGGAGCTTGCTTACAAGGCCAAGGCGACTCCGCCGAAGATCATCTATGGGCGGCTACCGCCCGGTCCGCTCCCGTATGACAACAAGCGATTTGTGATCATTGACGGCAGGCGAGAGTACGCGCCGGTCGGCACACACCTCTGCCATGATGGCGTCGAGTACGCGCTAAATGGCGGAGGGTTCTGTGATCGTTGCGGCGAGAATGTGGAAAAACTTTCGGCCCACCTAACGGAGGAGTAAATGTCTGAGCGTCGTAGTGATCCGTACCTAGAGCGTGCTCGCGAGCTTTGCCTTCAATCTGGCATCGATCCTGACAGTCGGCGTGGCGAAGGTCGCGGACATCCCGCGTGGACAGAATACCGCGACGCCGCGCGCAAGGAACATCTCGCGCGTGAGCAAGCCGCGCTCGCGGCTGACATTGCCATCGCTCCGCAGGCGCCGGAATATCAAAACGCGCCGTTGAAGATTTTTGGCGAGCACGATGATGCAACGATCGCACAGATGCGAAACTGCATGAGCGTCGGCAACGTCGTGGCCGGCGTGATCTGCGCTGACGGGCATCTCGGCTATGCGCAGCCGGTCGGCGGCGTGATCGCATATGAGAAAGATCAGGTTAGCATCTCCGGTGTAGGTTTCGATATAGCGTGCGGCAACATGGCTGTTCGCCTCGACATGCCGTTCGCTGAGATCGAGCCGCGCATTCCCGAGATCATCCGCGACGTTCAACGAATCATTTCGTTCGGCGTCGGTCGCACCAACGACGAGCGTGTCGAGCATGCGCTGTTCGATAACGCTGATCTCTGGCGGGCTTCGGACATGGAGGACTACCGCCAGAAGGCCGTATCGCAACTCGGCACGGTCGGCTCCGGCAACCACTACGTTGATATTTTGCGCGACGAAGAAGGCCTCCCTTGGATCGGCGTTCACTTCGGGAGCCGAGGTCTTGGACACACGAGCGCAACGAAATACCTGAAGGCCGCCGGGGGCAAGGATGGCATGAACGTTCCGCCGGCTCTCGTCAATCTCAATACCGAACTCGGCCAGCGCTATATCGCCGCTATGCAATTGGGCGGTGCCTATGCCTACGCCGGCCGGGAGTGGGTTGTCGAACGCGTCCGCAAGATCATCGGCGGCACCGTCACCGAGAGCGTGCACAATCATCACAACTTTGCATGGCTCGAAGAGCATGGCGGTCGTGAGCTATGGGTCATCCGCAAGGGAGCGACGCCGTCGCGCCCGGGCCAGAAAGGATTCGTCGGTGGCTCCATGGGAGACGATGCCGTGATCATCGAAGGCGTCGAGAGCCCCGAGGCCAAGGCCGCACTTTACTCGACCATCCACGGCGCCGGCCGACTGTTCGGCCGCAAAGAGGCCAAGCGCCGGTTCACGAAGCAACAGATGGACGAATGGCTACAGGCCCGTGGCGTGACCCTCGTGGGCGCTGACCTCGACGAAAGCCCGATGGCGTATCGGCGCCTCCCGGAAGTTCTGGCGCACCACGCCGGCTCCGTAAAGGTCCTACACACGCTCCGGCCGTTCGCGGTCGCTATGGCCGGCGCCGGAGAGTTTGACCCTTACAAGGACTAAAAGACATGAAGAAATTTTTGTTGATCTGTATCGCTCCCGTTTATCTTCTTGGCTGGGCCGGAGCAATGGCTGCGGTTGATCGTAACTACTACAGGGACATCGGTGAAGGACTTGCCATGCAGCGCTCCGGTTCGTCTTGGAGAGTGCCTAGGTGAAATGGCTCTTGGCGCGATATGGCCGGCAGCCGCTATAGCGGACACGGCTTTTCGAGCGTACCGCAACGAACACAAGGATTGACAGACGACTCAGGATGCGCTATAAGCGCGCCCTCACTACCGAGAGCCTACGGGGGCTTCTCCCTCTGAGGCCCGAAAAGCCGAAAGGCCTGTTGGCGAAAGCCGACTAGGGCATGCCCGTAGGGAAGCCGCACCGCGCGAGAGCGAGGAGCGGAGCAACTAACACGAGGCGACATCGCGCGCCTACTCGGAAAACGAAACGATGAAGACCCGGACCGCAAACTCGAATACCCCCAACCCGCGCCCATCTCAGGGCGTGGGGGAGTCTGCTCGTCCCCGCCGCACTCGGAATGCGGAGATCGCGGGTCGAAATCCCGCCGCCCTGACCACTCTCACATCGAATATTACCGGCCGCCTGCAACGCTGGCAGTGATCCTTTACAGGATTGGTGTAGCGGTAGCACGGCGGCCTCCAAACCCGCTGGCCATGGTTCGAACCCATGATCCTGTGCCATGCCGGTTTGGTGTAACGGTAGCACAACGGGCTCTGAACCCGTTAGGTCTCAGTTCGAATCCGAGAGCCGGTGCCAACAAGTCGATGTAGCTCAGTGGTAGAGCAGGGCTTTCGTAAAGCTCAGGTCGGAGGTTCAATCCCATCCCATCGGCACCAATCTCTGACAGCGTAGCTCAGTTCGGTAGAGCATCGGGCTCATAACCCGAGGGTCCTTGGTTCAAATCCAAGCGTCTGTCACCAAGAAAACCTCTATGTTTTTCTGACATCGAATGCCCAGTGTAGCTTAGTTGGTTAGAGCGCGCGGTCGATAACCGTGAGGTCGCCGGTTCGAATCCGGCCACTGGCACCAAATGGGGCGGGCAGAAGGGCTGCACTGATGCCTTGCAAGCAACGGGAGCCGGGGGCAGTACCCGGTCGCTCCACCAATTTGGGAAGTGGCGAAGATGGTAACGCGGCGAACTGTTAATTCGCTTACCGTAGGTTCGAATCCTACCTTCCCAGCCAACGATCGTTGTAGAGCGTCATGTGATCGTAGTTCGGGACCCGGGCGAAGGAACAAAGCTTCCGCCCGTCAACATCGTAAATGAAATGGAAGCTAGCTCCGATCGCCCGCTCGGATACGTTGTGCCATTCACCCGAACCATCGGTTGCGAACAGCCAATAGCCTTCAGCATCGTGGCTGGCGCAAAACCACCGCATGACCGAACGCCGAGGCCAGCACGAGCCAAGAAACTCATGTCCGACCACCGCATGGTCGGGATGCGACATCGGCGTTACGCGGGGTACGCGCTCGCCACCGTAGGGGTCACGATCCATTTTGGACATCCTTTTTCACAGAGCGACAAAATCTCCGGGCTCGACAGGCGATGCGAGCAGAAGCGTTGCGATCGGCTCTCCGCCGATCGGCTCCTCGAAGATCGCGAGCCGCATATCCGTGCCGAGCATGTTGATCGGACCTACGGGAGACCCTTTCAGATATAGCGTTATATCCTGACCCTCTAGTTCTGCCCATCCATCAATCGGCTGTCGGAGTGTGACCACTTCGCGCTCGACACCGTCAACGATTGCTAGCACACTGGCGTATTTCGTTTTCATTCATCATCATCCCATAAATCGAAGAGCATCCACTCTCGGGTCCTGACGTTGAAGTAGCCGAGGCTCAGCGCCATGACAAGCCCCTCATAGACGGCTCCGAGCCCGAGCAAAAAGAACCGCCACTGATCCTTACGGGAGGAGTGCCGAGCTCTGCTCGGAATAAAATTCTTGCGAAGAGTGACTAGCATTGGTCCTCTCAAAAATAAATCTTGTCGCCGGCACTCCGTCAAAAGAACGCGCTATCATCGTATGCGAATGGTCGCACAGGTTGGTTTTCGTCGCCGTCTGCGAAGATCACCACGTCCTCGGGTATCACTTCGTCAACCGCGCGACGATCCCAGAAGCGATGAATGAAGTCGGGCCGGCCGAAGGTTTTGACGGCGGTCGAGTAGCGATCATCTTTGAAACCGACGAAGTGATAGAGGCCGCGCTCTTCATAGCGCGTGCCCCGTGTTGCGTTCTGCCAAGCGACACGCGTCAGCTTCACGCGGCCATCTGGCAGACGCTCGATCACCCCTTCGTCGATCAACCCTTGCATGGAATATTAACCTCGATAGTGCGGCGAACCACGCGAGAGACCTTCTCAACGACCTGATATGGTGTCGTCAGATCGTTCGGAGCCCGGTAGGCCTCGATGATCGCGCCAGACAGATACCACTCGCCTTTCTTGGGCGCGCGAAATCCGACCTTCCGGTAGAAGTATCGGTCTTGAAGAAGCCCGCTCGTGCCGAGCGGTATGAAGTTGACAGGGCCAAACAGCGTTTTGCCAACGTCGGCCTCAATGATCTCACGATAGTTACGCATTTTGCCAGCCCTCCTCATATGCCTTAGCGACATAGGTGTCGAAAACTTCGTCTGCCCGGAAGCTGTTCGTGCACCATTCGCTGCACTCCGGCTCCGTCTTCGGCGTGTCTCCGGGACAACAAAACGAGTGGCCCGGAAGGAAGGTCGCGACGAGAGCCTGCCGGCCGTATTGCTGGATACGCACGTCGCCGGTTTCGTCGCCACGTTTAAGCAGCAAGATGCGGACCGCGTCGCCGGGATATTTTGGTTCGGTCCATAGAGACATCACGCAAACTCCGGTTTCCAAAAGTAGTAATACTCCTGCTTGAGCGTTCGCCCATCCTGCCGGCGCACGCGCCGAACAGAGCAGCCCCGGGCGCCGAGATTATCAACCCAGTTATGGGCCAGCGTCTTCGCGTGAGCCAAGCTCTCCGCGTCAAGCTCGCACCACGACCCGTCGTCAACCTCGACGAACACGACGTATTCAGTCTTGCGCTGTACGCGCGCCTCGTCGCGCTCGCGCGTGAGAAGGTCCGCAACAGTCTCGGCAGAAAATTTAGGCATTTGAACCTCTCGTGTATTCTCGGGACAGGCGCAGGCCTTCAAGATAGTACCATCGCGTCCATTCGTGTTCGTTGTGCACTAGAAAACTCCGTTAAATTTGTGCGATCTTGTCGGCCCAGTCTTTGCCCATATGCTCGGTGACGAAGTCAAGACTGCCCTTGGTGCCAGCCTGCACCTGATCGCGCGACGGAATATGATTGCCGTAATAGTCGCGGAAGTCATTGCGACCAAGTAGGCAGCGACCATCCTCGATCGCCTGCATCATGCTACGACCATAAGAGCCTTGCAGGCTCCACAGGCCATCATTGATGGCGCGCTGTAACGAGGCCGATACTTCGAATGGCGAAGCCTCGTCGTCCATCTCGATAATTTGGACGTCTTGATTGGTGAACGCCATGACTTAGCTCTCCAGTGATTGCTTAACGGCCGCAATAGTCGTGAAGACTTCTCCGCCGACCTTTGACCCTTTCGGGAAGTATCGGAAGCCGCCTTCGACAGCCCGGATGGTGCCGACACGAAGGCCTCCGCTATAGACCCGGATCGATAATATCCGGCAATCGGTCGTCTGATGGTAAGTGATTTCGGACATCGTCTATCCTCTAAAAGTGCAGGGCGGCCTTCTCGACTGATACCAAGATACCGCCCTGCACCGTGCCGTTTGCCTGATTGCTAGCGGCATCCCGGAAGATAAGCGAGAGGCAGTGCGGAGTGCAAGCGTCATCCCGTAGGACGGTTAAGGCCGAGTTAATGTCAGGCGCCGGACACTTAACGTTAACCTACGTGACAATCTGACGCTTGACAGATCGGCGGAGGGCCGCTATTTCCGGGGGCAAGTGGAAAAGGCGGCCCCATGCGGTCGCAAAAGAGGATAGGCTTGATATGAGTAAGTTCAAGGTTCAAAAGCTCGTGGCCCTGAAGGGCCGAACGGCTTCGGGACAGAGGGTGAAGAATGTCGGCGCGATCTGGGAGACGATCGCCACGAAGACAAATCGGGCGACGGCCGAGCGTATCCAGAAGCATGCGCAGATTGACAATCCGAACGCGCAGATCAGGATTGAGGAAAGCGCGTAATGATTCCGGATTGGAACGCCGAGCCGGAGTATCCCGGCATCCCGATCGCATTGATCATGCTCCGCAAGGGGCGTGAACTCGGCGACGTTCGCATTCAACACTACGGGAGGAAGGTCAAAGTTGCGGCCTTCCTTCCCGGCATTTGTATGAGCCTTCCGGGCGACAGTCCGAAGACGAGTCCGGATCGTGACGAGTGGTTTGATGTTGACAACCGTGTCGGCGCCGAGCGGACTTTTGACCGATTCATCCGCGACGCACGTGACGCCGGATGGGTTGAACACGTCGTTCGATAAACAGGAATAGGCGGACACAGACAGACAGAAGGTACAGGGAAAGCAAGCGCGGTGTCGGTTGAGCGAGCAGAGTAGCGAGTCGAACCATAGGCCCTCGGCTAGTATGGTCCCTTCGGGGTAGCGAATGTGAGCAATAGACCGAACTTAAATCCCGGTGTCGATCAACCTACGAAGGGCGCGTCCCCGTAGTCGGCCAACGAATTGAAAACGAATGTGCCCGTGTGTGTGTCTGTGTCCACCTATTCCTGAGAGGACCCTATGTCAGATGAACTTTCTGATCTGATTCGTGATCTCGCCAAGCGCGGCGAGCTTACCCATTTGTCGCTCAGCCCGCGTGAGATTGAGCTAGGCAACAACAAAAAGGTCAAAGGCTGGGGCGCCACGTTCGCGCCGGCCAGCACTTTCGGCAATACGTTCGGCGAGGATACTGATCCAGTCGTTGCGCTTTTGAACGCGCTCAACGATGCGAAGCTCCGACATCGATCGGAGTTCAAGGACGGCGCGGGTTCAAAAGTGAAGCCCTCGAAGTCGGCGCCGGCAACCGAGGCCGACCTCGACGATCTCCTCAGCTAATTCGCTAGTTGTTCCGATCTCTGGGATGGGCTACGCTAGTCGCCCAATTCTGGAGAATCGGCATGGCGAAGCTCACTGCAAAAACCCGCAAGAAAATCCCTACCGGCAAGTTCGCTCTGCCGGGTAAGCGATATCCGATAGAGGACAAGGCGCACGCGGCTGACGCGAAGGGCCGGGCCACTCAACAGCTTGCCAAAGGCAAGCTATCGCCGGCTCAGGCCGCGAAGATTCGGCATCGCGCCGACGTTGTCCTTGGCGAATCGGACAGTCACTATCACAACAAGGGCTAAATTTGCCATGAAAGATGCAGGGGGCCACGGCAGCAATGAGCGCGGCGGTGTAGCGACGCACGCCTCCGCGATCCATGCGCTCCCCGGAGTAGGGGCGATGCAAGCCGCTCACAATTCTCAGGTAGAGGCCGGTCGTTCCGACGCTTCATATCGTGCTGCCATGCCGATTGAGAACTTTACCGGAGGGGTCCAAGATTTGCTAGGGCTCTGGGACGGGACCCAAAAGCCATCTCCCCTATCCGATGGCGAGAAGAAACAGATTAACGACGCTTATGCGCAACGTGCGAACTTCCGGGTCTTGGCTGGGCAGATACAGGATCAACGGCGCCGGGCGGCACACTGACACACTGGCACGGATAAAACCGGGCTCCAGATCACGCTCCCCCGGGGGTATGGGGATTATTGAATTAAGAGTTTGGTAGGTATATCCTGAGAACCTACTAGCGAATGGCCCGGCACGCGTGCCAGTGTGCCAAACGGTGTAGCCGAGGAGCATAATTATGAAAGACGCAAAGGGCCACGGCAGTAACGCACGCGGCATCGTCGGGACGTTTACGCCCGACGCCAAGCATATGTATAACCATTTGCGGAATAGCGGCGTCCCACACCGGCTTGCCGTAGACAGGACCTTCACGGCGTTTCCGGGCAAAACCCAAATGACGAACGCCGATGCCGCCGCCGCTCTGGCGAGTGGCCCGAAGTCGGCACCGGCTCCGGTCCATGACGCATGGAGCAACACCCCCGGCGGTGACCGCACGGACTGGCGCTTAAACAGTCACACGCATGAGATTGTATCGCCGTCCGGCGACGTGGCCGCGAGGATGCGGCTCGGGAAGAACAACGGCCTCGCCGTTGACGTGCCGGGCCAAGGCAAGATCAGCCACAGTGGCGGCCCGTCTATCCACGATGCGGTCGCCATGCCAGACTATCGCGCGAAAGGTGGATCGTTTCCGGCTGATCACATCTCTGGAGCGCTTCACTTTTTGACCGGCAAAGATTTCTCCGGTCACACGGTTCGGAGGGTCAAGTGAAGGACGCAAAGGGCCACGGCTCAAATACTCGCGGCGGCAGTAATGTCGGTCGGCGGTACACGTCCATGAGTTCGTTTACTCCATGGCCTAAAGGGACCCGGTTTGTCAAAGGCACGCTCGCCACTGCCGACGAAGTAAACCGAATTGCCTCTGGCGTTAAGATCAACCCATCTGATACGGAAGCGGCTCGATCCCTCGCGAGTGGCCCCAAGTCGGCGCCGGCTCCTATCCATGACGCATGGAGTGAGACGCCCGGCGGCGACCGCAGTCCGAGTGACAAGGTCCACAGTACCTATACGATCAAGCCCGTAGCCGGCGGCCATGTGTTGGTCAAAGGCTCACGTGATCTGAAAATCGACGGGCGCGAGGGCTGATCCGATGAAAGACGCACGGGGCCACGGCAGCAACTCACACGGCGGCGGTCCAGTCGTGCGGAATTGGTCATCGGTACGCGGCATCATGCCGACGAAGCCGTACCGACAGGGCGGCACATGGCGGACAGACAAGCTCGGGCTCACCTATCGTGTTGATGATGCCGCTGCGGCCGGCGCGCTCGCGAGCGGCCCGAAGTCGGAGCCGGTCCCGGTGCACTATGCGATGCACGAGGCAGCCGGCAAACAATTCGGCCAGCGGATCGCGTCTGATGATCGGCATCCGGTTGAGCAGTATCACAGGAACCCGCTATGAAGGATTCAAAGGGGCATGGCTCCGATACGCGCGGCGGCACGGGCACGCAAGGCATGCGGCTCGTGAAGACGCACGTCGCCGGTCCGCATTTTGCCAAGGTCTACAAGAATCCTGAGTGGGGAGAGAACGTCGTCAAGTTTTTCCACAACGGCGCTTATCAGCCAAAGGCTGACTACTTTACCAACGACATGAGTGACGCACATGCGACTGCGCAATCGGCGCTCAATCGCTACACTGATCAGGACGCGAAGGCTGCGCTCGCGAGCGGTCCGAAGTCGGCCCCTGTCCCAGTGCATGATAGCATGATGAGCGATGCCGAACAGGGACGGCTCTCGGGTAGGCAGTTCGTAGATAGAGGCGACAGTCGAGCCCTTCCGGACGGATCATTCAAGGCTGACTGGCCCTCCTCTCCTAGGTATAAGGCAACAACGAGGTTGAACGCGTGGGGCCAGACCCCGGAGACGGCTAAGGCGGTCCGCAAGCAAATTCGGGACAACCGACGCCAGAGCAAGATGCGGAGCTATCCATGAAGGACGCAAAAGGCCACGGCAGTGACGCACGCGGCGTACACTCACACGGCATCCAGAAAATCGGACAGCCGGAGCCTCCGACGCCTACAATTTTCAAAAAGGATCGTGACGGCGGCGGAGTATTTGCGGCGTTCCCGACATTGCCCGGGGACGACAATCCGGCGACTATGATGGCATATGCTCACGTAGGACAGCATAGTGCAGCCCACATGAATTATGTTTCTTCGGCTAAGCCTGCGAAGCCGGCAGAGTATGCGTCTCTTCTGTCCGAACTGAAATCTATCGGTTACAATCCGAAGATCATGCAGAAGATGACGCAAGCCCATTATCAGGCTCGCAAGGCGACGCTGAAAGGATAACCCAAATGAAAGACGCAAAAGGCCACGGCAGCGACGCCAAAGGCGCTCACTCTCTGGCGATCGACAAACTCCCTGCGAAGATGGGGCGCCGGCATTTCGAACAGATCGCCGCGCAGCTTCGCGCGCAGGCCCCCCAAGGGTCGGCGAAGAATTTCCTCGATCCGAACGATCCTCGCAATCCGCAATCGAACGCTGCATGGGATGCGCATAATGCACGCGTCAACGCAATGGCTGACCATCTCGCTACTACTAATCCGGGCTTCCGGCGCGACTTGTTCATCAAGGCCTCGCAGCCGGACACGAGCTACAAGAATAAATCGACGCGCTCGATCACGCAAAGAAACGCGGCGAAAGACCTGTCTCGGTTCAATGCGAAATGAGCTATCCCGAAACATACGATGATGTGACCGACGAAGACGCGGCAGACGCGCTTCGTCACAAGCATCACAAGTCGGCGCCAGTACCGATTCATCCGACGTTCTATGAGAAGCGACAGGACGAAGCCGATGCGGAGGCGACTGACGCGGCGCCGGACTGGAGCGACGATACATGAAAGACCCGATGGGCCATGGCAGCGCAGCAAGATTCCAAGATCATCCTGCTCCGGGCGCTACGCAAAGTGGAAATAGCTATTCGACTTTACGTCCTAGTGGCCGTCCTGCTTATGCGGGCGGCCAGCCTGTTTCATCGAACGCCGCAGCGGCCCAAGCGTTGATGGGCAAGCTGATGGGTACGCAAGCTCCAATTCACCCGGGCATGCTTCTGCGATCGGCCCGGGACTCCTGATGGACTACTATTCCGTGCTCAAGCGCCAACCCAGTTTCAAGCACACCGCCGGCATCTCCATGGCCGTGCAGAGCGCGCACAACTTCACGCCGACGCCCAACTACACGCCGGCCGAGATCGCGTACCACAAGGGCGCGGACGCGCGCAGGCGCGGGCGCACTGAGGCAGATAACACCTACGCGGACGAACAGCCGGCCTTGTCGGCTGAGTGGATGCGAGGATTCAATGGATAAGTGGCTCGTCGCGGAGATTGTAGACGGGACGCAACTCGTGTACTATTCGGGCGGCGTCTGCATCTGCACGATCGAGGTTGACCTGAGCCTGTCCTCCGCTAGGATTCTCGCGGATAATTTGAACAACGCCAAGGCGAGGCCGAAGAAATGAAAGACGCAAAAGGACATGGCAGCGATAGGCGTGGTAAGTACGTTGATATCAACGGCAGAGGTATCATCCCGAGCCGGCCGTTTCGCGAAGGCACTGCCCATCAGGTTTCACTTGCTGAGAAGCATGGCATCCCTACCGACCATCTCGTAAATGTGCAGCCGGTTCGCGACTTTGGAAAGCGCAATACCGTGCCCGCTGGCGGTCCGGGAAACCCGAACGTGCCGGCGCATCAGTCACGAATCGGTGCACTGGTAAGGGAATTTGCAAAGTCTGAGGCCGGCGCTGGTAGGGTCCCAGAATCTCTCAAAGATTTTGACGTTCGTGGTAAAGATGCTTCGGACGTAAGTGATCTAGTGCACACCCTATACAAGGGTCTTGCTCACCACGGCGAGCCATCGAGTATACTTGACTTCATGCGCTTTCTAGGTTTCCTTGGCGCAATCGCTATCATTGACGTACTTGCATTGGGGATGGGCCTGAAATGAAAGATGCGAAGGGGCACGGCAGCAACGCTAAAGGCGTCGCGCAAGCGGCTGGATATAATGTCGTCAATCGAAAAGACGGCATGGGGCACGCCCTTGTTGATCCCATGCGAGCTAGCGGGAAATTTTCAGAGGCCGATATTACTCGATACCTAAAATGGATACCGAACAATAAACGTGGCATAGAACCCGTCTGAAGGTGGATCGATGAAGGATGCGAAGGGCCACGGCTCCAATCCTCGCGGCACGCACGCGAGCGGCGTGGAGAACCTTGGGAGGCCGGCGACGAGTGTCAAGCAAGTCATCAAGGCGGTCGGCAGTGACAAGCTCGATTTGGTCCGTGGCAATGGCTATTGGTACTTCATCTATGACGATCCTGTGAGAGGAATTTACGACACTACGAGCATCCCGACGATGCAGCTTCGCAATTTCACGATTGAGGAGTGGGCGGCGGACGGCCGTGAGTTCGTAGCGAAGATGGAAAAACGCTATGCGGAAAAGTTGGCTCGACGGGGGTAAAGGATGAAGGACGCAAAGGGCCACGGCTCCAATCCACGCGGCACGCACGCCGCCGGAATCGAGAAGGCGACGACGCCGGTTGTCGTCCGGCCCGAAGTGCTGGCGCATATCCAGAAGAACCCGGGCGGCTTTTCAGTCACGCCGAAGGGCCGCACTCCGAGCACCGGGTACATGGTTTCGGTTCCGGGGCGCACGCGAATCGTGAGCGAATCGGACCTCTCGGGTCCGGAAGGCAAGCGCATTCTACAGGCCTATGCCGAGGAGCACTCGGACGTGCTTCGCCAACCGGGCGCGCATCTCGGCGGATGGACAGACAAGAACACTGGGAAGACCTATCTCGACGTGTCGCACAACATCAAGAGCTTGCCTAGAGCGGTGACCGCCGGCAAGGCGCGCAATCAGATCGCGATCTGGGATGTGAAGAGGCAGCGCGAGATTTCCACTGGCGGCACCGGAGAGTAACTGTCCGGAATCTGTATACAAGTTTGGGACAGATCAAGCTCGCTAATCGCTAGTTGCCCGAGCCCCGTCCAAAGGGCTATGCTTGCGCGACAATTCCCACGAGGATTATCCCTATGGCGTATCAGACGAGTGGCGGCACCAAGGCTCCGGTCAAAGGTGGCATGAGCGATCAGACCTCCAGCAACATTGCGCGCGATGGCGCCGCGAAGCATCCGCAGACCAAGTTTCCGGTCAAGGGCGGCATGAAGAACATGCAAGCCTATGATGCGGCCAAGAACGTCAGCGGCTCTGGCCCGGACGCCTCCTCGCCGGACCCGCTCGCCAAGGAATCTATCTCGAAGGGCTTCAAGGATGCGCCGGCCGCGTGGGGTATGACCGATGCCAACAACCGTGGCGTCGATCATAATCAGGGCCGCGCTGTTCTGAGTGAGGCTGCTCTCAAGAGTTGCTAAGGATTTTCCACGATGGGTACGCCACTCGAACAGGGTGATCAGTTCATCCAGTCGCGCGAGAAGGCTAAGAACGGCTATGGCCAGAACGGCTATCAGGGTCCGTCGAGCGATCTCCCGGGACAGCACACGACTTCCGGCTTCTTGCCGGCCGTGACGCTGCCGAAGACAGATGCCAACTGGCAGACTCGCAAAGTTGACTCGACGCCGATCGCGCCCGCGCACGGCATGTCTGGCCCCAAGGCCTCCAGCACGATTCCCGCCACGACACTCTCGCCCCGTCAAACGAAAGAGCTACAAACGCGAAAGGCCTAACCAAGTGAAGATCATGATCGCGCCACTTGTGGCGCTTCTGTTTCTCGTGTCCCCCGCACTTGCCAAGAAAACAGTTATCTCTGACGAGCCTGTCAAGCCGGCGGCTGAATGCGTCTCGCCGGCATCGGTGTTGAAGTCCAGTAAGGCAGAACTCCGAGCCGATCTCAAAGGCGAGGAGTTGAAGAGGTTCAACGCCAACTACGAACGCATCGCGAAGACCACCGCTCCGGATGTCGAAGAAGTTCTCGTCTACAACTACGGTAGAGAAATCGTGATGTTGTTGGGCTTCAGAGAGGGATGCGGCGTCGGCGTCGCACTGCTCTCGACGGAATCGTTCGACAAGTACAACTCGTCTGAAGACAATACGATCTGATGCCCAAAGCGAACACCTGTAAACCTTCGAGTTTACACAAGCGGCTCCAGCGTCAACTCGAAGGTATCGAGAAACACCTTGAGGCGTTTCCGAACGACAAGCTGAGCCAAGCAAGAGCCTCGACGATTCGGTCGATCCTCTCGCGTTGATATAGGATACCGTATCAAGGCTGGTCCTTGATACGCGATCACGTATCAAACTGAATTATACCCGATCGCGTATGGACGCGACCACGGAGGATCGGCATGGCCGACGAAGACGACCTATCCGATTTGCTCGGCGCTGAGCCGATGCCTGAGCCGCGATCAGCGGCCGAACTCCCCAACGAAGACGATATTGATCTGCTCGAACTGCTCGGGCCTCCGCCGTCGCGCATCATACAGGCGGCTTCGCGCGAGAAGGCGCTAGGCCCATCACGGTTGCTCGCGCCAACAAATGGCATGGGTTCCGGCCGCGTGCCCGGCGGTAAGTGCTCGCCCGAACGCATGCAAGGCATCCTCACATTCATGGAGTTGATGCCCATCCCCGCGAAGGCCTGCCGCTTCTCAAACATCCATCCCGCGACCCTCCAGCTATGGCTGAAGAAGAGCGAACGCGGCCAGCCCGGCGATATCTTTGACCTCGTCGTCAATCCGGATGACGGTCCGGAAGAGCGGATCACGAAACGCTTCCACGAACTTTATGATCTCGCACTCGAAACCGGGATCGACAATGTCGAAGAAGCCGCGATGAAGCGTGCGATCGGCTACGAGGAAGTTCTCACGTATCAGGGTCACGTGATGTACAAGCTCGATCCGGTCCTTATCGATCTCGGCTACAGCGGGTCAGACGCGTGGGCGAAAGATAGTCGGGGCCGGCCGATCCCCGAGACCGTGCTCAAGCAGGACCCCGACCTGATCCAATTCATTCTGAAAAATCGTCGCGCCAAGATTTACGGCACCAAGGCGCAAGTCGATGTGAACGTGCGCGGAGGCGTGCTCGTCGTTGCGGCGAAGGCAGCGACAGGACAAGAGTTGAATGCAGAGGAGGCGCAGTATCGCGAAGCGCCGATCGAAGTGACGTTCGAAGAAGAGGACATCGGCGATGTCGGTCAGTAGCCTTCAAGTCGCCGACGTCGAATCGCCGCCATCGCGCGACTATATCGGCAAAGGCGTGATCGCGAAGAAGTACAAACTTCGTGGTGCGGACTGGGTCCCGTTCGTCGAGAACCAAGATGGCACCTTCACTGAGGCCGCATGGGCGCCGCAAGCCGGCTCCCAGTATTTCTTTTTGAAAGACCCCACGGTCGAGGTCATCTATGAAGGAACGCGCGGCCCGGGTAAGACCGACGCGCTGATCATGGATTTCTGTCAGGACGTGGGCAAGGGCTGGGGCATTGAATGGCGCGGCGTGCTGTTCCGTCAGACGCATCCGCAACTTCGCGACGTGATCGAGAAGAGCAAGAAGTGGATCAAGCGAATCTGGCCCGACGCGTTCTTCAACGAGATCAAAACGTTTTGGGAATGGCCGACAGGCGAACGGCTGTACTTCTCGCATTTCGACACGCCGAATCAGTACAGCAACTATCACGGCCACGCCTATCCGTGGATTGGCTGGGAAGAGTTGACGACATGGGCGAGCCCCGACTGCTACAAGGTCATGTTCTCATGCTCGCGATCGACGGCCAAGGGGATGCCGCGCAAAATCCGCTCGACGACCAACCCCTATGGCGTCGGCCATAACTGGGTCAAGACACGCTTCCGGTTGCCGATCGCGCCGGGCAAAATTCTCGGCGACGTGATCACCGACAGCATAGACGAGAACGGCCGCAAAGAGCCGCCGCGTCGCGCGGTCCACGGCTACCTCGACGAAAACAAGATTCTGCTCTATGCCGACCCCGAATATAAGGACCGCATCCGCGCCGCCGCGCGTAACTCTTCGGAATTGGCAGCGTGGTTGGACGGCTCGTGGGACATTGTCGCGGGCGGTATGTTCGACGATATTTGGTATGAGTATCGCGATACGATCGTGATGGACCCGTTCGATCTGCCGCCGCACTGGCGCGTCTATCGGGCTTATGACCACGGCTCTTCGAAGCCGTTCTCAGTCGGCTGGTACGCTATTAGCGATGGCACTGATCTGACCATGCGCGACGGTCGCGTGCGCGCGACGCTGCGCGGCGATCTGTTTCGCATCCATGAGTGGTACGGCTGGCGCGGGCAGCCGAACGAAGGCTGCCGCATGCTGACCAACGAAATTGCTCGCGGCATTATCGAGCGCGAAATTACTTGGGGCCTCCGCGATCCGCAGGGCAAATGGTCCCGCGTTCGGCGAGGGCCGGCCGACAGTTCGATCTTCGATCCAGAGGACAACGGCCAGCCCAGTATCTCTAGTGACTTCGAGAAGCGCGTGATGATAAACGGCACGAGCCACAAAGGGATTTTCTGGGAGCCGATCGACAAGAGCCCGGGCTCGCGAAAACAGGGCTGGGAGCAAATTCGAAAGCGGCTGAAGGCGACCAAACGGCCGCCGGGCGGCTACCGGGAAATCCCCGGGCTGTTCGTTTCCAATGAGTGCGTGCATTGGCTCCGTTGCGTGCCCGTGCTGCCCCGTGACGATACTGATCTCGACGACGTTGATGACGAGTCGGAAGACCATAATGGCGACGAGACGAGATACATGCTGCGCTTCGAACCACGCGGAATGTCTTCAAAGAGGGTCTAAGGTACTTGCATTTAAGTCAGAAATATGGTTAACAGCGAATCCCCCGGAAAGCGATAACTGCCATGGCATTGCCAGACAAGCATCCCGAATACGTTGAGCGTGTAGGCGAGTGGCTACAGATGGCCGACACCTATGCCGGCGAGCGCGCGGTCAAAACAAAGCGCATGGACTATCTGCCGGCGACGGAAGGCATGGTGCAAGACGGCATGACAACGCCGTCGTCTCCGGGCTGGAAGGACTACGAAGCCTACCTCTTGCGCGCGGTCTATCATAACTTCGTCCGTGACGCCGTACAGGCCATGGTCGGCATCTTGCACAACAAACCGGCCGTGATCACGTTGCCGCCGCGTCTTTCGGACATGATGACGAAGGCGACGATTCAGGGCGAAAGTCTTCAACAACTTCTGCGCCGGATCAACGTGGCGCAACTGACGTTCGCGCGCTGCGGTCTCCTCGTGGATGCGCCGACAGGCATGGATGTGAACAAGGCGCTCCCCTATATCGCGTTCTACGATCCGGTGCGGATCATCAACTGGGACGCCGGACGCGAGAACGAAGGACGGAATCAGCTTCAGCTTGTCGTGCTCGACGAGAGCGGCTACCGCCGTGAAGGCTTCACATGGAAGGAAGAGCGCAAGTTTCGTGTTCTAACGCGCGGCATCCCGGCGAGCCTTGAGAGCGGCTGGGAAACTCCGGGTCCGGATGACGAGTTCACGGTCGCCGTCAAGGTCAATGATACCAGCATGCCGACGTCGGACGACTTCAAGACGCCGTCGATCGGTGGCGTTACGCTCAAAGAGATTCCATTCGTTTTCATCGGTGCAACTGATCTTGTTCCAGAGCCGGAAGTCCCCCCACTTCTCAATCTGAGCAACCTGTCTCTCGCAATCTATCGCGCGGAGGCAGACTATCGCCAAACGCTCTATTTGCAGGGCCAGCAAACGCTTGTCCTAATCGGCACTGAAGGCGGCGGAGCCGAAGACGAAGATGCTCCGATGCGTATCGGCGCCAAAGGCATGATTCAGTTGCGTCAAGGCAGCGATGCCAAATACATCGGCGTCAACCCGGGCGGTCTTGGTGAGATGCGTCAATCGCTCACGGCCGACAAGACGGCCGCCGCGTCGGAAGGCGTTTCGTTCCTCGACGTTGGGAATGCCCGTGGCGAATCGGGAGAAGCTTTGCGCGTCCGCGTTGCGGCTCGCACCACCACAATTTCATCGATCGCTCAGGCTGCCGGCGCGGGCCTTGAACGTGCGTTGAGGTTCTGCGCGGAATGGGTCGGCGAGGACCCGAATGATGTCAAGGTCGAGGTGCCGAAGGACTTCGCGGATCAGACGGTACAGGGCGCGGCGCTGCTCGCGTTCATGCAGGCAAAGCAATTGGGCCTGCCGTTGTCGCTGAAGTCACTGCACATGATGATGAAGGCGAACGATATGTCGGACATGACGTTCGCCGAGGAGAACGAACAGATCGAATCCGAGAGCGAAACAATGCTCGGCTCCATGGTCGGCCCATATCAATTGCCGGTGGACGACAACTTCCTCGACACCGACAACCCGCCGGAACTCGATCCGGCTGCTCAACCGGCCCAGCCGGCGCCAACCGCGCCGCCAGCCCCTGTCACTCCGCCGAACAAGAACGTCCCTGTGACACCCCACGTGCGCGGTTCGCCGACCCCGCTGAAGAAGAAAGTCGGCAAAAAAGGCGATTCAGCCAAATAAGGATACCTGACCCATGGCCTATATTGTGAAGAACATCTCCGGCGACGTGCTGCCGATTGACGGCGTCGATCTCGCCAAAGACGATCAGCTTCGATTTGTTTCGCTGTCAGCGGAAGTGATCGCATATCGAGACGCCAAACCGCCCAAGGTGCAAGTCAAGACAGACGAGACGACGCTCAAAGAGCGTGAGTCTGATGTTGCCGCGTTCAAGCCGTTCACGGGCATCTGATAGCTGATGGCTTTCAATCCTTCAGAGGCACGCGACAATCAAGGTCGATGGACGCGCGGGGGAGGGGAATCTGATCTCCTCCCTCGCAACGTTATCGATCCGCGTGCCATGGAGGTTGGCGGCGACGAGTGGAACAGGCAAACTGCGCAACGGCTCGAAACTGAATACGCGGCCGTGCGTCCCGATATCGATCGGATTGCGCAAGAGGCTGTTGACCAAGAGGTGGAAGTTTCGGGAGGGTCTCCGGGCTCGTGGGATGAAGTGTCCGAAGAGGCACAAGAGGCGGCGGCCGACAAATACTACGGGCTGAACTACGACTCGAATTACGACAGCGAAGTTGAGAGTTGGCATGAGAACGGCGATGCTTTGAATGATGCCAAGCGCGATCTCGCCGACGACGGGGATTGGAAGGCTGAGTGGCTATCCGATTTTCTTTCGGGTAACGAAGACGATGCCCATCCTATCCCGTACACGGCGGGACAGTTGCTTGATGCGATCGAGATACACGCGGATGATGACGGCGGTGATCCGATTATCGACTTCAACAACGACTTCTTGTCGGAGCCGAGCGACCTTGACCCCAACTGGAATGCGAATCAGGCGACGCTGCCCGGGATCGATGTCAAGCCGGCAGCGGGCCATGATCATCTGACGGAGGCTATGCGAGACGAGATCAGGAAGGCTCTTATCGAAGCCTTCAATGAAGAGGCTGAGAAGAAATCGTCTGATGTTGAGACTCCGGAGTACATCGCGGAGAGCGCGAAAGAGCAGACCCAAAACCAATGGGAGGAGATGTCCGACGAGGACAAGTATCAATGGACGAAGGACAATACCCAGCTAATCGAGGATTCCGAAGGCAACGACGATGACGTTTCACGAACGGTCGAAATGCCGGCCAAGTTCGATCCTCTAAATGAGACCTCGGGCGAGGACTATAAGCGCACTCAGGCGCTCGCGAAATACGTCAGTGACCATCGGGCCGCGCAACTGATCACCGATCGCGTGAACGCGGGCCTTATTGGGCAGCCGAAAGGCGAGGCGAAACTGGCATGGAATAAGGTCACATCCAAAAACGATTGGGTACTTAATGGCGTACATTATGCAACCGAACAGGAAGCAAACGCCGCTGTAAATGCACCCAAGGACGCAGCGTGGACAGAGAGAATGCTCCAAGCGGTGCAGAGTATTGATAACCAGCTTTGGTCGGGATGGAAGGGAAGCTCGACTGGAGTTGAGGGCAGAATCTTGCAAGTCGCGGCGGCCGACGAGCTTGGCGGGCGGTTGCGCGAGGCTACGCCAACCCGGGCCGGAGTTGATGCCACGGCGACCGCTCTCGCGGCAATGGTCTACGACGATCCGAAGTCAACTGACGCGCAGAAGGTTGACGCCAAAAAGATTATCGACGAGGCCGGCGGGCTGGAGGCGGCGCAAGCATTGGTCAAAGCTACGAAGATCATGGGTGACAAAGACGCCAGTCAGAATACGACGAACGCGGCCAAGACATTGATCAATGCTTTCTATAAAAACGCCCCTCCGGAAGTGATCAAGGCCTACGCTATGAACCTTGACACGATAGGTGGTAAGGGCAACTTCCCGATCGCTGCTGCCGATATCATCTATAACTACGAGGTAAATGCGAACAATGCCGCGCGAGCGGCCGACAAGAGTAAAGAGGCGCCAATTCTGAAGACCGAAACCGTGGACGGCTACATTCGATTACCGGACGTGAACATTGTGCGCAACGGCGCCGCCTCGACCACGGTCAGTCGAGACGTGGCAAATGGCTGGGGCGGCACAGTTAACAACGTGCCATCCGGTATTGATCGGCGAGAAGTGATCGACTACGCGAATCAGGAGTTCAAGAATATCGGAGGATACGACGGCGTCAAAGCTGCTATTCGCGCCAAGTGGGAGACGACGCAATATCTGCTTGACCGTGCTGACATGCCCGTGGTGCAAGTCTATCGCGGGATCAATATGGAGCATAGACCCGACGTGACCACTAGTCAGAAAGGCGAGTTCAACCCGCCGACAAGTGGAATGGTGTCAGGCTATAAAGTCGGCCACGGCGACCCCTCGGATATGGGGCCTCTGAATCTGAAAGACTTCGATATTGGTGCTGTACTGAAGATCGCGTCGGGGAAGACGATCACAAAAGATAGCGCCATCGATCCGCCGGGCAATAAAGGCAGCGGCATTGGTACATGGACATACGATGAAGCCCCGACTGTTTCGCGGCGTATCGTGCTTCGTGCGGAAGTGCCTCGCACCGCTGTTATCTCGGTTCCGGCGTATGGAGTCAATGTCAAGAGCGAACAGGAAGTGGTTGTCGTTGGTACTGCATGGCGTGATTGGGACGCATGGTCAGGGAGAGCCCCATCGTTTACCGAAGTGCCGCTGCATACGAAACGAACTGAAGACACGACTGCGGCATTCGACAAGTGGGTCTCCGATAACGCTACACAAGAAGCCGCTGAGATGGCCGGCATTGATAAGCTTGTCACCGAACTGAAACAAAAGAAAGCCGCGTGATGGATATCGATCTCAATGATCACGGCGATCCCCATTGGTTGTCAGGAAAGGGCAAAGCCAATCGCGACGCTATCCGGCGCAAGCATCGCGCGGCGCACGTGCTCACTCGCGAGCGCGTGCACAAGCCGGCATCTCCGGAGACGCGTGCCAAGCTGGAGAAGTCGCTGCTCGCCTACAACGAGCGCGTGCTGGCAAAAGCTCGGGTCAAGATCGAAACTGAAAAGCAGGCTGTCGGAAAGAGCCACAGAGATATCGTTGCGATCTTCAATGCAGCACTGGCGATCCTCGACGCATCCGAACCGATCATGCGTGAGATGATCGAGAGCGATTTGATGGACGTGGCAGGATCGAACAGCACAAAGCGCACAAGCGCGAAAAAGGCGACCGACGCGCTGATGAAGAAGATCACGGCCGTTCGCGTCAAGGCGATCAAGGACGCGTTCCGGCACCTGAGAGCGAATCTGCCCAATGACGTATAACCCAAGCGAGGCTCGAAACAACCATGGCGAATTTGGCACCACCGACGTCGCTCTCAAAGGCCCGGCGCCTCCGCAATCGAACGTGCGACCCGTCGCAACTGCCAGACCTATTGCGCCCGCTGCTCACGCTGGGGCGGATTCGCCGGAAGCCTCCCAGCTTCAAGCCCAGAAAGTCGCTGGGGGATATCAGCCGCTAGTCGGGCTGCCGGACAAACCCATCCAAGTCGCCGGCCAGTGGTACACACCCGGGCCGATCGGCCGGCTCAAGGACGCGGCGGCGGAGTACATGAAGACGGCCGGGCTCCCTTACAACCCGCCAACCGAATACGCGAAGCTCGACAAGACCCGGGCGGCAGAGATCGCCGATGCGTTCGAGAAGGAAAAGGCCGAACCGAATGACCCGAAGGTGAAGGCCAGTTACGATGCGATGGTGAAAGAAACGCTCGCGCAGTGGGATACGATCAAGGGCACCGGCCTGAAGGTCGAATGGGTAAAGCCCGGCCAGCCTGATCCATACGCGGCTAGCCCGCGCCTTGCTGCGCTCGACGTGAGCATGAACAATCATTGGTGGGGCTTCCCCACTGATCAGGGCTTCGGATCAGGACCCGACGCCGCGAAGTACATGAAGGACAACCCATTGCTCAAGCCGACAGGCGAAGTGATCGACGGGCGCCCCGTAGTCGCCAACGACGTCTTCCGGATCGTGCACGACATGATGGGGCATCTGAAGGAAGGCAATGGCTTCAGAGCCGAGGGCGAAGAGAATGCGTGGCGCTCTCACGCTGCGATGTATTCGGACCTCGCGCGGCCGGCCATGACAAATGAGACGCGTGGACAAAATTCGTGGGTCAACTTTGGACCCTACGGCGAAAAGAACCGGACGGCGAATGCGGCTGATACGCACTTCGCTCCACAGAAGATCGGATTGCTGCCGGAGCGATTCGTGAATGAAGGTCGATAATGTCGATCGTAGAAATCCACGAACACGGTAGCGAGGGCTGGGATCGGCATCGTGCGAAGCACATGCCGAGGCACTTGAAGGTCTATGGTCGGCCGCTTCATCACTGGGCGCGTGTGCTCGCTGGCGCCGACTTGAAACAGATCGAGGCAGCCATCAAGATTGGACTCACCTCTCAGGACGATAACACAACGATTGCTCACCGCGTCATCGGAAGCCGCCGGCTTAACGGCGTCAATGGCGCGACTGAGATCACGAGGCGACACATCCTCCACCTAGGTAGGGGATACTTGCGTAAGAGAAAATCCCGCATGAGCGGGTCTTCATCGGATGTCCGATCGAAGTAACCACCAAGAGGATGCTATGAAACTTAAAACCGTATACGCCACAGTCGAGGAAATTCCCGAAGGCTATGGCGATCTCTACACCGAACGCAATGGCCAGTGGGAGTTGACTGCCGTCGAGGGTGTGAAGACCCAAGCCGATGTCGATCGCGTCCAAGAATCCCTCCGCAAGGAACGTGCCGACCACAAGGCAACCAAAGACAAGTTCACGCCTTTCGCTGAGCTTGACCCCGCTGAAGTTCTCGAAAAGCTGGAAGGTTACGACAGCCTTGTCGAGCAGAACGAAGCTCTCAAGGCCGGCGGCCAGTTCGACGAAGCGAAGGCCGAGCCGATCATTCAGGCACGTGTGCGTCAGGCGATCGGTCCGCTGGAGCGTGACAAAGTTTCGCTCCAGAAGCAAATCGAAGAGCGCAACCGCAAACTTGCTGAGAAGGATAGCGAGGTCTCCACGCTCAAACACACCATCACCTCCGGCACAGTCGAGCGGGAAATCCGCGACGCTGCTGTCGAGGCAAAGGTGATCGGGCCGGCGATCGGTGACGTGGTACTCAATGGCAACCGCGTGTTCGAGTTGACCGAAGACGGTCGAGTTGTCACTCGGGATGTACCGGGTGTTACCCCGGGCCTCACGCCGAAGGAATGGCTGAAGGACAAGCAGGAAAGTGCACCGCATTGGTGGCCTGCCTCGGTCGGCGGCGGCTCTCGCGGCGGTGGCGGACCGGGCGGTGCCGGAGTGGGCGCCAACAATCCTTGGTCAAAGGAAGGTTGGAATCTCACCAAGCAGGGCGCGTTCGTCCGCGAGCACGGCGAGGCAAAGGCTGCGGAAGCGGCTGCGCGTGTCGGCTCCAAGCTCGGAGCGACCAAGCCGGGAGCGTAATGCAACTCCCCTAATCTGCTAGGTTACAGGCTAGGGCGTCGCGTATATCATACGCGACGCCCTCTGTCTTGGACTGAAGCAAATGGGATTATACCATGACCGATGTAACTGTTGCTCTTGTGGACATCCCGGTCACGAACATTCCAAGTGTCATTGACGTGCCGGTTACGCCGATCGTCTCGAACATCCCGGTTACTCCCGTGATCCCGCAAGTCACTCTTGAAGTCGGCGCCGGCAGTAGCGGCAATGGACCTCCCGCATGAGCATCGTAGACGGACAATTCTATATCAACAACCTCAATGGTGACTACTATTTGAGGGAGAACGGCGCGTGGGTCCTGAGAGGGAACATCGAATCGCTAGGGTTCGCCGACGTGCTCGGTCTTGTGCAACCCGGGGATACTGATCAAACGGCTGCGCTAGCGCGTGCTATCGCTACCGGCAAACCGATCATGTTCCGCTACAACGGAGGCACGCCGTATGTGATCTCTGCGCGTCAGACTGTTCCGGCTAATACCGCGATCTTTGGATTTGGTGGCCGTGCCGTGATCTCCATGGCGGTTACGGGCCAATTGTTCTTGATGAACGCCGTCTCCGGAGTTCGGATCAAAGACCTCAAGGTCATTGGAAATAAAGCGGCTGTCACTGCGGGTCCTCCTATCGACTTTGAAGGCGCCTCTGACTGTGTTCTAGACGATTGCGATTTCACGGATTGCAGCCGAGAGATTCGATTGTTCGCAGGCACGAACAACGTGCGAGTGCGACGCGTCAGCTATACAAACAGCGGACAGCACGGTCTCCAGATCGACAACTCATTCAACAACACCGTCTCGCAATTCAATGTCAACGGCAGCGTCGGTTTCGGCATCATCCTGACCGGGGGTTCGCACGAAAACGAACTTTCGTTCAACAAGACTTTCAGTAACGGTATCGAGCTTATCGGTATCACCTACGAGTGTTGGGGCAACCGTGTCATCGGCAACCACGCTGAAGGGACTGGCGACAACGGCATCTCGATCACGGGGTTCGACAATCTTGTCGTCGGTAATATCTGCCGCTTCAACTCCAACAACGGCATTCACGTCTACGGCAACAACAACACGGTCGTAGGCAACAACTGCAAGAACAACAACCAACGCTTCCTAAGCGATGGCGTCTCGACCTTCTCCGGCATTGAGGTAGGTCCTGCGTTCGGTGGTGCATGCTGGGATAATACGATCACTGGCAACATCTGCTCGGACGATCAAGTCGTGCCTACTCAAACGTATGGAACGCACGTCCAACCGAACGTGATGGCGCAATGGGCAACGGGCGTTGTGACCGGCGTTCGTGCCGTAGTCTTCAATGGCACGAATGCTTACATCGCGACCTCGGCCGGCACCACGGGTGTAACCGCGCCAGTGCACACGACTGGAACTGTCTCAGACGGCGGAGTGAACTGGCTCTTCCTGTTTGGCTTGCACACGGACAATACCACGTTGGGCGCGGCTGGAAATGCGTTGATCGGCAATACGTGTGTTGGCAACCGCATTGCACCGTCGCTTGATGACAGTCAAAATAATAACAGCGATATCGGTGGACCCGATTCGATGCTTCGAAGCATCAAGAACATTCCGCCAAACTCCAATGTGACGGGCGTAGGCGGCAACATGGTTCTCCGTCGCGGCGTCGGCCAGCCGTGGCTCGCGGCGTATGTGAACTCTGGAGCAACCACTGCAAATCGAGGCTTGTGGCAGCCGGTGCAGATTAGGGCACTCGGTTTGCATTCGGTCAGGCCGTCGAGCGGGTCGGTCGGTTCCGGGTTCGAGGGCTCACAGTGGTATGATCTTGACGAAGGACGCATGGTCATCGCGGCCGGCGGCGCGCGTGGCGGTGCGTGGCTCGACGCTCTAAGCCGACAGGACCCCGTCACCGGAGTTTCGGCTGCCGGCACTGGGCAAAGCGATGCTACACTGTTGGCATACGCGCACAATACAATCAGCACCGTGGCGGCCGGCGCCGGAGTCAAACTGCCGGTGATCACGTTCCCCGGTGAGGAGATGACGGTCTTCAACGATGGTGCCAACAATCTGCTCGTCTACCCGTCCACGGGAGCACAGATCAACGCGCTTGGCGCTAACAATCCGTTCACTCTGCCGACTGGGCAGGCGATCACCTTTAGGACTTCATCCTCGACCCTATGGCGCACTCCAGCGCTCAACGTCTCGACGAGTGGCGGCGTTACGCCGATCACGCATACCGTGGGCAATTGGTATCTTCCGGAAGATATCCGCGTAACAGGTACGATCGCGGGCAGCGCGAACCAAATCAGGTTGTTTCCATTCATCGCGAATGAGAGTATCACGATCAGTCAGCTTGGGTCTTTCCTTGTCACTGGACAGGCAGCAGCCAATCTGCAATTGGCGATATATGCGGCTGATCCGACGACGCATCTCCCCACGGGGCCGGCTCTTAGCAGCACTGCGAGTATAGCAGTAGCCGTAGCTAATCAAGGCAGCGTATCCGCCGCTCTCGGGAGCAATGTCGCGCTGGTAAAGGGCAATCTCTATTATCTGGCAGACAACGTGGATACGGCGTCTGTTTCGTTCACCTCACTGCATTCACTCGGCGTCATCGCTGCATATGCGATTGGCGATGCCACGTTGAGCAACGTTCTTAATAGCCAAACTGACCTCGGGGGCTATTTCTTTTCGCAGACGTTCAATACATGGCCGACATTCACTGGAGCTTCGTCCTTCACGAGGGCTCAGGGTCCCAGTCTCGTCGCTATCGCGTTCAAAGTCGCAAGTGTACCGTAAACAGGAGAACTTCTATGTCAGCATTTAGAGGCATCGCATTCATCACTCTGCCCCCTACCGTTCAAGTAAACGGGAGTACGGATGGTGATTATCCCGATATCACTAAACTCTATTTGATGATCAACGGTTACGCAACGGACGGTGCTATACGGCACCAAATCGATAATGTTGTGGCGCTCCCGTTCGATCTTGATCATGCCGCGATGGATAATCTAATCCGGACTGCTATATGCGATCAATTTGCGGTTAGCTGGAGTATTTTCCTCGATCCGAAGGATATCTATTTCCCGCTAGCCGTTTCGAGTTAAGGATCAGGATCAATGACTGCCAAAGTAACATTCCCGCAACCAAACAACGCGTGGCTCTTGCTTGCCTTCCGATTCGGAACGCAAGGCGACACCTCATGGTCGTTCGTTGGCAAGCACTTCCTGTGCGACTTCAAAGCTGATCCCGGACAAGACGATGCCGACTTGGCGACCTCCTCGATCGGGAGCCCGCAAACCATCCTCGTGCTGGATACCGTCAATCGCATCCTGCAATTCAACCTGACGGATCATCAGCTTCGTGCTGCGCTGGAGCCGGGGCCATACAGCTTCGATATGATCATGGTGGACGATGTTACGGGCGAGCGCGACGTGCTCATGACCGGCGTGATGACGCTAACCCAAGGTGTCACGATCGAGGACTGAAGATGGCTTTTGAAGAGAACCCTTGGTCGGACGAATTTTGGAATCTGACGCAACAGGGTGCATACATCAAGCAGTTCGGTGTCGAAGTCGCGAAGACGAAAGCTCGTCAGGCTGGCACGAAGCTCTATGCCGCGCGTAAGACCGCTCCGAAGCCGGAGCTTCGTGTTCTCGTGCAGCGTCGCAACCTTGTCGTCGGCGGAGGTACAGTGGGCGGCCTCCCGGCTGATGCTCTTACGAGTGGCGACGGGCCTCCGACGTGAGTGTATCCGCAGATAAATTCTATATTGATGATCTCACGGGCGACCTCTATCTGCACGAGAATGGCGCGTGGGCTCTAAAAGGGACTGTCAAAGCAGGCGGGGGAGGCGGCTCGGGTAGTGGACCTCCAGACGAGAGCACTGTAATTCCGGGAGGCGGCTCGACGGGCGAGGTGACTGGCCCATCCGTAGCTGTTGACGGGACACCAGCCGTTTTCAATGGCGTCAGTGGCAAAGTCATCAAGAACATTTCTTTTTCGGCTTTCAAAACATCGCTTGCGCTAACGCAATCCGATGTCGGTCTCGGCAATGTCGATAACACATCCGATGCCAACAAGCCGGTCTCGACCGCAACGCAAGCTGAGTTCGCTTCGCTCACCAAAGCTAGTGTTGGTCTAGCCAATGTGGATAACACGTCTGACACCGCTAAGCCGATCTCGACCGCGACGCAAACCGCGCTCGACGCGAAAGTAGCCGGGCCAGTCAGCGTCACTGATGGCCTGCCAGTCTTGTTCGACGGCGTGACTGGCAAGCTGATAAAGAGCGTGGCGTTCACAGACTTCAAGACCTCGCTGTCGCTTGTTAAGGCAGATGTCGGTCTCAGCAATGTGGACAACACGTCTGATGCAACCAAAAACGCTGCCTCTGTTGCATTGACCAACCACGCCTTCGATGCTTCGCTTAACACCTTGAGCAAGCTCGACACGACGATGTTCGCTACGAACGTCATCGACACGGATGTTGCTCTTACCGCCAACAGCAATACGAGGTTGCCGACACAGGCCGCAGTCAAGGCGGCTATCAATGCGTTGCTCGGAGCTAACGACGCCGAAGTCTACAAGGGCGTGATCGACTGCTCAGTTAATCCGAACTATCCCGCCGCCGATGCGGGTTTCGTCTATCGGGTCAGCGTTGCCGGTAAGATTGGCGGCGCGAGCGGAATCAACGTCGAGGTTAGTGATCGCCTGCAATGTATCGTAGACGGGACTGCGGCCGGCAATCAAGCTACTGTCGGCGCGAATTGGTGGATCACACAAGCTAACATTGATGGCGCTGTTGTCGGTCCGGCAAGCGCGGTGGACGCTACGCCGGCCGTATACGATGGCACGACCGGCAAGTTGATAAAGAATGTCAGCTACTCGACTTTTAAGACGAGTCTCGCACTTGTCAAAGGCGATGTCGGGCTCGGCAACGTTGTCAACCTAGACACCTCGACGCAAGCCAATGTGTCATTCACTGGCCTCAGTGCGGCGGCTGCGGCAGCCGACGCGGACACGATCCCTGTTAACCAAGGGGCCGGAAATCTCAAGCAAACGTTTACTGCGATCAAGACATGGATCAAAGGATGGATTGTCAAGGCTGACGTTGGCCTCGGCAATGTGGACAATACATCCGACGCTACGAAGAACTCGGCCGCCGTCACGCTAGCGAATAAGGTGATGGACTTTGCCAACAATACGATTTCGAACATCACGCTCGCGATGTTTGCTACCAATGTGGCTGATACGGATGGGACGCTTGCGGCGAACAGTGACACTCGGGTCGCGACACAGAAAGCTACGAAGACCGCGATTGCTGCTTCAGTCAAGACAGTCGTTGCTTTTCGTGCTGACTTTGGGGGCACACCTAACACTATTTCCACTACTGGTACGATCACTTTTAAGACCGTGCCATTCAACAACAAAGTGTTCGAGGTCGGTGGCTCACACTACAACCCTTCGACATTTCAATGGACGCCCCCCGCTGGCGTAGTCGCCCTATCTGCGGTTATTGCGACAGCGTCCCCAATTGCCTATACAAGCTCCAACTACGTCCTCCCCGCCATTTTTAAGAACGGTGTGCGTATCACCGAAGGCATCCAACAAGGGAATGCGACCACTAACGATCCGACAGGGACAGGCGTGTTGGTTGTGGACTTGGCGAATGGCACAGATGTTTATGATGTGCGGGCTGTAGTCCAAGCAACGGGGACGATCATTTTGGATGGCGTCGTTTGTTTCTTCGGCGGTTACGTCGTAAATTGATGCAAAAACCCTTGTGTGGCGCATCTTTCTTGCGATTCACACGTCTATAGTTTTGCAGCGTAATCGCTAGTTGTTCTTAATTAAGAGCCCTGATAATCTAACGGCACAATTTGGACAGCCGTCCGCAAGCCGAATGTCGGCGATTCGCACGGCATCCCTTTGATCCAGACACCTCCATGGGGACGGTGCTGACACCCTACCCCCATTCAAACGAGGCACGTCATGGTGAACGTTTCGACCCAAATCGCGGATGTCATTGTCCCCGCAGTCTTCACGCCGTATACCCAACAGCTTACGATGGAGAAGACCGCGATCATCCAGAGTGGCATCGCTGCCCGGGACGATTTTCTCGACAACTTGCTTGCCGGCGGCGGCCTGACCTTCACGGTCCCGTCTTGGCAGGACATCGGCGACCCGGCCGAAAACGTGTCGAGCGATGACCCGAACTCGACCTCCAACCCCAACATCACCCAGACGTCGGCCGAAGTCGCTGTACGCCTTTCGCGTAACGCTTCTTGGAGCACGATGCGCCTCACGACCGCTCTGGCCGGGTCCGACCCGATGCAGAGCATCGCGTCCCGCGTCTCGGACTATTGGGTCCGTCGCCTTCAGCGCGCGTTCGTCGCGGTCGCCAACGGCATCTTCGCGAACAACGCATTGAACGACCCGACCTTGGGCCGTTCGGGCAACGTCGGTAGCAACGCTGCTTACGGCAAGAAAGGCGACCTGACCAACGACATCTCTGGTGTGAGCTTCGTGGCCGGCGTTACCAACTTCTCGGCCCCGGCGTTTATCGACACCACGACCCTGCTTGGCGATGCGGCCAATGACGTGACCGCAACGTTCATGCACTCGGTTGTGTACTCGACCGCCAAGAAAAACAACCTGATCGACTTCATCCCGGATTCGGAAGGCAAGGTTGATATTCCGACCTTCCTCGGTCTCCGAGTGATCGTGGACGACGGCATGCCGAACCCCGCTGGCGACCCCAGCAACGGAGCGCAGACCGCCGCCGGCATCTATCACACGTGGCTCGTTGGGCCTGCCTCATTCCGTCTCGGCGTGGGCACCCCGATCGTCCCGACCGAAGTCTTCCGCTTCCCGGACCGTGGTAACGGCGCCGGTTCGGACATCCTCTACAACCGCGTCGAATGGTGTATCCATCCGGTCGGTCACGCCTACGTCGGTTCGCCGGCTCTGGAAGGTGGCCCCACCAACGCCGCGACCGCGAACAACCTCGCCCATCAGAACTCGTGGGTTCGTGTGTTCCCCGAGCGCAAGCAGATCAAGCTTGCCCGCCTGATCACCCGCGAGAGCTAAGGCTCTCCGGACTGACGAGACTACCCTCTTCGGGGCGGCGGACAAACCGCCGCCCCTTCTCTTTGTGGAGATCACCATGCCGAATCAACTCAGCGGACAGAGCGGGCATAGCCCTCAGTGCCACGAGAACCACAAACGACACGACAAGTTTGCTCGTGCTCGCCACACTGATCAACTCGCGGCTTTTCTTGCTGCGCAGGCGACCCGTCTCGGGACCACCTCTGCGATCGTCTTCGCCAAGCTGGAGAAGTACGGCGCCAATCGCGTCAAGGGCGCGGCCAATCTTGCCGCACTTCCGTAAGCAAATGACAGCTTTGCTCGGGAGCTTGAACGGGTCCAGAGGGGGGACTTCCGGCCCGATCGTTTTCGAGTAATGCGCCCGGAGCCGCGACTTCGCATCGCGGCTCCGGGTGACCAATTCACTACCCTCCTAACCCCCAAGAGGATACCATGGCTAACGAAGACATTAAGAAGGCACTTGCGGAACTTGATTCGAGTAACGACGCCCATTGGACCGATGATGGTCTTCCCCGGGTTGACGTGATCCAAGTGCTTCTGAAAGACCCCACCATCAAACGCAAGGATGTCAGCGAAGCGTCGCCCGGATTCTCGCGTGCCGCGACCGAGGCTGTTACCGAGCCGGAAGACGTGCAACCGGGTGATCCGACTGAAGCCGTTGCAGCAACTCCGCCGCCGGCTGACGCCGATCTCGAACACGATGACGGCCTCAACCTCGATCCGAAAGACCCGCTGTCCGATGTCGCTCGTCTCGACAAAAGCGATCTGCGCGAAGCAATGCTGAATCGTATCACGGCGGCAGAAGCTCGCTGGGACGCGGCTAAGCAGGCCACGTATGAGGCGGCCGAATACGAAAAGAAGTGTATGGCTTGGGCTGATAAGGCGAAGCTCGACTTCAATCGCGTCTTCCCGCCGCTGCATCCTTCCGACGCGATCAAAGCCCATCTTCAGAACCAACTCGAACAGCGTTACATCGCGGCCGGTCAACTGCCCCCGACGCCCGGCAACATGAACCCGGCGCTCTCTCCGCTCGAAGTCTCTTTGATGGGACGCAAGCGAGCGGGGCGTGTCTATCGGCAACCCGCCGTCACCGCGCACTGAAGCGGCTAAGAGGCCGCAATGGCATTCCGCCCCGCACTCAACCGCAGGCTCGCAGGACAAGGCCCCCTTCAAGCCGCGCTGTTTCGTGCGCGGCAGAAGCGGACCGTGCGAGGGTCATTCTACGGCACAACTTGGAATACAGCCGACAAGGGGACTACGATCTCGTTGTCGGCTGACAAGCTAACCGCAACTGGATCAGCCGGAAGCGGTAAGGTACGCGGCAGCACATCGCGAAGTTCGGGCAGACTGTACCTCGAATTTTCGAGTATCACACAAGTCGGTGCCCAAGGTGTCATTGGTTTTGGCAACGCGTCGGCGTCACTCAACGATGCTGTACTCGCTAACACCATAGGTGTCGAGCCTAATGGCGCTTTGCTTCCGGGCGGTTCACTCGGATCAAACCCGGCTGGTCATGTTCTCAGGTGCGTGATCGATATCGGGCGCGGGCTTGCGTGGTTCTGCGAAGATAGCGGCAACTGGAATGGCTCTCCCAGTGCCAGCCCGGCTACGGGTGCGGGCGGCAAGTCTTTCAACATCAGTGGCCCTCTTTTTCCTCTGGCCTTCCTCCAGACTGGCGGCACCGTCAAGATCAACTCCGGCAACGCAGCGTTCGCGTTCTCAGTGCCATCCGGCTGTTCGCCGTGGGGAGTCTAATCAATGGCGTCCTCTGTCTTCTCAGTACAAGATGAAACCGGCACCGTCTATCAATTGACGGCGGACGTTGCGCCAGCGCTACCCGTCGCTGTAGGCGATACAGGAAACTATGTCGGGCAGCCTGATGATGGCACGGATGGCTTCACGCTGCCGGCCTCCGTGACGAGCGGCTTTCAGGTCACTCAGGTCTTCACTTCAACTCAGTTCTCAATCCGCACGCTGATCCAGAGCGGCGCTGACTGGCCTCGGTCTGGCACTGTCACGTGGCTCACGGGTGCGAACGCGACCGTCAACACGACGATCGTCGAAATCGATCCTGCCAATGCGTATATCGATACTGTATTCTACAAGAAGTATTTCGCGAGCCGGGGTATCGACACTGGCACGCCCACGAAAGCCGCCTTGTGCGGCGCGATCGTTACGGCAACCGACTATCTCAATCAGAAGTACCGATACCGTGGCATCAAACTTGTGCAGCGTGTCGGACAGGATTTCTCAGATGCCAACGCGGTTTTCCTTGAGCCGTGGCTCACGCCGTATGCGCTCAACGGTCTCGCGATCCTGACGCCCTCGACCACACCGCAGGCTACAGAATTTCCTCGACAAGGCGTCGTCGATAACAACGGTGACACGGTCAACGGAATCCCACTGGTGCTAAAGATGGCGTGTGCCGAACTTTCTTTTCGCGTGCTAAACGGAGTCAAGCTTCAGGCTGACTTTGACACATCTCTCGGCGGCCAAGGCGGCGTCGTTTCCTCGATCACCGAAGAGATCGGCCCTATCAAAACCACCACCGCTTACGATACGAAGCTCGGACTTGGGTTCTTCGCGTCGTTCCCGCAAATTGATCGAATGCTCAGCAAAGCCGGGCTCCTCGTGTCCAATAGCGGTCGGACTGTGATGCGGTAATCGCTAGTTGTTCGGGAGCTAAGGTCTAGGTACAATGGCACAGTTTGACTATGCGAGAGTGCGTGGCACCGCCGACAGACTTCTACAGAAGTTCGGCATGTCGGCAGTTCTTCGTAGAGAGGGAGTAGCCGACCGCCCCTGTGTTGTGGCGATCATCGATTATCTCCCGCGCGAAAAAGCAAGTAGCTTGGCGAATCCGACCGATCGGCGCGTGCTGATTTCAGCGGACACTCCCGAGGTGCAGGCGACACCGCCAAACAACGAGCTTGATCAATTGGTGACGTTCGTCCAACCCCCCTCGGACACGCCAGTCGAGAATGAGGTTCTGCCGTTTCTGGAGCCGATCAAACTGTATTCGCCGGCCGGGGTTCCGGTTCTTTATGAAGGGCGAGTTCGACAATGACGGCGGCAGTTGATCGGCGCGTCCTGATCCTTCAGGAGCTTGAAGCGCTCTTGAGTAATTTGGACATCGAATTGACGACGGGGCGCATCCCGGCTGGTAACTTCGTCCGTAACCGGAACGCGTTGCCGAAGGAATTAGTCCCGGGAGTAATCCTCATTGACGGAGACGAGGCCCCTGATCCTCGATTCCGGCAGATGCAGCAAGGACGCCAAGGTGGCATCCCGGCGCAGATCATGAAGATGACTCCAGAAATCTACGTCGTGCTCGACGTGCGCAAGCCGGCGAACAAGAATGTGGGCGAAGATTTGTCTATCGCGCGAATCGCGATCATGAAAGCGATCTTGGGAGATAAGACGCTTAGCACGATCGTCGGAGCGAACGGGGACATCACTTACAGCGGATGCGTCACCGATCTGGCCCGCAACCGACAGATGGAAGGCCAGATGGGTATGATCTTCTCGTATTCATACCCATGGCTGCCCGGCGAGATTATCGAGCTTTAACGCGGAGAGACGAACATGCCGAACCTTGGGAATGAGATCATCGAAGGCTCTCTGCTTTCGCCGAACATCGGCAACTATTACATCGGCAAGGGTATCGTCAGCATCAAGTTGCTTGGCGAATCGAAGTACGTCGACTGCGGCAACTGCCCGCAGTTCGAGTTCACCGCGAAGGTAACGCAACTGGATCACTACAGTTCGCGAACCGGCGTCCGCGTGAAGGACTTCACGGCGGTTATTGAGATCGCGGGCTCCCTCAACATCGTGCTCGAAGAGTTGACCGCCCGCAACATGGGCTTCGGTTTGCTTGGGTTGCCTTTCGGCGGACCGTCGCCGGCACCCGACACGATCGATATTTTCTCGAACCCGGTTATTTACGGGTCAGTGAAATTCCAAGGCACCAACGTCATCGGCCCGGTCTACACGGTGACCTTCCCGCTCGTCAAGCTCTCGCCCTCGAAGGCGCTCGGCTTGATCCAGAATCAGTGGGGCACGATTGACCTCGACGGCGACGTGCTGTTCGATCAGGTGCTCCAGAGCTTCGGCACCGCGACTGTCACTCAGCCGACCTCGCCGTCCCAGCTTCTCGGCTAAACTTCGGCCCGAGACATGGCTTTGATAAACGGCGGCTGCCCCACGGCTGCCGCCGCTACTGTAATACCCCTCCCCAAACCGTAGAAGGAAGTTCCCCATGACCAATCTCTATGCTCCGACCTCTGATGAAGCCCAGAACGTTCAAGACCCCGGCGCTGACCCGGCCGTAGCCGCCAGTGAGGGGGCGCCGGAAGTCGCTGCCGAATCACCGGCCGAACCGGAAGCCGCCTCAGAGGCCCCGGGAGCCTCCTCAGAAGCCATTCCGGAACAAGATTATTCAGACGAAGACCCGCAGACAGGAGCCCCGGGAAGCCCGGAAGCTCTCACGGCTGCCTCAAAGATCGTCCCGGAAGCTCCGGGAGCCCCGGGCGGCCCAGAAGCCGCTCAGGACTTCTCCGACCCGGAAGCTGAAGAGGGTGACGGTCGATACGGTCTTCAGGATTTCCATCCCTCCCGTCTCCCTGTAGGGCATCGGCCGCCGCCGGCCGGACCCGTAGAGATCGACTACAGCAACGACGATAGCAAGGCCTGATCGGAATCCCCCTGTCAGGCGTCCCCCACTGCCCAAGGAAACTAATCGAATGTCAAGTCAAGGTTTGAGCCTCCGCGATATCGCGAAGCTCCACGAAGATGTCAAGATCGGCGATGCCGAGGATCAGTTCGTTCGCGTCAACGGGCTTTCAGCCCAAGTTGCTCTTGCAATTTTGAATCGTTATCCAGCCGTGCTCGGTAAAGCACTGGAGGGAGAAGGTTTCAAGTTCGCGGACGCCATCAAAGCGGCGCCGGAAGTTCTTTCGTCGATCATCGTCGCCGGCACAGGCGGCAAGTTTGATGACGAAGAGGCCCTTGAAGACGCGAGCGCGCTCCCTCTTGAAGTCCAGATGGACGTTCTCGAAGCCATTGGGAGGCTGACCTTCAGGAGTGGGTTCGGCCCTTTCGTTCGGAGAATCGTGGCGCTCGCCGAAGCCGCCCAGCGCGGCGGAAACGACACCTATGGAAGGGTCCCGGATATGAAATCGCCGCAGGAATATCACTCCTGATTTCCAAGGGACACGATTCGGAAAAAGTCTGGGACTACACACCTCGCATGATCGCGGCGTATTGTTTTCTACTCTCGCGGCAGCAAGACATGGACAGTCATCGGCTTGTTGGAATCAGTGTCATGGCTCAGGCATCCGGTGACAAGGAAGTCAAGGATCAGCTTGATCTTTGGGAGGATGAAGCCGAATGACCCTCGAACTAACACTCACAATTGACGCGGCGAAATTCAAGAACGATATCGACGCTGCGGCCGAGGGGTTCGATTCGGCTTTGAGCGCTACGAAGAACATCATCGCCTCCATGATCCTCGATCAGAGCACGACGGACATCAGTAACGCGGGGAAGTTCGGCGAAAATTATTTGACCGGACTGAAAGTCACAGTAGACGGAGATCAGATCACCACTACACTTGATTCTCCCGGGGCGAGTATCTTTGAAGACGGCGGCATCATTACTGGGGACCCTCTTCTCTGGATTGGAATAAGCGGCACTGACGCGGAGGGCGTTCAAGCAAGCGCGTATGGTGATAAACTGTTTTCGGTCAATCGAAAATCAGGTGGGGCACCGCTTCTATTCTCCATCACTGATAAGCAGCCGAAATACTTCGGCATCTCCAGCGTAACAATCCCCAAGAAATTCCACCTCAAGGAAATCCAATTGAGCGTGATGGAGAACTTCAAGGCTGTTTTTCAAAGCGCGCTGAAAGACTAAAATGGCTGAGCTTGATCCACTCGTAGCAAAAATTCTCCTCAAGGGAGACGACGAATTTCTCAAATCTTTGGAGAACGTCGGCGCGAAAGGCGCTGAGCAAATTGCAAAGCTTGCGGAGGCGGCCGAGCAAGGCGCTAGTCGTCTTTCAATTCTCGGCGGCGCTGTAGGTATCCTTGAAGTAGCGATCTCCGGCATCACCGCTGCCATGGTCGTATTTATCGAGCAGCAAACGGAACTATCCCAGAAAACTCAGTTGCTCGCTAACGCATTCGGCACCACCGCCGGACAGCTTCAAGAGTTGGAGGCAATCTTCACGTCGTCCGGGGTCAAGGTCGAGCAGTTCGAACGGTTTGCAAACCGGCTCACGATCACGATCGCTCGCGAGTGGCCCGCTATTGCCGAGAGCATCAAGACTTACGCGAATGAGAATGACTCCGCGACGTTGCGGGTGCAGAATGCTATCTTGCGCGTTCGTGATGCGCAGAACGCGCTAGCTGATAACTCGGCGGAGAGGTCAGCGCGTTCGGCAAAGGACAATGACGCTCTCGAACAGTCGTGGATCAAGCTAAAATTCGCTGCCCAGAATGCAGCGTCCGAACAGAAGGGCGCGCTTCTGAGCGTGCAGTCGGCAGCGCTCGGAGTGTTGTCGGCCGAGCAACGTCTCGCCGAACTACAGGGCAACCCGCCTTCGGCAGCCGCGAAACAGGGCCTCGCTATCCAGCAAGCACAATTGGCAGTCGATCAGGCACGCAAGGCAGCGGCCGACGCTGTTATCGCGCAACAAGAGAAGGCCGCTAGTGCTGCGCTCAAGAAGGCGCAAGCCGAACAGGCATATGATGACCTCGCTCGCAAAGCCGCCAAGAATGCGCGCGACGACGCAGAGCAACGTCAGAAAGACGAGAATAGCGTCAAGGAAGCTATCATTGCGCGTGGTGAGGCAGAAGAGAAAGCCGCTAAGTTTGCATTGACCAACATTGGGAGTGTTAAACAAGCGCTCGACGGGGTCGCCAATAATAACAAATCGGCAGCTACAGCAATCGATCTTACTGCGGTATCCGTTGAGAACCTGACAAAGGGAATCATCGCGCAGGCTAAAGAGCAGGCCAAAGGTGTCTCTCCGACAGGATATGAGACCCTGCGGACAATTTCCAATCTGCTTGCGAAAGATACTGATCATCTGATCAATAATCAGCAACGGTTGGCGATCGTCAATAAGCTCGCCGGAACTTCGATGCAAGCTCTCGGTGTGTCGGCGTCCGAAATCCTTGACGTTATCGAGAACGACAGCAAGGCGATCGAAGGTCTGAAAGACAAGATCAGTGGCCTCGATAAGAACGTCCCACCTCCGGCCATCAAAGAATTTCGTGGCGCACTGGCAGGCCTTAACCTTGAGATCAGTCAGTTGTCGCAGGCGTTCGCTGCGGCGGTAGCTCCGGTCTTCACTGAGTTTTTGAAGGCCATGTTGGCAAGCCTCAAGGACAGCGATGGTGTCCTGCATATTTTCATTGAAGGCCTGAAGGCTTTCGGAACCGCCATCAAGGGCATCATCATCGTTATCGGGCAGATGAAAGAAGCGCTCGCGGAGATGCTGGGGCAAGTTGACAAGGCTTTCAGTCTTGAGAAGGGGACTACGTTCAAGCTTCTCGTTATAGCCATCGCGACAGCTATCGGTTACATCGCTCCGGCACTCGTCGCGATCCCAGTCCTGATCGGGCTGATCATTACCGCGATGGGCAGCCTGTCCGAACTAACTAAAAAGGCTTTCGAATCGCTCAAAGATAATTCAGTTACGCGATTCTGGGAGCGGCTGCTGGACGTTATTGCCAAGGTCAAGAACCTGATTAGCGGAAACGGATGGAAAGGTGCAGATACCGGCAGCAGTGGTGATACGCCGCACGGTTCGCGTGACAATTCCAGCGGACAGGATGATCCGCTAGGCGTCGGTACGCGCGGATATGCCGGCGGCGGTCTTGTCAGGGGTCCCGGCACGCCGACAAGCGACAGTGTCCCTATTCGGGCATCGCGTGACGAGTATGTTACGAACGCGAAAGCAGTCGCGCATTACGGCGTGGACTTCTTCCATGCCTTGAACAACATGACGATCCCCGGGTTCGCAGCCGGCGGCCTTGTCGGTGTTCCCACTCGCATGGGCGGAAGCACTGGCCCAGTACAGGCTTCTCGCACACTTAATCTCACGATCGACGGTCGCACATTCAGTGGCTTCCGTGGGCCGGCGAATGTTGTGGACAGCCTCGCCAGCTACGCCGTCGCTCGCCAGACCTCTTCCACAGGTCGTCAGCCTTCGTGGGTTAAGTGAGATGAAAGATAAACTCGGCCACGGCAGTAATCCGAGAGGTGTGACGCAGGGCATCAACGGGAGCCATTTGCCGGTATGGTATCATGGTTCGCCAACCGGCAAGCCACATTCAAAAGGTCCAATTCATCTAGGCACGCTAAGAGCCGCGAGAGAGGCTCTTGAATCGCGCATCGGAATCCCCGCAGATGGAAAAGGCTGGCGAGGAAAATCGGAGTACGGGAAGACTTTGCTAGCTGGACAGGACACCATGAATGAATTTGCGAAACCCGGGCATTACTACACCCCGAGTGTCCAGACTGGATTCAACGCCGATGCTCCGGACAAAAATTATTATCCAGAACCGGGCGCCGCCCACTTTAGCGATGGCTCTCCTGTCCCGATGAACGCAAAGCCTGACGTTCGCATGTATGAGATCACCGGAGCGATGGGTAATAGCCCGTCCACCGCCTATTCCGACACAAAAGCAAATGCACTCGCCAAGGCACAAGTGACCCGAGGTCGCGGTGTTCATGGCTTCTACTATGAAAACGATGGAGAAGACGCGGGCTCGATCTCCGCCGTAGTGCCAAGTGCCAAGCACCTCAAAGGGCCGGTCTAATGACGTTCTCTCCGCCACTCGAAAACGTGCTGCCTGCCGGCGCGGATACCGTGTTGACGATCTCCGGATTCGGCAACATGATCTATCAGGCGCGCAAACTCAATCAGACGCTTGAGCCGATCGCCGCCGCATCCCAACTTGAGCGAACGATCTCCGGCAAATATATTGACGTGTCGGCTCCGCAGTTTCAGAAGTATCAAACGAAGATCGTTATCACTGACGAGGTTGACGCTCCTCCGCTCGACGGCATCTTCCCCGGTATGGAAGTGACTATCCACTGTGCAGTGGAGTTCTGCTATCCGATCGGCCGCGTCGGCTCTCCCCGGCGCCCTGTAGTGTCCGGCTCCGACTACACTCAGAACGGCTACAATTTTTATCGGCCGTCGCTCCTCATGCTGATCAAGGATGTGCAAGAGAACCTTGACGAATGGGGCCGTCGAGTCGGATGGACACTAGACGCCGAAGAAGTATGATATGACTCTCCCGTTCTATTTCTATTGGGCACAAGAAAACCAAACGACGTTCGACCCTTCCATCATGGAAGTTCTCGACGAGGACATTGTCTCGTTCAAAATCAACCACGAGGAGGGACAAGTCCCGACCTTCGATATCACGATTCGGAATCCTCGTGTCGGCCTCCTCGCGCCGGGCCGCAGACAGTGGGTATGGTTTGCGTGGGACAACAATGGCACGACCGTCCCGCTGTTCTTCGGAGTGCTCGTCGGCATCCCTACCAATATGTTCAAGGAATTGGTGACGCTGCAATTCATCGCGCGCAGCCACACCTTCATCGCCGACAAGCAAGCGGTCGCCGAAACCATGAAGGTTACGCCGTACTTCGATCCGATCTGGCTCGATCAGCGGCACCGCGATGATCCGGATTCGATCCTCGAAGGTTGGTCCGCGCTCTGGCACATCGATCGCACGACACTCGCTATCAGCGCCTCGGATATCCTTGTGGGCGAGGATGGCACAGTAGACTTCTTCGAGGACGACGCGTTCTACGACAGCGTGGCGATGGAGATCGGTCAACCTCCGCTTGTCAATCTTCGTATCCAAGCATCGGTCAATTGGACTCAACGGACGTCAGGGTTCTTTGACGTGCCGACTGTCAACGTCACGAGTTATACCGGCGACACTTTCATGGGCGATTGGCCGAAGCCCGGCGCTGGTATCGGCGGCGGCTACAAGGTAGAGAGTAGCTTCGTTACTGACATCTTCCATGTGGGCCAGACGCCGACCACCAACTTCCAATCGTCGTGGACTAACACTGATCCTAATCCGGGTCAGTGCTCCAACGCGTCGGCCTCCTCGCAGTCATCCGGTCCCGCGCTGCTCTCGCCTAACCCGCTATCATGTATTCTAACAGAGTATCTTCAGACCGGCATTTGTTTCCCGGACAGTGATCCTCCCGAGAACCGGCCGGCTCAGGTTTCTGTCACTGGCATGATCGTGCCGTGTTGGTTCGTCACGGGCGATATGACGATCCGGTATGACATGAGCCGGGCGTATTCCGAATTGCTTTCGTTCGACATGATCGCGAACGTACAGGGCATCCTCGCGTCGCCAACCGTCGATCAGGATACTGAGTTGATCACCATCCAGTCGGTCGATCTCGGCAAGCCGCTGATCAACGTGAAGGCGTGGACTGATTTTGCCAACAGCAGCGTCAGCGTCCCGCAGATCATCTTTCCGAACAACCCGACGAAGCCGGGCGGTCTTGCATATCAGATTTGCGTGCAAGGCGGCACGGCTGGCGCGGTCGAACCGACCTTCAGCGACATCCCCGGCACGGTCACAGTTGACAACGGCGTGCTCTGGGCGAGTTTGGGAGATTCAGGTCTCACGGACGCGCCGCATTGGGCTCCGGGCGAGGGCGTCCCGGTCGGACAGGTCGTGCTGATCACGAATCAGGTCTTCAACGTCAACACGGGAAATCTTGAGGACGTGCCGGGCCAAACCTCGTACTATATGTGCGTCCGAGGTGGATATACAAACGGCGTCTTTGACACGTTCACTTATGTCCCGCCGGTCACGTCGAATGACGAACCGACGCCGGCCCCGCGCACGGTCTCGATCATCAATCAACCGACGTTCTCGACGGCCGGGGGCCAGATCATCAATGACGGCTCAGTCGAGTGGTTGGTCCTCGGCGTGAGTCCTTCAGGGTTCGGTATTCCGATCGGCGGCACACCGAGCGATGTCCGGGCCAACCACTTTTTTGACACGGCTCGCGGCCGTATCGCCGTCGAGTATCTGCTCTGCAAAGGCCGGGCGCGGCTCCGCTATCGTTCGCGCGCCGTCACGATCAAGTGGGAGAGCCCATTCGCGCTCGTCGTCGGGATGTCGTGCCGCAAGAATGCGACATTGTTCGATCCTCGACTCCCCGGAGGCGCCGCGACTGGCAAGGTCATTGCGTACAGTCTGGAGTGCGACGGTCCGAGCGGCAAACTGAGGGGCAGCGTCAAGATCGGCGTAGCGATCGGCTTCGGCGATAGCGTCGCGGCCGTCACCGGAACGCCGGTCTATGCCAGCGCCGGCTATGCACAAGCCGGCTGGCAGGAATATGAAGGGCAGACGATCGTTCCGGCCAGCAACGATCTCAGCTACACTCCGCCCCGTTTCACGCCGTATGACGACGGATTGGTTGCGCCGCTTACATGGAAACAAGTGAGCGATGGTGGCGTTTTCAGCAACACACTTGAATTGCAAAAGGCCGCGATCATAAAATCGTTCGGGATCGCACAACAGCTTCAGTTCGCCCAGATGTGGGCCGGGAAGACTCTTTCGACTACAGACAATCCGAGCAACGTTCAATCTGGCATCTCGCCTTCCTATGCGTGGGCGCTCGAAGAACAACAACTTGCTCTCGCATCGCAGGATACGCCCTACGTGATGGAAGCCAATTCGATTTCATGGACCGCGCTGTTCAAGCCGTGCGCTAACAACGGACCATTCGAAGGATCGTATGTGATCATTGTATCGCCGCTCGTGATCGAGCAAGGCATCAACTTGGAAGCGCCGTCTTCCCCGTAAGAGTGAGATAATAGAATATGGCAGGCATGGAGGGCATGATCCGACCGTTCGTCGGACAAGATGTCACCCCGACGAAAGAGTTCGTTCCGGGGGGCCAGAGCGCGCCTCCTGTTCGGCTTACCGTGGGCCTGATCGGCGGCACGAAGACGTTCTCCTATAGCGGTAGCTCAACGCTCAGCAACTACATGGCGGCCGTCCACACTGAGAAGGCCTCCGACGCATTTGATATGTCAACTGGCAAGCTGGCGGAATAAAACATGACCGCCTTTACGCGCAGAACGCATATCGTCAGAGTGTCCTTGGATGCAACCCCACCGAAGCCCGGCGAGAAGCCGAGCGAGTACATGGACCTTGAAATTTTGGACGCTGTTGCATTTCGAATTGAGCGAAACAAGGAAGTCATCCTCGATATGGATCAGACTAAGGCAGTCCCGTTCATCGTCGATGAAACAGGAGGCGACCACTCAAAGGCTTTGAGAGATGCGACTCAGCGCACGCACATGAAACGGATCGTCAATCCCGATGACAAAGGGCAGAAGCTCGACATTGAAGTGATGGATTGCGTCGCTTACCGGGATCAACGTGGCGAGGAGTGGATTCTCGACATGCAGCCCGGCTCTGACAAAGACGACGGCTACTTTAACATCAGCGATGGTACAGGCGATTCGACAGCAACCCGACGCGTCCACAGTGAAATCGTTTCTTCTCCGTTCGGGAAAGCGAAAAAGGATGCCGGCAAGGACTACGTCACTGTGGTTCGCAACGACAACATCGCGTTCCGCAAGCTCCGAGGTGAAGAGGTCATCATCAGCATTCCGTCTAGTGATGACCCCAATGCCGAGAATGTGGACTTCCCGCGAGCCCTGACGTTTGTGTCCTCACCGGATGGATACGATCCTGCGGACGACAGCGCTAATGCGGTCGAGCCGCCGCTGCTTTCGACTACGGATGACCAGCACAACTATGTCAACCCCGTTGATGGGGCAGATGGATTCCTGACTGGAGATGCTAAAATCGCGATGGGGCCGTTTTGGTGGATCAGGAAGGTCCAGTCAGGCATCGCCTATGTTCTATTTCACTTGGTCTCTAAAGGCGCTCCTCCCGGGATCACTCTTCGCAAGGGGGAGACCACTATCACTCCTCTGTACGATCAATCAGCCAACACGGGGACGACCGACGTAACGTGGTATGTCTGGATGCCGGCGACGCCCAATGTCCAAGTCATCGATAGCGTGCACGGCGGTTTCATTTTTGTCACATACGGATCGCTGTCTCTTGAAGACTCACTGGCCGGACGATCAGTGATGGGCTACGGAGATATTCACTACGGAAATGGGGCTGATGCTCCAACCTACAATCCGAGCAATCAATTTTATAGTGCATCTGGCGTTCCTCCATCTCAGCACTCTTTCAATCCGTTCTTTGATACAGAAGCTGACGCGCAGGCCTACGCTAATTTCTTGAACGCATGGACCGCGTTCGCGGGAACGACGCCGCAGTTTACAGTCGGGGCAGTGACGGATCAACACAACCGATTTACCCGGGACGTGATCATAAAAGTAAACGGTGTCCCTTCAAGTTTGTTCGCTGATGTCACGCTAGCTGCCGATCCTAATGACCCTACCAGCACAGGATCGATTCAGGCTCAAATCTATAGCACGGACAAGTCGGCGCCCGTGCCATCGGATATCACGCCGGCTACGATAAACGAGGCTCCCTTCGTGTTCAACAGTGAGGGAATTGGTAGCGGAGTGTCCACGACATATACGGTCAACGTCACACGAGATACGGACACGACGGATACCGTCCCCCCGGCAAACACGGTGAGGCTCTTCATTGACGTGATACCCCCGCGACCGCCGGCCTAACTACCTTGACGGCGGCCCTAAACATGGTTAATGCAATCGATCCCGAAGGATTCCCAACATGGTTCATCCTCTAGTATATCGCACGGACGACGTTACGCGTTGGGGCCTCGGGCAGGGCTCGGACCTCGCGGCCGTCACGATCGATCTGGATTTTTGGTATCTGTTCTCCGCGCTCGATACGCTGGAGAGCACGGTCGCGGCGAACACGACTGTCAGTATCGACTTCATCAGCACGGTAGGCAACAAGCTTTACGTCCACTTGACAAACCACGCTGTTGAGGGACCCTTCACGATTCCGGCTCTGTTCTGGGCACCGAAGGGAAACTGGGCACCGGCCACGATCTATAATCCGCTCGACGTTGTCAGCAATGATGGTGCGCTCTATATCGTCAACGTCACGCATACGAGCGCCGGCACGTTCTCGGTTTTCGCGACGGACGGTCTCGGCCACGATCTCTATACGCTGTTGCTCGAACAGCCGATGAACGAACTGCCGCTCGGCGGCACTCCGGGCCAGCGTCTCGCCAAATCCACCAACTCACCGTATCAAACGGAATGGGTCACCGACTTCGTCAGGCTCGCGATCTTCGTCGAGGGCCAGCCTCTCCCCAACGAAGAGGTCGCGCAATACAACGTCGTCGATCATATGTTCTTTCCGGCCGGACTTGTCGGCTCGATCGCGTACTCCGGCAGTATCACTCATTCCGCTGTCTCGTGGACGATCAACAAGAATGGCGCTCCGATCGGCACCATAGATTTCAATGGCCCCTCGCCGGCAACTGTCAACGCGACGTTCTCGACACAAGTCACGCTCGTTCCCGGCGATATCATCACAGTCATCGCTCCTGCGATTCCGGACACCGTACAGGCGAACATCTCAATCACGCTCGTCGCGAGCCTGACGCTCTAAAGGATATCCCATGGCGTACACCGGCCAAATCGTCAACTACACTTCGTCGGCCAAATACGCGGCCGTATCCGCATGGGGCACTGCGCAAACCGTGGCGGTCGGAGCATTGCGCAAGCAGCTTACGACACCAGCTAACGGAAATGAGCGTGTGTTTGTTTGCATTGTCCCCGGCACGACGCACGCCACGACGGAGCCTGTTTGGACCTTAAATCGCGGCGACAAGCAGCCCTCCGACAACGGCGTGATCTGGCAGGAGTGCACGGGCGTCGCGGCGGTCAATGGGGACATCGCCAATACGCCGCCTTGGCTGACGGGCGCGAAGAACGTCAGCAACTCGCTGGGCCACATCATCAAGGACGCGGCCGGCACGCATCTGTTCATTGTCACCACTGCCGGCACGGGCGGCAATGGCGCGGAGCCGACATGGAATACGGCGGCGCTCGGAAATACCACGACCGACAACACAACGACGTGGACCTACATCGGGACTTCGTTCGCCAATTGGGCTGCCCCTCATCATCATCTCAGGAACGCGCAGCAAACTAATTGGGGCGATCCTCCGATCGTGAAGTTTTTCGTCGGACATGATCATGCCTACCTATCTCCGACTGGCGCGAGCACTTACTCATGGACAGGACGCGGAACGCTTGGTGCGCCCGTGGACTACATCTGTGTCAGCACGGCTGGCAGCGTACCGCCAGTCTCCGCCGACTTGGCTTTGACGGGCTCAGAGGGGTGCGCGTCAGGCGGCAATAACAACATGCAAATCAGCGGGGCTATCAGAATTTGCTATGGCCTCGTATTCAATCCAGACCGCGCTATCGTCATCAATGCGGACAATCTCGACAAGAACTTCGAAAGCTGCCAGTTCCGGCCCGGCGGCAGTTCAAATCCTATGTTCAACTTCACTGGCAATAGCAGCTTCATCACGCTGCTGAATTGCAAACTGAAATTCGCTGCCACGAACTCGTCTATTAGTCTGGGCGGCTACATGGAGATGATCGGAGGTAGTGTCGATAGCGCTGGCTCAGTTCCCGGGACTCTCGTCACGGGCGGTAGCGGAAATACAATTTTCACTTTCCGCGATGTCGATCTTAGTTTCTTGTCCAGTTCAACCCTTTATGACAACGGCGGCCAATCGCCTCAACATCTTCTACAATTCATCGATTGCAAGATGCCAGCGACCTATACACCGGCCGCCGGTACTGGGAGCAATTCGAAAGCCGATTTTCAGGTATATATTTCACGATGCGACAACAGCGCTACCAATTATAAATTCACGTACTCTGACCCTACCGGCCGAATCGATGCTGACTCTACCGCTGTCAGGACAGGTGGGGCAGTGGACGGAGCGCAAGCCTTTTCATGGAAGTTCGTGACTACGATCAATGCCAATGCGGGTAATAGTCCACTCCAAGCTCCCAAGATAGGTATCTGGAACCCCATTGTAGCTGGTAACGTAACTGTCACGTTGCGCGGCATCGTCAACGCGGCTGCGGTCCCGAGTGACCACGATATGTGGATGGAAGTGGACTATCACGGCTCCAGCGGTAATCCGCAGGGCACGCGCGCCAGCACGCGATTCGCTGACTACCTCGCGGCCCCGTCGAATCTTACGGCAGACAGCACGTCCACATGGGACAGCAACGCGACGGCCCGCGCTAATGGCCACGTGTACGCGGCGGGCGACATCATCAAACTCGCCAGCAACCCGGGACGAATCTTCTTTTGCACCGCTCCCGGTACGTCGGCGGGCAGCGAACCCGGCGGCTATGCGAGTGCCGTGGACGGCGGGAGCGTAACTGATAACACTGCGACGTTCCGCGCCGGTTGCCGCTTCAGTATGGCTGTCACACTCTCCAGCCCCCAGCCGCAGATCGCCGGCAACCTGTACGTCACGCTGAAAGCTACGAAGCCGTCCACTACGACCTACGTTGATCCACAAATCATTCTGACCTGATGACCAACATCACAACCATCGTCATTGGCGGCGCTACAGAGCCAATCCTTATAAATGAGGACGGCAATAAACGTGCAACGGCAGCCGGCCCGGGCGCACTGCTTGACACCGTCGATTCATTTCCGTCCGGCACATGGGTTTCGACGGAAGCGGCCGATGGATTCAGCGGCGTTGGCTTCCCCGGCTTCCCGTGGCCACGCGGCGATTGGCTCTCGACTGAAGCGCCTGACACTTTCTTCGCTAACGGCTTCGAGCGCGACAGCGGTGTGCTGTTCGCTTCGGAAACGGCCGACACTTTCTCGGCGTTCGGCCGCCAGCCGCTAGCTGGCACGTGGGTCTCGACTGAAGCAAGAGATATCCTCCACGCTGCCGGTCTCGGCCGGGGCGAGGATGGGACACTAATTTCAACGGAATCGGTTGACATTTTCGCCGCGATAGGGCATACCCCTATCTCCGGCACCTTCGTCACAACTGACGCCGCTGATCGCTTCCTCGCAATTGGAGCGGGCGTCACTCGGGTTCGCCGACGCCGCACTCTGTTCGTATCATGAACCCGATCTAGGAGAGATCACCATGTCGGTTGTCTACAATACCACGCTCAAAAATACGCGCATGACGGATGTCGTCACCGCGATCGGTGCCACCGGCTTTCTCAACATCTATACCGCCGGACTCGCGCTGTTGCTCGCTACGATCCCGCTTGCGAATCCGGCTGGCACCGTTTCGGCCGGCGTGCTGACTTTCAGCGGCACTCCGTTGACGGAAGCGAGTGCGAACAACTCAGGCACGGCGGCAGCGGCTACCGTCTCGACCGCCTCAGCGGGCGGCGGGACCGTCGTGATCAGCGGCTTGACAGTGTCTTCGACCTCGGGCGATATCGTGCTGTCCTCGACGAATATCGTCGCCGGCCAGCCCATCACGGTCACCTCTGCCTCCATCACGCACGGCTGATTCGAAAATGAAGTCCCCCCTCCTGATCGAGGGCATGCGTGGGATGGGTGACAGCATCCACCAACGCGGCCCTCTCCGCCAGATCATGCAAACACGCGAAGTCTATCTTGAGACCTCGTGGCCCTCGGCCTATCACGATCTCGTCGGCCCTGATCTGCATCTGATCCACAAGCCGGTAGCGTTGCGGACTCAGACCAAGAATGCAGCGCGCGAGCGCATGAAGTTCTGGGCTGGCCCGGTCCCGCGCGGAATGGAGCGCATGCGCGTCGGATACAACGGCCCACAAGTGATGCACTGCCCGAGCAAGACAGTTCTGGAGGGGATGTGCCGCGTGACCGGCACTGACTACGCCACGGCGGACTATCGTCTCCCGGTGCCATCTGAGTGGGGCAAGAGCCTTGACGAAAAGATCGGTCCGCAACCACTCGATAAGCCATGGCTTGTTTATCGGCCCCTGTGCGATAGGACTGAATATCGCGGCGCCGGCATCCGCAATGCTAACGCTCAATGCTATACCCATCTGTTCGCCTTCCTTCGCGAGCACTTCCATGTCTTCTCCGTTGCCGATCTGCATCCGGGTAAAGAGGATTTGGTCGGTCCGGTCCTGAAAGCGGACGTGACGTTCCATAATGGCGAGTTGACCTTCGAGGAGTTGGCCGCGCTTTTCAAAGCGACTGATCTCGTCTTCACGTCTTCCGGATATCCAGCGATCTTGGCGCCGGCAGTCGAGACGCCTTGCATCAATATCGTCGGCGGCTACGAGGAGCCTTCCACGCACGATTCCGGCGCCCGATTTGCGCCATTTCTGTCAATCGGCCCGCGCGATCCCTGCCGCTGTTGGACCTCGGGTTGCATGCAGCGATGTCTCAAGGATATCGATATGGTGCCGGCGATCGATAAGATCGCAGCATTCATGCAGGAACACTTCGCCATCAATATCCTTCCGAGGCGCGGCGAGGTCTCTGATATGTTCGAGACCGAGTCAGCGTCAAGCGGTCCGGCTCCGCTGGCCGCGCCGTTCGGCGCTCCTGCGCGCAATACGCCGGCCTTTTATGCTGCGCTCCAGAACTCTCGGCTCCGCGCGATGAATCCCGGACAGGGGCAGAAGGCATGAGGGCTCTCTTGATCGCGATCGTGCTCGTCAGCTTGTCGGCTTCGAATGTTGGTAGCTCGGTATTTGAGTGGGCATGCTGGCACAACCGTTACGAGGCGGCGGAGCCCGGCGCCATGTGCACTCAGTATCAGGTCAACCGCGAAACAAAAGGCGACCGGCAATGAAAAAGCGAGCACTGATCACCGGGGTCACCGGACAGGACGGTTCGTACCTTGCCGAGTTGCTGCTCGCGAAGGACTACGAGGTGCACGGCATCAAGCGGCGTTCTTCGTCGTTCAATACGCCTCGCGTCGATCATCTCCTCCCCAATCCGGATTTCAGTCTGCACTTCGGCGACGTGACCGATTCGACGAACCTGAGCCGTCTCCTAAATGAAGTGCAGCCCGACGAAGTCTACAATCTTGCCGCGCAGAGCCACGTTCACGTGTCATTCGAGACGCCAGAATACACGGCCAATGCGGACGGGCTCGGCACGCTGCGCTTGCTGGAGGGCATCCGCAGTATCCGGAAAGATCATCTCGTCAAATTCTATCAGGCCTCCACCTCCGAGCTTTATGGTAACACCCCGGGGTTCTTGCGCAACGAGAAGACGCCGTTCGCGCCGCGCAGTCCGTATGCCGCCGCGAAGCTCTATGCCTACTGGATCACGGTCAACTATCGCGAAGCCTACGGCCTGCACGCCTCGAATGGTATCCTGTTCAATCACGAGAGCCCGCGACGCGGCGAGACGTTCGTCACGCGCAAGATCACCAAGGCGGTCGCCGCGATTCATCACGGCAAGCAGGAGCATATGTTCCTCGGCAATCTCGACGCGCTCCGCGACTGGGGCCACGCTCGGGACTATGTCGAGGGCATGTGGCTGGCTCTGCAACAGCCCGAACCTGACGACTACGTTCTCGCGACGGGAGACGCTTATTCGGTGCGCGACTTCGTCGAGGAGGCCTTCGCGTGCGTTGACATCTTCCTCGACTGGCGCGGCGAAGGCGTCGAGGAACGCGGCGTCTGCCGACAGACCGGCCGCACTCTCGTCTATGTCAGTCCGAAATATTTTCGCCCAACGGAGGTTGACGTTTTGCGCGGAGATGCTAGTAAGGCGCGGCACGTGCTCGGCTGGGCTCCGAAGACGGAGTTCCGTGATCTCGTGCGAGAAATGGTTGTATCAGACTTGAAAGATTGATCATGAACGAAGACACACGAGTAGCTGTTTGCTGTTACGCCGGAGATCAACATCAAGTCATTGGAGCGCTCGAATTTTATCTTCATCATGGCTGCCCGCTCGTCATATTATCACCGGAAGATTCAAAAGCAGAGATCACATACCCCGGCGTCGAGAACCGCTTTGCCGGCAAGCGCGCTTATATCGGACAGGATAGTCTTGATCGTCAGCGAGAACATCTGAAGCTGTTGTTGACGTTCTCTGAAAATCATTTTTTGATCCATGACAGCGACAGCGTCAATCTCGACGCGAAAATTCCGGACTACCTTTATGAGGACCCGGATGTCGTATGGTCAAACCAAGTCAACGACGATATCCCAGAACACCAAGAGACACTGAATCGTTACGGCTGGGCGCGAGTGGCCTTTCAGCCGCCATACTTCCTGAGCCGGAAAACGATCGAAGCCATGCTTGCCGTTGCGGACGACCCGCGATGCAAAGCAACGGACATGATGCCCTTCATTGACTATTACATGGTACAGTTGACAATGTGCGCCGGCTTGCGCTGGGCTCGTTTCAAGGACAGCATCAGTTGTCCGATCGCGATCGACCTCCAGAAGATCAATCCACCGGCTGCCGATCTCGTGACCTACAGCCAAGGGTTCAAAATCGCAATGGGCGCCGTTCGCAATGGAGGAGCGAACATTCTTCATTCGATCAAGAATCCTCACGCAATCCGAGAACTCGCCGAAGCCCATAAGCTTTGGCTGGCAGAAAACCCCGACAAGACCCCGACGCCGACACGAGCCCCGAGAGTACGTTGACATGATCGACCTCCATCAGATCACACTTGTCATGGTCGCCACACGCGCTCACGATCTCAGCAAGATCGCTATTAACGATTGCCTTCGTCAAGCTGCCTTTGGCGACGTGCTGATCTATACCAACGATCAGGCTAGGGTTCAAATTCCCGGAGCGCGATATTTCAGCGTCACGGACTGGGATAACAAAAAAGACGCTGGCCGCTTCTACTATTCGGCGGCGGCGGCGAATGTAGAGACGCCCTTCGGCCTCTTCATTGAGTGGGACGCCGGAATCTTCAACCCGGGCAAGTGGCGTGACGACTTCCTCGCCTATGATTACGTCGGCGCTCCATGGAATACAGGCGATGATCTGAAGGTTGGAAATGGTGGCTTCACGTTGATGTCGAAACGATTCGGAGATTTTCTCTGCAAGGAAACATTGCGATTCCCAGTCACAACTGATTGGGATATTTGCCGCACTCATAGGCGCGGCATTGAAGCGGCGGGAGGTTTTAAGTGGGCACCCTATGAAGTTGCGCAGGACTTCGCGTGGGAGCTTGCTCCGCGCTCGCCTAACACATTTGGCTACCACGGTATCTTTAACTGGCCAGATATGATCGGGCATCCAGAGACTATCCAGCGCGTGAAGCTGATGGTCGACGACACATACCTTTGCACCAAGCTGGCCCCGTTGTTCAAATCCGCCCCGTGGCTTGTCGAGGCGATCGGCACGGCGGCCTTCGAGAAGTATCTCAGTGCAATCCCGAACAATGTCAGACCAGCCCGTCCGTTCGGCGCTATCCAACAGCCGAATCGGGGAATGTCGCTCTCGCATCGGCGAGCACTGCTCGCTTCAATGGTGCGGCCCGGATTGAAAGCCTAGTCATGAAAAAGAACTCCTGTATTGTCGTCACCGGAGCAAACGGTCTCGCCGGCTCAGCCGTAGTCGATCACCTTCGCTCTCAACTCTATACGTGCGTTGTCGGATTGGGTCGTGAGGATTGCGATCTGATGGATATCAAAGCCACTCGCGAGGCCTTCGAGCGGATCAGGCCGCAATACGTCTTCCACGCCGCTGCATGTGTCTATGGCATTGGTGGTAACATGAAGAACCAAGGCAAGTCGTTCCTCGAAAACACGTTGATCAATACCAGCGTGATCGATGCGAGTTCTCTAGTCGGCGTCGATCGTATCGTTGTCATGGGGACCAACGCGATCTATCCGAGGGATGCGGCCCTCCCCTATCACGAGAGCAGCATCTTCGATGGTCGCCCGCATCCGTCCGAGAGCGCATACGGCCACGCCAAGCGCGGCATGCTCGCGATGCTGGAGGCTTACAACGAGAGCTACGGCATGAACTACTGCTACATCGTTTCTGGCAACCTCTATGGCCCGCGTGACAAGTTCGATCCAATCAACGGTCACGTCCTGCCGTCCATGATCGCGAAGTTCTACGAGGCGTCCCTTGATGATCAGAAAATAGTGGCGCTCTGGGGCAACGGTGAGCCAAAGCGGGACTTCCTCTTCTCGAAGGACCTTGCCCGAATCGCTGAGATGCTTCTTGGCTATAGCGCGCGGGGCACGATCAACATTGGCAGCGGCCACACCTATGCTATCAAGGATGTTGCCAAGAAACTCTGCGATATCACGGGCGTCCCGATCGACCGGGTATGGTTCGATCGCGACAAGCCAAACGGCCGCATGTGCTGCACGTCTGACCTGACGCGGCTCAGTGTGACGGGATTCCAACCGGAGTTCTCGCTCGATCGAGGCCTCAAAGAGACGTGGGATTGGTATTGTGGACATCAACAGCGTTCCGCTGGGGCATCCGTTCCGGCTCATTGAGCATCAGCGTAGTCAGCGACCGATGCTCCCTACCCGACAAGATGTGGCGATTGTGCTTTGCGGAGGCGGTCCGGACCCCTTTGCCGAGCATGATCGCGCGGTCGCGCTCTGCGCAGAAGCCGGCAAACCGTATGAGCTTCTAGTCGGCAATGACATGATCGCCGAGTTTCCCGGTCCGGTCCACCATGCCGTGACATTGCATGCTGACAAGCTCAGTGCGTGTTTCACGGGTCCGCGCCGGAGCAAGGGATACCCCCTTCCGGACAAAGTTTGGTCACATAGACCCTATACTGGGGTCTCCGATTGGACCCGCGATTGGTCCGGCTCGACTGGGCTCTTCGGAGTCAAAATATTTCGCGAGCTAGGATTCGTTCATATCATTCTGTGCGGTGTCCCCATGACGGTTGATGGCGGTCACTTCCTCCGCAAGCAGCCGTGGCATGATGCGACCAACTTCACGAAGGGTTGGGAAATGCGTTGGGCGCAACTCAAGCCCTACGTCCGAAGCTTCAGCGGATGGACCCTCCAGAATCTCGGGGAGCCGACCGTCAAATGGCTCAAGACCGAGATCGAGGACAAGCACCGACAGCCGGCGCCCCCGACGAGTGGACAGGGATTGAAAGCATGATGTATCGCACTCCGCCGAACCCCAAGCAAAATTGCAAAGAGTATCGCTATGACGGACCAACGCCTTGTCGGTATCCGCACTGCGATTGCATCAAGCCCGACTGGCCTAAGCCCAAGGGCTGCACCTGTACCTTGCTTCGCGAACGCGAGCGTTGCTATGAGCAGTGCGAACCGCCGCACTGGGGAATCCTCGAAGACACCACGCTGCTCAAGCCGAGGCTACCTCCAGTCCCGGGCGTGTTGTTCTTCGTCGTCGCGCTGATCCTCCTCGTGCTGTTCTCCGGACGCACGGCACGCGGCGCTGATGCTGACCCCTATTCATGCTATGGCGGCGGACGCTATGAGGCAATGAGTGAAGCCGCTCCCGCGTGCAATGATATGCCGCGATACTGTGTCGTCATCCGCAATATGGCGCGCAACTGCACATCAGCAAAACTGCTCGTCAAGATGTGGGGCACGAACAAGGCCGAACAGCGCGCTCGCGCGTGCGGCGCACTCGACACGGACATCACCGAGGCGAGGGCGTGTCTAAAGCAGGACGAATCGACAAAATAAAGTTCCGCCTAGCTGCCTTGACAAAACGCCGCGTCTCCGTTAACCATGTTGGGAACCTCCGCAAATCCCCCAGCATGAAGGCGCTTGACCATGTCGTTCTTGTCATTTTTCACTGATCTCCAGCTTCTCCTCATTGTTGCGGCCGTCGCATTCGTTGCCGGCGTTGTTCTTAGCACGCGCGTCAAAGACTGGTTCAAGGGAGTCCCGAGCGAGTTGCGTACCGCGCTCAACGGCGCCGAGACTTCAGCCCGTGCAGCGATTGAGCAAGCTCAGATCGATGTGCTCGCGAAGATTTTGCCCGGTGCTGCTCAGCCGAAGGCCCCGGCGCCCTTGGCGCCGACCGTCACCTTGACGCCGCTAGCCCCCGTCGCCGCTGCGGGTCCGGCTCCCCTTCTGCCGCCGCTTCCTGCCGCCGCTCCGCCTGTAGCCCTGGCCCCCGTCGCCGCTGCCCCGGCCGCCCCCGCCGCTTAACTCTGTTACCGATCGCCGGCATCTATCGGCGATTGCCTACGGTATAGGTCACACCGATGTCTCAGGTCACTTACATCGCGTTCACGGACCGCATGATCAAGCGGTATGAAGGCGGGTATGGATGGAACCGGGCTGATCCCGGCGGCCCTACCAAGTATGGCATCACGTGCTACGACCTCGCCGAGCATCGTGGCCTGAAGATGGATTCGATGGCGCGTTGGGCTCCGATCGTGGCAGCGATGGAGCTTCCCGAGGCCGAAGCCATCTATGCCAAGAAATACGCCGCCGGCATTCGCTATAGCGATCTCCCGGCCGGCCCTGACGCCTGCATGTATGACTACGGTGTCAACTCCGGCATCTCCCGTCCTATCCTCGTTGCGCATCGGATCGTCGGCACTCCCGGCACCGGCATGAGCCAAGCGCTCGTGGACGCAATCCGCAAGGTCGATCCCAACAAGTTCGTCGATCTGATGTGCGATGAACGACTTGCGTTCATGCACGCGATTCGCGGAGGTTCGGCGTGGGCTGAGTTCGGCAAAGGCTGGGGCGCACGTGTCTCCGATCTTCGAGGATATTCCCACCATCTCGCGACCACGGCCAGCACTGTCAAGGCGACAATTCCAACGCCGGACGCCCCTGACCTGACCACTATAGCGATGCCAAAGGCTACCCACGTCGCCAAGACAGCCGGCAAAGTCACGGCTGGCGGAGCTATCTCGGCCGGCGCGTCCGCCGAGGTTGCCGGCGCCCCCCATTGGCAAGCTGCCGCGATCGTCATTGGCATCTTTGCCGCCGGCATCGCTTATGAGGCGTGGCAAGATTACAAGACGAATGCCGCGAACAATGTCGTCCACTTTCCCGTTGCTGCTTGAGGCTCTGCCATGTATGAGACAATCAAAACGGGCGTCGTCGCATTTCATCAGTCGTTCCGCAAGTCGGCGACGATCTTCTTCGCGCGCCTCCAGCTTCTCCTCGCCGCGCTTTGGACCGTGCTGATCGCTACCGATCTAGCACCACTAATCGTGAATCCGAAATATGTCACGGCATGGCTGATCTTCAGCGGTTTCGTGACTGAGTATTGCCGGCGCCGGCCGGGCACCGGCACCCCGCTCGATCCTGTCGCGCCGGTCATTCCGTTCCAGCCGACCTCTGGCCCTTTGAAATGAGAACAAAATGCTAGCCACAATTTTCGGCGGCATCGCCGGCCTCAGTTCATTTTTCAAGGGTCTCTTCGGCTCGATCGATCACGTCACCGACGCGATCTCGAATGAGAAGATCGCCGTCATCAATGCGAAGACACAGGAAGAGCAGATCAGTGCACAGGAACGCGTTAATTCGCTGACCCTGCGACGCGATGTCATGATTGCCGAGGCCGCGACCTCTAGTCTCAACGTCAGAATGCGTTTTATGCTCGCGCTCGGCCCCTGTTACATCTTGCTGAAGATTTTCATTTGGGACAAGGGCATTGGACCGTTCTTCGGTTGCGTTGGTAAGTTGACCGGAGAAGCTGCGCAAGCCTGTCTCAGGTTCCAGACCGATTCTCTTGATCCTAATCTCTGGGGCGTCGTCATGGCTGTTCTCGGCTTCTATTTCCTCTGCGAAGGTGGAATCACAATCGCCAAGGTATTCAAAGGGGCAGGGAAATGAGTGATGCTGATGACCAACGACAGGTCCGCCAGTCGATCGAGAATCTAGCAGGAAGAACGGCAGCAAGGGTCCTTGAAGAGACCCGAGCTTCCGATCGCGAGCTTGAAACAGCCAAAGCTCTCGGCGCCATGGGCGCAACATCATGACGTTGATGGTGCAACAAGAAGCTATGGACAAGAAGCTCGACAATGTCGTCGCCGTCGTCAATCGATGGAAGGGTGCGACCGCGCTCTTGATCATCGTCGGAGGTATTCTTGGATACCTCGGCAACTTCCTCATGAAGTTCGCGGGCTTCACGGGCAAGGCTTGATTCGTCAACTGCGAATTTTCAAAACACGAAACGTGACCAAAGCGCTAGTTGTTAGAACTGGCGAATCCTGCTAATCTCTTTTCCAGATTCAGAGGACGCCCGATGACTTTGCTCCAGCATGAAATTGACTACATCGCGAACCGCCTCCTCGACAAAATATCCGAACGGCTCGGCGGAATAATTCGAGCTACCATCCAAAAGGAAATGAAGCTGATGACTGACCAAGCTATTCTTGACCTCACTCAGGCTACCGACGCGATCGTAGCGGAACTGGCGGCGGTGGTTACCGCACTCCAAACCGACGCGAAGGCGCTCGCCGACGCCCTCGCCCAAGCTGCGGCGAACGCCGGCACGACTCTCGATCCGCTTATCGCGGCTCAGACCAAGCGGCTGACGGATGGAACCACGGCTGCTGTTGCGGCAGTTACCGCCCTTCAGGCGCCCGTCAGCACGTCCACCGCTGCCCCGGCTCCTTCGGACGCCCCGGCGCCGGCACCGGCCCCTGCCCCTGCGCCAGCCCCGGCAACCGATGCTCCAGCGACTCCGGCGGCTCCGACCGCGTAAGACGGTCCAGCCGACCACGGAAAAAGCCCCGGGATGTGACCCCCGGGGCTTTTTCTTTGCGTCAATTTTCAGCGGAACTTGCAGGCCGGAACGAACCGGCCGCCGGACGGATGCAGTCGGCGGTATTCGTGACTCTTCGGGACTGACAAGGCGCCCATGTGTATCAAGCGGCGCCGCCGGTTGGTTCCGGCCGGGCGGGCAAAGTTCCGCCAGCCCTTGCGAGGATGCAGCCAAGCATGGTGGGTTCGGCGGACCTCGGGCTCGACCGCCGCATTATCACCCACCATGATCTCGGCAAGTTGAGCGGTTGTGATATCCTGTGCTCCAGCGGCCACGAGCGCGGCAGCGGCAGCTTTGATGCTCTCGACGAAGCTCGGCTTGGAGGTAGGAGGAGCATTCATTTCAAATCCTCATGGGTTCGAGTTGCAGGATCATCAGATGCCACGAATCCATTTCGCGCACAACCTCGAATCCAAATTTTTTGAAGAAGCCCGGCTTCTGTGTCCACAACGAGACAACGCTGCCGCCGCGAAGCTTGATCTCCGCGAGACGATGACGCGTCAGGGCCTCTCCGATGTGCAAGCCTTGACAGTCTTCAGCGACTACGATCCAGATCAAATCGTAGTCACCCTTCATTCGCATTGACGGACAGTACGCCGCAAACCCGGCGAGGCCGCCTTCTGGCCAATCAGGTCTATCGACGACGAAAAATTTCGGCGCGTAGGGACCGCCCTTATAGTATTCGATCATCTGATCGCGTGCGCGATCGGCGGTCTCGACACCCCAGTTGTCTCGGACAAGCTTGCATGCTTCGAGAACATCAGCGTAGAGCATTTCGCGAACTTCGATCACAACAGAGTTTTCCACCAATGCTTCTCGATCAAAATAATGGCATGGTTGATCTCGACCGCAAGCTCGGGCACTGTAAGGCCGGCGGCATAGATTGTGTCGGATGCACTCTCTGTCATCATGAGGTTGATCTTGTCGGCGCCCTCGAACAGACGGAAGTCGGTTCGGTAGTTGAGAATAAGCTTGGCCTTGGCGTAGCCGTACCCAAGCTCCCAGCACGTGCCACTGTCCGGGTCCGCACCGTCGAGATTGGCGAGCACCATATCTGCCCAGTCAATGCCGGCGACATCGGAGGCGAAGATCAGATCGGGCCGATCGGCGCGCTGCTCATGCTCTTGCGGCAGAAAAACTTCATGGCCGAATCGACGAAGCGCTTCGGCCAGACAACGGTTGAAAGTTATTTCGGCCGTCGAGAAAAGCGGCCCAGCCATATAAATCTTCATGCGTCCGGTCCCTTCCACTCAATGAACGGCGTCTGACAGCCACATGGACCGATGTCAGAATAATACGAAGGCCCAAGCCCAGAGCCCATCAACAGACCTTCGATGAACTCTCTCGTCGTGCCCTTGATCGGGAGCTTGTGCGTGATGCGAAGCATGTGACTGCCCTGCGATGGGTAGGAGAACGAGAGCTTCACGCCATGGGCCGCGAGCGGCGTCCATCTCGCGATTAGCTCCTGTATCTTGACTTTGGTCTCTTTCATCATGTCGGGCATCAGACCGGCCCCTCGCGCAGCGAGCCGTTTTGAGTTGTCAGTGCATCGCTCTCGGGCCTGATCTCATGCACAGTGTACGGGTCTTCCCCGGGACCGTGCATCGGAGCGAATGGACGAACTTCGTCGGGACCGAACCGCAGGCTTTCGCCTAGTTCGTGATTCATGGTGCGGATGCACTGTTCGAAAATCCAGCGCCGCCAGCTTTTCTCGTTATATGTTGTGATCGGCACCGGATGGATGTGGTTGACGACCCATCGGCGCGAAGGATTGTAATTGTCAACGCCGTCGATCTGTATCACTAGCCGCAGGGCGCCGTCTTCGTTGATCAGATCAAACGACCAACCCGGCTTGCATTGGGTACTCGCTACGATTCGGGCGAGCAAGTCGAAAGTGTTTTCCGCTGTAACTTCCATTGATATCCTCTTTTTCGGTACGCCCGCTCCCGACAACCAAAGCGCGCTGTTGTCGAGAGCGTTTGGAGATGGGTTGACCGATTATCACCGGGCCGATCTCCAGCGTTCGTGAATAGCGGTATAAAAGAGGGCAGGGTTCTTGCATCATAAGCCCCTACCACGCCGGATGCTTAGCGGCGCCGGTTCTTGAGACCGCCCTCTTCTATGCCGCTCAGAATACTCCGAACCAAACACCGATACCATGGATGACTCCGATCGGCGCAACGATACAACCGAAGAGGAGCAATATCCATGACGCTGTTTTGATGCAGACAATGACGTGCGTGGTCCACGCTGCGATGCAGGCCGTGGCTCCGACCACAAGGGCCGCGAGAGCAGAGATGGCTTTCATTTGGGTTATGTTCCTCGTGTGGGCTGGCCGGAGCTTGGTAGCTCCGGCCCGAATCAATGTCAATCCCTTTTTGTCATCCTTGCGCCCTCGAACGTGCACCATGGTTCCCGCACCGTAGCCCGTTCCTTGGCGTCCAAATAAATCGGCCACTGCGCAGTGAACCCGCGCTTCGGATGGATGAATGCCAGAGCTTGCATCGGGCGAGTTGGCTTCGCGCGCAACACGAGTCGGGCGTATTCGTTGTAGCCAATCAGTGAGCCGTTGGCCAGCACAGGCACCGCATCGCCGCGAGCGATATAGGTGTGATAGTGGCCGATCAAGAGGGTATCGAAGTCCCGGCCGCAAGCGGCTTCTGAGGAGCCGACCTTGATAGCGCCACGGGCGATCGGACCGAGCGCGCCAATGATGCCATCGCCTCCCTTGACACCTAGCGTATCACCGTGCGTCAGCATGAAGCGGTGCCCATAGATCGCGAAGTGAGCATCGACCTCGTTTGGCACATAGATGTTAACCCTCGGGTCATCACGGAAGAAACGTTCGAGATGGCAGTACACAAGCCATTCGTATGAATCGAAGACGCGGTTCTTGGCGCGAGGCTTGATCGTGGTGCGGCCGTGATTGCCGGGCACGCAAGGCACGAACACCTTGCCGAACTTGTCGGCGAGATCGAGGATCAGGCCAATCAATTGCTCCTCGACTTCTGCGACCGATAGCGTCACCGGGCCGTCGTTTGTCTCGCGAAGGTCCTCATGGATGGCGCCCGTGATCATGTCGCCGCCGAGACCAACGACGATGCCGGGATAGATCGGGTTTGTCATATGATGGAGGCAGAGGTCGATCGTGGCGTCGCGCAGGATTCGCACGCGCTGGCGAGCGATCTTGCGGTTGAAGGCGTTCATGCCGCCGACCTGATCCGGATCGACCGTCTCGCCCCAGTGCCAGTCGCTCAAAAGCAATAGTGGGACGCCGGTTGACTTGCCCGAAGGCTTGACGTCAACCCACTTCGGCGGCTCCGGTGTGTAGGCTTCGAGCCCGAGGATTTCCTCGCGGATGCGCTCAGCCGTGTCGTTGATCTGAGTTCGCTCGCGCAACTGCCGCTGTAGCTGGCGGACTTGTTCGTTCTTCTGGCGAATGATCGCATTAGCATCGGCGAGCATGTCAGCGTCGGTCTTCTTCGGGGCAGAGGCCATCTTATTTTCTCCGTCTATTGCGAGTTTCAACGCCTTTCGGCGACTGGATGTAGCAGTGCTTTCGATCTTTATATTTCGGGGATGCCTCGTATCTCCGCCGACGCTCGCGGCCCTTCGGTGATTTGTTATAACGGATATACGCCGCTCGATCTGTCACGATGGTCGCTCCGGCACCTTCAACCCTTCGCGCACCATTGCGTTAGCGAGCCTGCTCAACGTGCGAATCGGGACGCGCGAAAATTTGCGTTGCGTCCTGTCACTGATGATTCGTAGCGGGAGGCCCACTCCGAACTCGTCGCGTTGCATCAGCAATGATCGTGCAAATTCACGGGACAGTATCTTGTCTGATCCCAGCCTTGTGCGGCAGCGCGCCGGCAGACGAACATCATTGGTGCCGCGCCGCATGAAGTACAGTTCGTAGCGGAGCGCCCCCATCGTTGCACGCGCCTTGGGAAACTCGGCCTTGATGCGCTCCAGAATCGCCGCATAGCCGAGCCCGATATTGCGGCCGTAGCAATCGACAAAATCCACCTTCAATAGAAGATGCTGCGAAAACGCGCGGATCGTTTTGAACCTCAAGGGCACCTTAGAAGCCTTCAGTCGCTCTTAAGAGCACTTCGGGGAGCGGCGTACTCGGATGTAGGAGAACGCTCATGCTCGCCAGTTCGGGCTCGGGGCAGATAATCTTCGGGTACAAATTTCCGGGAATGAGATACAACCGGGACGCCGCCGCGTCGCCGACTTGAATCAGAACGAAACACGTTTTGCAGCCTGCCCGGACACGCTCTTGCAGCCAAATATCTTGTGAAGGGCGCACCTTCGGCCGGATGCACGTTGACAGCCGTTTCGGGCGGTCGCATGACTTTAGTTCGAGCCATAGTTGGCCTCCATCAATGCAGCCCTCGACATCGGGGTTGCCGGCGCCGGCATCGTTCTCGATCCGACAGAGATGCACTCCGAAGCCGCACTTCCTGAGATGGATACCGGCTTTACGGACGCGCTTCCATAGTTCGCTCTCGCGAGCCATCAGAGGTTTTTATTGACGCCGTCTTCGTCAAATTTCTTCGCGGCCAATTTCTCTGCTAGAATTGCCTTGTTCTTTGCGATCACCTCTTCATCCCAGATCGGGAGCCCGTCGCGCTCGCGCTGCTTGAGAGAGGTCTCCAGATTCGCAAACGCTCGCCATGCGAGCTTGCCTTCATGGAGCGCACCATCGTCCGGATCGAATGTGCCTTGTTCAATCAGATGTCGGGTGATGCAGTCGGGATGATCCATGCTCTTGCCCTCGGCCCAGTGCAGCGGTTCGCCGGGGTTGTGCTTGTCGTTGCCGAGCACGGAGATGCGCGCGACGTATGCCGCAGCGCGCGGGAAATATTTGAGCATGCCGCTGAAGATCGGGGTGTCTTTTCGGAGAGCCGAATCGGTCGGGAGGATTGACTTGGTCATTTGTACTCTTTCAGCGTTAGTGTTTTGGCAGTCATGACAATACCGGCATCGTCCATAGAGCCTAGCGCTTCAGCCGCGATCTTCAACTGCTCAATGCGTTCGGCGAGACGAGAGCATTTGGTGCGATCTGTTATAAGTTCGCGGTCATGATAGCTGATGCTGCTCTTCACACTCTCCAATTCGGCTTCAAGGGCGGCCTTAGTATCCCACAAGGTCTTGCGCGTTTCCTCATATGCCACGGCTTACCTCCGATCGATTTGTTCACGAGCGTTCTTGCCGGCCAGACGAACGTCCGCGAGGACGCCGTCGAGAAATCCGAAGAAAAAGCTGAGGGACTTGTCGCCGTTTTCCTCCATTTCGATCTCTTCGATACGCTCGATCACTTGCAGGAAAGGAGTGCTCGCGACATAAGCTTCGCGTCCCTCAACGAATCGCTCGGCATCAACCTTGGACACGGGCCGCCTCTTCGGAGGAGATGGCTGGATTCGCGGTGTGATAGGGCTCCGCGCGCTTGGCCCGGGTGTAGTCCTCGCCGGCAGCAAGCTTGCGCTTGATCTCACTGCGGAGGAAGGCAGCGGCGACGACAAGGTTGGCCACGTCGCTGCCGTAGTCGCGGAAGCCGTCCCAATCCTTCGGATAGAAGTCGTCCTTGCAGTGAGCGACAGCTACATCCGACGAGACACCTCTGCTCTTCAGAGCGACGACGCCGATCTGCGCCATGGCGGCATCGGCCATCTGTCCGGCGGTCGCGTCGGCGCGGTCATTGCCGACACCCCACATTTTATCTTGAATCGCGACTTCGCTCGCGATCAGCTTGTCTGCAAGATAGCCGGCCTCGATTGCATCTTTCTCATTGGACATGGATTCGGCTCCAGAGGAGGTTGGCGGAACAATGCCGCTTGCTACCCGTCTCTGGAGCCGATGTCAAGATAGTTAACAAAAGGGAAATGGGGAGCGGCGCGGGCAGCACCCCGGCTCACTCCCCATCCCCGGACGCGACGACGCGGGGCAGGCTGGGGGATGCGTCGTCCCGTGTAGCTCAGTCCTGATCCAGAAGCACACGCGCGTCGGATCGAGGGAGACCGTCCAGATGCGATGCACCAAAAAGCAGTGCACCGTGCCTGATGCAGCGCGGTGGATCACCCCGCCGAAGTGCCGTATCCTCGTCGAACAGACAGACAGTTTCGTTCCTATCTGTCACGTCGCAAGTCATCCAGCGTGTCAATGGCCGTGATGCCACGTCTCGCCTCCGTCGTGAGAATGGTGCCCGGCAGCGAGCGCTTGACGATCGACAGCCCGGCCGGCGACTTGTTCGGCCGCAGTGATCTTGGCCTTGGTCAAAGCGCTGCCCGAAACCATCAGCCGGCGATACACGCACGCGTCGGTCACGCCGTCGCGGAGGTTTTCGTCGAGGCCTTGGAAGGCAATAGCGCCAGTCTTCTTGTCCACTACCGGCTTGACTTTGCCGGCAGCGATCAGGCTATTGACGTCGTAGACCACCTTTTGGACTTCAGCTTTGCGTTGCTGGATCGTCTGGCGGAGTTTCAGTCGGGTGTCACAGGGCATTGATCTCTCCTAGTGCTGTAGGATGGACGAAGGATATCAGCACCGCCGGCTGCCCGTCAAGGACAGCCGGCGGGGATGGTTACTCAATCTCCAGTTCGTTCGCCAGCGTCTCGACAGCCGACTTAGGCCTGCCACTGTCAGCAACCGGCTCGAAGTCGAGAGCCCGGCCCTCGTGCGTCGGCGCGGCGATCTCTCCGGCTTCGTCAAGGTCGAGGAACGCGGTGCGCGCTTCGGCCAAGGTCTTCAACGTGGCTTGGTCGATCTCGACAGCCGCCGTCTCGCCGGCCGCAACGATCTTGGTCGCTACCGCCCGGGCGGCCTTGAGCCCGGTCTCAATGCGAGCCTGTGCATCCGGCGTCAGCATGCTGCCCAGTTGCTTCGTGCGCTTGGCCGCGTCGCGGATCAGCGTCACGTCGAGGTTCTTAACACCCTCCTCCATGTCGGCGATAAGTTCGCGAACCTCTCGGTTTATCGCGCGGACCGCCGTCACGTCATCGGGAGCAATGCGCCCAGTGATGGCGTTGAAATAAATCGTAGTAATGCGGGACGTGCGGTTGAAGTCGTCGCAGAGTTTGCGAGCGTCGGCTAGGGCAGTCTGAAGCTTCTTTTCGTTGTTGTCCGGGCAGAGATACCCGAACGCCGAAGCCGCACAAACCGAAGCGACGAGGCCTCGGGCCTTGCTGCGGATTTTCGTCGCGGCATCTAACTCCTCCGCGTCGCGAATGGTGCGGTCAGTCTGCCATGCCGCCTTGCGGGCGCCGTCCTCGATCGCGTGATCTTCCTCGATCACGGTTTTGAAGTAGTCAACGTTGCCCTTGATCGAAGTCGAAAGGCCGACGAGAAGACCCGGGCGAAGGGTTGTGGAAGCGAATGACATTTTGTGGTTCTCCAGTGCTGTAGAGGTTCAAGTGATCCTAGATTTATCACCGGCCCACGCCGCCTTCAAGAGCGGCGTGGGGTATTGGTTAACAGGTCGTTTAGATATCCAACTCGCGGCCGACCTTGGCGACTTCGTTGGCTTTGACGACGGACGCCGGCCGGGCCTTTTCCTTGGCCCAGTTGCGGAGCTTCGTGATCTTAGGCTCCGCAGACTTGCTCAGCGGATAGACATGCTTCGCAGCTTCGAGAATGTCCGCCGTAGTGATCTCGCGAGCATCTTCTGCGAACGCCTCGAACAGCGCGGCCGGAACAAGCTCGGCGATCTCCGAACCCGTGAAGCCTTCCGACACCTTGGCGACAGCTTCGAGGTTGATCTTGACGGTCTCGCGACCATGTTGCTTCAGCGCGGCTTTCAGAACGGCTTTACGTTCTTCGAACACCGGCAAGTCAACGAACCAAGTTTCGTCGAACCGACCCTTGCGCAGAAGCTCCGGCGGGAGTGCTTCAACATCGTTCGCAGTGGCGATAATAAACGCCTCCGAAGTGCGGTCTTGCATCCACGACAGGATAGCGCCGAGAGCATCCGACGACACGCCGCCGTCAGCCGACCCCGAAGTCGCGCCCTGCATTGCCTTCTCGATCTCGTCGATCCAGACCACGCAACGGCCGATCGCTTCGATCACCTTTAGAGCCTTCCGGAGGTTGCCCTCGCTCTCGCCCACGAACTTGCCCTTGAGAGCGCCAAGGTCAAGACGGAGGAGCGGGACTTCCCACGCGGTAGCGATGGCTTTCGCAGTGAGCGACTTACCGCAACCCGAGATACCGACAAGCACACCGCCCTTCGGCGACGGCAGACCATATTCTCGGGCCTTGGTGCTATATGCGCTCTTCCGAGAAACCAGCCAAGCCTTCAGGTTCTCCAAACCACCGACAGCGTCGAGGCCGCCCTTGATCGGATCAACCCATTCCAACACGCGCTCACGCGCGATGACTCGTTTCTTCTCATTTGACACGACAGCGGGGTCGATCTTCTTCGTCTGCACGAGCGACTTAGCATAGCAGGCGGCGGCCTCTTCTGAAGTTAAGCCCACGGCCGCGTCGATCGCCGCGTCACGCGTGCCATTCGGGGCAGCGTCCGCGCGGAGAGTTTCCGGCAGTGAGTTGATCGCGGCCGACAGGACAGCCTCGATCTCCGAACGATCCGGGAGCGGCCACTCAATGACAGTCGCATGGCCGGCCAGTTCCGGCGGCAGATTAGTTTCGGTCGTCAAAATGATGACAGCCTGTGCGTTCTTCCGAGCAACGCCCGGGAGGTACTTCGCGAGATTGCGAAGCTGGCGAAGCGGCGTGGCGCCCGGCGTACCATTGAGCCACACCGGAAGATCACGCATGATCCACACGTTGCGCTGGCCATCCGCCGAAGATTTGTCGTCGGCACGCGCCTTGATTGCGCCAAGAGTTTCGCCCGGATCAGCCGAGCCAAGGCGGCTGTTCACTTTGCCATCCAGCCCGGTCACGCCTTGAGCCACGTCCCAGAACAACGGTTCGTAGCCGGCCGACGCACCGGCTTCGGCAAGGAAGCTCTCGACGCGAGTTTCTTCGCGAGAGATGATCCAGATCAAAGGATTGCGGGCGCGGAGGAGAGCCGAGATATCGGCTGCAACCTTCTGGCCTTTAGACAGGGTCTTTGTTTCGGTAGTCATATGCAAGCTCCTAGTGCTGTAGGGGTTTGGGTTTGGATTTGGGTTTGTGCTTCAGGGACGAACGCCAGTGTCGTAATACATGCGAGCGAAAGCGATCATCGCGTTCCTCAATTCTTGCGCGTCCCGGTCTTTGCGGTATTGACGGCGTTCGCGGGTTTTGAAGTTGCCGGAAGGATGTTCGTATCCGACAAGATCACCGATCACGCGCTCGGCTATGAGTTTGTCGGCATCAACGCCGTTTGGCGCTGGGATTTTGCCGAAAATCTCGATCCACTGTTCTACGGGTCTTGCGTCCATTTTTGGTGTGCTCCTAGTGCTGTAGGGTTGGCCCAGAGATACGCTAGGCGCGGGAGCTACGCAATGACTGACTTGACAGATGGTAAAGATTCAGTTAAGAAACTCAAATGCCTGCCGAGGTGGGCGGCCTCTGCAACATGGGGCCAGCAAATCTAATGATCACGGATAAGGGCATCTATTCCCCTCAATGAGAAGCCGCCGGGAGCATACACTCTCGGCGGCTTTTTCTTTTTGATTATGATCTATAGTGACCACATGCTCTTGGGTCGGACAAGTTACATAGGGGATTCCAACGGAAAGGAAACCCCACCAATGGCCTTCGAAGTCGTCAAGGACGAACCCCTATCGCCAGACGAAGCTCAACTGAAAAGCAGACGTCGGGAGACCGCCCGGGCCGGCCCTAAGCCTCGCTCTGCCGCTGCGCCTGACGAGCTTCCAGACGGCGACCGTGAGCCTCCTGCACCGACTTAGCCGGCAGCCTTGAACTGTTCGTTCGGATATTAGCGGCGCGCTCGGCCTGAAGCTCGGCCCGGCGCGGTCCGTTGATCTCGGCAATCCCTTCAAGGTCTCTCATTTTGGGACAATCTCCTGTTTCGGGAAGCTCCAGCTTACTCCGAATCCCGGGCACCGGAAAGCAAGAAGCTAGAGCGTAGTTAATAGCGCCTTAAAGCCCCAGAGGAAGCCCTACAGGGGCCATCCGGCTCCCGGGCGTAGGGCATCAGATCGAATCCCAATCACCATGGGCGTCTACGACTGCCTCGCCAGTGCTGAAAATCTCGGCCGGGTTCGCAACCACCGCCCCAAAGCCCTTGCCCTCGATAAGAATTACCACTTTGTTAGCTTGCTCGGGATGATCGACCGCGTACTCGCCCCGGAGCATGTTGAGCACCGGACGCCATTGCCCCATCCACCAAAACTTGTACCGACTCATTCGGGACGCCTCTTGCAGTCGCCGGTCCCGCAGAGCGTGCAGAGGCCGCCCTTGCCCGGCATGCACGCCGGGTATTCGCGGCGTCCGATCGCGTCGGCAGATTTTCGAGCCATCCACGGAGGATATTGACTCGCCCGCTTTGAGGCCTGTTCTAGTTGATGCGTCAACCATCCGGACTGCGGCGCTACGGGAGCCGGCTTCGGCTCAAGCAGCGGCACTAAGGAAGCTGGCTTCGGCCCAAGCTTTAATGATACAACATCACAGACTTCGCGCCACGGCTCGTCATCAGAGTGTCGGAAAAACAGTTTGCCGGTGCTGATCTTCATTTCAGAACAGCCCTTCCGCCGACATACTTGTATGCGCTCTTCGGATGGCCCGAAAGCTTCGCGGCGCGATCGATGGCGCGGCCGGCGGGTCCCATGGCTTCCCGGACTTGCCCCGCCTTGGTCAACCGTTCGCTGTTCTTGTGAACGTGTCCACGCTCGCGCAAGATTCGGAGCGCTTCGTCACGGGCCTGCGGGACTTTGGCGGTCGAAAGCTGGCGCGTTAGTCGAGTGATCAGGGGAAGATGTTTTGGCATAGGTCCCTCGGGCGGTTCGGCGCCTATCGAGCTTATCACTTCTCACAGACTTTGCATAGGCCGCAAGCTCAGCCTGCAATTTGACGTCGATCTCGCCGGTCTTGATGAAGTGATTGCAAAACTTAGCGCGAATTTTCTTGATGCGATCTGGAGCGGAATCCGGGAGGGGTTTGCCGTAATGCGTGCCCGGCTTCCGGCCGCGACGTTTCGGCTGGTTCTCCAGAGATTTCTGCCACGCCATGGCGATGATCTCGTCGGCGGATAGTTGCGGTCGCGAGAGGCGCTTTTGTTCAAGCTCGAACAGGATTCGCTCGGGGCTTTTGGGAGGCCGACCGATCTGTCCGGGATATTTCCGGCGACGGGGGCGCGGAGGTTCGCCTAGGCGTGGACGCCCGGGTTTAAATCCAGTTGGCTTGTAATATGATTTCCGCTCGGACTTGGGCGTCGATAGCCGATCGAGCGCGGCTTTCCTGTTCCATTCGATAGTTTCATCAGAGCTAGACATTGGTCCGCAGTAGCAGATCGCGCAAACCCTGTCCAGAGATAGAATCAGCCAAAGAAACTTTTCCGTCGCAGATTGCCCAGTTGCGATCATCCACAGTGCCGTAGGTGCGCAGGCGCACAACCGCGACGCTGGTCTTCTTCCCCTTCAAACTGCCGCGCTCTTTACCTTGCTCAAAATGGATGGCGTTGGGCGTCGAGGAGAAGAACACGATGCAGTCCGCCGCAGAGAAGTCGCGGCCCTCGCCGCCGGCTCCCGGATGCCCCACGAGCACGGTATAGCGCGGGTCAGTGTTGAACGCGATGCGGATACCTTCGCGTTTCGAGTTCGGGACTCGACCGTCAAATTGAAGGCACTTATGTCCGGCGCGCTTCAGCGCCGCCATGCAGCGATCGACATCCTCGTGATATCGGCACCAAACGAGCGTCTTCCCCGGCAGCGTCCCGTCCACCTCGTCAACGAGCGCCTGATAGATCGGCGCTTCGTCATCAATAGTGATAACCTCGTCGGTAGCTGTATCGATGATGTAGCCGTTGAGTATTTGCTGGAGCTTCATCATGCGAGGGCCGGCATCCTTAGCAGTCACGAGCCCGGCATCGAGATCGACCAAGTGTCGCGAAACCATCTCCAGATACGCCTTGCGCTGTTTTTCGCTCATGACTATCGGTCGCTCGATCGGCAGAAGATCAGGCATGTCCGGGACCTCGGAGCGCAGCACGACGCTGGCGTGAGGCGCGATCAGGTCGCGAAGCTCGTCGAGATTCTTGTATCCCGTGATCTTCTTGTGAGCCCGGCGCCGCGCCCTGCCGAATTTAGTTTTTGCCTCCTCGACGTTTTCGATAACCGCGAAGTGCTGCACGAACTTTTCATAGGTGTCGAGATCAGGCCGGAGTGGCTGCCCGCGCATCAGGATTTTGAACATCGCGTAGGCGCGCAACGGTGAGCTTAGCAACGGCGTTCCGGTCTCACCTGTTATGAATCGGGCTCGCATGGAGAGACGCTGGGCAAGTTTCGTGCGCTTCGAGGCTGCGTATCCGAAGTGATGCAGTTCGGAGATCGCCAACAGAAATTCGTGGTTGCACGAGGTCAAGAAATAGCGGATGGCCGCGATCGTCTCCGGAAAGCGGATTGACTCTATGTTAACGGCGAGCCACTTCATGCCGTCGTAGTCGATCAACTCTTGGAAGCCGTTGATATGTTCGAAGTTGCCGCGCTTCGGCATTTCCCACGCGAAGGCCTTGACCTCGCCGACCTCGGGCCACGTCCACCGTGGTATTTCGTTCAAAATCCAATTGATGTGCACGCCATTCGGGGCGAGGATGATGCCGGCGCGGATGTTGCGCTTTTGATACTGGAAACAAGCCTTGTCGATCACGGCCTTGGACTTGCCTGTTCGCATAGACCAAAAAAGCGCGCGTGCTCTGGCGCTACGGCCGGCGCGATACTCTCTGTCTTGATGCTCCCACGCCCTGCGCTCAGCCATCCCGCCGGCTCAATTCCTGCAACACCTGATCATGTTCGAACCACGTGTCGTCTCCCGCGACTTCCTGATCATACAGACGCTCTTCGTAGTCTCGAAGAGCTTCAATAGTCCAGTCGGCGTAAGGGCGCGCGGGGTCAGTCATAGGACGTGATGATTCCGGATCACGTCAACGCAAACAGTCGGGAGCCACATGCCTTGGTTCGGCCCCCACTCGCAATAGATACGCGGACCGTCCAAATCCGTTACCAGCATGACTGGGCCGCCGGAGGCGAGACGTACTTTTGTTCCGATCGGTAACATTCATCGCGCCCGATCATCGCGAAGAGCCTCGCGAGCTTCGGCGATTGACATTCGGTGCAGACCACGACTGACGCACCACGAGCGTTGCGAAGCCGACGCCCCCATGTCTACCCAATATGTTTCGGTCGGGCTCAGTCCTTGCAGCCGATAAGTCTCATGGTCGCCTTGAACAAGGATCACTCGCCTATCCGGCATGCGATGGAGATCGAGATCGACTTGAACGCGAACCCATTGAGCTTGATGACCTACACAAGCGATTCTCATAGCAACTCCGCGCATCCGGGGCAGTAATGTTCGTTGCTCTTCATGACCCAACCCTCTTCCTTGGCGTGGCCCCAGCACTTCCTGAAGTCGTCGAGGTCTTCGGTCACTTCTATCGTCTCGTCACACGCATCGCAGCAAAAGACGAGCAGCCCACGGGCCGGCCTTTCAAAACTCATACCCGGTCCACCACTTCGAACTTGCCGTGATGCCACTCGAAGTCAACCGCCGGGAAGGCGCCCGCGTTCGGGTCTCTCAGATGGATGCCGTCACGCCCGCGAATCTTGACACGAGCGACGCCGCCGCGCACGTCAACTTCACTAATGTCGAGCGCTTCGTGCATCGGCATGTCACTTGAAGTCTCGTGCATGACCTTGACCGGGATTCCCCAGTCATGGTTGATATAGTTGTGGAAGCCGTAGACCTCGCGACTATAGGCGGCATATTGTGTAAGAAACGTCTGCTCGGCCTCCTCCGGCGTCCATGGCTGAATGACAATCCCCATCGGCTCAAGCTTGTGCCCCCAATCGTTGGGACTGCAACTCATGAGTTGAGCGCGTTCGTCAACGATGATCCGCGAATCGAACTCGTCTTGGAAGCTCGGAATGGGGATGTTCTTCCAACCCATCCACTCCCGGATCACATCGTTGACGGCGTGATCCCAGACGCGGTACTGCGGCATGTATTGCTTGACAGGACGCGGCACATCCACGAGGTAGGCCTCGGGCGCGTCGTGCATGAGAATCTGGAGGCAGTCGAGCGCCGAACCGCCGCGACGGGCCAGCCATTCCGCCAGCAAACAACAGTGCTGGGCAACGGGATAGAAGAACGCGACGTGGCCGGAGTAGCGGCACTGGTTGGAGAGAGCGTGCGCGATGTCGATCACGGACAGGGCGTCCATCGTCGGATTGAGCGGCCAGAACGCGCGGCCGGTGTAAGTTTCGATGAATGTCGCGGCCTTGTATCTCGTGTCGGTCGGCAAAACTTTTTCGGTTGCGGCCTGTACCGCTTCGTTAATCTCGCGCTGATCGTCTTCTGTGACCACGACCACGCGACCTTCGGGGGACGAAGACATAGGTCAGATACCTTCCAATTGATCGTAGCCTTGGAGAATTTTCTGGGCGAGGGCGTAGGCCTCGTCGGCGGGGAGAACTTGGTAGCTCAGAACTCCAGTTGCATTACGGTGAAGGATTCGCATCAGACTTTGATCGCGATCTATCGCCACTTCGTAGCCATCGGCTACTTTCGGGTCCGCATTCGCGGGTACGGTTTTTGTCGGCACGCCACTTCCCCCCTGTACTGCATTCATCATTTTCTCAACCTTTCACCGATCCAACCTTCGGCCGCGATCGGCATACCGGGCGCCCAATGCGGAACTTCTGCCATCACTGCCTCAAACTCTTTGAGAGTGCAAGTACCTTTGGGAGCCTCTGCGATAACTTCGTCATGGATAGAAAGAAGCAAGTCAAACTCAAACATATCGTCAACGCGCAGCATAGATTCGGCTAGGAGATCACGCGAACTTGCTTGATCGTAGTTCTCTACGAGAGTCCCGCCGTGCGTGCCGAGGCGCTTCCACTGCTTTGTGTAAGTGTCGCGGCCCATGAAAGACAGATGGGGTTGTAGGAAGCTCTCTGGCTTGTCGGCCAGCAATGTTTTCTTTTGCTTTTCCGCCAATCTTTCGGCGTGTCGATATACCCTAACTAGCGGAACGTTTTTCTTGGCCGGGAATGTGATTTGCGAGGGGCTGCCACGTTCATTAAGTGCTGCGAAGCGGTAGTTGATGCGAGTATGCACCTCCGGGTAGAGATATGCAAGTAGGCGTCCGGAGGGAAGGCGGCAGTGCAGAAAATCTTTATCAACGAAGTAGGATACAGCGCCTACACCAAATTCATCGCCGCCGCAATAGTGTTCGCCGCCTTCCGTGACCGCCGCTATCGCAGCGCGCTCGCTACCCTTCCAAAGCATTGGCACTTCAGGGTACATTTTCTTGCGGTAAGTATTCACGATCCTCTGACAGAAATCGTCGGCAAGCCAAATGCCTTCATCCATCCACACCGTCATTTGGAACTTTTCCCAGCCCATGGCGTAGCCGAGGCCCAGAATGGCTTTCTTCCCGAGGTTGCGTTCGGTTTTATTCGCCTTTGTGATGATGCGCCCATAGATTTCACAGGCCATGTCGAGGTAGGGGTCACCCCCGGGCGTGTTGAACAGATTGAGCAATCTTGAACATCCAGAGAGCCACGCGAGCTTGCGGGCTTCGATGGCGTTGAAGTCGGCCGCGTATAGCTCTTTGCCGGCGGAGGCCGTCAGGGCGCCTCTACAGGCCTTTGCAAGCACCACCGTAGGTTCGTCGCCCCAGATCAGGGAGAACATATCGGGCGAAAGTTCTCCACAGATATCATCCCAGACCTCACACATATCTTTCGAATAGCCCCGGACGAAGTTGTGCGGCTGCACGCCCTTGCCGGCCCAGCGGCCGGTCCGGTCGGCGCCGTTGAAGAGCATGATGTCGTGGAGCTTGCCGTCCGGGCAGACGCTCTCGATCATGCGCTTGTACTTGGCGACGGAAGAGCGGTTGCCCTCCATGGAAATCTCAACCACTCGCTTGACACGAGCGCCGTCCTCGCCTAGCGTTTCCCATTTCGCGTCGATCGTCGGCTTGATTGCAGCCTTGGCTTCGTCGCCAGCTTTAGTGGGGACGCCATACAACGCAAACGAAAATGTGTCAGCCTTGGTGTCCTTCAGCGGCTCGGCGCCGATCGCCTCCAGCCGGCCGTTGATCCATTCGAGGAGCGGTTTGCGACGCGAGAACTTGTCAACATAGCCGCCTGTCAGTTCGGTAAGCTCGCCGTTGAGTCGGTCGGCCTCGACGCCGGCCAGTTCGAGCGCGCGGTGCGCGCCTTCGAGATCAAGCGTGATCCCGCGTTGATTCATCCGAAAGTCCATTCGCCAGTATTCAAGCTCACGCTCGGTCATCGGCGGACAGTAGTTCGAGAGCCCGCGTTCGCCGCGCACGTCACCCTTGCAGTATTCCCAATTCCTGCGATGCTCGATCTCTTCTTCGCACCATCGGATGCCAGTGAAGCCCTTGCGCTTGGGCATTGGCTTGGAGAGCTTCTGGATCAGCCGGCGACCGTCCGCGATCTTGCGGTGCTCCAGATGCACGGCGTTAATCGCGTCGCCCAGAGAGCGCGGCAGCGACACGCATGAGGCCTTGGCGGCGGAGCATTGTAGTTGGTCGAGCGAAAGCTCGACATCGAACTCGGAAAACTCCCGGCGTAACGCGATATTCCAGATATAGAACTCGAAGCCGGCGTTGTGCGCCTCGACGGGCTCGCCGTCGCGGATGCGTTCGATCAGTTCGTCCGGACGTGGGCTCTTCTCTATCCACGGATGGTCGCGGTGCCAGAGATGAACCTCTTCCTCTTCGTCGTAGGCCCACGCAAGGCAGAGCGCTTGTGTACTAACATCGTGCGCGTAGCGTTGCTGGCCCCACTTAATGAGGTCGGCAGCGCTGCGAGTCTCGAAGTCGAGGGTAATCATCCGATATCGATGTCTTCACCTCTGCCGGGCGGAGGTGGATCGTTCACCACGATTCGCAGAGTTGGCTTCAGAAGTTCGCGGAGGGCCTTAGTCATCTCCTCGCGGGCGTCGCCACGCTCCGTCGCCAAAAGCTCGGCTGTCGTGTGACGGGAGAAGGGGCTGGCGACCTCGGCCATGATCTGGCCGCGTGCGATATTGATGGCGAAATTCTCGATCGCCTCGACGACTTGCTCAATCTTCGTATTCTCTTGGGCTGATGACATGGGAGACCTCGCCACGGACCGCCCGTGGTGTCCGCATAAAACCAATTCGATTCCCGCCGTCAAGGCACTTAGGCAAAATAAAAGAGGCGCGGATTTCTCCGCGCCTCAGTATTTCCCGCCGGTCCTCCGGGCGGATTTATGGGACTGTCCCCGAGATTCTTATGCGGTCGGATCACTTTCGTCACCGCCGCCGACATCGAAGTCGTCATCGGCGCCGCCGAAATCAGCGGATACATCGTCATCGCCGAAATCATCCTCGGCCGACGTGAAGCCTTCGAACGATTTGTCGTCCTTCAGCTTTTGGATGTTGCCCAGCCCGAGCGAAAGGCCCTTGCCGATCTTGTTGAACCAATACGGATTGACCGAAGCGCGAGCCCAGCAGCCGGCGTAGAACTCCTCGGCATTCTCGCCAGTGATAGGGTTGCCGCTGAGATCGAGAATCTGCGGCCGGCGCTTGCTGTTCGCCATCGTGCAGTAGCGCATGTCCGGGTCGCCGTAGCCCTCATAGTCCTTCTCGTCGCCCTTGTGGAAGGGCAGCTTGAAGACGCCACGGTCAAGGTCCTTCATCGGCTTCTTGAAACCGTCGATCGACACCTGATTGAGGGCCGCGAGAATCGCCTGCCACTTCGCCTTGTCCTTGTCGGTAAAGGTCTTGGGGAAGAACAGCGCAGTCAACGAGAATCGCGGCGTACCGTTGTTATAGGACGCCTTCTCGAAGACTTGTGGGAAGCTGACGCGGAAGGGAGGAGTGAGCAGACGCGAAGATTTCTTCGCCGCTGTTGCGGTGTTTGCCATAGGATGTCCTTTCTGATGTGAGTTGATGTGATATCGGACCTTGGCAAGGATACGTTAAGCATATCCGTTAACCATTGTCAAGCGCGAATCAGAAGGGAATTTCCTGCGGCGCGATCGGAGCCGGCGCGCACGGCCGGGCCGTCCTGCGGTTTTGCGACGGCGTTGCCCATTCGAGATTGTTGCGCCGGCAGTTGAGCGAATCACCATCGCCATGATCGCCTATAGTATGACGCTTACTCGGCGGAAGTTTCATTGATCGCTTCAAAATTTCCTTGTGCAGATAAAGCTTGATCCGCTGGCGGTCGTCCCACGTCGAGCGCGTCGCGTAGGCCTTGCGCTTGTGACGATCCCACGTGATCTGCCACTTCCACTTGATGGCCCACGCATAGTCTTCATCGGAGACTACCGCGAAAATCGTCGCCGTCGTGTCGAGGTATATCCGGTTCACTAGGCTTTCCGAATTTCCACGCATCTGATTCGGCGCCGGCCGAGCAGCACGTGCGCGACCGCGCGATGGTTGCCGTCCCATACGAGGTGCGTGCCGTCCTTCAGTCGGCAAACAGTCGGACGCTTTTTGTGCGGGACGCGACGCAATTGATAGATCAGCCGGCGCGGAGACAGGCACGATTGCTTCGCGCTCTTGAGCGTCGCCAGATCAGCCCATACGACACGGGCATATCGTAGCTTCGTAACGTCGGTCGCATTAAGAGCTTCAGAGAATTGCGCGTTCGTGCAGGGCTTCAGCACGTTGCGGATGTACCAGCCTTTCGGATCACGCTTCTTGCATTCCGGATCACGGTAGCGCTGTAGCTCGCGGACGACCTTGATCGCCGTGTCGAGTTTCATTTTGCACAGTAGACCTTGCTGAGATTGGCCAGCCCGAGGAGTACACTTTCGATGTCTCGCTTACCGACGCCTGTGCAGTCGTTGAGCAGAACCACGATCGCCTTCTGATTGAGACCACTTTTCTTCAGGCTCTCAAAGCCGGCGCTGATCTTGACGATCGCTTCAGCTAGTATCTCGGGGCTCGGAGCATTCTTCTCCGGAGGCAAGAGACTGTCGGCGCCGAGCGTCTTCACTTGTCGTTTGAGATCAATCATGATGTCATCCATCTCCAGAGGAAAAACGCGCCGGCTCCCATGATCGCGCCGGGGATCACGTCCACAACGTAGTGCTGTTTTGTCTTGATCGCGCTGGCGCCGATCAGGACCGGGAAGAGCCAACCTACCCACGCGAACCACGGCCACGAGTGCGATATCGTAAGATCGACCATCGTTGCGACGCTGACGTGCATGCTCGGCATAGAATTGCGGAGCTTGTCGTAGCTCCAGACGAGATCGATGAAGCGCATCGATCGCGGGTAGTTATAGCGCGCGTGATAGACGGCGGGTTGTTCTCGCCAGTCTGCCGGAATCGCAACAGGATGGCGGAGGAAGAAGTACATCTGACAGGTTAGCAGGAAGAGGAAGCCGCCGGACGTGATCGCGTAGCTTCGCCAGTCCGGTTGCGCCATCGCCGCCAGCACAATCATCGGATAATACAATCCGCTGTAAACCCAAACCCATCGCGGGTCGAACGTCACCCACGAATCGAGGCGCGTCGTCAGGTAGCGCGGCGGATAGAAGTTCTGACGCTGCGCCCAGAAATAAAATTGGTAGCCGCCGATGATCAGGACGATCGTGATCGGAATTTCGAGAAGGCGATCGAACAGATTCACTGGGGAAGCCTCGCACAATAGAAAAACGACCGGAGCTTTATCCGGGCGCTTCGTAGGAGTCAAGATGGTTAGGGCGAGATTTGTTCGGCGTTCGCGACGAGAGCGCGACCAAGAGTTTGACGCCTCCGGGCGCAAGATACACACGCGCCGCACTTTGTATATCGCTCACTCCCCCCGCATTTGGAGCATGCTATGCCCTGATACGTCGGGAGAGAATTTGCTACCGTCTGCGCGTTGCGGACAGCTTGATGGATTCCAAGAACGCGGAACATCTCATTCAGCGCCGGATTATCTTTTCGAGCAACAAGGGCTTCGATGACTTTTGTCCGGTCATTGTTGAACTCCCCCATCGTATCCCGTGTAGCAGCCCTTATTGAATCAAAATGCGCGCTCATGACGGCTGGGTCTCCAAAAGAACTTCTCGCGTACCCCGCTTTTAGACAGAGTACGCGATATTGTCAACCCGTCTAGCCGACCTTGTATAGCCCGACGAGTTCGCCGTGATCGCCAAGCTGGCCGTCGAGGGTGTGGCTGCCGTCCTTGCAATCGATGTAGAGCCGAGCGAACGGGTCCTTGGCGTATTCCTTCGAGTAGCCCTTCAGCCGGCCGGCCTTGCGCTTGACGACCTTCACTTCACGATTTTTCATGCACGTAAAGCCGCAGTCGCATTCGAGCTTGTCGCCGACTTTGACTTCGGCGGCTATCGCGTAGGGGCGCCCGTTCACGTCGGACGGCACGAACACCGGCTCGCCGAGCTTGATCGTCTCGACATCGGCAGCGAACTCGCAACTCTCGCCGTCGTCGGGTCCAATGCTGCTCCTACTTACTTGCAAAAATCCTGTCACAGTGAACGGGATGCGATAGTGATCCGAGACGAGCTTGGTAAGCTCTTCGCGGCCGTCCTTGACATCGATCAGCGCGAAGTCAGACGTGACTTTCGGGGACTTCAGTTTCTTAGGCATAGGTGCGTCTCCATGGTTGCTGCCATGGCATATACCATGCCCGTAGGATTCATCAAGGGGGTCAGCGCCTTGAATCAAGATAGATGATATACTTGACTCCCATAGCGGCCGTCTGGAGGGCTTCGGTCATCGCGCTCTGTTGATAGCCGCGATCGGCTTTGACTTCATCCCAAAGCTCCTCAAGCTCTTCGCGGATCACGCTATGGCCCTCGTGGGCCGACGCCAGCCCGCCGTGCATGTTGATCGCGCGTTCGACTTCAGCACGCACATCGGCCAGCACCTTATCGAGCCGGCGGAGAGCTTCGGCCTTTTTGATCTTTGGTCGCTTCACGTAGTATCCTCTCTTGTTCGGCTGCCCACTCCGGCGAGCCCGGCCGCATGGCGCCGGTCGGGTTCTTCGCCCATTCCATGACTCCGGCCGCGATCTTCTTTATGGCTTCGCGGCGCTTCGCGCAACCCTCGCACTCCAACACGTCAGCCTCCGGTCGGATGCCGAACGAAGCAATAGATTCGGCCGACCTCGCCAGCGTGTACCACCATAAAAATCCAGCCGTGCTCTGTAGGATTGTCAAGATCATCCATCAGATCATTGATCTTCGTTTCCGGCACTTCCACTTCTGTCCCGGTCGCAATGTACTCGCGATGCGTACCGTCTGGGAAAAGCTTGGCGCTGCCATCTGCGATGACGGCCGTCCACGTTCCAGTCGGCGTCCCATTGCTGTCAACGTTTTTCCAGTAACGATCTACCGGATAGCCGTCAGCCTTGCCACAACACGAGCCCGGCTGATTGTCAGGCTGCTGGAGACGTTCAAACCATTTGGTTGCCGGCGCGTCAGGATCGAATCCATGGTTCATCGCGGGCGCGGGTGATGCCGAGAACATCCAAAAAAGCGCGGCCAACACGACGGCGAGCTGGACGAGGCGTTGCCAGAACGGCGGCTCGGTAGGTTCGAGCGTTTCCTGATAGAGCAGCGTTTCCTGAGAGAGCGGGCGCAGATAGCGCGTCCCGCGTTGCGTCTCGTAATAGCCATCTCGGCCGTCCGGACACATCGGATGATTGCATGTCAAATATCGATTCGGATCAGCGACGTCGCACGTCGGGCACTGATACGGCGGCTCCGGGTACGCCGGTCCGTGTTCATCATACCCCATCGCCGTGCGCCTCTTCGTTGATAGTGATTGCCGGCGTGCCGTGGCGATCATCAACAATCACTTCGCCGACTGGATCGACCACACTGAGGTAGCATGGCGGTTGGACATTCGTGAGCAGCGCCATTTCGATCACGCCGCCCCGGTTAAGGTGCGCAAGCTCGACAGCGGTCGGACGCCATGTGCTGACGAGTTGTATGATCTTGCGCTCGCCGTAGTGCTCGGCACGAACTTTGAGATCGCCACAAGCCCCGTCTTTCTTTTCATCCCAGTTTGCGGGCGGCTGGTAATTGTGCGTGGCGCCACGGGTTTCAACGGGTTTCATGTTTCTCTCCTGAGATGCAGTCCGTGTTTGCGTGCCCAATCGATCGCAGAGTTGTAGTCAGTCCGGGCGGCTTGCGGCATATCTTCCGGCTCAGGAACTACGTCCATGTAATAGCCGCCGTTGATGACCGCTAGCCGGCACGCCGCAAGTTTCGCGTCTGTGTCGCACCACAGTTGAACATCACCACCGTAGCAGATGAAGACGCGCATCAGTGCCTCAGTTGCGGGGGAAGGGGCGGAACGGGCACGCAGCGGAGCGTCGGCGCCGGCTCGCTAACGAGCGGATGCGGACAGTCCATGGAGCGCGTGCGATCTTCCCACGAGCGACCACATTTCGGACAACGATGGATCATGTGGACCTACGATTGTAGTTGACGGCCTTGAGCGCTTCGTAGACAAGATGCCAGACATGGATGGCCAGACGCGGATAGTTCTTCACACTTCCTTGCCGATTCACGACGCATTTGTCAAGAGCCTCTTTGCTCCGGCCGCGAAAAGTTTCAACCGAATAGTCGCCGTGCTCGCCGTCACCGCCGACGTTGCAGATGTGCATCCGGGCCAGTTCCTTGCTCCGGCTCGGATGGATGGCGGAGTGAAGCTCGACGCGGATGACGATCATGGGACATGATGTCCTTTTCCAAACACGGTGATGTACCAGCCGCCAGCGGCGGAGCGATAGACCCAGAACCACCAACGGCGGTATGTCCACATCGGGCGCCTCATGCTCCGAAGTCAGCACTGTCATCGGCAAATTCGTCGGCTGCATCCTCGGCAGAAGAGACAGCCTCGCGCGGATCGATGTCTTCGGCCACCGTCAGTTTGCCTTCGGGTTTGAACGCAAGCTCGGTGACCTTCTGCTTGACCGCCTTGCGGGCTTCCTTGCCCATGCCCAGCTTCTCGATCTGAGCCGGTGACCGAAGCTCCGGCTTTGTCCAGAGGTCATCAGCGGGCACGCCAAGCTCTTCGAAGGCCTGTGCGATGGAGTCCTCGCTATAGCTCACGTCCCATTTACGATTGGCCCGGCCGCGCACGAGCTTGAACCCGGGGACAGCGTTGCCGTTCACAAGTTCGTTCATGATATCGCCTTCGATCTGGCGAGCCCAACCGTCGAGCAGTGGAATCCATCTGGCTTTCCGCGCCAATTCAGCGACGTCTTTCGGCACCGCCAGCGGTTCGTTCGGCGGTTCTTCGGCGAAGTCGGCTTGCGCCTCCTCCAGAGCTTTCGCATCGAACTCGGGACAGCGGGTCTTGGCCGGACAGAACGTGCACCAATCACCGGCTCTGAGAGGAGCGTTAGGCACCGATGTAGCGTCCGCCGCCTGTTTCATCCTGATCTCGAACAGCTTCAGTTCGTCCCGCGTGTAGGTCGCGGAGCGAATGGGGCCGTCAATATGCGGCGCGTTCGGTTGCGAGATGACGATCGTCACACTCTCAAGATCGGGATGCTCGTGCAGCATGCCGACGCCGTAGTTTTGAAGCTGTTCGTTATCACGCGCCTCGACGAGCATGTAGCCGTTCTTGTGATCGATCAGCACACCCCGGCCGAACGCCTCAACGAGCGAAACGTCGCCTGTGCCGCCAAGACGCGAATCGAGCCACGACATATCGAAGTAGCGTTCGGAGAACACCTCGACGCCGGCTCCCAATTCCTCCCGCCAGCGATCGACCTCGTCGATCGTGCACTGCACGCCGTTGACCATCTCTTCGTCGCAGATGAAAAGAAACCATCCTTCGCGGTTGAGATTGATTTCGGTGTCAGGCGGATAGACTTCGGTCTCTTCTTCACCGGGGCCATGCACAAGGACGCTGTAGCGATGATAGGCGCGGGCGTCGTGAATGTCGTGAATAATCATCAATTCGATGATCTTGTGCGCGGCCGTTCCCTTCATGGCTGCCGAGTTCGTCGTGCTCGACTCGTCGCCGATCAGCTTGACGCTTCCTGCGCAATTCATCCAGCGATGCGCTGCTGATGGTGAGAGTTTGGAGTGGAAGGCCATCAGTCGTCCTGATCTCGGTAGCCGCGATAGTGCTCGGTCCAATCGGACAACAGCACGACAAGAGCGCCGAGCCACGCGCGCATGTGCAACGTCGCGGTTGCACGCTCGATCCATTCGCAGTCGTCGGTCTCGCCGACGCCGCGCACTGGGCCGCACTTCGCGAGGATCACGATCTCGTCGATCTCGCCGCGCTTCGCTTCGGCCAGCGTCCTCTCCAAGAGCGCGACCACTTCAGCGCGAATCTCTTCGACCGGAGTGACTTTCTTGGCGACGCGGAGACGATGAATGTTGTCGGTCACTTTCGCCCCGCGATCTCGGAATACTCAATCAGAAACTCACGCGTTTCGTGATTATGCGTGAGCACCATGAACTGACCTTCGATCGGAGGGATGACTTTCAGGCGGTAACTGTCATAGCCCTCGCACGCAATCATGACCTCAAGCGGCTGCCCGTGGGCCTGAAAGGTCGCAATCTGGCAACCCTCTTCATACCGGACCCTAACCGTATCCTTGTTCGGGTGATCGACGAGCGCGGCAACGTCCACAAGTATGCCACGATCAGGGTCGTAGCCTTGAAGTTTATTATATTGGGACATTCAAAACTCCGGCTCCGGCCTCTCGCAACTTCTGATTTTGCGCAACCTTGAGCTTGCGCATCTCCAGCAAGAAATCTTTCTGTTTTTCGGACGCGTCGTTCCACGCTGGCCCGAATGATTCCCATGGCTCGTCGCCCTTGTGGGTCGAAAGGATCAGCCATTTGTCGCCGGCCTGCCGGCTAAGCTGTTCGACGCGGAATGTCAGATCGTCGGCGCGCTTGACCACGCGGAAGGCACGACTTGGCACCATATGCGCGATGATCGTGTCGGTCGGATCATTGAGCGCATTGAGAATGCGATCGATGTCTTCCGCTGTCAGCGCTCCGATTTTCTGGATCGTCATCAGAACAACTTGAAATCGAATTGATGAATCTCGCAGACTTGTTTGGCCCAGCCGATGAACGCTGCATTGTGCATGGCGTGGGGTGATACCGCGCCGGTCTTGCGCTCGTGCAGATGGATCATCTCGTGAGCCATAACCCGAACTAGCTCCGCGAGATTGCCGATGCAGTTCACACTGATACCGATCTCGTGGAGCTTTTGTTTCTTGTGCCACAGATACCAGCCGCGCGAATCTTTCGACCGCATCAACGTGAACTTCACGTCATGGCTGTCAGGCATGTTCCAGCCTTCGAACGGCGGACATTCCGCCAGCAAGTCGTAGGCGAGACGCAAGCGCTCCCGGTTAAGCGGTAGGGTCATTATCAACCTCGGGTTCTTCCCATTCGAGCTTGATCGCGGCGCCCTCGACCGGGATTTTGGTCGCGGTGATCTCGACCCCGGCATCCATTTTCGGCGCCAGTTCTTCGGCCAATCCTCGCGGGATGTAGCCGAGAACCTGATTGAACATTCCGACTTGGATGGCATTCGCGTCGTATTTGTTCTTTGGCTCGCGCCTGAGCCACAACGTCTCGCCACCGCGAAGCCGCATGATGATGTTGCCGGCGCCAAGGTGGAAGCTGGAGCCTGCGATCGTGGACTTGCGAACGATGGTCGTCATTTGAACCACCTCAATAGACTGTCACGACAGGCCTCGCCGACTTCGGCGTTGGTCGCGTCGCGCGGCTTGGCGTCGATCCACTTTTCGTTGATCGGATAGAAGACGCGAGCGTGTTCACCATCGCCGACCGTCTGACGCTCGTTGAACGTCACTGTGCCGTCGTAAGGGATGCTCTCGTGAATTTCGGTAGCCTCTTGGTGATAGGTGTCGCCGCCGACGTAAAGCTCTGGACGCCCGGCCACAAGAATGCAAGAGCCCGGCTGTTGATTATTGTCCATTCCGCCGTCAGGGCCGCACTTAATCTCGATATAATTGTGAGTGCAACGAGACGTGTGAGTTGTATCGTAAAGCTTTGCGGCCATCCTGTAACGGACGTTGCAAAAACAGCCGGCCACGATCACGCTATCGAAGTGCCACGGATGATCATGGATCGTCGAGACGCCCG
>Ga0105238_10000071_pt1 | contig 115018 bp, 91 predicted proteins | sample KBSC34metaG_FD_81526 | JGI IMG/M metagenome (GOLD analysis project Ga0105238, IMG submission 81526) | Corn rhizosphere microbial communities from Kellogg Biological Station, Michigan, USA - KBS C3-4 metaG | ecosystem: Host-associated > Plants > Roots > Rhizosphere > Soil | place: Michigan, USA...
GGATGCCGGTCAATATCACCACCAGGCAAATAGCATTTTGCCATCGTCGCAACGAGCGATCAGGTTGAGTCATCGTCGTGTCTCCAAAGGAGCGTGACGGGTATGAGGTCAGTTAAGACGTGACGTCATAAATGTGGCTCGATCGGACACTGAGCCACGTAGACATTCAAGTTCCGTGTCGATCCGGCAGAATGCCTGGCCGAGACGGGTTCATTGTTCCAGGTTCGCTTGAGCCGTTTTTGTCGAGCTCGCGGTGGGGCGGAGGGTGTATGTGAAGGCACCCAGCAGATAGCCGCGCTGGACACGGTGGCATTCGACGCACTGGTTGGCGGTACGGATGCCGCCCAGCATGCGGATTTCGGCGTTACTCGATTCAACTACGAGATGCTCGCCGTCGCGGAGTTTCTGCAAGCTGTTTTTTTCGAACTCGTTCAAAGCTCGCATCGGCGCACCGTCGAGTTCCTTCATGTTGGGCAAATTGCGCGAGAGGTAGACGCGCGGTTGGTCTGATTTCAGCAGGCTGACCAATGTCGTGAAACCCGCCAATCCCTGAGCCCACTATCCAATAAGGTTTTGGCATGGGGAGACATACCGTGTTCTGTATGCGCGACCGAGAGTGGTCGCAACGGTGAGTCGTCAGGAAGTTGAGCCCAGTTCTGTATCTCCTGAGTGACTTGATTGCCGCTGAAGGTCCACGAGACCGTTTTGGAAATATCTTTGTACTGCGGCACGAGACCCAATCGAATTGGATCGACAAATTCAACAAGTGATGTGCGATGCAGAGCGGGTAATTTCATTAGATCGACAGGGCTGGGTTCGGCTGTGGCGAAGAGTGATTCGGTCGATGAGGCTGAGGACGAATTGTCGATGGGGATCGGCGGTGAATCGTCACTCGGCAACTTGATCATGTCCAGGGTGAGACCAAACCACATCCGTCCTTGTCCAAATCCGTTACGTTCCACGAACTCGGCAAAAGTTTCCTCGTGCAAACGCATGAGCAGGCGGCGTCGGATGGATTTGTCCAAATGTCCCTCATAGTCCGATAGTTCTCGCTCAGCATCCTCCGAAATCTGCGTGATGAGTTCAGACGCCGCGGCCGGTCTGGGCAGGCGCTCGCCGAGAGGCACGATCGGGTACACCTTCCGCATGTCCATCAACAACCGCAACGCATCAGGGTACTCGCGTTGCTGCAAGCTGTTTCGTTTTAAGGTAATCGCCGAGTGTACCATCGACACCACAGCGGTCAGCGTCAGCGACCAAACCGCGACCCGGAAACTCTTCGACCAGCGACGTGATTGAGCCATCTTCGTGCCTCCAGGAGATGTGTTGAAGGAGAGGCTGTTTCAGACAGGTTGTCATAATTGTGGCGAGTGTCGGTGACGTTTGCCATCACAATTCTTGCTCGCGTGGCGTTAATCGAGGGATTACGCAAAGTGATGTCGTGATTCTCTCGCGAGAGCCGCGCCTCATTCGTTTTGTCCGGCCAGGAACAGGCGACAAGAGCCCACCGATTCGATTCATCGGTGGGGATTGCGACATCACGCATCGACAAAGCCCCTCGGCGGCGACAGAGACCTCTGCGCGTCGTCGGCTTGGTACAGTTTCCGATTCTCTGTCGTCCCCGACGGGACTTTGCGTTACGTAACTCTGGTCACCCACCGATGAATCGGTTGGTTATTATCAAACGTTCCTGACGGGACGAAGATTAGTACCAGCGGTTGACGACGGTGTCTCGTCGCGCCCAGTGGGGCCACACCGACGGACCTCGATCAGACGTTGAGCGGAGCAGTCTGATTCCCATCCTTAGAGATTCTGCGGACCGCTCCGGCGAGTCTTCACGTAGGCAACGATCGCGACATGAATGCCAACGGCGATCAGAATCCCAATCAGATGATGAAACCCATCGACCTGTCCCGTTTGCTGCAGCGTTGCAATGCCGAAGATCGACGCGGGAAGAAACAGCAGGACTGCCGTCACGAGTCCCGGGTTGTACGATCGGAAGAGTGCCGCAGGAATGATATGAACGATGGCATTGACGAGAGTGAGATAGACTGCGATCAGCCCATAACCGGATGAAACCAGTGCGGCCAGATAGAACGAGACCGCGATCACGCCCCAGACGCCCGGCACATTGATGATAAACACTGCCAGCGGCGACAGAACCTCCCGCCCGCCACCAACAGTCCGGTTTACGAAGGTCCGAAACCGATCATTGTCGTGTTCCTCAAACTGATGCAGCATGTAGATCGGAAGTTGCACGAACACTGCGAGTACTGCCCACGACCAATCCCTCGTTATCACGGGCAGTAGGATCAACAGCAGGATTCCAGCCAGGAATCCGCCGCAGACCCAATGTCTGATTAATCTCTCAGTCATAGACGGAAATCATTTTCAACGGTGGCATCGGAATCGCTCGCTAGCAGTTTAAGCGATCGGGCGGGACATGCTTCACCGCTGATCGAATCACCGATGATACCTAGACCGATAGGCGCAACGGCTCGCGCGCAGTAAGGCGACGACCACAGCGCCCACGTACAACAATCCGGCACTACTTGGTTCCGGCGTATTGTGAGGTGGAGTACTTGGACTATAGACGTTGTAGTTATCGAACGCCAGTCCGACATCGATTCTCTTCGTGCCCTCAAAAGTCAGACGAACTCTGTTAACATTGGGGTTCACTTTAGACAAATCAGAAAAGGAAAAAGTCCACGGCCTTGAATCAAGAGACTCCGGTAGATTTGCGGGAATTCCGAGCGGCGACAAAACACTGGCCACCACGTTTCCTGATTTGTCCAATACGTCTACAAGCCACTGCTCGTTCAAAAGGGTCGCCGTATTTGCATCAATATCCCATATTTGCCCAGACAACCCATCTATTATTCGACTCACATCATACTGAATTATAAAGGGGCCTGGAAGCGGGCCAACTCCCTCAGGCTGACGCTGAAACCATCCGCCAAGATCGCCTGATCCGGGAATCGCCCGATCAAATCCCCCAAGTTTGTTGCTCACGAATCCCTGCGGATCTGCGTCATTTCCCCCCGCGGCTTCGAATACCGGGGCAATATCTCCATTATCATAGATGTTATCTTTATTGACATCGAAGAAGAATCGAACTGTTCCGTCAGTAATGCTATATGGTGAAGTGAGAGAACTGTTGTCTTGAGGTGTACCACCACCCGGTGCTGTCTCAAACGTAATCAAGTCGGCAAATGCCGTCGTTGGCTCGGCAACGAACCCGCAGAGTAACACGAAATGACAGAGAGAACGAATCATTCACATCTCCCAAGAAGGGGCCAACTTTGAGCAAGAGAGCTGACGCGTGAGATCCACGAGACAATAATGTGAGGCAGCGCACACGAGAGGCAAGAACTTCAAGCCGCGTCCACTTCAAGAAATGCAATATATTACACACGAACGTGAGTAAAAAACGCTCAAGTGGTCTAATCATTGGAGTGCATTCGCGCAATGTATCTGAATTAAATGGACAGTCAAGACTAGGGTGTAGGAATTTCACGCAAAACAAATATGCAGTCCGTAGGCTTTCCGTGACTTAGTGACGCAGCGGCGAAAATGGTGTTGAGTGAGACCGCGGTGCGTTGATTCTTCATCGAATCTAACACCCGATTGATCGATGCCTTTGCTGAGAATGTTAGCGAGCGGGTAATGCCTTCGGTTGGCGATGGAGTGTGTTGACCTTTGTGATGTTGCGATCACGCCGCCGCATACCGTTGTAACAAGTGGGAGTTTGCAGGAGTTCTTTCCACTATGAATGACCCGTTTGTCGCGATCGTCGTCCCGACGAATACTTCTCAGATGTTGATGACATCTCGTTGAATGCTGCCAACTTTGTCTGTCGGCATCTGGAAGTGCGTCTGATGCAGTACAACCAAGTGATACCCGACTGTATCAAAGGTGGTTGCGAGGAAGAATGGGGCGTCTACTTAGAATCACTCATGAGTGAAACGAGATACCAATAACAGATCGGAATCTTTCCGGAGGTAGAAGTGAAGTCGTCGTCGCGGATGAACATTCAATACGATGTTCTGATTCCGTTTTTCAAACGTATCTTTCGCAAGCCAGTATACCTGTCATGCGATGATCCGTTGCACGAGACAATGCGTGCCTTTGACAAGCTGTTTCGCGATGCCAGAATGCTGACTCGCACGCAGTTGGCGAAGGAATACTGATTGCCGTGCAGACTGCGCCAAACCAAAACTCAACGTATTCGTAAGCCATCCGTTTCGTCAGCGAATCACGTATATCGAACTTCGCGGTGCTGCTCTTCGAAGTATTCGGGAAGCAGCGTGTCAGCCTGCAGCAATCCCTTGCGCGTCAGTGTGATGTCGTTGCCTTCGACATTCAAATAGCCCTTAGACTGTTGAGCCGCGAAGGGTTGGGCGAATTCTTGCAGGATGTTGACGCCGAATTTTCTTTGGAATGGTTCGGCCGAGATATGGCCTTCTTTCATTTGCAGAATCATTTCGCGAATCAGTCGCTGATGAGGCGTGGGGCGAAGAGCTCGATTGATAGGCAGTTCGCCGGATTCGACGGTGGTCAGGTAGTCTTCCAACTGGTCCAGGTTCTGGTAATGCACGCCCTGGAAATGGCCGAATGACGAAACACCTGCGGCCAACAAATCGCAGCCGCGCCAGACGTTGTCTCGATAGATGAAATGATCGGTGGCGGGGTTCTTGACCAGTTCGTTACCGCTGGAGACGTGGTATCCGTCCGCCATGAAGGCGGTCATCGCTTCGTTCACCCAACGGCGCTTGGTGGCCCAGTCGGCGACCGGAGACGCTGTCCCCTGTTCCTTCATCTCTTTCGAGATCAGCGTGTTGAACGGCAGTTCCATCTGATAAATCGTCAGGTTGTCGGGCTTCATCGAGCGAGCTTGTTCGATGCAGGCGGCCCAGTTGTCGTCCGTTTCACCGACCATCCCGGCGATCAGGTCGATGTTCACCTGCGGGAAGCCGACCTGCTGGATCCAGTCATAGGCGCGCATGATTTCCGGCGAGAGATGAGCGCGGCCGTTCTCTTCGAGGATCTTGTCGTTGAAGTTCTCAACGCCCAGTGAGACTCGAGTGATTCCGATGTCTTTCAGAGTTTGAACCTTTTCGAGGCTCAACGTGCCGGGTTCGCATTCGAAGGTCACTTCGTCAGCGTGATCCCACGAAACGGACCGGCTGAGTTCGTCTCGCAGAAACCGCAATTGCTTGCTGCTGAGGTACGACGGAGTACCGCCGCCGAAGTAGACGAACTTCAGTTCGCGGCCCGGAACGGCGGGTTCCTGACTGAGCAACTCGACTTCTTTGGCGAGTGCTTCCACATATCGTGCGATCGCGTTGGCGTTCTGGTTAGTGTAGACGCGGAAATAGCAGAACTTGCACCGCTTGCGACAGAACGGGATATGCAGGTACAGACCCATCGGAACCGATCGATCAGGCTCCGACTCGAACGCCGTCCTGATTTCCGTGACAGCCTCGCGATTCCACAGCGAGAATGGTGGATAATTCGAAATAAAGTAACTGCCGACCTCGGTCGTTGCCGGAGCAATATCCAGAGACGGCATCGTTTCAGCACTCATCGGGTTTCCCCAGTGATATTCATGTGAAGGCGGGCACCGATCACTCGGTGAATTTTGGCGGGATCACCTCAAGTGATCGCAGGCACGTCAATATCGTAGACCGTATTGGAACAGTAGTCGACGATTCTCCGCAAGCACGGCATCGATTTGATTCGGCATTCCGTTAAATCGGAGTGAACTGCAGATGATTTCAGTTGACCTGTAAATCTGGTGTTACCGCTGATTCGAACGTTCATACGTGAATGGGAATGGTCGCTGTTGATCTGTGCACAGGAACACTCGCACGGTCCGGAAAGGGCGGCCGAATCGCGTCATTTCGATGGGTGGCAGCGGTTTGATCTCGCGGAAATAACGTTCGTAGAGTTGTGGCAAGTCGTGCTGATCGTCGGCGTCGAGCAATATTCCATCGTGGCCCAGCCAGTCTTCGGGACGGCTCCAATAAGCGAATCCTCGGGCGTCTCCTTGTCGGTAGCAGGCAACAGGTATCCGATTTCGGACGGCGAAGGCCGCCTGCCCGCTGTCGAACCAATGATTGGTGAACAGGAACGTCTTCGGTCGATCGACGAATCCTCGACCTGACAATTCTCGACCGACAGATTCCCAGCCGCTGATTTCGATGCACGGGTCACGAAACGGAAACTGGACCACCCCGAAACGCGCCTGCGCCACAAAGCCACTCGCCAGGACGATCAGAAACGACGACATGAAGACCAGCCAGTGCCGGACGTGTGTTGGAGATTGTTCCGCTTTTGCAGCCCAGGCGGCCCCCAACAGTGGGAACAGTGGCAAAAAGCCGATCAGCGGCCAATGAGGCAGAATCTGGCGCGTGCACGAGACGGCTGTGAACAGGCACAGCGGCAAGAGCGACAGACACATTAACAATCGATCATTGCCAGCAGCGTTCCGCAGACTGGGAATCCGGTGAATCACAACCTGGACCAATGGCACCCAGATCCAGGGCAGCAATAATGCCATCGGCCCGAACAACATCACAGCCAATCCCTTGATCTGAAACTGACCACCAACGGCACGTGCGGTTTGAAACCCGAACGACGCCCAGTCGTGCTCGACGTTCCAGATCAACACCGGAACCAGTCCGAGAAAACCCAGTGCTGCGGCCAGATAAGGGCCGGGTGTCAACAACGCCTTGCGTGCCGACGGCGTCACCACAACGTAGGCCAACGTTCCCAGCGGCAGGAAGACAGCGTGGTACTTGCTGAGCATCGCTCCGGCACACGCGAGGCCAACCCAGATCCAGGGAAGAACCCGACCAGGAGAGCCAATCAACGCTTCGCTCAACCGCCACATCGTCAACAGAGCGAAGAATAATAGTGGACCATCGGGGAGCACGAAAGCTCCGGCAGCCGCAGTGTAATAGGCACTCATGTTGAGCGCCATAGACGCATAGAATCCGGCCGTTTCTCCATACCATCGGGATGTCCATCGGAACAGGATCCAGGTCGATCCGGCAAACATCAGGATGAACCCGAAGCGAACGGACAAGGGATGAATCCAGCCCCCAAACGCCAGCAGTCCCGCTTTCGCGACATACATCAGCATCGGCGGATGATCGAAGTAGCTCCAGTCGGGATGGATGGTATAAAGAAAATGATATGCCTCGTCCTGGCCCGTCTCGAGACTCGCCGCCCAGGCCAGGCGCAGCAGCAGCGTGACGGCGATCAGGATCAAGACGTGGCGATGTCCGCTGCTCATTCCGCTGAATCCATTCGCAAAACTTGAACAGAGGTATTTCACTGACGGTGTCCAAGCGATCTGTTTATGGCGAGATCACTCACTGACTGTCATTGGATCATTCCAGGATTAATTCCACTCCGTCAGACGATTCTGCTCCGCCCGGTCCATGCGTTTCAAAGACTTCGATCAGCCAATCGAACACCGTCGGTCCGCGGTTTGAATGCGCGAGGTCAATATCGTGTTCAATCGATGCCCTGTTCGACGGATGGCAGCATTCCAGATGCCGTTCCAATTGTCGAATCGTTTCGGTGTAACCCAATCGCTCGCGGGACACGCGAGAGTTTTTCCATCGCAGGACAAAACCACCATCTGGAGTTCCAAATCCGCCACGTAGCAGATCGTTCAACGCGCTCAGATTACGACCCCATTCCGTGCCCGGCGGCAGCAGATTACTGATTTCGTCGTAGAAGCCGTCGAGTGAATCAAAGCTGTTGCCGTCGATTTCATAGCTTTTCTTGAGGATGCGCAGGACGGCGTTTTTCAGCCCTGGTGTGACCGACAGGCCGTTGCCTCCGAATGCAGTGGCTTCTCCATCCCAGGTCAGAAAATGACCTCCGGCTTCTTCCACAATCGGCAGTAAGGCAGCGGCGTCCCACGCATTCATGGCCGGATCGATCATAATGTCAGCTCGGCCGGTGGCGACGAGCATATGTCCGTAACAGTCACCCCAGGCACGTGCGAGTTGGACCGACAGCATCAGTGTTTCGAGCGCATCTCGTCGGCCCATGGCAATCCAGCGCGACGGGTTGGTCGTGCTAAAGGTCGCGTCCGCCAGATTGGCGACGTTGGAAACCTTGGCTGGTCGAGGTTCTCGATCGCCGATTTTCCACCAGGCGCCCGAACCTTTCGCGGCGTAAACGACTTCATTCAAAGCCGGGAATCGAACGACGCCGATCACACATTTTTCGGCAAATTCTACTCCGATCAGAATGCCGAACAGCGGAACGCCGTGAATGAACGATTTGGTGCCATCGATCGGATCAAGAATCCAGCGAAACCCCGACTTGCCTTCTCGATCAGGAAACTCTTCGCCCAGGATGGCGTCATCGGGGAACGACGCAGCCAGTCGTTCGCGAATGAGTAATTCGGTCTGCTTATCGGCTTCGGTGACCGGCGATGAATCTCGTTTCCGCTCGACTTCCAGGTCGGCCGATAGATAGTAGCCCAGGATCAGAGAACTCGCTTCCAATGCAACATTCAGCGCGAATTCCAGCCGCGACGACAACTGTTCGGCGTTGGGCGATTGGGCAGCAGGCGTGGTCACGAAGCGATTCCCGCGTCAACAACAGGGTATAAATGAGTCTAACAATTGAAGTGTTAGTGGATTTGTCCCAGCACTCCAATGGTGGATCGTGAAAATCGCGTCGCCAACACCGAATTCAACAGGGACACGTTCAATAAGATCACGACAGGATGAATTTCAGGAAGAGTACTGCGAAAGGAACGCGAACGATTCTCGCATGACTTCGGGGGCGATGTGGCTATGGCGGCTCAGTTCGACGTTGACGCATCCGCTGTAGCCGATGGACTGCAATGCCTGCATGACGGGCCGAAAATCAATACTGCCTTCACCAAAACGCAGGTGATCGTGCACACCCTTGTGCATGTCTTCGATGTGCACATTGAACAGCCTGTTTTTCCATTGCTTGAGAGAGTCTGCGATTGGCCCATTCTCGACGCAGTGGACATGTCCGATATCGATCGTCAGTCCGAAACCTGGACCATCAACAAGCGAGAGTAAGCGTTGATAGTCGTCAAAGGACTGGACAAGCATTCCGGGTTCTGGTTCAAACGCCAGGCGCACTTTCTGCTGTTGCGCAAATTCCAGTACCTCAAGGCACCCTTCGGCCAATCGACGATAGGCATCGGTTTCGCTCGTTCCGTCACGCAGGATGCCACTCCAGAAAGACACCGCGTCGGAATTCAATTCTCGCGCAATAGAGATGCATCGCTTCATGAAGTCGATGCGAATCGCACGGGCTTCAGCAGTGGGGCTGACCAACGTTGGTTCGTGCTTTTGGCGCGGATTCAGCAAGAACCGAGCACCCGTTTCGATTACCGACGTCATGCCGAACCGGTCGAGCGTTCGCTGCATCCGGTTCAGTTCACCGGGCAACTGGTCGGAATAGGGGTCCAAGCAGCAGTAGTCGATCGTGATGGCAACGGAGCGATAGCCGATTTCGGCCATCAATTCGATGGCCTGTTCCCAGCGATGCCCCGTGGTCCCATTGGTGTTATATCCCAGTCGCATGGCGATTCTTAAGCTACCGAATTGCAGGAAATTCGGTCCTTCTGTTTGCGGTCACTGCACCTTCGCCATCGGCGACGTCGCGATTTTATCGCGAACGGCAGGCTGACAAAATGATCCGATCTGTCCATTGGCAATTCGAACGATTGACCACGCTGCCGCTGCGTTCTACTCTATGGCCCATTGATTTTGGGAACGTTTTGGGTCGAATTCCCTGGATTCGCTCGTCTGGCGGTTCTGTTGGATGACGATATTGACTGCCGGGGTGTCCGGTGTCGGCGCACGAACTGTTATTTTTACAGAGGCGCCACAGTTGGTTGACTGGGAAAGGAATTGATCGCTAGATCGCTGATATGGAGCAGGCTCCCTCCCGTTTTGAAGATCTGGGGCTGAGTCAGGATTCGTTGCACTCGATCAAGAGAGCCGGATTCACTGAACCAAGTCCAATTCAATCTGCCTTAATTCCCGTCGCTCTGACCGGCCGTGACTGCATCGGACAGGCTCGTACCGGCACCGGCAAAACCGCTGCCTTCGTGTTGCCGATCCTCGACCTGATCGATCTCGAAGATTCCAGAACTCAGGCCCTAGTCCTGACACCAACGCGAGAACTCAGTCAACAAGTGGCTGATGAGGCGGAGCGACTGGCGTTCAAGAGTGAAGTCACCACCGCCTGTTGCGTTGGTGGACGTCCAATTCGTCAGCAGATCCGCAAGCTGCAAGAGGGGGCTCAGATCGTCATCGGTACGCCAGGCCGCGTCATCGACTTGATGCACCGGCAACTGTTGATGATGCCGAATCTGAAACTGGTGGTACTCGACGAAGCTGACCGCATGCTCGACATCGGTTTTCGACCCGATATCGAAAAGATCCTGCGGCAGTGCCCCGAAAATCGACAAACGTTGCTGTTGTCGGCCACATTGCCGCTTCCAGTCGAACGACTGGCTCGTCGGTACATGCGCGATCCCGAACGGATCGACGTTTCGCAAACCAGCGTCGCTCATGACACGATCGATCAGTACTTCATTACGGTGGATCACGACCGAAAGTTCGGGGCATTGGTCCGATTGTTGATTCAGGAACGTCCGCAGCAGGCAATTGTCTTCACGCGCACGAAACGTGGTGCCGAAGAGGTGCACCGACGGTTCGCCGGTCGTCTGACGAAGATGGCCTTTATCCACGGAGATCTTGCGCAGTCGGCGCGTGATCGGGTCATGAAGCACTTTCGCGAGGGCAAGATACGTCTGTTGATCGCCACAGACGTGATGGGTCGCGGGATCGACGTCAGCGGCATCTCGCACATCATTAATTATGACATTCCCGAGGATTGCGACGATTACGTCCATCGCGTTGGACGAACAGGGCGACTGTCATCGACCGAAGGTCAGGGTGCCGCCATCACCTTCGTCACGCCGGAAGAAGGTTCGCAACTGACGAATGTCGAAATGCGCATCAATCAGATGTTGAACGCCTATCCGCTGACGGACTTTGATCCGGTCAGCAAGAAACGCCAAATAAGGCACGTCAGCGAGAATCCACCCATTCCGAAGTCGTACGCCGTCGACGAAGACGACTTCTGGTCAGTGGCTTAAGGAAGCTGGCCGGTCTGGCCCCGCTGTACAGGGTGGCCGGAGGCGGTCCGGACTTCGGGAATCCTCGGTAAACATTGGGTTGTCGAGTCTCGATCGCTGCCGTGCCATGAGTCGGAGTTGCACGATGACGATGTCATCTGCACCATCTTCCGCGTCAATGGTGGGACTTCGCCCATGGCTGATTGTCCCACCCATCTTGTGACCCGCTTACGACTTTGACTCAACGACGTTCGGCAGATTTCGCCGGACCAGTCCCACTTCGGTCGCTTGATCAGATTTTGACTCACCCGCAAAGTCTGCGCAGTCGATACAGATTGCGTCGGTCAAATTGTCCGTTTCAGTGGACAGATTGCCTTGTTGAGCCAACGATCGATTCTCGTGGCCTGGTTTCGAGACCAGCGCCACGTCACGCCGCTGTTGATTCTGATTCTGGTTTGTTCGACCGGAATCGGGTGCGCCAGTGCGCGCCCTCCTCGCTGGCCCAGCCGCGTTCGCGAAAAGAATGTGGCGGTCGACCCCGCGCCGGCAGTTGGTGAACCGGCGGTTGTGGCGAACGTCGCCACGACCGTTGAAGCATCGAATGAATCATCGACAGAGTCGGCATCGACCTCTCGAACATCATCCGGTCGCTCCGGCAAGAAACTTGGGCGACTCGATCGATCGTTCGACAGCGGGCTCCTCGACCCAGACCATGCGAACGATTCTGACTCGGATCCTTTAACCGAACTGCAAAAATCGAATTCCTCCATGGAACGCCTGCACGCGGCGCTCAGTGATGATTCACTGCAGGAATCCGAACTGACGCAAGGCAGCTTAACGACACTTGATCAGAGAGTACGGGTCGAATCGTTGTTGGCTCGTGCCAAACAGTTGATCGAACTGGGGCAACTGGAGCAGGCACGGCAAACAGCTCAGATGGCTCAGGATGTCGTCGAGGCCGCCCAACTCGATTACTCGCCTGACGAAGAACGCCCAATCGATCTCGTCCGCAGCATTGATGGCCAGTTGGAAGCATTACGATTGACCGATTTGCAGGCGGGCGAGGAAGCACCACGAGCACCCAATGACGGGACTGAGACCGATGCGACCGTCTCCAATGCCGCCAAGGTTGAAGGAAAAGAGACCAAAGGCCTGGCTCGATTCCGACGAGACTTTTCGACCTTGTTCCGACGCGAAAAGAAGCCAGTGAACAAAGAGCCTGAACAGGCCGTTGCTGAGCAGGTCGCCTCTGCTCCGACGCCAGTGGCGCCATCGACTCAATCGAATCCGAACTCATCGAAATCGGTCACCGGTCGTAAAATAGCAAGCTCTGTAGCCAGTCCCATCAGCAGTGAAGCGGTGGTGATGGCGAACCGTAGCGTCTCTTTGGGATCGGATGAGTCGGTCACGCCATCGTCCGTATCCTTCGATCCAGATATCGGTACTGGATCATCGGGAAAGGTCTCGTCGGTCACCACAGACAGCATCAAATCGCGAGAGTTTGATACTCCACTCAGTGACGTAGCTCCTGATTCCAATCAGGGTACTAACGACCGAGCTCATGAACTTGATGAGCCGAATATGGTTCCACCCGATTTCGACGTGGTTGATCCTGTCCGACCAAGGCATGAACTGAGCGCAACGATTGACGAACAACCGATCGTGAAAGTCGTTGAGTCCGATGACGAGCGCCGGACCGACTGGACGACGTTTTATCTGGCCGTCGCCGGTTGCAGTTTGCTGGCGTTCGCATGTTATCGTCGCGGTGCCACGTAAGATGCAAATGGAATCTCGTCGGTGCGACGTCAGAGCGGCGATTGTCCCGTAGACAACTTCAGTTTGAACGGGGTGTCCTGTTCGTCGCGTTGCCGACTGGCGGCGATGCGTTGTTCGAGCAACGTCCGCAGCGAACCATCCCGATGCAAGGCTCGATGAGGGACATTCGCCAGGATGGACTGCATCAACTCGGCAAATTCCGGTTCGTCGACCGGTTCTGCGGTCAGGTGTTGCAGAAACGTCAGGCGCAGTCCGGCCGAGACCAGATGTTCGACGGCATGGGGGCCGGTGGCCGGATCAGCAATCAGCCCTTCTTCGCCGAAATCATGAGCACGCTCCTGTTCGAACGCGAACTCGAAGCAGTCGGCTTCGAACGCCAGGGGCCCCAGCAACAAATCGGTCCAGCGATCGCAACGCCGACGCAGCCGATCGATCTCTTCCGTCCGAACTGCTTCACTCGCCGGAATCAATAATACTCTCGAGAGGATGCCGATCCGAATTTGCAGCAATCCGGTGACAGCATTGCGGGCCAGGCGAATGAAGTCATCGGTGCCTCGCTGATTGTCTAATCCCGCCAGAATCGTGGCCCACGTGCGGACGGCCATTTCCGCGGAGAACACTCGCGGAGCCAGACGTTCGAGGATCGCGACGTCCAGCAATCCCGCGGCCGTCCAGTCATCCAGGATCTTCGTCCAGCGTTGTTGCAACGATCGGCAGCTTTGCCAAAAGGTCTTCAACGACGCGGTGGTTGGAATCGTCCGCTCGTCAAGGATACTGCGCGCAACGCGCGACGTGATCAAAGCCACTTCGGCCATCGATCGTGGAGACAGAACACACGGCTGCGATGTCATGCTGACCTCAAGAATGTTTCGAACAAGTGTCCGTGGACTTGAGGCAAACCGAATGCCATTGAGATGCAACGATCGAACTTCAGGCTCAATCGATACAACCAGAACTCGTTCGATGCAAACTGTTCAAGGTGGATAACACCTCACGTTGATCTGAAACAACGTGCGTCGCCAACAGTCGACGTGTTAGTGCGTGTCGCACGGACGTGTCGCGTTGAAACATGGGTTAGACGCTATGGATTTAGGCTCGCGAGACGCCACCCTTAACATGGATGCGCTCTAAGGTTGGTTTCGAGCATCCGTTTCCGGCTTCTCGCCGTCACCCATAATCACCTTGGTACGAGCCGCCAATTCCCGAACTTTACACTTGGCATAGTCAAGCCACCGGCGCGCCCAGACAAATTCGGTCGCCAGAATCGCCAGTCCGCACGGAATGACTACCGTTGCCGGGCCGGGTAATACGATCATCGCCACGCCGATCAACAGCACGGTCGTCCCGATTACCGCAACAACCACACGGCGCGCCTGCTTCCAGAGCCAGACATGCGTTCGACCTGGCGCGGACATCAATTGCCGGTCCACTGTGCGGCACGCTTTTGCAGGAAGGCCGAGATGCCTTCTTGGGCGTCGTGTTTGACCGCGTTGCCCGTCATCACAGACGTCGCTCGGTCGTACGCAGTCTCTTCGTCCAGGTTCAATTGGTCGTAGAACGCTCGTTTGCCGAGTCGAATTGTCATTGGACTGCTAGCAACGATGGCGTCGGTTAGTTCCTTGATGGTGACGTCGAGATGGTCGGTCGGAACCACTCGGTTAATCAGACCAACCTCCAAAGCTCGCTCGGCCGTGATCGGAATCCCTGTCAGCAACATTTCCATCGCGACCTTGGCCGGCACAGCGCGAACCAATGGCACCATGGGAGTCGAACAGAACAGACCAATCTTCACGCCCGGTGTCGCAAACTTGGCGTCCGTGACCGCCACAGCCAGGTCGCACGCTGCAACCAATTGACACCCAGCCGCCGTTGCCAGGCCTTGAACCCGAGCAATCACCGGTTGCGGCAGCCGCCGTAGCTTTTGCATGACACCCGAACAACGTGTGAACAGTGCCTGATAATCCAGTTGGGACCGTCCTACCATCTCACCCAAGTCGTGACCCGAACAGAAGACCGGTCCTGCCGCCCCCAGCACAACGACGCGCGTTACCGAATCTTCGGCGATTTGATCGAGTGCCTGGCCGATTTCTGTCAGCATGGCCTCGGACAAGGCATTGCGGCGTTCGGGACGATTCAGCGTCAGACGAGTGACGCCAGCGTGAGTTTCGACGACAACCATCTTTGATCAACCTGCTTTCACGATCGGGTTGGTCAACGTCCCGATACCGGTGATCTCGATGCTGACGGAATCGTTGTTCTGCAACGTGAAATTGTCGGGCGGAACGACGCCTGTGCCGGTCAACAGGAAAGCACCCGTGACGAGATCGTTTTCGCGGACGAGCCACTCGATCAGTTCGATGAATTCGCGTTTCATCTGTCCAAGATCCGTTTCGCCGGTGAACGCTGTTGCTCCCGCACGAGTGATCGTCAGTCGGATTTTCGTGGCCGGCCGATCGATCGGCTCTTCGGGGATCAGGACATAAGGTCCCAGGCCACAACACTGATTGTAGACCTTGGCTTGAGGCAGGTAGAGCGGATTTTCGCCTTCGATGTCACGCGCCGACATGTCATTGCCGACGGTGAAGCCAACGAGTTTTCCGGCAGGATTAATGACCAGAGCCAGTTCCGGCTCCGGAACGCTCCAACCGCTGTCGGCACGCACTCGCAGTGGTTGGCCGGGCCCGGCGACTCGATTGGGCGTTGCTTTAAAGAAAATCTCGGGGCGCGGCGCGGTATAGACACGGTCGTAATGCGATGCGCCGGTTTCCGATTCCTGCATCCGTGCAACCTGACTGCGTTTGTACGTGACGCCAGCCGCCCACACTTCCTGACGGTCGATCGGGGCCAGTAGTTCAACCTGGCTCGCGCTGAGCACTGGTGCTTGTTGATCGATCAGGAACTTCGCCAATCCGATCGGGTCCGGTGCGTTCAGAATATCCATGAGCGACCGCGTGTGATCGACTTGCAGCAAGTCGAGTAGACGCAATCGATCGTCGTTTTCCACGACGGCGACTCGAATAGACCCATCGGCCAGACGCAGTTTCGCCAGACGCATTTCAATTCCTTCGACAGACGAGAATCAGTGTGGTCAGTACGTTACCAGCAGGATCGCACAACGGCATGTCCATCGCAAGCAGTGATGGCAGAGTCACCAATCCGCTGATACGTCGCATCAGTGGATGCGAAATAAATAATTCATCAGCGCGACTTGAGGGCATCGCGAGCGGTACGCGCGGTGCTCTCTGCTGCATCGACAGAATCGGCCAACACTGTCAGATGTCCCATCTTGCGGCCGATGCGTGCTTCCTGTTTGCCGTACAGGTGTAGCTTCAGTTTTGGATGCTGCAACGCCGCGGGCCAATCGGGAGTGCCTCCTTCCCAGACATCGCCCAGTAAGTTCGCCATCGCGGATGGGCCGCGCACTTCGTTCGAACCCAGCGGCAAACCGCAGATGGCTCGGACCTGTTGTTCGAACTGGCAGGTCAAATGCGCATCGATCGTCAAATGTCCTGAGTTGTGTGGACGTGGTGCCGTTTCGTTGATCAGCAAACTACCTGACTTGGTCAGGAAGAACTCGACACACAGCACTCCAACGACATCCATCTTTTCGAGCACCGCCCGAGTGATCGCAACGGCGTCCGTGGCGACGTTCGTCGCTACACGGGCGGGGCAGATCGAAACATCAAGTATGTGATGCCTGTGCGTATTTCCAATCGGACCATAGCTGACGAACTGTCCATCGAGCCCACGTGCCGCGACAACAGAGAGTTCGCTGTGGAAATCGATGAAAGATTCGAGAATCGCTTGCGGGACGTTCAGTTTTGTCCAGGCGGCAGCGGCTTCCGCTTGCGAACGGATGACCACTTGCCCCTTGCCATCGTATCCCCAATCCGCAGTCTTGAGTACGCCGGTATTGCCTTGTCGTCCCAAGGCTGCCACCAATTCGGATTCTGATTTGACGGCGGTAAACGGCGTCACCGGCAAGCCCGCATCGCGCAGGAATGTTTTCTCGCGCAGGCGGTTCTGAGATGTGTACAGGACAGAACCGGCCGGGCGAACAGGGCAATAACGCAAGCAGGCTTCGGTTGTCGCTGCCGGAACATTTTCGAATTCAAAGGAAACGACAGAGACGCCTTTGGCGAACTCCGCCACCCGATCCAGGTCCAGATAGTCTGACACCACTTCCCGATCGGCAACTTGTCCCGTCGGCGTATCGGTGTCGGGCGACAAGACATGGACGCGATAACCAAGCCGCCGAGCCGAAATGGCAAACATACGACCAAGTTGTCCGCTGCCCAGTATTCCTAGTGTCGCTCCCGGCAGAATGGGCCTCATCATGGAAGCGTTTCTCCCAGTACACGATCACGTTGTTGAGTTTGAAAGTTGTGCAGCTTCGTGCGCAGTTCAGGTCGTGACGTCGAGAGGATTCGAACGGCGAGCAATCCGGCGTTTTTGGCACCAGCTTCGCCGATCGCCAGCGTGCCGACCGGAATCCCGCCGGGCATCTGCACGATTGACAACAGCGAATCCATTCCATTCAACGCTTTGCTTTGAACGGGCACGCCCAGCACTGGCAGGATCGTTTGCGAGGCCACCATACCCGGCAAGTGAGCCGCACCGCCTGCACCAGCGATGATCACTTCAATTCCGCGCGATTCGGCCATGGCGGCATACTCGCACATCCATTCGGGCGTCCGATGAGCCGAGACGACCCGACATTCGTGCGGGATGTTGAAGTCGGTCAGGATCATCGACGCTTGGCGCATCGTCTCCCAATCGGATTTGCTCCCCATGATGATCCCGACGATCGGTGCGGGGTGAGAGGCTTCGGACATCGGCGGCTCGGTTCGGTGCGAGATGGTTTAATCGACAAATCAGGTGCGACCACGAATGCAAAGCCCCATGTTGGCGATTCCTGTCGTAAGTTCAAGTATGTTGCTGCGACAGGATTGGCGTGCGTCTTTGCCAGGACGGGGGTCAGCATATACTTATACCACACAATATTTTGCGGCGATTCGTCGTCCCGATTAGAATGCTGCAAACGAGCATTTTCGTAGAGATTGGGCCATTCCAAAGCCTGCTGTACAGTGTGAAACGGCCCGGATTTCCTGGCTGATCGTCTGCCGCAAGCGCAATTGGAGAAAGGTCTTGCGGACGCTCGTTTGCGATCACGACATGATTTTGCACAAACTCAAACGAATGTTTTTTCACCCGATGTTGTTATTCTGTTGAAAGATGCTTCGGAACAACCGCCAGTCAGCGGAGCAGCGAGTTTCGAACGGGAATCTTTGAGGAGTTGTCGGCAATGTTGCAATGCCTCGTGGGATTGAAGCAGGTCACCCTTCGCGCGAAACTGTTCGTGGCGGGTGCATTGGTACTGACTGCCGTCAGCGCGATGCCGCTCACCGCTCGAGGTGCAGGTGAACGACTGATCGTCGGACCTGACGATGTGATCGTTCAAGAGATCAATGCACAAATCCGCGCCACTTGGAAAGACAATGAAGTCGAGCCATCGCCGGCCGCCGACGACGCCGAATGGATACGTCGCGTCTATCTGGATGTCGTTGGTCATATTCCTCCCATTGAAGACGTCGAAAAATTTATCGCCGATAAAGATAAGCTCAAACGCGCCAAGCTGATTGAATCTCTGCTGAATGATCCCGCCTACGTTCGCAATTGGACCACGATCTGGACGAACCTGTGCATCGGTCAACAGACACCTCGACGCGTCAGCCGTGAAGGGATGCAGAAGTTCTTCCGTGAAGCGTTCAGTAAGAACCGTCCGTGGAATGAAGTCGTGACCGATCTGGTCACTGCCGAAGGTCATTACGAAGAAAATGGCGCGGTAAACTTCCTGCTGGCCCAGATGCAAGATCAGGACGATGGCGTCCAGATGACGGCCAAGACAACTCGGTTGTTCATGGGGATGCAGGTTCAATGTACGCAGTGCCACGATCACCCGTTCAACGATTGGAAGCAGGATCAGTTCTGGCAGTTCAACAGCTTTTTCCGACAGACGGGCAAAGTCGATCACCGTCGTTTTGATTCAAAAACCGGACGGATGGTCGATGACTTTTCAGAAATCGTCGAACGCGATTTCTCGGGCCCCGTCTACTTTGAAAAACGCAACGGGTTGATGAAAGTGGCGTATCCGGTTTACATGGGATCCGACGTCGATCCTGGTCCTTCGACCGATCGTCGCAAGGAATTGGCCCGACTGATGACAAACGGCGAGCGACCGATGATCGCCCTGGCCTACGTCAATCGGTTGTGGGAACATTTCTTCGGCATGGGCTTCTCGAACCCGATCGACGATATCAGCACGCATATTCCCGTCACGCATCCCGCCTTGTTTAATCGGTTGGCGGAAGAATTTGTGAAGAGTGGGTATGACAGCAAGCAGGTGATCCGGTGGATTGCCAACTGCGAAGCGTACAGCCTGACCAGTCGCAGCACGAAGAAAAACACGCGTGACAATCCTGCGATCGGCGAGTCGGCCCTGTTCACGCATGTGTATGTGAAACCGATGACGGCCGAACAATTGTATGACTCGTTGATCATCGCCACGAATGCCCACAAGTCTGGACGTTCAGGCTGGGAACAGGCCGAAGTTCAGCGTCGTGAATGGCTGGGGCAGTTCGTCCGCACGTTCGGCAACGATGACGGCGGCGAAACGACCTCGTTCGACGGCACCATTCCCCAGGCATTGATGATGATGAATGGCGCATTGGTGAAGGATGCTGTCAGCGTCAAATCGGGAAGCCATCTGCACGATCTGTTGTCGGGCAAGGGAAATGAAGTCCAGAAGATTCAGAAGCTGTATTTGACGTCGCTGGGCCGCAGTCCCACCAAGGGCGAGTTGGCGACGGCGCAACGGTTCCTGAAAGGAACACCCGACACGTTGTCAGTCTATCAAGACTTGTTCTGGGCACTGCTGAATTCGAACGAGTTCATTTTCAACCACTGACGGCTGCGTAGCCGACGATCTAACGATTTTTGTCTGAACTGGAAAACTTCGGGAGCACACGATGAGTCTGGTAATACCTAACGGAATGTCGCGACGTCATTTCCTGGGACATATGGCTGCCGGTGCTGCCATGATTCCGGCCATGAACTTCATCTCGCACGTGAAGGCGAACGCGGCCGAACTGAAGAAGCGACAAAAGGCCTGCATCCTGATGTGGATGAGCGGTGGCCCACCGACGATCGATATCTGGGATTTGAAGCCCGAATCGAAGAACGGCGGCGAATTCAAGCCGATCAACACCAAAGGCAATATGCAGATCAGCGAGCACATGCCCAAGACCGCGGCGGTGATGGACGACCTGTCGATCATTCGCGCGATGAGCACTCGTGAAGCCGATCACGGTCGCGGCCGTTACTACATGCATACGACCTTCGTGCCAAATCCGACCGTGGTCCATCCCGCGTTCGGTTCGGTCGTCAGCTATGAACTGGCACCGAAGCGAAGAGAACTGGAGATTCCTTCGTTCATCTCGATCGGTGGCGGTGGTTCCAGCCCCGGTTACCTGGGTATGACGCACGCTCCATTCCAGATCGACGCCAGCGGCCGAATCAACAATGCCGACGTTGGCGACTTGGGTTACGATCGATTGAATCAGCGACTGGCGATGCTGGAATCGGTCGAAGACAACTTCATCAAGTCAGATCGCGGCGATTCAGGGGCCGCTCATAAGAAGGTCTACGAAAAGGCCGTCAATCTGATGAAGTCCAAACAAATGGAAGCGTTCAAGATCGACCAGGAAAAGAAAGAAGTCGTTGACGCCTATACGGGTGCGCCGGCGCAAGGCGGCATGATGGGCGGCGGCGGTCAGTTCGGCCGCAGCTTGTTGATGGCTCGCCGATTGGTCGAAGCCGGAGTGCCATTCGTCGAAGTCGATTTTGGCGGTTGGGACTTGCATGCCAATGTGTTCGGGACGTTGAAGAATCAGCGTTTACCCGCCTTGGATTCGGGGATCGCAGCTCTGACCGCCGATCTGAAACAACGTGGCATGTTGAACGACGTCGTACTGGTGTGGATGGGCGAGTTCGCTCGTACTCCACGTATCAACCAGGACGTGGGTCGCGATCATTGGGCCAATAGCTGGTCGGTGATGATCGGCGGCGGTGGGCTGAAGGGCGGCCAGGCGATCGGTGAAACCGACAAGGATGGCCTGACCGTTTCCAGTCCGAAGAGCTATCAACCGGGCGACGTCTGGGCCACAGTGGCACACGCGTTGGGCATTCCGCTCGACACCGTCCACAAGTCCAAGAACGGTCGTCCGATGAAGATGGCGAACGGCGGCACGGCGATTCAGGAATTGATTGCCTAGGCCTGAGGATACGGACAATAGCAGATCGAGAAACAGCCGTGGCGAATGAGACGAGTGAACAGCCCAGGATCGAAGCCGCTCCTAGCAGCGAATTCGTTCAACTGTTCACTCATCATCAGCGACGGCTGTTCTTGTATATCTTGTCGCAGGTTTCGAATCCGGTGGAAGCGGAAGAAATTCTGCAGGACACCAACGTCGTGATCTGGAGCAAGTTTTCTCGATTCCAGGCGGGAACGAACTTTCTCGCCTGGGTTAGCCAGATCGCCAATTTTGAAGTGATGAAGCACCGCACGCGGAAGCGTCGCGAAAAGCTGGTCTTCAGCGAGGAATTCATCCAAGCGATCGCTCAAACCAGCCTCGAACGATCCGACGAATTGGAAGCACGCCGAGCGGCCCTGGCGGAATGCATCAACAAACTGCGGCCCAAAGACCGCGCGCTGATTCAAAAGCGGTATGCGCCGGGTGAACGGGGAATTCATCTGGCAGAAGAGATTGGTCGACCGGTGAATTCGGTCTATCAATCTCTGGGACGGATTCGCCGAGCGTTACTGGAGTGCATCCAACAGCGGATGGCTCCTCAGACGCCATCATAATTCCGAGCTTGTCATGAACCCGGCTGAACGACAACCCACTGAACTCGAGACGCTGCTGGAAGCGCTCTGCGAAGATCGTTTGACTTCGCCGGACGCCGCGCGGCTGGAGCAACTGGTGTTGGCGTCGGACGAGGCGCGTTGGAAGTATCTGACCTATCTCGACCTGCACGGAACGTTGTACTGGGACACAGCCGGTGCAGGATCTCCTGAACCATTGTCATCTCAAGAGATGTCGGTTTACGTCGCACCCGTCGATCTGGTCCCTGCACCCCAGCCCGCGACGACGCGCAGGTTCACGCAAAAACGATCCGGCTGGAAGTCGGTTAGTGCGCTCGCAGCCTGCCTGCTGTTGGTCGTCGTCAGTGCCTGGCAATTGCAACGACCGGCCGATCGGCCAGTCGTTGTGAATCCGCCCAAGGCTCCAGACGAACCTAAGTCTGTGGCGACCCGCGAACGTCCATCAGGATCGCGTTGGCACGGTCCACCGATTTCTCTGACAACCACTGACGAATCACCGAAAGATCTGCTAGTAGAAATAAAGCAGCCCGACCCGCGACCGACAACTCCCCATGTACCGTCAGTGGCGTCCATCTCGAGCGAAGACGTCGTCGCGCAGATCAACCAAGAAATGGAATCGAACTGGGCGGCCTTGGGACTGCGTCCCTCCGACAAAGCGGACGATGCCGAGTGGATGCGGCGGTTGTACCTGGATCTGGTTGGCCGAGTCCCCACTGTCACCGAAGCAGAAGCATTTCTGGCAGATGGCCGCACTCGCAAGCGTCAGGATCTGATCGAACAGTTACTCGACGACACGTCGTTCGTGCGAAACCTGACGACGAAATGGACCAACCTGTTGATCGGGCGTTCGTCGAACGCACAAGTCGATCGCGACGCCTTCCAGAAATTCCTGCGGATGAGTTTCGCGGCGAATCGCCCCTGGAATGCGATCGTCGCCGATTTGATTTCGGCGGAAGGCAACAACAATGAAAACGGCGCGACCAATTTTCTGATCGCACACTTGAACAACGATGCGACCCCGGCCACAGCGGTGACTTCGCGAGTGTTCCTCGGCCGGCAGATGCAATGCAATCAGTGCCATAACAATCCGCACGACGAAACCAGGCAACTGGCATACTGGGAACTGAATAGTTTTTTCCAGCAGACCACCAGTATCGCTCGTCAACGTCGCGACCCAAAGTCGGGTAAAGTGGCCTACGCGTTTACCGAACTGGTGACTCAGGACTCGGGCGGCCCGACTTATTTCGAAACGCAGTCGGGGCTGATGCGAGTCGCTTATCCTCAATTCAACGGCCAGGAAGTGGATCCCAGTTCCGAAGTGAATCGTCGGCGTGAATTGGCACGGCTGATGACTTATGGCGATCAACCTCAACTGGCCGCCGCGTTCGTGAATCGGATGTGGGAACATTTCTTCGGCATGGGCTTTACCCGGGTCGTCGATGATATGGGGCCGCATCAACCCGCCAGCCATCCGGAATTGCTGGCGACGCTGTCACAACAATTCATTCAGAGTGGTTACGACGTCAAGCAATTGATTCGGTGGATCTGTCAGTCGGAGCCATACCAGTTGAGCAGCCGATTCTCGGATGCAAATCATGCGGACGATCCTTCTCTCGGCGAGATGCCTGCGTTCAGTCGGATGTACGTCAAACCAATGACTGCCGAACAGACGTACGATTCGTTCCTGACTGCCACCAAAGCCCATCAAGTCGGAGCCCTCGATTGGACCCAGGCAGAACGAAATCGCCAACAGTGGCTGCAGCAGTTCGTCGTCAACTATGACACCGACGAAAACGAAGAGGCGATATCGTTTGACGGATCGGTTGGCAACGCCCTTTCACTGATGAATGGGCCGTTGATCGACAAGGCACTCGATGTTTCCCCCGGCAGCTTCCTGGGCGAAGTTGTGCGGCAGAAATCGACTGAGAACGACAAGATTCGAGCATTGTGTCTGGCCGCGTTGTCACGTCCTCCCGCCCCCGCCGAACTGGCTTCGATGCGGAAAATGGTCAAAGGCGCAGCAACGCGTCGCGACCGCGAACGTCCAGAAGCGGCCTACCAGGATCTGTTCTGGGCATTATTGAATTCGAACGAATTCGTCATGGTGCGGTGACCCGGTCGCGGGTCGGCGGGATTCGCGACTGCGTCGGGATCAGAATAGGTGTACCGCTCGCGCGTTGCCAAAGGATGTTAAGTTGTCATCTGGTTGGCCGTTTTCGAACATCAGTGTCGTCAAAGGATCGAGGACCTCGATCAAAAAGGAACTGGCGGTCCAAAGGTAGATGGCACTCGCGCCGAAGGTTTATGATTGAAGAAGCACTTATTGGCATCCTGCGTTGTCTGGCGTTTCTTGCAGTCAAACAACATGACCAAAGAGCGTTCGATTGCATCACGTGGTCGTCGAATTCGCCGAGCGATCGTCATTTACGTTTTGGTGCCCTACCTGTCGGTGGTTGTGATCTTCACGTTGCTGCAGCGACAATTGATGTACCAGCCCACAAAAGCCGAATCGCTGCCGGCCGCCATTCTGCAACTGGATCGAGATTTGGCTCTCAATGTCCAACTTAGCACGCCCGATGGTGAAACATTGCATGGTTGGCTGGTCAAACATTCGGCGGCCGAACAGGAAACGAGCGGACCAATCCTGGTCTATTTTCCTGGGAACTCGTTGAATCGAGCACATCGTACGAATGACGTGCGTGATTTCCGCAGATGTGGGTTTGACGTGTTGATTTTTGACTACCGGGGATACGGCGACAGTACTGGTTCAACCAGTGAAGCGGCGCTGACGAGGGACGCTCGGCAAATCTGGAACTACGTTCGAGACGAACTGGGATACCCAGACGATCGAATCGTCGTGTTCGGTGAATCGCTGGGCGGTGCTGTTGCGTTGTCGCTCTGGTCCAGGAAGGACAGCGGATCGATGCCGCGTCCCGCAGCTGTGCTGTTGTCATCGACATTTGCATCGATGCCGAAAACCGTGCGGTGGCAGTATCCGATGTTCCCGTTTGACCTCTTGGTCTGGGGCCGTTGGCCCTCCATCGATCGTATCCCTCAAGTCAAAGTGCCTGTGATCGTGTTTCACGGGACGAATGATCGGATGATTCCGATCGAACAAGGGCGCGAGTTGGCAGCAGCCGGTTCGGATGCGAGATTCATTGAAATCCTCGGAGGTGAACACAACGAGATTCCTTCCGAGCAGTTGGACGCCGAATTGATTCGCTTGAAATCTCTTATGCAGAGCGACGTCCGTTGAAGAGAGAGAAGTAACCGGTCGCCACCGTCGTCCGACGCCCTCTGCAACCCGTCCTCGGAATCTATCGGTTCTTCGAAAGTCCCTTTTCGATGATTCGATCCAAGTCGGTCCAGAACTTGTTGGTGTCGAAGTTACCACGGTTGCTCAGCAGGACAGTGGTCCGATCGGCCGTCAGGTAGCGGTAATAGGTTGTGCGAAATCCGCCCCACGATCCGTCGTGTCCGTAACCGTAGAGGCTTTTCGGATCTTCGAAGTAAACCGACCATCCCAAGCCGTAACCGTTTGTCTTGCCATCACGTGTTTTGGAGGGACTGAGCGCCTGTTTCCAGGTTTCCGATTTCAGATACTTACCCGCGCGCAGCGCGGCATCCCATTTGACCATGTCATTCAGGCAGGTCCAGATGCCGCCGTCACCCACCGCCAGAAGAGTTTCGCGTCGTGCCGGTGGCGTCCCCCAACTGGCGACCCAGTGTTCCTTCTCCTTGTTCCATTCGTAACCGACCGCGTGGTTGTTGGGACCACGGTGTTCAGGGACTGCTTTCGGTTCGCTGTAAATGAAGGTGTGTTCCATTCCGGCTGGCACGAACAATTGATCGCGCATGAACTTCCCGAACGCATCGTGCGAGACGCGTTCGACGATGGCGGCCAGCAACATGAAGTTGGTGTTCTGATACTCGTACTTTTGCCCGGCGGGAAACTCGAGTGGAAACGCCTTCTTCTGTTCTCCAAACAGGAGCAGAAAATCGTCATTGATCAAATACGAGCGACGATGACGCGATTTCACGCCTTCAAAACTCATATAGTCTGGCAAGCCCGACGTGTGATGCAGCAGGTCGCGGATGCGAATCGGATGACCGGGCTGATAATCGGGCAACTCGGGCAGATGTTTGCGTATATCGTCCTGGATCGACAACGTCCCTCGATCGTGCAGGATCAGTATGGCGGTCGCCGTAAAGGTCTTCGACACCGATGCCAGTTCGAACATCGTATCGGCCGTGATCCTCTCTTTGCGTTCGACATTCGCCAGGCCGTAGCCCTTGGCATAGCGCAAGCGTCCCGGCTGATTAATCAGGACTGCCAGACCGGGTGTCTCGCGGGTGATCCCGTTCTTTTCGACAAGGTGATCGATCGCCGAGATCAACTCGTTTGAGATTCGTTCGACTTGTGCGTGTGCGTCATTCGCCGTAATAAGCAACATGACCACGACTGCCAAACACCGAAACCCGATGGCACTCATCATTCGGGAGGGCGAAGCTTTCGCTGAGCCGTCGAAGCATTCAAACGCATTGATTTCACCGTTAGCGCAGACCAACACTCTCCTATGCATTTTCGATCGGAACCACAAACGCCGGTTCCGACCCCGTGCAAATCGTAGAAACCGAGAACTGATCATGTCGGATCCATCCGAAAAATGACTCAAGCACATCCGGAGTATCAGTACAGGACGATGGCTCGACCGGGTCCTCCGTGGCAATCTCGCACCTTGATGGCTGCAAACAGGAAATAGCCCTCCTTGGGAACTTTGCTGAGGTTGTACAGAAACTCGACCCCGACCATTTCTCTGCTGCCCAACGCCCAATAGGTCATCAGGGCGTGCTTCGGATCGACGCCACCCAGATCGGGTGCATCAGTGGCCACACAACGAATCCCTTTTCCCTTCAGATAGACGATTGTGTCGGCATGGGGTGCAGGCCAGCCTTCGCTCTTGCCCGCTAATGGGTCGGTCCAGACTCCAGCATCATTCGGGATCGGCTTGAGAAACCGGTCGAGATGTCCGGTCTGGAAGACGACGATGTCGCCGGCTTTCAAGTCACCCGATTTCTTCTCGAAGGCAGTAATGTGTGCGGGTGTGATCGCGGGAGATGCCGGCCAGCTTTTCGCGTCGGTCGTTCCAATCAGCGATTGGACATCGATCACGCGAATCGGACCACAGGTCCACTCGAGCGGTACCTGTTCCGTCGTCATCGAACTGGTCCCGCGCAACCCATATTTCTTTTCGTAATCAGCTAGCCAGCCACGGACCTCGGGGGCATAGGCGAGACTTGTTCCGGCGGGTGGCAATGCGAAGCTGGGTGGAACCAGATGCGTCCCCGCCGTTGAGTCCATCATGTGCGCGTGATGCCACATGTCGAGATACTCGGCATAGAGAAAGTCGAGCTTCAGATAAGTCTGCCGGTGTTGTCCCGAGGCGGCACCGGGAGACGTCAGCGGGAGATTGGCCGCCAGAACCGGCGACAATTCAACAGCTCGTTTGTTTCTGGCAGACTCGATCAACCGCTTGGGCAGATCACCGCCCACGATCGAGAACGCTCGGCCTTCTCCATAAGGACCACCCTGGTGTCGAGGTCCAAGATTACAATAGAAGGCGCCCGTATCGGGCAGGGCTCCCAGGTTGGTCGCCGATTCGGTCCAGATCATGCCGTGCCTCAAACCCGCATAGTGAGTCGGTTCGGCGAGCGTCGGCATCGGCCCCATACTGGCACTGTCGGTTCCCAAATTCATGACGCCGCGAGTGGCCAGAAACTCCATACAATCCGGATCGGGGTCCGGGTAGCCCGGTGCCTTGCGGTCAACGACGTCGGCAACAAATCGAGATCCCTCGGGGAATGGCCGGTAGTACTTGTCGGAATAATCACTGCGAAACAGAGCCACATCTCCAAACCGCAATTGCCGGTGACTCGACTCGAACCGTTTGACGTGCTCCGGCGTCACCAGCGGACTGACCCCTTTGGGCGCCTGGTCGAGCAAGTCACGGACGTCAATCACGCACGCTTCGCCGCCAAACTGCCAGGGTTCAATCATATCGGTATACGCCAGACCGAGCGGCCCTGATTTGGGTCGCTTCAATTCTGGTCGCGCCACCGAATGCGGCGGAACGTCGAGTTGAGTGCCCGTGTTGCCATCAATCAACAGCACATCCAGGTTGTAATTCGAGTCCGGTCCAATCACGCGCTGATGAGTCAATTGAAATCGAGGAAACGGAGCCGACGGCCAGGTACAAGGAAATTCGGGAGCAATCATCAGCGAATTGTCGACAAATCTCGTCGCGTCTTTACTTGCCTTTTCTTGCTGCGCTGACACATTCGAAGTAATCGAAGCGACTGCCATCAAAAAGGCAGTGAGAAGAATCGCTCGATCGCCAAAGGTGCACGCCGTCCGTTGAAATCCCATGCTGTCCCTCACACCAGGTTGTCATTCGCGGATGAGCATCATGCCGCATCAACAACCGTCGCGGGTGCGATCTTATGCGAACACAAGATCGAAACCGGACGTGAGACAGTTGCTGAGAAGCGGTGGTGATATCGTGGCGAACCCGATGTCGCAGAGCAACTGAAAGGGGACTCTGTCAGTAGACATGGCGTGACAGGCCTGCTCAACCAACAGTGGGAAGATATGCGCGATGCCGTCGCGATTCACCGAATCATTAGCTGAGCAATTCGCTGATCGGTTCGCCGAATGGCAGGATTGGCATTGGTCGCCCGCGGTAGTCTGGGAAGGAATCGGAGTAGTCGATTCCCAAGTGGCGATAGACCGTGGCCCATAGATCGTTCGGGGTCAACGGGCGATCGGACGGGTATTCGCCCTTGGGGTTCGTCGCACCGACGATCTGACCTGTTCGGATGCCGCCGCCGGCCATGATAAAGGACATCGCTTGCGGCCAGTGATCTCGTCCGGGTTGCATGACCTGGGTCTGGGACCCGATCGAATTTTCCAGACGCGGAGTGCGGCCGAATTCGCCCGTTACGACAATCAATGTCTTCTGATCGAGGCCTCGTTGATAGACGTCTTCAATCAGGGCAGTCACGGCTTGATCGTAGATCGGCAATCGAACTCGCAGATCGTCCCAGATGTGACAATTGACCGCGTGAGAATCCCAGTTGTACACCCCTTGTTTCAGTTGCTCGATGCCTGACTGATACGGGTTTTCCATCACGACGGTCACAAAGCTGACGCCGGCTTCGACCAGGCGTCGGGCCATCAGTGCCCGTTGCCCCCAACAATGTCGGCCATAACGATCGCGTACCTGATCCGGTTCCAGGGACAAGTCGAAGGCTTTTTTCGCGCGATCGCTGGTCAGCATGCCGGTGGCGCGCTGCTGATACCGATCCATCGACTCCATCATCTTCGACGCATCGAGCTGGCGTTCGATTCGATCGAGATTCGTGAGCAGCGACATCCGATCACCGATGCGTGGCCCGACACTGGGCTGGGGACTGATATTGGGGACGGCAAATTGTGGGTTCGTTGGATCGCCTTCGACATTGAACGGCAGATAGGCCGACCCCAGGTAGGCTGCTCCTTGCGCGAAAACGTCATTGATGCGGCCGCCCGGATTCAGTGAGACATAATTGGGAATGTCACCGCTGTACGGTTCACGGCACTTGGCCACGATCGATCCCGTCGCGGGCGCGTCATTCACCGTATCAACCGGTGTCAACGGAATGCGACCGGTCATGACCCGTTTATGTCCGCCACCATGATCAGCAAACGTGTGGCAAACCGACCGGACAATTGAGTACTGATGCGCGATCGCAGCATGATGCGGCATCAGTTCACAGACATCCATCCCCGGAACGTTGGTGGCAATCGGATGGAACGCGCCGCGGTATTCCGACGGTGCGTTGGGTTTCATGTCGTACATGTCCATGTGCGGCGGACCGCCGGGCAACCAGACGAAGATCACGTTGGTATCCGGTTCGACCGCGCGCTGTACGTCGGCGGCGCGGGAACGCAATCGATACAGATCGGGCAAGCACAGTCCGCCAATCCCCAACGTACCGGCAGTCAGGAATTCGCGGCGGCGAATCGGCCCGAGGCATTTTTTCACTGGCAGATTCATCTGGTATCCCGATGTTGTCACGCTTTGTTCGGCCGGAAACGATGCGGTTTCGACGAGAGCAATTCTGCAGGCAATTTTGCCCGAAATTCGGTTGAAATGCAGCAGAAAATGGATGGGTTACAGTAAGTATTCTGCATTGCTTATGCAGGTGATGGCAGGTGTGGTTGTCGAGTCCGAATGAGTTCTCAAAGAATCTCGCGAATCGGCTGCCCTTCCGAGAGAGGAATCGGCCGACCATCGTTCATTTTATAACTGATATTGTTCGGTTCGTATCCGAGCATCGAGAAGACGGTCGCGTTAATGTCGGCGGGCGAAATGGGACGAGAATGCGGGTGCCCGCCGATGCTGTCTGATTGGCCGACAACCTGACCGCCTCGAATGCCGCCGCCAGCCATGACGACCGAATAACACTGCGGCCAATGGTCGCGGCCGGCATCCTTGTTGATCATCGGCGTGCGGCCAAAATCTCCCGTCCAGATGACCAAAGTTGTGTCGAGTAGACCTCGGGCGTCCAAATCCTCGAGCAGAGTCGCGTAAGCCTGTTCCATCTTTGGAACCAGGTCCTTTTGCATACGACCAAAGTTGTCCTTGTGCGTATCCCAAATGATGCTGCGTCCGTTCACGGCTGAGACGAATTTGACTCCCGCTTCCACAAGCCGCCGCGCGAGCAGATGCGATTGCCCCCAAGTGTTCCGACCGTACCGATTGCGCACCTCGACCGGTTCTTCCGATAAATCAAACGCCTTGGCCGCCTTGTCGGACGAGACCATCTGCATTGCTTGCGACTGATAGATATCCAAGTCTGCGGCGGTCGGTGAGGTGATCGAGTGCCCCTGACGATTGACCTGTCCAAGCAATCCGAGTCGTTCGCGAAACTTGTCCGCGGTCAGACTGGCGTCCAGTTTTAGATTGCGAACCTTGAAGTCGGCCGCATTTGGATCGGCATCGAGAACCAAAGGATCGTACTGCATCCCCAGACAGCCGCCGAATTGCCCCGGCGTCAGATAGACATTGCTGTCACAATGCGGGTAGGGAGCGATCACATACGGAGGCAATCCGCTGCTGTAGCCGTCACGTCGAGCCAGCCATCCAACCAATGTTCCCAAACAGGGATGATCAGCCGAAGTCGGGTTGATCAGCGTGCTGTCGACGCGATAGGGACGACCGACCGTCGTGTAGTACATCCCCGCATTGTGGCTTGCTTGAGTGTGATTCACCGACCTCAGGATCGCGAGCTTATCCGTCATCCGCGCCATCCGAGGCAACAATTCAGTGACCTGGATGCCGCTGACGTTCGTGTCAATCGGTTGAAACGGACCACGGACGGTATCGGAAGCAGCCGGCTTGGGATCCCACAGGTCAATGTGACTGGGACCGCCACAATTGAAAATCATGATCACGGAACGGACTTGACCGACAGCTTTCGGCTGAGCGCGTGCGGCGTGTGAAAGACCGGTCAGCAAAGCTGCCGCAGCACCGGACTGGCCAAGAAACTGCCGACGAGAACCGCGATCAATTCCGGTCTGATTTTCGGCTGTGTGCCACTGGCTCCGCCAGTGTCTTCCTTGCTCAGTCAAAGAACGCAAATCGTGCACGAAGCATCCCCCACAGACGTCTCACCCCGACAGAGCGCAATCGAAGTTGCCACGGTCCTAAGCTGCCAGCACTTGAATGTACTGCGTTGACCGAGATTCCAGCAATCCACATCAGCAGTTGCTGATATGTTTTTCGGTATTCTGAATCACGCCGCTGAATGAAAATTGTCGCCTGAAGTGGGGTCTCTAGTAGTCCCTCTGGGACAAGGACACAGTGTCTCAACGCTGACAAACAAAAACTCCGCACGAACGCTGCCGAGTGTGGATTTCACATCAATGCCGGCAGAAAACGGACATCATTAAACCGGCGGTGGATTTCGCTCGGCAAATCCTCGTTGATGCCAGTAGGGATAGGCCAGATCTGTTGCACTGGCTTGATCGAGATCTGCAACCTGTTCTCGCGTCAGGTTCCAACCGACGGCACCCAAGTTTTGCTTTAATTGCTCTTCGTTTCGAGCGCCAATGATGATGTTCGAAACAGTTGGTCGTTGGAGCAACCAGTTCAGAGCAACCTGCGGAACAGTCTTGCCCGTTTCCGCGGCGACTTTATCCAGCGCGTCAACCACGCGGAACAACCGTTCTTCCGGAATCTGAGGCCCGGCATCGTTGGCCACCTTGCTTTGCAAACGGCTGGTTTCCGGCAGCGGTTGGCCTCGCCGAATCTTGCCGGTCAGGCGTCCCCATCCAAGAGGACTCCACACGACTGCGCCGACCTTTTGATCGGCAGCAAGAGGCATCAATTCCCATTCGTAGTCGCGTCCGACCAGCGAGTAATACGCCTGGTGCGCGACATAACGCGTCAACCCGTATCGCTCAGACACCGCCAGCGATTTCATCAGGTGCCAGCCGGAAAAATTCGAACAACCGATGTAGCGAATCTTTCCGGCCCGGACGAGATCGTTCAGGGTTGTCAGCACTTCTTCGACTGGGGTGATTGCGTCGAATCCGTGCAGTTGATACAGATCGATGTAATCGGTTCCCAGACGTTGCAGGCTGCCTTCGACGGCGCGAATCAGATAATGGCGCGACGACCCGAGATCGTTGGGCCCGACTCCCGTGCGAAAGGTGCCTTTCGTCGAAATGATGACCTTCTCACGACGCTTCTTAATTGCCTGGCCCAGGATTTCTTCTGCTGCTCCCTGCGAGTAGACATCGGCGGTGTCGAACATTGACAGGCCGGCGTCCAGGCAGATATCGATCAAGCGAGTCGCCTCTGCGACGTCGGTGGATCCCCAAGCCTTGAACAACGGGCCACCACCACCGAACGTGCCTGTGCCAAGACTGAGAACCGGTACTTTGAAGCCGGAACCACCAAGCTGTCTGTATTCCATGAAGGGCCTTCGCAAATCCAGGTGAATCCGAGTCGATCGCGTTTGGCCCGCTCTCGTTCTGATGCACGAAACGAACCCGTCCGAACCTCTTTCGGAACTGTCGTGTCTGTGATGCACGAATAAGAATACCTTTAGGCGGTCACGCGCGACAACCGCACATCGGGGATGGTCATCGCTGGAATCTTGGACTCAGGCTCAATCATGTCACCGCGACCCAAACCGCGTCCCTCACTTGCTGTCTAAATGTTTCGACCTGCGGGTCTTCAAGAAGGAAGACACGAGGACTCTAAAAGAACGTGCCACTTCAGTCGTGAGTCGTTCCCCAAATCCTGGCGATTGACGATCGCTTGAATAAACGCGACACGACGATCGGTCGAAATGCGAATTTGCTCGAATCGTGATCTGGAGCAGGCTTCACTCCGTTGTATTCACGGAATACACTCCGGCCTCACGATTGGTCGGTTATCTCGAAAGGAATCTGCCGTGCGCTGGTCTCAGACGTTTATCCCGACGATGAAAGAAGTTCCGTCGGATGCCGAAGTTCCAAGCCATCAGTTAATGCTGCGCGCGGGACTGATCCGGCAATTGATGGCAGGGGCCTATACCTACCTGCCATTGGGCGTACGAGCGTTGCGGAAAGCCGAAGCGATTATTCGCGAAGAAATGGATGCCGCCGGGGCACTCGAGATTTTCATGCCCGCACTGCAGCCAATCGATCTGTTCGAACGGACAGGACGCAAAGAAGCGTTCGGCAACGTGCTGATCAACTTCAACGTGCGCCGCGGTGATCGGACGGTGCATCTGGCATTGGGACCGACGCATGAAGAGGTTGTGACCGACCTGATGTCGCGGCACATCAGCAGCCATCGCCAGATGCCGCTGACGGTCTATCAGATCCAAACCAAGTTCCGCAATGAAGAGCGGCCTCGATTTGGGGTGCTGCGCACGAGCGAATTCCTGATGAAGGACGCCTACAGCTTCCACTCGTCGCTCGAATCGTTAAACGATGTCTACCAGAAGATGTACCGCGCTTATTGCCGCATCTTTTCACGCTGCGGACTGGACTACCTGCCGGTCGAAGCGGAAAGCGGTCCAATTGGTGGCGACGCTTCGCACGAATTCATGATTCCGGCCGCCAACGGAGAAGATCGCATCGTGTTCTGTAAGAAGACCAACTATGCCGCGAACCTCGAACGTGCGGATACCGGCCGCAAGACACCTGCCATCACCACATCCGCCGACGCCAAACCGGTGGCCAAACTGCACACGCCAGACGTCGGCAGCATCGATTCCGTTTGCAAGCTGTTGAAATGCAAGCCTGAAAAGATGGTGAAAACGTTGATCTTCGTCGCCGACGACAAGCCGGTCGCAGTTCTGCTGCGCGGCGATCACGAAGCGAACGAGGGCAAAATCCGCCGCGCATTGAACGCGAAGTCATTGGAGATGGCCGATCCTGCGACGATTCTCAACGTTACGGGGGCGTCGGTTGGTTTCGCCGGCCCGATGGGGATCTCGTGCGACATCATCGCTGACCACGATGTTCCTCTCGTGGTGAACGCGATCACAGGCGCGAACGAAACCGATTACCATCTGGCAAACGTAAACGTGGGTCGCGACTACACTCTGGCGACGACATATGACTTGCGTAACGCCGCAGCGGGGGATCCCAGCCCTCGTGGTGAAGGCACACTGGAATTGGTGCACGGGATCGAAGTCGGACACGTCTTCAAGCTGGGTACCAAGTACAGCACTTCAATGGACGCCTTGTACGATGATGAAACCGAGAATCGACAACCGATCATCATGGGTTGTTATGGCATCGGAGTGAACCGCATCTTGGCGGGCCTGGCCGAGACAAAGCACGACGAACAAGGACTGATCTGGCCATTGTCGATCGCACCCTACGAAGTGATCGTCAGTGTGATCGGTGCGAACGAGACAGAAACTTTGACTGCTGCCGAAAGCCTGTATCGCGATCTGCAGGCCGCGAAAGTCGATGTGCTGCTCGATGACCGTGATTTGCGTCCTGGAGTCAAATTCAAAGACGCCGATCTGATCGGGATTCCCCTCCGAGTCAATTTCGGTGGCAAGGGATTGAAGGAAGGTGTCGTCGAGTTGAAGTGGCGTACCGATGCCGAGCCGCAGCGTGTGGCACTGGCCGATGCCGCCAAGACGGTTGTGGAACAACTGAATGCCCGGCGGGCAGCGGACGCCGCGAACATTCCGCAATAGATACCAAGTCGATGGCCGATGACGACCTAGTTCTGCTGGCCGGAGTTCGACGCGGAGATTCCTCAGCGTGGGAGCAGTTGATTGCGCGCTTTGAAGCGCGGCTGTTGGCGTTCGTCAACAGCCGATTGCACGACCAGTCGCGCGCCGAAGACGTTGTCCAGGAAGCCTTTTTGGGCTTCCTTATGTCGTTGCCGAACTATGACGAATCAACGCCGCTTGAATCATTCCTGTTTTCGATTGCGGCTCACAAATTGACCGATGTCTTGCGCCGAACCGGACGCAGACCCTACTTGTCGTTGACCTCGGGAACAGGTTCGCAGACTGGTATCGAACCCGTGGGCCGCGATCGCAAGGCGTCCAGCATGGCGCGCAGCGTCGAGCATCGAACGGGCCAACAACGCGTGCTAGGCGAATGCCTGAGAGAATTAATTCGCACCTGGTTCAGCCGGGGTGAGTTTGAACGCTTGGCCTGCGTCGAGTTGCTGTTCGTGTTGGGCTGGTCGAACAAAGAGGTCTCGAATCAACTGGACATCAGTGAACAGGCGGTTGCCAACCACAAAAGCTACGTCGTCGGCAAATTGAAGTCCGCCGCGACCGCCGCTCAACTGCGCGATGTGGATTGGTCACGGCTGAAGATCGATCCGTCGTAAGAATCGGTCACGACTGTTGTTGCACGGCCTCGTCGCGGGAACTCTCGTCGCTCAAGCACTGCTTGCCGTTTGCCACTTCAACTGACCAAATTTGAATACAAGACCAATCTGAACCATTCCGCGAGTTTTGGTGTCAAGAAAATTGCAAATTGAGCTGCCATTGACGTTTTTTGCCGATTCTCGCATAGTTCCGCCCTCCCCAGAACCCGCCGATTCACAATTGATGTAAAGAAGTTTGCTCGATGTCCGAGACGCCCGATCGTTTGGAAGCCGTTCGTTTAGAAAAACTCGCCAAGATCGAGGCACTGGGACTCGATCCCTGGGGACAACGATTCGACGGACATATTGCGATCGAGAAAGCTCGTGAACTCTGCCCGGCCGAATCGGGCGCTGATGGTCCCACGGTGCGCGTCGCCGGCCGGATCATGAAGTGGCCCAAGACCGGCAAGTTGAACTTCTTGCACATTCAGGACCAGTCGGGTCGAATTCAGTTGATGATGTCTCAGAAGGATTCGAGTGAAGCCAATTGGGCATTGCTGGAATGCCTGGATCTGGGCGACTTGATCGGAGTGGAAGGACGGACGCGCGTCACCAACACGGGCGAAAAGACGATCTTCGTGACCGATCTTGTCATTCTGTGCAAGTCGCTGGCGCAGCCTCCCGAGAAGTACCACGGTTTGCAGGACAAGGAACAACTGCTGCGACAGAGGTATGTCGATCTGATCTACACTGAAGGTGTCCTGGATCGCATGTTCAAGCGTCTGCGGATTCTTGATTCCATCCGTCAGACGCTGCGCGGCGAGAGTTTTCACGAAGTCGAAACACCCGTTCTGCACGCGATTGCAGGTGGAGCGGCCGCCCGTCCGTTCGTCACGCACCATAATGCGCTCGACATTCCACTGTTCCTGCGGATTGCGCTTGAACTGCATTTGAAGCGATTGATGGTCGGCGGTATCGAGCGCGTCTACGAAATCGGTCGCGTCTTTCGGAATGAAGGCGTCGACAGTACACACAATCCCGAATTCACGATGATTGAACTGTACCAGGCCTATGGCGATTACAACGCCATGATGGATCTGGCCGAAAAGATCATCTCGAATGCGGCCATCGCCGCGAATGGGACCGCTGTCGTTCCGTGGGGCGAAAAGACAATCAATTTCACTCCGCCATTCCAGCGTGCCAAGTACGCTGATTTGTTCCGCGAACACGCCGGTTGTGATATCCATGACGCGGCCGCCGTGGCAGCCGTGGCCAAGCGATTGCACATCCCCACCGAAAACCGGCACCCCGACGTCATTGTCAATGACGTGTTCGAAGCGACTGTCGAAGACAAGTTGGTTGGCCCGGTGTTTGTGATCGACTATCCGGCATCGATGTGCCCGCTCACCAAACGGAAGCGCAGTGATCCAAACATCGCCGAACGGTTTGAAATGTTCGTCGATGGGATGGAAGTGGCGAACGCCTATACGGAACTGAATGATCCGCGGTTGCAGGAAGAGTTATTCCGGACGCAATTGGCGGGTCTGTCTGAAGAAGATTCGATGGCGAAGATGGACCACGACTTCGTGCGGGCACTGAAGGTGGGCATGCCTCCAGCCGGCGGCATGGGCATCGGCATTGATCGATTGATCATGCTGCTGACCAATACCAACAGCATCCGGGATGTGATCTTCTTCCCATTGTTGAAGCCCGAACAGGAAAAATAAATCGCGTCGTCACCGGTTGAATCGGGTGACGACAGTTGCGGACAGGACGAAAGCAGCCACAATGCAGGTGAAACGATTCGCCGGCATTCAACACCCAAAGGACTGGGCATGTACAAATTGCTTCTCTGCCAGCGTTATTTGCGAACACGCTATATTGCCCTGGCAAGCATCATCAGCGTGACGCTAGGTGTGGCGACGATGATCGTCGTCAATTCGGTCATGGCGGGGTTCGGCAGCGAGATGCGCGATCGAATCCAGGGAATCCTGTCCGATATCATCATCGACACGCGCAGCATGAACGGGGAATTTGACCCCGAAGCAAAGAAGGAATTGATCCGCAAACTGGTTGGCAAATACATCGTCGGAGTCACAGCGACTGTCGAAGTGCATGCCATTCTGAGCTTCAAATACGGTCCGGACTACGTTCCCCATCCGATCATGCTGGTCGGTATTGAACCGCAATCGAAGGCAGACGTGGGACCGCTGGCGGACTATCTTCAAAGCTATCAGACGGGCGAACGTCCCTCGTCCGAACCACTCAGTTGGGAACTGACGCCGACGGCCATGGAAGACCGCGTGAAAAAGGCCGAGAATCATCGCGACATGCAGCGGCTGCGAAACGAGGCACGGGCGCATCGCGAGCAAGACGACTTGTCGATGTTGCCACTTGACGATGAGTTGGCCCAGGATGAGAAGGAAGAGGAAGAAGTCGGCAAGCCTCAAGCCGGTCGTCTGTTTGTTGGTAGAAACTTGACAACGTTCACACAGGACGATCCTCAGACGCATCAGCCGCGCACCTATGAATTGATCCGTCCGGGTGACGATGTCAAAATCAGCACCGTGTCCGCTGGAGTGCCGAATCCCGTTCACTTCGAAGCGACGATCGTCGACACGTTCAAGACAGGAATGAGCGAATACGACTCGAACCTGGTCTATTGCAATCTCGAATATCTGCAGTTTGTCCGTGATATGATTCGCAAGCAGGACGGCAAAGACGTCAGTGCCTTTACTTCGTTGCAGATCAAGCTGAAAGATTACAAAGACGCGCCGAAGGTGATGGAAATCCTGCGTGCCAATTTTCCGGCCGACAACTATGTCGTAAAGACCTGGGAACAGCGACAGGGGCCCTTGCTGGCGGCGGTCGATGTCGAATCATCGATCCTGAATATCCTGTTGTTCCTGATCATTACGGTGGCCGGCTTCGGAATCCTGGCGATCTTCTTCATGATCGTGGTCGAAAAGACGCGCGACATCGGCATCCTGAAGGCGCTCGGCGCCAGTTCAGCGGGCGTGATGTCGATCTTTTTGTCGTACGGTTTGCTGCTGGGTGTCGTTGGCGCCGGGGCAGGCGTGATCGTGGGACTGCTGTTCGTCAGGTACATCAACGAAATCGAAGCACTCATTTCATTCCTGACCGGCCGCGAGGTGTTCCCGGAAACGATCTATTATTTCAAAGATATCCCGACTCATGTCGAACCATTGACCGTGCTGTGGGTCTCATGTGGAGCGGTTCTGATCGCCGTTCTGGCCAGCGTGCTACCGGCACGCCGGGCAGCACAACTGCGACCGGTTCAAGCTTTGCGGTACGAATGATCTGGCCTGATTTCGCCGCGAGTCGATTGGGGTTCGTTGGACTGATGGTTTTTCCTGAAGGAATGGTATGACGACATCCGTCTCACCGCTGGTCAAATCCGCAACTCGAGAGTCCATTTCCATGCCCCCAATGCATGTTGCCGCCCTGGCTGTTCAGAAGTCTTACCGTAAGGGGGAACACAGCGTCCCTGTGTTGCACGGCGTCGATATTTCTGTTCGCAAAGGCGAATTCCTTTCGATCATCGGCCAATCGGGATCGGGCAAAAGCACACTGATGCACCTGATCGGGTTGCTCGACACACCTGATGTTGGTGAAGTTCAATTAGAAGGACAGCGGATCGATGACCTGCCTGCGCGCACCCGGGACGAACTGCGTAATCGCGTATTCGGATTCGTGTTCCAGTTCTATCATTTGCTGCCGGAACTCAGCCTGATTGAAAACGTACTGACACCGATGATGATTCGGCACTCCATCTGGAATTACTGGACACGACGCCGTGAATTCCAGGATCGCGCCAAAGCGATGATCGATCGCGTCGGATTGGGCCACCGCATGACGCACAAACCCTCCGAACTTTCCGGTGGTGAAATGCAGCGTGCGGCGATCGCCAGGGCACTGGTCGCGCAGCCGGAAATCTTGCTGGCCGACGAACCGACTGGCAATCTCGACGCCAAAATAGGACGTGAGATCATCGATCTGCTCGCCCAATTGAATGAGAACGAACAGCTCACTATTATCATGGTGACACATGATAAGTCCATTGCCGCCCAGGCGCATCGCACGGTGAAATTGTGCGAGGGACGAATCGAGCCTCTGTCCGATGCCGCATGACTGGCTGAGAACCCGGTCGCGGCAGGTTCCGTGAACCGACTCTGCGGGAACATTGGTGCCGCAGCCATCGGGCTGTGTGCAAGATTTCATGTTCCGCGTAACGATCTACAGGAATTGATCTGACGCGGGAGTTCGCTCTATCGCTCTTGAGCGGATAGACTGGCTCAGATTCAATCCATCCTCAATCAACGAAAAGTTGCAAACGCCAGCAGACTTCATTCACAGGAATGACCACAAATGGCTCGTAAGGTTTTTATCGGTGGCAAACTGGTTGACGAAGCCGATGCCAAAATCAGCGTGTTCGACCATGGTCTGTTGTACGGTGACGGAGTGTTCGAAGGGATTCGCGTCTACAGTGGTCGAGTCTTTCTACACCAGCAGCACATTGATCGTTTGTACGAAAGTGCCAAAGCCATCCGCTTGACGATCCCGATGACACCCGCCGAAGTGAAGGGCGCTGTCGAGTCAACGGTGAAGGCCAACAACATCGACGACGGTTACGTCCGCCTGGTGGTGACACGCGGCGCCGGCAGCCTGGGATTGGATATCCGCAAGACCAGCAACCCGCAGGTGATTGTGATCGCCGACACGATCACCTTGTATCCCCCGGAAACGTACACCAAGGGCATGCACCTGGTGACGGCCAGCACGATTCGCAATCATCCGGGAGCACTCAGCGCCCGCATCAAGTCGCTGAATTACTTGAACAACATCCTGGCACGCATCGAAGGTACAGATGCCGGCATGGTCGAAGCCTTGATGCTGAATCACAAAGGTGAAGTGGCCGAATGTACCGGTGACAACATCTTCATCGTGAAAAACAAGGCCTTGCTGACGCCGGGTCTTGATGCGGGGATCCTGGAAGGACTGACCCGGAATGCGGTGATCGATCTGGCGAGAGAAGCCGGGTACGAAGTGCGAGAAACATCACTGACTCGTCACGATCTGTATATCGCCGACGAAATGTTCCTGACGGGAACGGCTGCCGAAGTTGTGGCTGTGGTCACGCTCGACGGTCGCAAAATCGGAGCCGGCGAGCCGGGGCCTGTGACCAAAGACTTATTGGAACGTTTCAAAGTTCTGACACGATCTGGCGCTTGACGCAAAGCATAGTGCGATATTGAGATCTTTTGACGGACGTCGCGCATGACGCGTGAACGTCCGTTTGATTTAGTCAACTTCCGCACCGTAACCGCCGCCTCCGGGAGTCTCGATCGTCAGCACGTCTCCATGCTCGACGATCGTCTGGACTTTCGCGCCCAAGTCTTCATCGTGTATCGAATCCTTTCGACGCAGGCTATTCTGACCTGAGGCGCCCGATTGACCTCCGTGCAAGCCAAACGGTTTGTAGGTGCCACGACGTTCGGACAAGATTGAGACGTTCAGCGTCTTGAGAAACTCGATTTGTCGGATGACACCATCGCCGCCACGGTGCTTCCCAGCGCCACCTGAGCCTATTCGTATCGAGAACTTGCAAACGCGCACTGGATAGCGGCGTTCCAGCACTTCAGGATCGGTCAACCGCGTATTGGTCATGTGCGTGTGTACCGCGTCAGCGCCGGCCGAACAGGAAGTGGCGCCGCTGCCTCCGCAAATTGTTTCATAGTATCCGAAAGACACATCACCAAAGGTGAGGTTATTCATGGTTCCCTGACTGGCGGCTGCCAGCCCTAACGCCCCCAACAAAACGTCGACAATTCGCTGCGATGTCTCCACATTGCCACCGACGACGGCCGCGCACTCTGCCGGATTGTCACGAGCCGGTGGGTTCAGAAGGCATTCCGGCAATTGAATTGAAATCGGAGCCAGGACACCGCTGTTGAGCGGTATGTCCTCGTCGATCAGACACCGAATGACATACAGCACCGCCGCGGTGACGATCGCTCGATTCGCATTCAGATTCCCCGAAAGAACTGGTCCAGTCCCCGCGAAATCGATCTGGGCCTGATCTCCGTCGATCGTGATCGTGGCCATCAGCGGAGAACCGTCGTCCAGATGATCTGTTCGAGTGTAGATGCCATCGGGAACCTTGCTGAGCGCTCGGCGAGTTTTTCGTTCAGCGGCCGACTGAATATGTTTCATGTAGGCAAGCACGACATCGACAGACTCTCGCTGGATCAATTCGAGCAGCGCTTGCACTCCGGACTGATTCGCCGCGACTTGTGCCGCCAAATCGGCCATGTTGTCTTCGATCGCGCGCGTCGGATAGGGTCCGGCCAGCAATAATTCCCGTAACTGAGTCTCGTTCGACTGACCACGACCAACCAGTCGGAAATTGCGAATCAACACGCCTTCTTCGCTCAAGCGTTTCGAGAAGGGTGGCATGCTGCCGGGAGCGATCCCGCCGATTTCTGCATGATGTGCCCGACTGGCGGTCAGGAACAGCAATCGTCCGGTCTGTTGATCGTGAACGGGAGTGACAACGGTCACGTCTGGCAAATGCGATCCACCGCGATACGGGTCGTTGGTGACATACACGTCACCTGGGCTGAGAGACGGGTTGTCGAGCAGGGTGCGCCGCACCGTTTCGCTCATGGCACCCAAATGGACAGGAATGTGCGGTGCATTGACGACCAGGTCTCCCGTCGAAGAGAAGATCGCGCAACTGAAGTCGAAGCGTTCCTTAACGTTGGTCGAGATCGCAGTCCGCTGCAGGGTGATCCCCATCTGCTCTGCAATTGAAGCGAATTGATTGTTAAAGATCTCCAGCAGAATCGGATCAGCCTGATTGAGGTCGCGTTGGACGAGACTGCGATCGCTGGCTTCGTCGTTCAGATCGGTGATGATAATCTCGCCACGGTCCCTGACCTGGCCCCGAAATCCTGGATCGATGATCAGGGTTGAGGTCGGTTCACAAATGATCGCAGGACCATCGATCACGTCACCGGGCTGCAATTGAGCCCGTGAGAAAACCGATGTGTCGCTCGGCTTTCGCTGAAACCAGGTGGTCGTTGTCGATTCTGGAACGGGCTTTCGTGTTGAAAGCGACTGTGAACTATCGGTCGGCGACGCCTGTTGAACCACCAATTCGACCCGCGCAACGGCAATCTCGATCAAGCGTCCCGTATGGACATAGCCGTACAATTGGCGATGCGACTGTTCGTACTGGCGGACAAAATCTCCATCCGGTGGCCAAATGACATTGATCGCAGTTTCAACTCCGCGGTATCGCAGATCCAGCGATCGACTGATCGTGACGACCGATGTCGCAGGAATATCCTCGGCACCGATCGTTGAGCGACATCGTTGTTCCAATTCGAGAAACAACGGCTCAAGATCGATCAGCGTGCGTTGGTTGTAGGGCGTGAGCACCGATTGTTCTGCATGTCTTCGAACCTCAGCCAGTCCGATACCGTATGCGCTGAGTACGCCAGCGAGTGGATGACTGAGGATCTGGCGAATTCCCAGAGCCTGAGCAATCGCACATGCATGCTGCCCCGCAGCACTGCCAAAATTCACGAGAATGTAGTCGCGCGGATCGTATCCTTTTGCGATTGAAATCGAGCGAATCGGACGGATCATGTTGGCGTTGGCCACATCAATCAGCCCTTGCGCCAATTCATGAAGTGAATACTCAATCCCCGCTGACGCGGCAATTTGATCGCACAACTTGCGTAACTGAACTTCGACCGTCGCCCGATCCAGTGGAAACGGAAATCGCTCGGCCAGAATCTTGCCCAAAAACAAGTTGGCATCCGTCACTGTCAATGGTCCGCCGCGCCCATAGCAAGCCGGCCCCGGATCTGAACCCGCACTGGCCGGCCCCACAGTCAATTTGACGCCATCAAACCCGCACACGCTTCCGCCACCGGCCGCAACGGTTTCAATGGACAGCATCGGTGTCGCGATTCGAACACCGGACTTGCGGGTTTCGTACTGCAACTCATACCGTCCGTCGAAACGCGACACATCGGTGCTGGTCCCACCCATATCAAAGCCGATGGCCTTCTCAAACCCCGCCATTCGAGCCACTCTTGAAAAGCCGATCACACCGCCTGCAGGCCCGGACAGAATGCTGTCCTTCCCCGTGAATTGATCTGCGGGAACAAGGCCGCCGGCTGAGGTCATCAATCGCAACTGGCTCTGCCATGCAGGCGGGAGGTGGGACGACGAATCTTGATGAGGATTCAAACTCGTCTGAATCGATTGTAGATAACGTCTCAAGATTGGATTGATGTAGGCGTCGACGACAGTGGTATCGCCGCGCGAGACGACCTTGATCGCCGGAGCCACGTCGCTGGAAAGACTCACCTCCGTGAACCCAACCTGGCGAGCAACTTCGGCAACCGTTCGTTCGTGATATGGAAACGCGAACGAATGCATCAAACAGACAGCCAGCGACTCGATTCCACTCGCTCTTGATTCAGCCAATTGTTGACGAACGACTTCTCGATCGACGGCTCTCAAGACCTGTCCATCAGCGCCAATCCGTTCGTCAATTTCGATGACCGCTTCAAACAGTGGATCGGGCTTTTTGATTGACAATTCGAACAGCCTGGGACGGTCCTGATTCGCAATCTTGAGGATGTCACCAAACCCAACTGTCGTTACGAATGCCGTTCGAGCCCCCGTCCGCGTGAGCAGCGCATTCGTCCCGCGAGTGGTTCCCAATCGAACTGATACCAACGGAATGCTCTGGTCTCGCCGCAGGTTCAACAACCTGCGAATCGCAATGAGAGGAGCTGCTTCGTCGGAAGAAAGTTGATATCGAGAATCCGAGCGCAGAAACGCCGGTAACGGTTCAGCCGTCTGAATCGCTCCTGTTGAGGCATCGAAATCAACGATCTTCAATGACGATTGTGGCTTTCCATGGATGGCAATGAACTGGACTTCGTATCCAATCCAGAAACCAGACGGATCGCCGATTCGATTCACATCGACGAATCGGTCCGGCGCAACGACGGAATGAACCTGTCCTTGAGTGATGCCACTGCTCAGGACTTTGCACGACACGATTGTTCCGTCGGGTGCGCGTCCCAGACAGTCCGTGAAGGTCCCGCCGACATCGATCCAAAACTCCCACATCCAATGTTTCTCCACCACCTGCTGCGATCTGAATTCGCTGCAGGTTCGTCGCACATCACAGACGCACACGAATTGAAGGGCACGCGCCTGGTCAAGAAGGCGCAGGAAGGTTTGTTGCCAATGGATCGGATAGCTTCAGACAACGCGTGTCCTTGAGTGTCACACCACTCAATTTCCGCAGGCGGGCCTGATTCAGCAGGAACAGGAGTGTCTGTGTCGCGCGTTCGGGAGACAATCCTCGATCTTGAATATTCGAAATACAGTTACGATCGGCATCGGTTCGGTTGGTTCCCGGTCCGTATGTGAAATAGGCTCCCAGACTGTCGCAGGCACTCAACCCAGGGCGTTCGCCCAGCAAAATCAAGGCGATCTCTGCGTGCAGCATGGTGCCGATTTCGTCCATCAGGCCGACGCGAGCACCAGTTGCGATCACCAGCGGTCCGACATGCCAGTTTTGTTCTCGCAAGTGCTGTAACAACATCGTCGCGACTGGCGCCGCGTACCGCTGGGTCGCGGTTGCCGACAATCCATCAGCAATGATCAGGACCAGATCGCAACGATCTGACTCTCGTTTCGATAACAATTCAGATGATGTCGCCGCCAACTTGCGGCCCAGATCGGGTCGTCGCAAGTATTCATCGCGGCCGGTTACTTGCGATGAAATAGAGATGATGTCGTGGGCGTCACTCAACGAGCCCATCAGATCGTGCTGCAATCGATCGACATCCAATGCGACATGAACGGCATCACGGGCTTGCGCATGAGCCAACCCGAACTTCAGCCATTCACTGGTTGGCAGACTTCCGCCACTACGTCCCAGCGCGATGCGGGCGTCGGTCTTTTGTCGCAAGGCGATCCATGCGTCGGGCGTCATGACGGCCTCTGCGAAATGGCCGCGTGGTCAGCGACGGACAGCAGGCGATGGCTCGGCGCGATGGGCTGAAGCTGGTTATGATCGTTCAGGATTCCTGCCTGTTGCAACCATTCCTCGAATTCGGGTGCCGGGTGCAGTCCCAAGGTTTGTCTCAGGTAGTGGCTGTCGTGAAACGATGTCGACTGATAACCCAGCATGATGTCGTCCGCGCCGGGAATTCCCATGATGTAGTTGCAGCCCGCCATTCCCAGCACGGACAACAGCGTGTCCATATCGTCCTGATCGGCTTCCGAATGGTTCGTGTAGCAAACGTCGCATCCCATCGGCAGACCCAATAGCTTGCCGCAGAAATGATCTTCCAAGCCCGCACGCAGAATCTGTTTGCCGTCATATAAGTATTCAGGTCCAATGAACCCAACGACGGTATTCACAAGCAACGGATCGAACTCGCGTGCGACCGCATAGGCGCGTGCCTCGCAGGTCTGCTGATCAACGTCCCAATGCGCTTTAGCAGACAGGCATGATCCCTGACCCGTTTCGAAGTACATCACGTTTTGACCAACGGTGCCTCGATTCAGTTCGAGCGCCATCGATCGTGCTTCAGACAGCATCGACAGCGAAATCCCGAAACTCTCGTTGCCTCGTTGCGTTCCCGCGATCGATTGAAACACCAGATCGACGGGCGCCTTGCGACGCATCGCTTCGATCATCGTCGTGACATGAGCCAGAACGCAGGATTGAGTCGGAATCTGGAACCGAGCAATCACATCATCCATCAGTCTCAGTAATTGCAAACAATTGCCGACGTTGTCGGTGGCTGGATTTATTCCGATCACCGCGTCACCGCAGGCATAACACAACCCATCCAGAATCGCCGCACCAATTCCTTGTGGATCGTCAGTGGGATGATTGGGCTGTATTCGAGTCGCCAGGCGTCTGCGTAACCCGAGTGTGTTACGAAATCGCGTGATCACTTCACACTTGGATGCAACAAGAATCAGGTCCTGGTTTCGCATCAGTTTTGAAACGGCAGCCACCATCTCGGGAGTCAATTCAGGCCGAATCGACTGCAACTCGTCATTTGTCGTTTCATAGCACAGCATCCACTCACGGAACTCGCCCACGGTTTTGCCAAGCACGCTGCCTTGGTCCAGGAGGCGATGTCGATCGCAGATCAGCCGCGTCACGTCGTCGGCTTCGTAGGGGATGATGGGCTGATCGACAAACTGCCGCAGCGGGATCTCTGCCAACACCAGTCGCGCGGCCATGCGTTCTTCGTCGGTCGCGGCGGCCAATCCCGCTAGTTCGTCGCCGGTCCGACGACCACTCGCCTTGGCCAGTACCTCTTTCAGCGAATCGAAGCGGTAGATTCGCGGGCCGATTGTGTGCCGGTAGAGCGTCATCGAGAAGTTCGCCGAAACATCAGGTAGTACGCCGTCGCCACTCCGAACCACGCCAGGAACCAGACGCTGACGGATGTCGTGATTTCGACAGCATGAAAGTTCGAATACAGCATTGATCCCAGCAGGCCAATCGCGGTGAGTTGAGCATATCGGGGGACAAAGGGAAACCCCGGCGTGCGAAACGGCCGCGGCAGATTCGGCTCGGAAGTTCGCAGATTGATCATGGCCTGCATCGACAGGATATACAGCAGAGCAGCGCCCATTGCCGCCATCGTGATCAGTTTGCCGGTATCGCAAACCAGAATCGCCACGACACCAAAAGCAAAGTTGGTCCACAATGCGGCGATCGGGGTGTGTCGTTTGGGATCGGCTTTTCCAAGCCACGCGGGAAGAAACTCCATGCGACCCATTTCGAACAGAGCGCGACTGGCAATCAACAGGATGCCATTTAGCGACGCGATCAACCCCAGGCAACCCACGCCCACCAGCAGGTTGTAAAATATGTTTCGATCTGACGAGAGATAGCTGAGCGCCATCGGCAGCGGACTGTCGTGGCGCTCGGCTCCTTCGGCAACGACCCACCCCGAATAGCCTGTGCCTGTCGATTTGAGCGAGGTCAGATCTGATGCCTGGTAGACGATTGGCTCCCAGCCCGCGACGCCTGTGGCGCAAACCAGCACCAGGCTGGACAAAACGATTAACGTGAACAGAGCAGAACCGAAGCCGATCAAGACGTCACGTTGTGGATTTCTCGCCTCTTCTGCCGCATTCGCGACACCTTCAATTGCCAGGAAGAACCAGACGGCGAACGGCAGTGCGGCCATGACTCCGTGGGCACCGGCGGGCCAGGCGTTTTGAGTCATGTGTTGCCAGTGAAAATGAGGTCCAACGACACTGCTGAACAGGACAATCTCACCGACCGCCAGCACAGTGATGACCAGCTCAAACAATGCCGTCTGCCGCACTCCCCAGACATTCAGCAACGTGAAAATCAGGTAGGCCACGATCGCCACGGCTTGTTCCGGACAATCGGCCCACGTTGTTTTGACATACGCGCCAATGGCCATCGCAATCGCCGGCGGTGCGAACACGAACTCAGTTAATTGAGCGATCCCGGTCAGATATCCGGCAAACCGGCCGAGGCCGCGAATGCCGTAAATAAAGCCGCCACCCGCGCGTGGAATGGCGCAGGCCAGTTCGGCGTAACTGAAGACGAACGCAATGTACATCGACGCGACGAGAACGAAGGCGACAAACAAGCCGCCGGTTCCACCTGCTGCCAAGCCCAGGTTCCAGCCGAAGTATTCGCCAGAAATGACGTAGCCGACACCCAGGCCCCATAACATCACAGGACCGAGTGTCTTTTGCAGTCCCTGCCCATTCGGCGCGTCAGCTGAAACACCTGCTTGCGAAGCGTGGTTGGCGTCCAATCGTCATTCCTTGGCAATCAGGCGTCGACATGTCTCAGATCACAAAATGAATTTGCTTAAGTCTTCGTCCCGACTGATCTCTTCGAGTTGCCGTTTGACGAAGGCTCGATCAACAAGGATCCGCGGTTCAGGACAATCAGGCCCTTCGAAGCTGATCCCTTCCAGCAATCGTTCCATAATCGTGTGTAAGCGTCGAGCCCCAATGTTTTGCGTCGACTGATTGACTCGCCAGGCAATCTCGGCCACTTCCTCCAGACCATCTGTGGTGAAATGCAGTTGAATACCGTCGACTGCCAATAGTTGTTGATACTGCCGAGTGATCGACGCCGACGGTTCCGTCAGGATTCGCAGGAAATCGGCTTTCGTCAAATCGTCCAGTTCGACACGGATCGGGAATCGCCCTTGAAGTTCCGGCATCAAATCGGCTGGCCGCGACGAATGAAATGCGCCGGCCGCAATGAACAACATATGGTCGGTCTTGATTGAGCCGTATCGCGTATTGACGGTTGCTCCTTCGACGATCGGCAGCAAGTCGCGTTGCACGCCCTGACGACTGACATCGGCGCCACCGTGCCCCGACTCGCCAGTGGTGCAGATCTTGTCGATTTCGTCCAAAAAGACGATGCCGCTATTCTCCGCCAGGCGAAGCGCTTCGTCGTGGATCGCGTCTTTGTCCAGCAGCGATTCGGTTTCTTGTTCGAGCAAGATGCGACGCGCGTCTTGCACAGTCACCTTACGATCCTTTGTCTGCTTGGGGATCAGACGTTCGAACATCTGCTGAAAATCGACATCCATCTGTTCGAGGCCCATATTTGAAAAGACCTGAACTGGATTCTTGCGTTGCTGAATTGTCAATTCGACCTGCCGATCATCCAATGATCCGGCGCGCAACATTTGCCGGAATTTCTCGCGAGTCCGTTCGTGGCGCGCTTCGTGATCATCCGGTTCGGCGGGCTTGTCATCGCCTTCGGGTGGCAACGGACGCGGTTCATGGGGCACCAGCAGATCCAACAGTCGTTCCTCGACATTCTTGACGGCATCCTGCTCGACTTCACCGCGCCGACGCTGTTTGACCAGGTTGATCGAAGCGTCGACCAGTTCACGGATCATACTTTCGACATCACGCCCGACGTATCCAACTTCTGTGAATCGCGTCGCTTCCACCTTTACGAACGGCGATCCGATCAACTTTGCCAGGCGACGCGTGATCTCGGTCTTACCGACACCAGTCGGCCCGATCATAATGATGTTCTTCGGCGTTATCTCGCGCTGATCGGCTTCATTCAGTTTTTGCCAGCGCCAGCGGTTCCGCAGCGCGATCGCCACAGCGCGTTTGGCATTGTCTTGTCCGACGATGTGCTGGTTCAGTTCTGCGACGATCTGGCGAGGTGTCATGTCACGCATGATGAATTCGTATTTCAATACTGTTGGCGATGAAATGGGAGATGTCGAAATCGCTACCAATCCCGCATGACGGACACCCGGGAGCGATCGCTGTCAGGAATTGGAACTGCCCGACGTGAATTCTTCGACGATCAGATTGTCGTTGGTGTAGATATCGATTTCCGAGGCGATCTTTAGCGATTCGCGGACGATTTCCGCAGCGGTCAGGTTTGAATGCCGGATCAGTCCGCGCGCCGCGGCGACGGCGTAGTTGCCACCAGACCCGATGCCCAGGATGCCGTCCGTCGGTTGCACGACATCGCCTTGGCCTGTGACGAGCAGGCTGTGCTCGGCGTCGACGACAATCATCATCGCTTCCAGCTTGCGCAGGATGCGGTCAGTCCGCCAGTCTCGCGCAAGCTCCGTGGCCGCTCGCGGCAGATTGCCAGGAAAGTTCTTCGCCTTGGCCTCAAATCGTTCCAGCAGCGAAAAGGCATCCGCCGTCGATCCGGCGAAGCCGACCAGCATTTTCTTGTCGAGAATCCAACGAATTTTACGCGTATCCGCTTTCAAAATCGCGGTACCGTACGTGACCTGCCCGTCGCCCCCCAGCGCCACCTGCCCTTTGTGGCGCACCGCCAGAATCGTGGTGGAATGAGTTTCGATGCGCGACGACGCCGATCGAGTTCGTTCAGTCATGTCACAGAAGGCCTGTCGTGGAATGCTGAAGACACAATTCGCCGATGAATCATGTTGACAGCATTCTACGCGAGTCGACTCACGTTGACAGGATCAGCCATCGATTTGCCGAAGTTGGTGGGCATTAATTCGGCCGCAAACGCAACGGCTTCTGCCCGACGCGAACTCCGCGATGACTATTTCACCAAATGCAAGGCGAGCGGTTGCTGATGCAACTCGGGGATCGGCGGCAATTCAGGTGGTTCCGGCACGGGAGCCGGGAACTCGTCCATTGATTCAGCCGGGGGTTCCGCTGGCGCAACATGAACTCTGGGTGGTGCGGGCTTTCGCAATGCGACCAGATGATCTTTGGAACCCGGCAATCGCAGCGCGGCGTCAAGGATCTCGCGCGAACGAGTGTCTTCGTTGTAATGCAGAACGAATCCCAGCAGAAACAGTCGATCCTGATCTCGTAGATTCTCGCGAGTCCACCTGGGAACATCGCGCAGGATCACCGCGCGGACGTCCTGGCTGTCAGGCCCGAACACCGAACTCAACGTCTCACCAGTCTTGCCTGTCAAAGGATCGAGCAACAACGCGCGTTTGAACTCGGTGACCGATTCGGCATAGCGGTTCATCGCCAATGCGGCGAATCCGAGTCGAACATGCGCCTCGGCGCGATCGGGTGCCGCATCCACCGCATTCCGGTAGTTGATGTAGGCCTGCATCCATTGTTGCGTTTGCAGCTTGTCGTCACCAAACAATTCGATCTCGCGACTACGCTTCAGCGAAGCGTTGCTCGACACATAGGCGATGGGACGGATGTCATCGGATCTGGACGGAGTGGTTGGCGCCAACGCCGCGGCGCTCGGCGCGGTGGTGTTCGACGCGGGTGGCACAGCAGTCGTACGCGAGATTGGCGTGGCGGAAATCGGTGAGGCGTTCATGCCACCTGTTGGCATCGTTCCCGGCGCACCCCCGGTCATTTGCATCGTTGGCGAAGCCATGCCGCCCGAAGAACCCGCTGCGGATGACGCAAGGCCAAATGACACGGGAGGCCCTGGCAACTGCGTCGCATAGCTGAACGGATTGACGTAGACACCTGCGCCGAGAGGAACTGGCAGCGGGCGGCCATAGAACGACGAAATCCCTTCGCGGCCTTTTTCGGGCAACGAACCACCCAACGACAGGCCAGGACCTGCCCATGCGTAGCCGTATCCCCAATACCGAGGATAGTAGAGTTGGTATTGGTATTCGACGACCGGAGCCGATGTTGACAGCACTTGAGTCTGAGCGAACCCAATCGATGGCAACACAGACAGCAGTCCGCTCGCAATCAGCGTGCTGGTCAGTGTGAATGATCGAAACATAAAGCACCTATTTTCTAGACGAGATGATTCATACTTCGATTGTTTCCGACCCCGAACGGCGCGGTCAATTACCGTTTAATCGGTTGATGCCAAATGTCCGACTATTTTCTGGTTCACGTGTTGAAATATCGAGAACAGCGGACGGGCCAGCATGTTTCTTTTTGGCAACACGCCTGCTGTGTGTTACCCGAACGCAGAAGAGGGCTGAACCAATGTGGTCCATCGAAATCGATGTTCAACAACGCTTCCGCATTGCGTCGGCAGGATCTATCGTATTGAGCCGAGAGAGGATCCTACTGGCTCTGGGAGTCTGCAACATGCGTTTGATCGCGGCGAGTCTGGTTCTATCCACGATGATTGCCACGCCTTTGGTCGCTCAGTCCACGAAACCGGCAGAGCCTGAAAAATATGAATTGGGTCCCGAATCAAAACCGACGGATGGCGTCCCTGAAGGAAAGGTGTCGCTGCATTCGTGGACCAGCAGTGTTTTTGACCAAACCGTGCGAGATTATTACGTCTACGTCCCGGCCAAGTATGACGCCAGCAAACCGATCGCGGTGATGGTGTTTCAGGATGGTCACGCCTATGTGAACAAGACGGGTGACTTCCGGGTCCCTGTCGTGCTGGACAACTTGATTCACAAAGGAGATCTGCCGCCGATCATCGGCATCTTCATCGATCCCGGACATCGCGGCGACAGGTTGCCTGAAGATCGCTGGCAGGCGAATAACCGCAGCTATGAATACGACACACTCAGCAACCAGTATTCGAAACTGCTGCTGGAAGAGATCCTGCCGGAAGTCGGCAAGAGCTACAACCTGACGAGCGATCCAGAGCAACGTGCCATCTGCGGCGCGTCATCAGGCGGTATCTGTGCATTCACCGTTGCCTGGGAACGACCCGATGCTTTCCGGAAAGTATTGAGTCACATTGGCAGTTTCACGAATATTCGCGGTGGCCACAATTATCAGACGTTGATCCGTAAGCGCGAACGCAAACCAATCCGGGTCTTCCTGCAGGATGGTGATCACGACGTAAATAACGAGCACGGCAATTGGTGGCTGGCAAACTTGGAAATGGAATCGTCGTTGATCTTCGCAAAGTATGAAGTGAAGACGGTTTGGGGGCATGGAGCCCACGACGGCAATCATGGTGGGGCGATCCTGCCTGATTCGTTGCGCTGGCTTTGGCGTCCTAAAGACGGTCACTGATCGTCAACGAACGAATGACTGAGCGAAAGCGTCTTGGACGAAATGGTTGCGGGTCCATACGTTTCGATAGGAGCTGACATGGCCAATCGCAATACCGATCCAGCAGGGGCAACGGGACCTCAGTTTCCTCCTGCCATCATCGCGTTTGCCATTTTCGGACTTTTTGCCGCGATTACCTGGTGGCAGAACAATCAGAGACCGCAAGACCCAAGAGGACCGGAGCCACAGACGTCGCGCCCCGATGACGATCGCGATTCGAATTCGGCGTCGTCCGACGATCACGTCTCAACGCTGCCTGAAATAGCAACCGGCGATCACCGCACCCGCACGGGCAACCAGACCGAAGCGGGCGAATCGGATTCGAGATCCTCACACCGTCGATCACCTCGACATGACAGTTCTTCCAACAAGGAACATCAGCAGGAAACAACCAGGTCTTCGGCGCAAGCAGCGGGGGATCAGGAGGACGACAAAGCGTTCCAGGTTCCGAATCAATCGATCACGAACCTGAATGGCAAGGTGGTATTTCGGGGAACGATCGATCTGAAGCCGACGCTTGATCGGATTGAACGTGGCGAAGCGAATCGCCATCGAAACGACGGGACAACGTTTCAGAATCGTGAAGGCCGACTGCCAAAGAAGTCGTCAGGTTACTACAAGGAATACGTTCATCCGACACCCGGCGAAAGTGGGCCGGGACCGCAACGGATTATCCTCGGTAAGGAAGGAGAAATCTGGTACACGCCAGACCACTACAAGACATTCATGGAGATTCCGCAACGCCGCAATGAGAATTAGCCTCGGATCGCATCAGGAACGAAATCTTGCTGGAGGCGGCGAGAAGGACACAACTGGCAAAAATGTGCAGCGGATCACCGATTGATCAGGTTTCGTTCAATCGTCGTCGGCGATAGAATTTGTCGATCGCCAGATCATGTCGCTGCTGAATGAGTCTTGAACGGTACCAACATGTCTGAATCGTTACGCGGAAAATTCCTGATCGCGGCCAAGCGATTGCGTGATGACAATTTCTATAAAACAATCGTTCTCCTGCTGGAGCATGGCTCACAAGGTGCGATGGGGTTGATCGTCAATCGCCCCTCATCGATCAAAGTTGCGCACGCCCTTGCTGGTCATTTTAATCTGCCTGATACCGACGACGTCGTGTTCGGTGGTGGACCGGTCGAACCGTCGGCGCTGGTGATTCTGCACGATGATTCGGCCTTTCAAGATGACGGACCGTCAGTCTTGCCAGGTTTGTACGTGGGAGGCAGCCCAGACGCCTTCGAACGCGTCATTGGCGAAGCAGCAGCCAGCGGCAGTATGAAACACTGCTTCCGCGTCTTTTCGGGATATTCAGGCTGGGGAGTGAACCAGTTGGAAAGTGAAATCGCGCGCGGTGACTGGCTGGTGCACCCGGCAACGCGTGAACTGGTCTTCCACGAAGATCCCTACTCGATTTACGACGACCTGCTGCAGCGTTTTTACGAAGCGAACCACTTGTTTGCTCATCGCGTCAAAGACGCCACTTACAACTAATCATTGGCGTGTCGATTTCGACAGATTGATTGCCCAAGAGACCATCTGCCGGAGCAGACTCAGAATCGTGTCGGGCGTTCCCAAAGGGATTCCATCCGGACTATGATGAGATTCGTATGACCGGGCCATCCGTATCATCGGCGATCAACAGTCGTTCTTCGTGGAAACGTTGGTATCGGTCGCCCTGGTTCCCGTATCAATTGTTTTTCCTGTTGCTGATCTCCTGCATGCTCCTGCAAGGGTTCAACTATTGGTGGGGTTACTGCGTCGATCGAGCATTGTCGCAAGGCGTCGGATCAGTCACTCGTCAGCCCATATTCTCTCAGGCACTTCGCCAGACCGTCGTGGGCAAATATCTGGCCCCGATGGAGCCGATTACTGCGGTAACTCTGAATGGATGGAAAGGCGAGGGACGGTTTCAATATCCGATTGTTAAAGCGGAACATCTGCAGGCCGTGAAATGGTTGCCGTTTCTCAAGTCATTGTGGATCTACGGAGATTTGTCGCCCGACGGCTGGTCGGTACTGGGCGAATTCCGCCAGATTCGACAACTGCATTTGAGCACGATCACCGACGATGGCTTGTCATGTCTGGCAAGATTGACGTCCCTCGAAGAACTGACGTTCACATTGGATCCTGCCACATCACCGGCAGCGATGCGACATGTCGCCGCCCTGCCCAATCTGAGGCGACTGAGACTTGGCCTTCCCGATTTGCCTGTACGAAATGGAATCAGTGACGCGCGTTCGACGGCAACCGAATCCATCCTGCAACAATTGCGCGAGATTGCGAAGTCGCCATCGATCAGACGATTGGAGTGCCGGTTTCGGGACAATGCGTCTTTGCTGGCTTTGACTGAAATGCAATCGAATGGCGAACCACCACTGATCAATCTGTTCGAGCTGCGGATTGCTGAAAGTTACATCACCAACGCAGGACTCGCGAATCTCCACCAGATACCAAACCTGATTCATCTGGATGTTTCACATTCCCGCATTGATGATGACGCGCTTCCGACATTGAAAGAGTTGCCTGTGCTCCGAACACTCTATCTCGGGGGGTGCTCACAAATCACAGACCGTGGTGCGCCCGAGCTGGCTTCGATGCACAATCTGACGTCCCTCAGTGTTGCTGACACTCCCATGACGATGAAGGGACTGATTCAGCTGGCCGATCTACCGCGACTCAGGCGACTGCGGATCGGGTGGATGAATCCAGTTCCCGATGAATTGAGTGAGCGACTGCCATCCCGGTGCCAACTGGACGTGCGGTAGCGTCTTTTTGGGCGGCCGTTGAATGCGTTCCCTCGTTCCGTTGGTTCGTCAAAGACACATCTCCGGATCAAATATCCCGTTCATTCTTGAGTCTGCACAAACTGGATCGCCCACTTTCGTCCTCTTCTGATGTATGATAAAACTTTGATCCGACAGTGATTCGCCCGATTGGCTGTGATCAATTGGACGATATTGATGATGGTTGCAAGAAGTGCCATGTCCTCATCTGTCGTGGCACAAAGCGACCAGTCTTGCTGGTACAGAGGATACGACGACGTGGGATGGCATCGACACACCACCGGAATCTCGCGGCGGGAATTGTTGCAAACGGGCTATTCCGGGTTGCTGGGAGTTGGACTTCACAGTGTCTTGGGCCAACGTGCCCACGCATCTCCTTCTTCGCCACTCGAAACTCCGCGTGCGCCCAAGTCCGTTATCATCGTCTTTTTGACCGGGGCCTGCAGCCATCACGATACGTTCGATATGAAGTTGGATGCCCCTGCGGAAATCCGCGGCGAGTTTCAACCGATCGCGACGTCGATTCCCGGTTATTCGATCTGCGAACATCTGCCGCTACTCGCGAGCCGTGCCAACAAATACGCTGTCGTGCGCACGTTGTCTCACGAAGACAACAATCACCTGATGTCGACTCACCATGTCTTAACCGGTGAGAAGCAGCCGGGTGGGTTCTTCGACAAGGTGGCCTCGCGCGATGACTGGCCCTGTTATTCGTCAGCCCTGGCCTACCTGCGTCGACGCGACGACGGACTGCCAACGGGAGTCAATCTTCCCACGTTCTTACGAGACGGTCCACTCACCTGGCCGGGACAACATGCGGGTTTCCTGGGGCCGAACTTCGATCCCTGGCAGATCACCGGTGATCCGAAGAAATCCGATTTTCGCGTCGATGCGCTGACGCTTGCGACCGGAATGGATATCGATCATCTGGAGCGTCGCCATCTGCTGCTCGACGAAGTGAATCGCAAGCAACAGCAGTTCGCCGAAGTGACTCAATCACTGCGGCTGCAAAAGGACCAGCAGTTGGCGATCAACATGCTGACGTCCAGCAGATTGGCCCAGTCATTTGAACTGAGCCGCGAATCGGATGCGATGCGAGATCAATACGGTCGATCAACCGAAGGGCAGTCGCTGTTGATCGCACGCCGTTTAATCGAGGCTGGTGTTCCCGTGGTTCAAGTCAACATGGGACGCGTTCAGACGTGGGACAATCACGGCGACATCTTTCAGACGTTGAAGAAGCGATTGCTGCCGCCGATCGATCAAGGCGTGTCGGCCTTGATGGACGACTTGGAATCACGTGGACTGTTGAACGACACGCTGGTGCTGATGCTGGGTGAATTCGGGCGCACTCCAAAGATCAACAAAGAAAAAGGACGTGATCACTGGGGTCACTGCTTCTTTGGTCTCTTCGCCGGAGCCGGTGTGCAGGGCGGACAAGTCATCGGTCGATCGGATCCAACCGGTGCATTTCCCGCGACGCGAGGATTCTCGCCAAATGATCTCGGGGCGACGGTCTATCACCTGTTGGGATTGCCAGGCGAGGTGCAAGTTCGAGATCGCCTGGGGCGCCCCGTGCTGCTGAATCGCGGTGAAGTGATTGAATCGCTATTCACGGGACAAAGTGTATGATTCGGGTTCTGAACGGGTGACCGAAGTTCTGCTCAGAACTTCGCCACTTAGCCAATCCAGTTTGGCTGGTACTGAACGTGATTGTCTTGTTGATTTCGAACGGTCCGATCCACTGTGTCCAAACGTCGTGTTGTTCTGCTCATTCCGACTTTGGACCGCTCCGGGGCCGAGAAGCAGCTCACGCTCCTGGCGACACGACTTCCGAACGATGAGTTCGATGTGTCCGTCATCGCCCTGACGCGCGGCGGGCCGCTGGCAGATGACCTGGCCGCACACCAGATCCCGCTGACGGTGATTGGCAAGCGATCGAAGCTCGATCCATTCTCGTTCTGGCGCCTTCGATCAGAACTGGTTCGGCAGCGGCCCGACATCTTGCACACGTGGCTGTTTGCCGCGAACGCTTATGGACGGCTCTGCGCGGGTGCGTTACCGAAAGCCAGGATCGTCGTTTCTGAACGGTGTGTCGACAGTTGGAAGGCAGGTTGGCAACTGTGGTTGGATCGTCGGTTGATCGCCCGCACAGATCGAATGATCGGCAATTCGAAGAGTGTTGTCGAGTTCTATCGGGAGTTAGGGGTTCCGGCGGAGAAACTGGTCAGCATCTCGAACGGTATTGAGTTGCCTGATGTCACGGCGGAACTTCAAAATGAAGACCGTTCATCGCTGCTACGAGAATTGAACCTGCCCACTGATGCCTTTGTGATGGGATTCGTCGGGCGTTTGGCCAAACAAAAGCGAGTCGAAGACCTGATCTGGGCGGTCGAAACATTGCGTCAGATCCGTCCACAGCTTCACCTGGTCCTCGTCGGCGATGGGCCAGAACGGACCAGATTGGAAGCGTTCTGCAACCACGTCGGTGTCACCGCGCATGTGCGATTCCTGGGACATCGCGAAGATGCCAGTCGCTGGATGCGTTTGTTCGACGTCTTTTGCCTGGCGAGCAGTTTCGAAGGGATGTCGAACAGCGTGATGGAGGCGATGTCGCATGGAAAACCGGTCGTGGCCAGTGACATTCCGGCCAACCGGGAACTGGTCGTGCAAGGCGAGACCGGATTCCTGCCAAAATTGACGGATACCGTTGGCTATATGCAATTTGTACGGCGATTGATCGATGAGCCTGGCCTGAAAGAAAAAATGGGACTGGCCGGCCGAGAACGCATTCAACGGAACTTCGGAGTTCAGCGTATGGTGGATGCCTATGCGCAAGTCTATCGCGATGTCCTGGTCGGGACGAACGTTCGTCCATCCGCCTGAGACTCATATACTGGAAATCCCTGGATCATCTCCTTCAGTCCGACAATAGAAATCCACCATGTGCGGTATCGCCGGAGGTAGTTGGACAGGTCAGGCGGAGCCTGTTTCGGAAGCGATTCTGCAACGGATGACGGATGCCATCCGTCACCGCGGACCTGATGATTGGGGACACTATTTCGCGACATCGAATGGTCAAGTGGCCGGTGGTGCCGCGCTGGGATTTCGGCGGCTGTCGATTATCGATCTCTCCGGCGGCCACCAGCCGATGTCGAACGAAGATGGCTCGGTGTGGATCTCGTTCAATGGCGAGGTTTACAACTATCGTGAGTTGAAGCCTGAGTTAGAAAAGCTGGGGCATCGGTTTCGCACGGTCAGTGACACGGAATGTATCGTGCATGCTTATGAGCAGTGGGGACACGACTGTGTCAGCCACCTCCGCGGGATGTTTGCATTCGCAATCTGGGATGACCGTCGACGCATCCTATTTCTGGCGCGTGATCGCATGGGCCAGAAACCTCTGGTCTACCGCCACGATGGCGGGCGACTCACTTTTGCCAGCGAACTCAAAGCCCTGTTGCAGATTCCTGGCACACCTCGTACCGTCGATCCACATGCGGTCGCCGATTATGTCACACTGCAATATGTGCCCCATCCGCGAACGATGTTGTTGGGTTATGCCAAACTTCCTCCGGCGCACTGGGCAGAATTCAATGCCTTAACAGGGCAATTCACCGTCGAGCGCTATTGGCAAGCGCCCTACAAACGATGCTCGCAGGTGTCGCATTCTCCGGAAGCAGACATTGTCCCCGTCGGTTCCTTGTCACACGAAGAATGGCGCGCGAGGCTGCGTGAAACGTTGACCGAAGCGGTACGATTGAGAATGCGATCGGACGTGCCGTTCGGTGCATTTCTGTCCGGTGGAATCGATTCCACGATTATCACCGGCCTGATGCAGCAGCAGTCGACGCAACGAGTACAAACGTTTTCGATCGGATTCGCTGAAAAAAAGTTCGACGAGCGTGCTTATGCGCGTGAGGCGGCCACCAAGCTGGGGACGGATCATCACGAATTTGTGGTTGATCCGTCTGCGGTCGAGATGTTGCCGAAACTGACTTGGCACTACGACGAGCCGTTCGCGGACAGTTCCGCGATTCCAACGATGTATCTGTCGCAATGGACGCGGCAAAACGTCACGGTGGCGCTGACGGGTGATGGCGGTGATGAATTGTTTGCCGGGTATGATCGCTACCTGGCGGTCGAACTGGCCGCGCGCATCGACCGGCTGCCTCGCTGGATACGAGGTCTTTTAGCAAGCCCCTTGTGGCAACGCCTGCCTGCGTCCGTTCAGCAGAAATCACGGTTGCGGCAGATGAAACGGTTTCTGGCGGCATTAGGGCAGTCGCCTGAGCGACGGTATGCGAACTGGATCAGCATTTTCGACGACGCCCGGCGTCCAGAACTGTTCTCAGCCGACTTTCGCCAGCAATTGAGAACCTGCGATGGAGCGTCGTTCATCATCGGGGCCTATAACCAAAGCGACGAAAGTGACTTTGTTCATCGTACGACCAGTGTCGACGTCGAGACCTACCTTCCGTGCGACATCCTGACAAAAGTCGATATCGCCAGCATGGCTTTCAGCCTCGAATGTCGCAGCCCGTTCATGGATCATCGGCTGGTGGAACTTGCCGCACAGATGCCGCGCGAATTGAAGCTGCGCGCGCGTCGAGGCAAGCGAATTCTGGTCGAGACGTTTGCTGACCTGTTGCCTGAATCGATCCAGACTCGTCGTAAGATGGGTTTCGGCGTGCCGCTGGACCACTGGTTCCGCGGCTCGTTGCGGTCGCTCTTAGCCGACACACTGCTCGACCCGAAATCCCTCGGGCGCGGATATTTTGATCCCGCGGCAGTTCGTAAGTTGATTGAAGAACATACTTCATCGCAGTGGGATCACAGTGCGCGGCTTTGGCTGTTGCTCGTGTTCGAACTGTGGCATCAGCGATTTGTTGACGACATGTCGTCGTCGTCATCGAGTAATTCGTGACGCGCAATATTTGCGAAAACTGATCGTCCAGTGCCGATCGCTTGTCGCTTGTACGGCGGTCGATGGAATCCCGAGCGAAGTCAAGATGTCATGGACTTCGTCCAGCGTCAAAGCCGCGTGCAGCGATTCGCGGAACATCTGTTGCTGATGTGCATTCGCATCGCCGGCGTAGGTTTCAACGATCCTCTCGAGAGTTCCCAGATCGCCAGGGCGCATTAAGTCACGGACAAAGTATAAACCACCCGGCTTGAGCACTCGCCATAGTTCACCGATCACTCGCGCTGGTTCGGGGATGTGGTGGACAATGCTGTTCGACATGATGGCGTCGTAAAAGCCGCCGGCTTCGGGCAGCTTTTTGCAGTCGCGCAGGACAAGTTCAATCGAGCTCTGGTAGCCGCGTGCCAGTACGTTCTGCTTTGCGACGATCAGCATTTCATCCGCGAGATCGCTGGCCGTGATTTTGAATGGACGGCCTCGGCTGATCAACTCAATTGGAATCAGGGCCGTTCCGGTTCCAGCATCGAAGACATGCAAAAGTGTCGATGACAGGTCTTTTAGTGGTTCGAGCGCCGTCACAAAGTCGTCGACGAAGACGCGATTCACGTGGCTGTGATCCATTTGGTTGTAGTCGAGAGCCTCGTCCGAGGTGTTCATGACTTCAGGTTCGAGCACTCGATTCAGCATGGCTTCGCGGCCTTTACAACGTGATTTCGCGGGTTTTATATGCAGACCGGTCGCAGAATGGTCTGGCCACAAGCGTACACTACACAACGATTAAGCGAATTCAAGTCGCATGTAGCCAACCGAAAACTGCCCTTGTCTCGGTTTTCCGGGCCACGTATCTTTCCCGCGAGTCGTCTGAATGGATTCAGTCACTGCGTGAGCGATTGCACGGATGCGGCAAATCTTACAATCTTTGGCCACCGGCCAAACTGAGTTGGTCGACGTACCTTGTCCCGTTGTGGGAGCAGGGCAGATCCTGATTCGTTCGCGCGTCAGCCTTGTCTCTGCTGGCACCGAACGGATGCTGGTCGAGTTTGGCAAAGCCAGCCTGCTCGAAAAAGCTCGCAAGCAGCCTGAAAAGGTTCGCCAGGTTCTGGACAAGGTCAAAACGGACGGGATCCTCCCGACGCTTGCCGCAGTCCGTAGCAAGCTTGATCAACCGATCCCGCTTGGGTATTGCAATGTCGGCACCGTGCTGGAAGTCGGACCGGGTGTCGAGGGGTTCGAACCGGGCGATCGCGTGGCCAGCAACGGTCCGCATGCGGAAGTTGTCTGCGTCGCCAGGAACTTGTGTGCTCAGATTCCCGACGACGTCAGCGATGAGGCCGCGTCGTTCACGGTCCTCGGCTCGATTGGTCTGCAGGGAATTCGACTGGCTCAACCGACATTGGGTGAGGCATTTGTCGTATCGGGTTTGGGTTTGATCGGCCTGGTGACAGTGCAACTATTGAAGGCTCACGGTTGCCGAGTCCTGGGGCTGGATTTTTCCCCCGAACGGTTGAAGCTCGCGGAACAGATGGGAGCCGAGACTTTCAATCTTGGTCACGGCGATCCCGTCGCGGCCGCGACCCAGTTTTCACGCGGGCGTGGAATCGACGGAGTCATCATTACTGCCGCGACGGATAGCGACGAACCGGTTCACCAGGCGGCACAGATGTGCCGTCGGCGTGGACGCATCGTCTTGGTTGGCGTCGTCGGGCTGAAATTGTCACGAGCCGACTTCTACGAAAAAGAACTGAGTTTCCAGGTCTCCTGCTCTTACGGGCCGGGACGTTACGACAGCGATTACGAACAACGAGGAAACGACTATCCTGTCGGTTTCGTGCGTTGGACTGAGCAACGCAACTTCGAAGCAATGCTCGACATGATGGCGAGTGGTCGCATCGATCTAAGCAGTCTGGTTACGCATCGATTTGCGGTCGACGCGGCTGTTGACGCCTACGGATTGATCTCGAGCAAACAACCTTCGTTGGGTGTGCTATTGCAGTATCCACAGCTGGCCGACAACTCTGGACACGAACTACGACGGCAGACGATTCGCCTGCACACCCCGCGCGAAACGACAGGATCGACGGTACGCATTGCCATGATTGGTGCTGGCAACTTCGCATCGCAGGTCTTGATCCCGGCGTTCAAACAAAATGGCGCCGTGTTGGCAACCGTGGCGTCACGCAACGGAGTGACCTCGGCCTATGCCGCACGCAAATTCCAATTTGAACGAGCAACCAGCGATCTGAAATCGGTAATGAACGATGACAGCATCGACGCGGTTGTTGTTGCGACGCGTCACGATTCGCATGCTGATCTCGCCTGTCAGGCGCTCGAAGCGGGCAAGCATGTCTTCGTCGAAAAACCGCTCGCGCTCAATCCAACAGACCTGCAACGCGTGATCGACACGTACCGACGAGCGAATTGCCGAACTTCGAGTGGTACGCCGATTCTGACGGTTGGATTCAATCGCCGCTTTGCCCCGCAGATTCAACGCATGAAGTCATTGCTTGGGGAACTGACCGAGCCCAAATCGTTTATCATGACGGTGAACGCCGGAGCGATTCCGGCCGATCATTGGGTTCATGACCCGCATGCCGGTGGCGGACGCGTCATCGGTGAAGGCTGTCACTATATCGATCTGTTGCGATTCCTTTGTGGATCTCGGATCAGTTCAGTTCAGGCCACGATGCTCGGTCGGCAATCGGTCACGGCGATTCGAGACGACAAGGTGTCGATCACGCTGTCCTTCGACGACGGGTCATTCGGCACGATCCACTACCTGGCAAACGGTCACCGATCGATTTCCAAAGAACGGCTGGAAGTCTTTTGCGCCGGCAGGGTAATTCAACTTGATAACTTCCGTCGGATGTCCGGGGTCGGTTGGAAACGATTCAGTCGCATGAATCTTTGGCAGCAGGACAAAGGCCATGTCGCCGAAGTGCAAGCCTTCCTGGCAGCGATTCAAAACGGCAGCGCGCCGCCGATCAGCGTCGAAGAACTTGTCGAAGTGACACAAGCCAGTCTCGACGCGGTTCGAGCTGCTGAAACAAACAGAGTGATCGATTGCTTAAGTACATCGTTCGAAAACGACGTCGAAAGCAAAGCGGTCGCCCGATCAGCGTAAACAGGGATCCGGTTGTTCGTAGTGAAACTTGGGCCAGACAGGACAAATTGAGATGCACATATTGCACGTCGTAGGGGCTCGACCCAATTTCATGAAGGTGGCACCGGTTCACGCAGCGTTTCGCCGACGCGTCGGAGTTCGCCAGTCGCTGGTTCACACCGGTCAACACTACGACGCCAACCTGTCGGACATCTTCTTTGAGCAACTTGGCATTCCTCGCCCCGACGTATCGCTCGAAGTCGGATCGGGATCTCACGCGGTGCAAACAGCCGAGGTCATGATCAGGTTTGAAAAGACGGTGCTCGAACTGAAACCAGATTTGGTGCTCGTCTATGGCGACGTCAACTCGACAGTCGCTGCGACGCTCGTTTGTGCCAAGCTGGGAACCAAGATCGCGCACGTCGAAGCTGGACTGCGTTCATTCGATCGCACCATGCCGGAAGAAATCAATCGGCTGGTGACAGATCAATTGGCCGACGTGTTGCTGATTCCTTCGGAAGAAGCGGAAGTGAATCTGCTGCGGGAAGGTGTTGCGAAGGAAAAGATCCACTTCGTCGGCAACGTAATGATCGACACGTTGCGTTCGTTGTTGCCTCAAGCACGAATGCCGCAGATTCCCGGACTAGGCGACAAATTCGCCCTGGTCACGCTGCACCGTCCGTCCAACGTTGACGAACCGGACACCTTGCAGCGCATTCTGCACACTCTGACGACGATCAGTGCACGATTGCAGATCGTCTTCCCGGTGCATCCGCGAACCAAGGCCCGCATCGAAGGCCTTGGTTACCGATTCGAGAATTCGGACCGGATCTTTGCGGTGCCTCCGCTGGGATATCTGGAATGCCTGGCGTTGCAGCAGCGTGCCACGGTGGTGGTAACCGACTCCGGCGGCTTGCAGGAAGAAACGACCGCGTTGGGCACGCCCTGTTTGACGGTCCGTGAGAACACCGAACGACCGGTCACGATCACGCACGGCACGAACACGCTGGTTGGAACAGACATGACCCTGCTGTTGCAGGAGGTTGGCAAGATTCTGTCAGGGCAGGGCAAGGGAGGCCGGATTCCGCCACTGTGGGACGGCTGTGCCTCGGAACGAATCGCGGACATCGCACTGGGAACAGACGTGAGTCGCCTGCGTCGTGCCGCTTAATAAAACAACGGTGTGGGGGCCTGTGGCATCGTGATTGACGAATTGCAAACTTGAGACTGTCGTGGGTGTTTCCCGTCTTCATCGAGGTTGGCACTTGCTGCGATATCTCGGCCCATCGTGGCTGGCATATCGCATGTGGCACGCAGTGCGCCTGAACTCGGGATTGATGCGACGGCAATTGCCAGTGGCAACGTGGGAACAGCAACCGCTCCATGCGTTTCTGAATATCCCATCCTTGGCCGATCCTCAATCCTACGCGGCGCAGTGGCGCGAGCGGTCAACACTGTTTTTCTTCAATCCGCGCGATGTAGTTCAATTCCACGACGTCCTGGCTCAATGGGACGACGCTGGTTCAGGGCCGGTCGCCCAGGCAGACGAGTTGACGCGTGGGATTGTCCAGTTCTTTTCGCACGAACAGGTCGAGGTTGGGGCACCTCCGCGTTGGCATGTTGATCCATTCAGTCAGTTTGAGTTTCCCGCTGATCGGCACTGGAGCCAGATTGGTGATTTTGGTGCGGGGGATATCAAACTTGTCTGGGAACCGAATCGGTTCGGATTCGTCTTCGCGTTGGTGCGAGCCTATTTGCGAACAAGGGACGAACGATACGCGGAACTATTCTGGCACTGGATCGAGGATTGGCGTCACCACAATGCCCCGCAAGCCGGCTGCAACTGGAAATGTGGTCAGGAAATCAGCCTGCGCGTGATGGCCTGGTGCTTCGGGATGTATGGTCTGGCGAGCAGTCCTGCATCGACCTCTGAACGAATCGCGATACTGGCTCAGATGATCGCCGTGTCGGGTCGCCGAATCGAAGCGAATATCGACTACGCACTCAGTCAGCAGAACAATCATGGGTTAAGTGAATCGATGGGACTGTGGACCATCGGCGCATTGTTCCCCGAATTCAAAGCTTCCACACGATGGGCTGCCACAGGTCGACGACTGCTGGAAGAACAAGCCTGCTCATTGATCTATGACGACGGCACATTCTCGCAGCATTCGATGAATTATCATCGAGTCATGCTGCAGGATTACATCTGGTCAATCCGACTGGGTGACGTGCTCGGGCAACCCTTCTCGGATCAGTTGCGGCATCGGATCGGCAAGGCGGGTGAGTTTCTGTATCAACTGCAAGATATCGAAACGGGCCGTGTCCCGATGTACGGACAAGACGATGGTGCGTTGATACTGCCATTGAACAACTGTGGGTATCGCGATTATCGCCCTGTCGTTCAGGCGACTCATTTTGTCACGACCGGACAGCGGCGCCTGCCAGCCGGACCGTGGGACGAAGATCTCTTGTGGCTGTTCAATGGCGAACCGCTCCGACCGACTTCGATCGAGCAAGACGGTCGAGCAGAACAGCCAGAGCGCATTTCCGACCGAACCGACTTCGAAGCTCCGAACGGCGGTTATGTCACGCTACGATCCAAATCAGGATTCGCGATGACGCGTGCCGCAAGCTTTCAACATCGGCCGGCACAGGCCGATATGCTGCATGTTGACTTGTGGTGGCGTGGTGAAAATATTGCGATCGACGCCGGTACCTACAGCTACAATTCGTCGCAACCCTGGAACAACGGACTGGCTCACACCGTTTGCCACAATACCGTTTCGGTCGATGATCTGGACCAGATGGATCGTGCGGGGCGTTTTTTGTGGTTGCCCTGGCTGACCGGCCGATCCTTCCAACACAGTGCCGCCACTCGGGGCGACATCGCTTTTTGGAACGGCGAACATGATGGATACCGGCGACTCTCCGACCCTGTCGTGCACCGCCGAGGTTTCATTCGACTGGGGTCGGAGCACTGGTGCGTCATCGACGCTCTCCACGGTGACGCTCTGCATTCGTACCGCCTGCACTGGTTGTTATGCGATGCTCCATACGAGTGGAATACCGTCGAGAAAATCTTCGAACTGAACACGGCGGAAGGTCTCTATCGAGTCGCCATGCAGTGTTCGGCGATGGAAGCCATCGTTGCAGTTATCCGTGCGGCTGACAATTCGGTGCTGGGATGGCGTTCGACTCATTACCACTCGCGCGAACCCGCGTTGTCTGTCAGCCTCACGGCACAGGCCAGTCGAATCGTTTTTGCGACCGTCTTCGGGCCCGACGCACAACAGGCTTCAATCGAAGGTGATGTCATTCATCTGCGAGGACGTGATTGGAACGGCCGCGCCATGCTGAATCTGTCAACGCCATTCGGGGTTCCCCTGATCACATCAGTCGAAGTGGGTGGCTCGTTACTGAATCCTCTCACAACGAACGACATCCGCACCAAGGGATCTCTGCAGGAGTCACTTCAATGCACATTCTGTTGATCCACCAGGCATTCGTCTCACCGGACGATGCGGGAGGAACCAGGCACTACGAACTGGCGCGACGTTTCGTCGACGCGGGTCAGCAGTTTTCGATTGTGGCAAGCGACCTTAGCTACCTTAGCGGCAAGAAGTGTGCGGCAGCCGATCGCGTGCAAGATTTTGATGGCGTCAAAGTTCGACGCGCTTGGACCTATTCTTCGCTGCATCGCAGCTTTGCCTGGCGGATTGTTTCGTTCCTGTCGTTCATGATCAGTTCGGTCTGGGCGGCACTGAAGGTGAAAAACGTCGATCTGGTCATCGGCACCTCACCGCCCATCTTTCAGGCAGTTTCGGCCTGGGTGATTTCCGTCGTGAAGTGGAAGCCGTTTCTGCTCGAGATTCGAGACCTGTGGCCGGAATTCGCTGTCGACATGGGTGTGTTGAAGAATCCCGTGTTGATCTGGCTGGCGCGTCGATTGGAGCGGTTCCTGTACGCTCGTGCCAATCACATGCTGGTGAATTCACCAGCGTATCGTGACTACTTGATCAGTCTGGGGATTCCGGCCGAGAAAATCAGTTTCATCGCCAACGGTGTCGACCCCGAGATGTTCCACGTCGATCGTCCTGCCGGTGGACTACGAGATGAATACGGCCTGCACGACAAGTTCATCGTCACGTATGCCGGTGCGATGGGGATGGCCAACAACTTGGAAGTCGTTCTCGACGCAGCCGCTCGATTGAACGATTTGCCGGACGTGCACTTCCTGATGGTCGGCGACGGTAAAGATCGCAGTAAGCTGGAAGATCTCGCTCAGCAGATGCACGTTCACAATGTCACGTTCACCGGGTCTCGACCAAAATCACAAATGCCAGCGGTCCTGGCGGAATCAGACGTGTGCCTGGCGGTGTTACGCGACATCCCGATGTTCAGAACGACTTATCCGAACAAAGTGTTCGACTACATGGCGGCGGCCCGACCCGTCGTACTGGCCATCGACGGGGTGATTCGGCAAGTCATTGAAGCGGCGAACGGGGGAATTCCCGTACCGCCTGGCAATCCGCAAGCGATGGCCGATGCCGTTCGCACCTTGCATGAAAATCGTCATCGCAGCGAAGAGATGGGTCGTGACGCGCGTGACTATGTGATCAAGTTCTTCGACCGCAATCAGCAAGCACAGCAATTCAGTGAATTGGTTCTTCAGATCGGCAGCAAAAAGGTCGCCTGAGATGTTGAATGGCTTCTATCGCAAATACGGGAAACGGCTGTTCGATCTGGCCGTCTCGATTCCGTTGATTGTGATCTTCGCACCCATTCTGTTGATCACGGCTGTGCTGGTCCGCATCAACCTGGGCTCGCCCATTCTCTTCCGTCAGGAACGTCCCGGGCGCGGCGGTCGGTTGTTTCGCATCTGCAAATTCCGCACGATGACCGACGCGCGCGATGCCAAGGGAAATCTGCTGTACGACGACCAGCGGCTGACGACGTTCGGCAAACTGCTGCGTGCCAGCAGCATGGACGAGGTTCCAGAATTGTGGAATGTGCTGATCGGACAGATGAGTCTGGTCGGTCCGCGACCGCTGAAAGTTCGCTACCTGCCCATGTACAGTTCGGAGCAGGCACGTCGACACGATGTCACGCCTGGCGTGACCGGCTGGGCCCAGGTGAACGGGCGCAACGCGGTTGACTGGGACGAGCGGTTTCGGCTGGATGTCTGGTACGTCGATAACCAAAGTTTTTGGCTGGACCTGTGCATTCTGGCTCGCACATTTACGACGCTGTTCAGCCGCAAAGGCATCACGGCAGAAGGCCATGTGTCGATGCCGGACTTCGAAGGCTCGAAACGCGTTGTCGTTATCGGTGCTGGCGGGCACGGAAAGGTTGTGCTCAGTACGCTACAAGCGGCTGGAATCGCTGTGGATGCCGTCTATGACGACAACCAAATGCGCTGGGGTCAGCAGATTCTGGGCGTTCCCGTTCAAGGACCGATCTCCGAGATCATCGCAAATCCGCATCGCTTCAAAGGGATTGTCGGAATTGGCGACTCGATGATCCGTCAGCGGATGGTCGAATCGTTGCCGATCGAATGGCTGACGGCCGTTCATCCGACTGCCGTCATTCATCAGTCGGTCAAAATGGGAGAAGGCACGGTCGTCTTCGCCGGAGCCGTCATTCAACCGAACGCCGTCGTCGGTCAGCATGTCATCGTCAATACGTCGGCCTCGATCGACCACGACGGTAACATCGGCGACTTTGTTGGCCTTGGACCGGGAACCCATTTGTCCGGCACTGTCCAGATTGGCGACCGCTGCTTACTCGGCACAGGAAGCTGCGTGTTGCCCAATATTCACATTGGAAACGATGTCACGATCGGCGCTGGAACGGTTGTCATTCGTGACATTGCCAGCGGCTCGACGATCGTCGGTCCATCACCTCGCGTCATTCGCACGTCAGAATCTGACGTTAGAAAATCAGCATAGAAAGGCTACTGCATGTCCAGTTCGCTCGGACAGACACCATCTCGCTTGGCACTCGAAGGCGGTTCACCCGTTCGTAGTGGACCGCTCTCACCGTGGCCCTTCTTTGACGAAGAGCTGGTTGAAGCGGCGGCGAAAGTTCTGCGTTCGAACAAAGTGAACTATTGGACAGGAGAAGAGTGCAAGCTGTTCGAACACGAATACGCGGCCGCCATCGGCTCGAAATACGCAATCGCCCTGACGAACGGGACGGTGGCATTGGAACTGGCGCTGTATGGATTGGGAATCGGCGCTGGAGATGAAGTGATCGTTCCCAGCCGTACCTTCATTGCATCGGCCAGTTGCGCCGTGATGCGTGGAGCGAAACCGGTCGTGGCGGACATCGATCGCGATAGCCAGACGCTGACCGTCGACACGATCCGTGCGGTGATGACACCCCGCACAAAGGCAATCGTGGCGGTGCACCTGGCGGGCTGGCCATGCGACCTCGATCCGATCATGGATCTGGCGCGGGAGCACGGAATCAAGGTGATCGAAGATTGTGCTCAGGCGCATCATGCCCTCTATAAGGGCCGCCACATCGGCTCGATCGGTGATGTCGCTGCCTTCTCGTTCTGTCAGGACAAAATCATGACGACGGGCGGTGAAGGCGGGCTGATGACGACCAATGATCCAGAACTCTGGGATCGGTGCTGGAGTCTGAAGGATCACGGCAAAAGTCAGGAAGCCATCAAGAAGCCGCACGAACCGCACCTCTTCCGCTGGTTACATCAGAGTTTTGGTACGAATTGGCGCTTGACCGAGATGCAGGCAGCGATGGGTCGTATCATGCTGCGCCGGTTGCCAGAGTGGGTCGCGAAGCGGCATAAAAATGCCACACGGTTGACTGCGGCAATCGGTTCGATTCCCGCACTGCGAATCCCGCAAGCTCCGAAGCAGATGACGCACAGCTACTACAAATACTACGCCTTTGTGCGACCGGAATGTCTAAAGGCTGGCTGGTCTCGCGATCGGATCATTCAGAATCTGCAAGCCGAAGGAATTCCCTGCGGGCCCGGTTCCTGCAGCGAAATCTATCTGGAAAAGGCGTTTGATGGACCGGGATTGCGCCCAGCCAGTCGACTGCCTGTCGCCAAAGAATTGGGCGAAACCAGCCTGATGTTCATGGTCCATCCAACATTGACCGACGCCGAAATCGACGCGACGGCCCAGGCGATTCGCAAAGTGCTGAACGCCGCCACGAATTCGGAGACGATGCCGCGCATGAAGGCCGCTTGAACGGCGGCGCGATCATTGGAGGGACCGCGTTGCGTCCATCGAGAGCCACACGCCAGAAAGACAAATGATGCGTCCCAATAATTTTGATCTTCTGCGTCTGCTGGCGGCTCTGCAGGTCGTTTACTGCCATACGATCTGGCACCTTGGAATCAGGACGGGATTGGGAGATCCATGGCTTTCATGGATTATCAATTGGTTTCCCGGTGTGCCGATTTTTTTCACGATCAGCGGATTTTTGATCTCACGATCGTGGGAACGATCTTCCGATTGGCGTGACTACGCCACCAAACGAGCCCTGCGGATTTACCCTGCACTGTGGGTTCAATTGGCCGTTGGCATCACCCTGGCAGCCTGTTTTGGATTCATCACGACTGGCATTGTGACAAGTGGGTCATTCGCTGCTTGGATCATCGCGCAGACGACCTGTCTGCAATTCTACAATCCGTCGTTTCTGCGCGGGTTTGGTTTGGGGGCCCTGAACGGAAGTCTGTGGACGATCCCCGTCGAACTGGGCTTCTATCTCACATTGCCGCTGCTGTACGCGGGATTCGTGAATCGAGTGAATCGTCGTCTGGCGGATATCGGACTGCTGTCGCTGTCACTCGCATCGTTTGCGTATTGGTTCTATCTGTCGACGTATGCCGATCCGGAGAGCAACTGGACGAAACTGCAAATGGTTTCGTCTCTACCGCATCTCTACATGTTCCTGCTGGGTGTCGTCCTGCAGCGAAATTCTGATCGGATCTTGCCGCTGATCGAGAATCGAGCCCTATTCTGGATGGCCGCATTCGCCGTTTGCATGGTCACGTTGAATCCGTGGAGCGAGGCGACGCTTTCGCCCTGGCCGCTGGCAGTGTTGCTTGGACGCGTTCTATTGGCGATAACCGTACTGTCAGTCGCCTTTTCCTGGCGCTCGTTCAGCGTATGGCTGTTGCGTGAGAACGATATCTCGTACGGCGTGTATCTCTATCACGGGTTGGCAATCAATGCACTCGTTCAATTGGGGTGGAAAGGCGAGTCATGGCAACTCGGCCTGGTCGTCGGAGTGACGATCGCTTTGGCAACTCTGTCATGGAGGCTGATTGAGCGTCCCGCCGTGTCCATGAAGTCGATTCGCCGCCCGCACCTGCCCACGGCTGGCCCTGTTTCGATTCCCCTCAATGTCGAGCCTCTTCCGACACTGACCGAACGTCGAGCCGCCTGAAACTTCGAGCAATCTGAGTTCCGATTCGCGCTTTTGAAGCGATCCAGACCGACTTGGGCGTTACGATCGATACAATCGGCGAATCTTAACAGCGTCTCGTCATGAAGTGGCAAATCCTGTGGCGTCACAGATTTCCTCAAGCCGATCTTGTGACCGATCGGTCCACGGTTTTACGATATTTCGTTCGCATCGCCGAAGTTCGCACCCGGGAATCACTGCCGTGACAAAGACCCAGTATTTCGCTACCTCGTTGATCGCCGCACTGCCTGCGGGTCTTCTCACGTACACCATCGTGATGGCCTTGTTGTCGTATCCGCTTTCGACGATGGCGTATGTCGTTCTCGTGCTCACGCTGTTGTGCCTGGTGCTCGTTATGGGGTTCCCGGTCGTGATCAAGCTGCCCGGTCGGAAGAAACCCGCTGCGGCCAAAACAGAATTGAAGTCGGCAGGAAGCGAAGACATTGAATCCGTCGACGGTGATATGGAAGTGAGCGAAGGTTCCAGCGCCACCATCAGCGCGAGCGGCTCGTTCGATGCTCAAGATGTCCTGGCAGAATCGTCCGAATACGACTTGGGAAATTCGGATCTGGATATGGCGAATAGCGAAAGCCTGGGCGATGATTCCATTGTCGATTTCGATGTGGAAGACGACGAAGAAGACGAGCCAAAGCCGAAAAAGAAGAAACGCTAGTCGGCCCGCTGGCAAGAGACCATGGGGTCTTCACAACACGCCGGTATGACCACTCGCTGCGTTTGGCGAATCTCAGCTACTGGCGCTGCGATAGTAGCGCAGCGACCAGTGAAACACGGTTCGCGAGATCACAAAGGTGATCGCTGCCAGGACCACCGTTAGCCAGACGACGCCTGTTGGTTGCAGCGTTTTGCCCAATAGGACGCGGGCGGGAATCGTGACGACCAACAAGATCGGCATGACGTACGAGAACAGAAAGCGGAAAACCTCAGCAGTAGGTGAACCACTGTAAATACTGCTGGGATAGCGGGCGAAGATGGTGACGTAAAACCAGAAGTCGAGCAGTCCCTGGTTCCGTCCGAAGAAGATGCTGGTTGCAGCCAGGCCGATCATCAGACTGTAGAAGAACGTCACCGCCGCGATGATCAACAGTAGATAGACACCGACTTCGGTCAGACTCACCTGGTGTCGAGCACTCGTCACGGAATAGACCAGTAACCCCCCGGCAAAGGCGATCTGCGAAACCATGGCCAGTTCCATCTTTTCGAGTGACACCAGGAACTGAGTGTCGATCGGTTTCAGCAACGCAAAATCAAGATCGCCGGTCCGAATCAACTCGCTGAAGCGGGCGCAGTTCGGCATGAAGAACGTCTCGACGATCGCATTGATCAGCATCCCCGTCGCCATGAAGCCAAAGTACTCGGCCCTCGTCCAATCGTTGATCTGAGTGACATTGCGGTAGATCAAATCGAACATCACGATCTGAACTACGAACCAGAATCCACGAGTGATCAATGTGATCAGGAAATTGCTGCGAAACATCAGTTCGCGCAGCAGCGAATTGCGGAAAAACGTCGCGAACACTCGGCGATACTTCTCAGTCGCAGCCATCGCCAGCAATTTCCTGTCGTGCCTATGATTGAAGAGGGACTCGTCAGACGAGTTTTTTTGCGGCGTTGCTCAGGAACTTACGAAACGTAATCAACGCCTCGCGTGCCGGCTTTGATCTCGCCCACGATCCAGTTCTCGCTTCCCGCTCGAGTCAATTGGCGACGGATGCTATCGACAAATTGAGGTCGGACAATCAACGTGAAACCAATTCCCATGTTGAACACATGGTACATCTCGTCGCGATCGATCCCGCCCAGCCCCTGTAACCAGGTGAATGCGGGTGGAACGGGCCAAGCCTGACGATCGATGGCCAGACGACATCCTTCGGGCAACAAGCGTTCGATGTTGTCCTTCAATCCGCCTCCCGTGATATGAGCCAACCCTGAGATTGCCACCTTCACTCGGTATGATTTCAAGATTCCCAGAATCAGACGCGGGTACAGTCGAGTTGGTTCGAGCAGCACTTCGCCAACGGTCCGTCCCAGTTCCGGAATCCGATCGTTGACTCCCAGCTTGGCCATCCCGAACACGACTTTGCGGATCAGGCTGTATCCGTTGGAATGAAAACCGCTTGACGGAATGCCAATCACGACATCGCCTGGCCGAATGGCTTTGCCATCGATTAATCGAGTTCGCTCGGCGACACCCACACAAAACCCGGCCATGTCGAAATCGCCATCATGATAGATGTCGGGCATGATTGCCGTTTCGCCACCCAGCAATGACGCTCCGCATTCGACGCAGCCGTCGCTGACACCCTGCACTAGTGCCGCGATCAGATCCGGGTTGTCCTTGCCCATCGCCAGATAATCGAGAAACAACAGCGGTTCTGCACCCAGACACAGCACGTCGTTGACCGACATCGCCACCAGGTCGATTCCCACCGTGTCGAACTTCCCGACAAGTTGCGACACCTTCAATTTTGTTCCGACGCCATCGGTGCCTGACACCAGCACCGGATCTTCATAACTGGACTGACCGGGCTTTGCGGAATGGTTCAGACGCATCAGTCCGGCAAACGCATCCGCGACCGGAAGGACACGAGGCGTAAAAGTCCGTTGCATCAGCTTTGGCAACCGACGCATCGCCTCGTCGTACAATTCAAGGTCCACTCCGGCGGACTTGTATGTGACACTCGCCATCGTCAATCAATACTTTCGTGTTCAAGACCCTCAGTACAAGGCGTGCCAAACCCCTGATGTTCAGGATTGTCAATGGGCCAACCGTACTTTTCAGACCGAGACCGGATCATAGCGATCAATGGCTCAATTGTCAGTCGGTCGAACGGCTTCGATCGAGCTGATCTACGACGACGCCGGACCGGATATTACATCGGAGGTCGGTTTCCGCGGAGTTCGCAAAAGAAGCCACGCCGAAAACAGGCTGAGTGGCACGATGAGCATCATGTATTTCAGGCGCCAAACGCGGAATGCCATTGTTCCGGCGCTCCGTTCGTCATAGCCGAGCGGGAATTGTACATACGTCGTGCCGAAGCCCAGAAATTGCCAGTGAACTGCTGACTCGCCGTCCTCGATCGCCGGAAATCTCTCATTCGGAATCAGGCGTGCCGTGTCGAATTCAAAGTCGTAGGGATCCAGCGTTCCAGGCTCGACCGATTTTTCCAGCCATCGAATCTCGCCGTAGAGAGATCGCATCAACGTGGCTGATGGAATGCTGACCGAGTCCATGTAGTGAAAACTGCGCAACCAAACCGCCAGTAGAAGGCAAGCGAGAACCAGCACTACCAGTCCCCATTTCCGCCGCGGTGCTCGAAATGCTTCGAACATCGTATCCCTCAGAATTGGTGCCGACTCTTATCTAACACTCGATTGGCAACACTTCAAGGTTTCCTGTGATGTTGACAACGCGGAATGAACCGACATGCTGAACATCGTGATCTGGTTAATATTGGCGAGGTATTGTCGTGTCGAATGCGCTTCGTTCCCGGATGACGATCGGAATTCCGATCACGCTGAGCGTCGTTTTGATGGCCCTCAACGTGACCCTGATGGTGTTCTGGATCGTTCTGCTGGCGCACCAGGCCGGTTGGAGCGCTCTGATCATCGGCGTCGTTGTATTCGCCCTGATCCTGGTAGGTCTGTCGTTCTACCTGTTCCTGATGATCAAGGAAGTGCAGCTCAATCAGCGGCAGGCGAATTTCATCGACAGTGTCACTCATGAATTGAAATCACCGATTGCGTCGCTGCGGTTGTACCTGGAAACGCTCGAAATGCGCGCGTTGACCGACGAACAACGAACGAAGTTTTATCGAGTCATGGAAGAAGAACTCGAACGGCTGGACCACTTGATTACTCAACTGCTGGAAGTTGGACGTATCGACGCGATTGGCCTGCAGTCCGAGCCGGAAGAGATTGCGCTGGGCAGCCTGCTGCAAAAATGCGGTACCGCAGCCTGTGCGCACCATAAACGAGACGAAGCCGAAACGATCACTTACGACATCCAGCCGACATTGGTCTATGCCCGTCCGCTGGTTTTGGAAACGATCTTTCGCAATCTGCTCGATAATGCCGTTAAATATGGCGGGGAACCACCCAAAGTCGACGTTCAAGTGCTGACCGACCGCGGCCGTGTCATTACTCGAATCATCGACAACGGACACGGCGTTCCGCCAGAGTTACGCACAAAAATCTTTCGGATGTTCTTTCGGGTTGGCAGCGAACTCACACGACGTCAAAAGGGCACGGGTCTGGGACTGTACATCGTCCACACGCTGGTCAAACAGTTGCATGGTCGAGTCAGCGTACACAGTCGGACGGGTCAGTCGGGCAGCGTGTTTGAAGTGGACCTGCCGGGCCATCGCCCGACGCATTCGGGAAACAGGGCGACTTCATCCTGACGGCTGTGACGACCGTAAACGCCAAAAGCAACACTGTTTACTTCTGATCACCAAAGAACGGGAACAAGCGTTTGATTTCATCGGGACCGGGGCGTGATCCGTACTCGCAGAATTCAAACGATTCGGCCAGCTTGATCGTCTTGCCACGATCATCGCCGTACCATCGGATCAAGGCATCCCGAGACCGGTTGGCTTCTGCCGTCTGTCGTTCGGTCCAGCGAGATTTCAGCCACGCTTTTCTCCCGGCCGGATCCGATTCCGGCGGCAGACTGCGAACCAATTCCTCACTGCCGCTGGCTCCGCCTTCGTACGCCTGTGACGGCAGTTCGTGAATGGCATTAATCTTGGTATCGAAAGTGTCGTCGAGCGACACGGCGACATCGGCCTGGAACGCGTAAGGCTTTTTGAACCCGTCACTGGAGTAAAGGAAGACTGGGTTCTTCTTGAGATATGGAGTATCGGGACAGAAGAAGGGCACGGTCACCATGAATGCGGCGTCCTGAACCAGAATACCGACGTACCGATGATCGGGGTGGTAATCCCACGGACGGTGCGAAATCACGATGTCGGCCCGCCACTCGCGAATGATCTTTGTAATCAGCTTTCGATTTTCGAGATTCGGCAACAGTTCGCCGTCGTGAAGATCGAGCACCTGCGACGTCACACCCAGCACTTTCGCGGCTGCCTTCGATTCCGCGGCGCGACGCTGCGCCAGCGGGCCGCCGGCCATCTGCCAATGTCCGATGTCTCCATTCGTCACGGAGACAAGCTTGACGTGGTGTCCCAGCTTCGCCCATCTGGCTGCCGTCCCACCAGTCTTATATTCAGCATCGTCGGGATGCGCACCGAAGACGACAATTCTCAATTTCCCATCGTCGGGTGGCAGGTCTTCCGCAGGCAGGCTTTGGTTCGACAGAAGGCATGACAGGACGAGGCTGATCGGAATCAACGCTGTTCGCATGAGACTATTCCCACTGAATTGGTACATCGAACGAGCGAACAGACGTTCTTCCAGCGCGAAGCAGATTCAATCGCTCATTCGCAATCGATCCTGCAACGCGACAGTCTGCCAAGTGGCGCAAGTATGCTGTCAGTTCACCCAATAGAACATTCAGATCAGAATGCCGAAATTGATCACCAGCATAAAGCCTGCGGACGACGGAAGTCATCACATTGTGATGGCTGGAAACGAAAGAATGCCGCGCATTGGTCGCGGCATTCTAATTAAATTCAGACGAGATCGACCGAGGTCTATTATCGATCTGGCTTGCCAGCACCAGCACCCATAGTGCCACCGCCAACCATGCGTTGAATGCGAGAGCGGCGTTCGGCGCGACGACGAGCACGACGGCGGGTTTCACTGGGCTTTTCATAAAACTCGCGACGTCGCATCTCTTTCTTGATGCCTGCGTGTTCTACCAGCTTTCGAAACCGCTTGACCGCGTCATTGATCCCTTCGTTATCGCGCAACCGCAACTTGACCACACATTCCTCCAGTCGGATGTCAAATAAAAACCTGACGCCGCGCGACCGATACCTCTACCAATCGTCTCAACAGCGGAACTCCTAATGTAGCAACTGTCAACGACCGTGGGAAGCGACGACGATCTGTCCAGGCGGATATTCAAGATCGGACCAGAATCGCCTCAATCATCCCCTTTTGCTCGAACGAATGAAAATACCGTAAACATATTTTGTGAAATACCTTACACACCAAAACTGGCTGTTGTCTAACACTCAGAATTCGACGATCTCGAACGTTCGATCTCTTTCTCTGGCCCCGCCATTATTGAAATCGAGCCAAATCCCCGGGATTCTACTGCGACGTTTGTCGTATCTGTTCACGAAGCTATTCTGAAGGACTGGTTTGAACTTTGTCGCTCCGGATTGCTGCCTGCCAGTTTCTGATTGCCGTGTTGATCGTCATTGCGACGACGCGCAACCACGAAGTCGCAATGTGGCGTCACGTGCTGGCGTTTTATTCGGCGTGGTCTTTTTTGGTTGTCGGCTGCGGTTACGCGGTGCTCGGGCCGATCGTCTTCGGCAAACGCGCAGACGGTCGACTTCAGTTAAGGTCGATCCTCCTGATCGCTCCCTACCATTTCTTCTGCCACATTGTTTGGCATTTATCCCGAGTGCTGTCGTCTGACCCAAGTTTCGCTGCGGTGGACGAGCGTCTATGGTTTGGCAGGCGGATGACACCTCGCGATCTGGAACGCGGTGATTTTCCGACGTTGGTTGGATGCCTCGATCTGACGTCCGAGTTTACTGAGCCAGTCAGGCTGCGGCAGTTGCCCGACTATTTTTGCGTTCCGTTGCTGGATGGGACGGCGCCATCCGTCGCGGAATTGCATCGAGTCGTGACCTGGATTCACCAGACGAAAGAGCGTGGCGCGGTGTACGTCCATTGCGCGCAGGGCTACGGCCGGACCGGAGCACTGCTGGTCGCGTATCTGATCCAGCACGAGCAGGCGAAATCGGTTGATGACGCCTTGATCAGGTTGAGACAAGCGAGATCTCAGGTTCGACTCAATCGCGACCAACGGCGGATTTTGGACCAGTTCGAACTCGAGTTTCGCGGCGGAGCCGCGTGTGATCTTGCTGGTTCATCTGGTCGGCAGGCAGACTGATTGCAAAGCGATTGAGCACTCGATCGTCGAACTCTACCGAGCGTATGTCGGAACTGCCCGACCCGAATCCATGACGCGGACAATCAAGACACGTTGCTTTTTGAGGCCGCGATCTTCGCGACAGAAAAACCGATCGCCGAGTGTCGGTTCGTCATCTGAAATGCCTGTGATCAGTGCCAGTTCACCGACGTTCATCGTCAGGCTGAACCGCTGAGAGTGCCTGACATCAATGTTTTGACCGCCCCGCAATAACCAGCCATCTTCGGTTGACGTCCTTCGCAGCAGCTTATCACCGTGATGGATTTCGGGCTGAAAGTCGACACGAACCCAACCATCTTGCAATCGAATGGCGTTCATCCGCAAGACACAACTCACTTGATCATATTCCAGCGATTTGACTCGTTCTCCATCGCGGACGACGACATCGCAATGTTCTTGTTGGTCACTGGTGGGGATTTCGGTATCGACACCTGGTGAAAGGTATTGCCGTCTCCCCATGAGCGGTCGCGCGTTTTCGGGAACATCTGTCGAAACTTCGGCGACCATGCCCAGCAACTTTTGAACGGCGGGAGGTGGATTGGAACTCGCGTGTCCGATTCGGAATCCATTGTCCTGAAGCTTCTCGCGTGTTTCTGCCGGCAAGGCGCCGATTTGATCGATTTCTTTCCAGATTCCCGTCGTCAGCAAATAGTCTTCGGCGGGTCGTTCGACAAAGAACAGTTCGATCTGAATTGCATCTGGCGCAGCCTGCATGGGCGGCAGAATGGGGCGTCTGGATGCCGTCGATCGGCTCTTTTCGCCGCCGGTAAACAATGAGCAACCAAATATCGTGCAAAGAGTTAGCGCGACAGCCAATAACGGCAGCCGGTTGTTCCGCCCGAATTGAGAATCGTGCGAAGACAAGTGCGTATCCGACAGAGCAATTGAAAGGTCGAAATGAGGATCAGGAGAGGCGCGGAATGTATCGCCAGTTCGCGATTTGTGTCAATTTGAGTTCCTGAGGTTGAAACAAAAAGAGTCCAGCGGCAGGAGATGAGATCATCGGAATGTGATTGGGGCGACCGGGTCACGGATCCCTGACTCAGCGATTCAGGCCAGGCCGCTGATTCCAACAAATATGAAAGCATCAAAAAGTGGTGTTAATCGAGTGATGTAAGTTGGCATGAACTTGGTAGCTTGAAGCGCATTGTTTTTAAACGACACTGAAAGTCGGCCTGCCGTGGATCACCATCAACTCGGCGCGTATCCCTGGTCTGTGTGATTCATCGCTGTGTATTGCCCCTGTCCCAAAGTCGGTTGATCGAATTCTTCGCGACGAAAGTTCGCGAATGATCCAGACTTCATCGAGGAGAAGACGATGCATTGCTTCCAAACCCGGAGCTGCCGTGTCTTTTGTTGGGGAATTATCAGTCTCGCTTTTCTGGCGACATCTGTTCGGGCAGCAGACAAGGGAAATGCGGCGCCAACGGTGGCCAAGAAGGAAGCTGCTACCAAGGCTGTGCTGTCGTTACTGAAGTCGAAGTCTGAGCAATCCTGGCCGCGCGGGGTGGCGTCGCTGACAATGGAATCGTTGGACGACGATCGGATTGTCAACGCACTGATTAGCATCGCTCATCGAGAAACGGTGACACAACGATTCACGCCAGCCCTGGTTCAGGTGATCACCTGTCTGGGACAAGCCAAACAACCAGCGGCCCTCGACGAACTGACGGTTCTATTGAATGACAAAGACTATCGAGTCGTCATGGCGGCGGCGGACATTGTGTCAAAAGCCCATGATCGCGATTTTCTCGAACCGTTGTTGGCTTTACCGAAACGTTCGGAATATCAGTCGCGCTACGGATTCCGCCGCTGCGTGGTCGATGCGGTTGCCCGCTTCAAAGAGAAATCTGCCCTCGAATTCCTGCTGGACCGACTCGAGAACTCAGATGGCCAGTTGAAGTACGAGATCGCATTGAGTCTCGAACGAACGACCGGACAGCAGTTCGGTGGCAAGGCGGATCAGTGGCGACGGTGGTGGTCTGAAAATAGCGACAACTTTGTTTTCGTGTCGCGGACCGAAGATGCGAAACCGATTCCTCTGGAAGCGCCGCCAAAACCGATTCCGTGGGACGAAGCGCGCCCCAGTTTCTATGGCATGACGATTTACGCCAAACGGGTCGTCTTTGTGATCGATCGCTCGGGCAGCATGTGCATGACTATCAACAATGAATCGCGACTGGCGCGCGCACAACAGGAATTGAGAAAAGCCATTCGCGGTTTGTCAGAGAATGATTTTTTCAACATCGTCGCGTTCGATGATCAGATGGAGGTGTTCCAGACGAAGTTGGTTCAAGCAACGGACGCGAACAAGTCTGGCGGGATCCAATTCTCGGAACGACTCGTGCCGCGCGGGCAAACAGCCTGTTACGAACCACTCAAAATGGCACTCGAAGCAGACCACAGCCTGGAATTGATCTTGTTTCTCTCAGACGGCGAACCGAATTCTGGTGCGTTGCCTGATCCGCCAGCGATCGTGATTGCGATTACAAATCACAATCTGACACAACGCACAACAATCAATGCGCTGGGCATCGATGCCCGTGGCAGCTACGAATTCTTTCTGATGGATCTGGCAGAAAGGAATTCCGGGAAATTGTTATTGCTGCGATAACGCGAACGAGGTAATGGCCATGCGTCACATCTTGCTCGGTTTTAGGGTCTGGCTGATCGCACTTTGTCTGACACCCCCCATCTTTGCCGCGAATAAGCCAAAACCCAACACTGGAAACGAGGTTCTGCACGAAGTCCTCAATGCCGAAACGGATGCCGCAAACACCGTTGTCGATCGCCGCGATGCCTTAAAGGTCGAAATGCGAACGAAGTCCGATCGCGCTTCGGTGTGGTGGCAAGCCGGTTATATCCAGGTCGGAAACCAATGGCTGCCATGCGAGGACTCGATGGCTATTGGCAACGCCGCGGCACAACTGGATGCATACGACGAGCAACGATCACAACTGCGCGAACAGCCGCACGGTCAATGGCGACTTGCGAAGTGGTGCCGTAAAAACAAATTAGCTGATCAGGAACGAGTTCATTTACAACAACTGTTGAAACAGCCCGACTCCACCATTTACACCGAGACGGTTTTGGAGCATCTGGGCTACCAACGATCGGGATCAACGTGGATTTCGCCACAAGAGCGTAAAGATGGAGCGCACTTGACGGCCGAGATTGAAGAATCCCACAAACGTTGGGACGCCAGATTGCACTTCCTGGCGCAGCAGTTGGCTGGCACACCCAAACAACAGGCGATCGCCATCAAGGCCCTGGAAGAAATCACAGAAGTTTCAATCGTCCACGCGATTGTCGATGACTTCAGTCTTGCCAGTCGTGTTCTCGCGGAAAGCTGTGTGAAGACGTTGGGGCAAATACACGAGTACCAAGCAGCGCGTGCACTGGCCGGACAAGCATTGTTTTCGCCGTGGCAGGGTGTCCGAACAGTCGCAATGGACCGCTTGAAACAACGAGATCAGACTCACTATGTTCCTGACCTGTTAATGTTGCTGTCCAATCCAATTCGAACTCGCACGAATGTCACGGGACGAGTCAATCCACTGTTGGGCGAGACGCCGACAACTGGCCCGAATTTCTTCGTGAATCTGGATTATGTCTGGGTGGAGGAAACTCAGGACACAATTCGGATCGGGATTCGGAGGCTGTTTCCCGTGTCGTTCGCGGCCAATACAGTCCACATCGACAGCGTTCGCTTTCCTGACATTCGAGGATCGTTCGATCGTGTCACAGGACAGAGGGTCGGCGAAGTCGACTCGGGTCGTGCCTTGATGGAATTGGCGTTTCAGGCAGAGACGCTGGATTACACGGCAGAGACGCTGAACGACGGACGAGTCGAAATGAATCGACGCGTTGGCAGAGTGTTGGCACATTGTACGGATCAGGAGATCTCGTACGAGCCCAAAGTCTGGTGGGACTATTGGACCAACTTTGCCAGCGTTGCGACGCCTCAAATAAGCGTCGTCGTTGTGGACGAACGAAAGTCGCAGCCGAACGTGCCCTCGTTTTCACAAGTTTCCATCCGTCGAAGTTGCCTGGTGGCCGGGACTCCCGTTTGGACTGAACGGGGCCAGGTTTCGATTGAAAAGATTCAGGCCGGCGATCGAGTTCTGGCCAAGGACGTGAAGTCAGGCGAACTGTGCTACAAGCCTGTCCTGTTTACGACGGTCCGCGAACCAACGCCAGTGCAAACGTTTGATGTCGACGGCGAATCGATTGGCGCCAGTTACGGGCATCATTTCTGGATCAGCGGTCACGGATGGACGAAACTGCGTGAGCTCGCCGTGAATGATCCCGTACATACAGTGACCGGCATGCATCGAATTCAGCGGATTGAGGACGAAGGGAAGAGCGAAAAAGTTTACAATCTCGTGGTTGCCGATTTTCACACGTATTTTGTGGGAAACTCGATGGTGTTAAGCCATGATGTCATGTCGCCAGGCTTGACCAATGTGAAAGTACCGGGTTTGGCAGCCCAGTAGCTGCCATCTCTTCATGTAATGTCGCGGTGAGAACATGCAAATCAGAATGAATTCGGCAAGGATGGCCACGATTCTCTGCTTGCTGTTCGGTTGGCAGCAAATATCCATTGCAAAAGAACCTGCGTCGGCCAGCGATGGTCCACTGGGAAAACGCGTCGCCAACTTGTTTCAAATCGGCTACGGGCGCGGACCGCGCGCAGCGAGTGACACTCAGCGCGCCTACGAATCACTGCGAACGAGCGCGGACGGTGACCCCCGAATTGATTTCGCGCACGGATTGATCCAGTTGCGGCAACTCAAACAGAGTGATGCTCAGTCGGATTTCATCGCTGCGACCAAGCGTCCAGGAAAGATTTACCTTCCCGCCTGGGAAACCTTGATCTGGTGCAATTTTGTGGGCAAAGAATTCGATGAGGGATTGGAGACTCTCGTCAAATTTGCGCGGCTCGTCCAGGAATCGAAAGACCTGACAGACTCTGTCCGACGCGACGAGGTCTATTGGGTCGGTCGAGTGATGGCGGCGGCCGAATTGTCGCTTGATTCCGTCCAAAGTCGTGAAAGCTGGTTACAGGCTGAAATGAAGCTGACGACTCTTTACCACCCTGACTGGATCGAATCGTATCACGGCGGCAAAGAAGACGTGCACGTCCGTCATGGACTGCTGGAAGACGAGATTCGTCAGGCTCGCGAAAAATCGAAGGTCAGACAGGCCGCCGCAATCGAGAAAAAACAGGATCGGTTGGAAAAGTCGTTGGACAACGCTCGGACCAAGCGAGAGAACCTGAAGAAGTCGGCCGCCGATGCCAAAGACGATCTCGACGATCTATCGGCCTCGTTCGAAAAACAGATGCAGCGTCTGGAGAAGGACTACTCCTTCCTGGAACGCCGGGGCATGACGTTGCTCAACTCGATGCTGTTGCTCGATCAACAGATCAATACGCCAACCCAATCATTCCGGAATCAGCCTGCGACGGTCAATAATCCACAAAAGATGGCGCTCTATCAGAATCAGCGACTGGTGCTCGAAACCGAATTTCAACGGGTCGCGTACCTGTCACAGCAGGTCTCGACAAATGCCGAACGACTGATGCAGCAGCGATCGGAATTCTTGCAGCAGCATCAACGAGCGACCGGTGAAATGAGTCAGGAGGCTGCGGCGCTGGGGAAATGGCGCGATCGAACCTTGAAACAGGCCAGTGTGTTGAAGAAGAACGAGGCAACTCTGAATGCCCAGTTCGATCCGGCCAAGGTTCAGTCGGTCAGTTCGTTTCGGACGTACATCGAACTTGATCTGAATGCCGAACGCGACAAGGTCCTGCAGTCCTTCGGCGTCCCGGTGGAAACCAAGCCATAATCCGGCATCTGCTAAGACAATTAACTATCGCCAAAGAGCGTCCGGACACCTTCCTGACGGTAGATCGTCAGCACTCAGAATGACAGATCAACTGCTGTCGATGCGTCTAATTGCTACCAACGAAACAGGCACAGTCGATTTCCAAATTGGGCAGGGCTCGCGACACTTGCTGGACCCGCGTGAACTCTCATATCAAAGCTGATAACATGCGAGGTTCCGAAGTCTTGTCCGTTTGTCGAGAATTGCAGAATGTCTGTGCCGAAAGTCGCCATCGTGGGACGTCCCAACGTTGGCAAAAGTTCCATCATGAACTGGCTCGCGCATAAGCGAGTTTCCGTCGTCGATCCGATGGCCGGGGTCACGCGCGACCGCGTGACCTATTTGATGCACGTCGAAGATCGGTATTTTGAGTTGATCGATACAGGCGGGATCGGCATTGTCGACGTCGGTGAATTGACAGACGAAGTGGACACTCAAATTCGCATCGCCATCGAACAGGCCGATGTGATCATGTTCGTCGTTGAAGGTCCGGCCGGCGTCACGGCACTTGATCAGGAAGTCAGCCGCCGATTGTGGAAAATCGACAAACCGAAATTGCTGGTCGTGAACAAGTGCGATTCGCCAAAAGTCGATCGAGAAGTCGCCGAGTTCTACCAGATGGCCGATGCGCCGATGGTCACGATCAGTGTGAAGGGCAATCGCAACCAGGACGAACTGCTGCACTCCATCCTCAAGGTGTTGCCAGAACCCGATGACACCGAGGCCGAAGAGGGTGAAACGCTTGACGAGACACCTGAACTCAAACTGGCAATCGTCGGACGGCGCAACGTCGGCAAAAGTACATTCATTAATCAACTGGCCGAAGACGAACGCGTCATTGTCAGCGAAATCCCGGGAACAACGCGCGACAGTATCGATGTTCGGTTCCAGATGGACGGAAAGTCCTTTGTCGCGATCGATACGCCGGGTGTTCGCAAACGGAAAAGCCTGGCCAACAATGTCGAATGGTATGGGCTGGCTCGAGCCAAACGCAGCATTCGTCGCGCGAACGTGGTGCTGATGTTCTTTGATTGTCTCGAGACGGTTTCGAAAGTCGACAAACAGTTGGTCGGCGAGATTCACGACGAACACAAGCCCTGTATCTTTGTCGTCAATAAGTGGGATCTGGCTCCTGAATCGACGGCGACACTGGACTGGGCCGAATACCTCTTTAAGAACTTTCAGCACATGCGGCATGTGCCAGTGTGCGTCATCACAGCGAAAGAAGGTCGGAACGTCAAGAAGCTGATCAACCTGGCGCAATCAATCTACAAGCAGTCGCGATTCCGGACCAAGACTGGCGAATTGAACAAGTTGATCCGCGCCGCGATTAAGAACGCACCTCCACCAATGCGAATGAATCGTACTCCACGCATCCTGTTCGCCACACAGGTCTCGACCGAACCTCCGACGATCGTGATCAAGTGCAACGCCGCGGAATTGTTCGACGAAGACTACAAGCGTTATTTGCTGGGGGTATTGCGCGAGCGGCTACCCTTTAAAGAAGTGCCGATCAAGTTGTACTTCCGTTCGAAGGCCGACGACCACGCGAAGGGCGAACACGAAGAAGCAATTTCAAACGCGATCGATCGAGGAGTTGATCTTGACGAGTTCGAAGACGAAATCATTGGGATCGATATGGATGATGATTGACCCGGCCGCGGGTCGGTGGGATTCGCGATCGAGTTGGGTTCAGAATATTGATGCGGTTCGCGCGTTGCGAACCGAAGCAGAAGCGCTCCTCTTCCACGTCATTTCCTCTCCGGCTCAACTGCTCCACGTTCACCTGCTCTGCCGCCTTCGACCGCGGGATTCGCGATCGAGCTGTGTTCAGAATCGTTGGGTCGCTTGTGCGTTGGAAACGGGATGGCGCACTCGACACGCAAATGAGACACCTATTCGCAACCCATCGTGCGACGCGGACAAACTGCCTGCGGTAGACGATCTCGCCGAAATCTACCATGGTTGAAACACGTGTCTCGCTGATTGAACGTGTTCGCGATGCTTCCGACGACGTCGCCTGGGACGAATTCTTTTCGATCTATCAGCCGTTGCTGACAGCGTATGTCCGAAAACGCGGTGTTATTGAGAGCGACGCGGCTGACATTGTGCAGGACGTTTTCGCTCGGCTGGTTCCGGCGCTCGGAACCTTTCACCTGGACACCGAACGAGGTCGGTTTCGCACCTGGCTGTGGCGAGTCACTCACAATGCCCTGGTCGACTGGTCGCGTAAGCGTGCGACTCGTGATCGCGCCGAACAAGGTTGGGCGGACCAGTTCGATGCATCCAACGACGACCGCTTGACGGTCGAGTGGGACCAGCTTTATCGACAGCGGATTCTGCAGATTGCAATTGAGCGGGTGAAGGCGTCATCGCAATCATTGACTTGGGCGTGTTTTGAAGGACGAGTGCTGGCCGAGCGCCCTGCGGCCGAGGTTGCCGCTCAACTGGGCGTTTCGACCAACGCCGTGTATGTCAATTCGTCGCGCGTCATGGCGCGATTGCGGGAAGAACTGGGCACATTCGAGGAACCGTTGGCGTCACCATGAATCCATCTTGTCCTGCTGAAGATCAGTTGCTGGCAGTCGCCATGGACGAACCCGATCTGGATTCCGTCCGCGATCATGTTGAAGTTTGTTCTACCTGTCAGGACAAGGTGCGGGAATTTCGTGGTGAAGTTGCCGAATTGCGATCGGTGTCGCAGTCGCTGGTTTCGTCGGGATCACCAAAACTCGAACGCGCGCGTTTGCCAAACACGACGGCCATCGGGCGATATGTCGTCGTGGCAAATCTGGGCTCGGGCGGACAAGCCGACGTCTATCGCGTCATCGATCCGAATCTTGAACGCCAACTGGTATTGAAGCTCTCGCACCGCAAATCGAGCGACGATGGCCGCCAATTGGATGCCCTGCTGGCGGAAGGGCGGATGCTGGCAGACCTCAATCATCCCGGTCTGGTCCGGGTTTTCGATGTTGGGATATATGACGGGCGTCCTTACCTGGTCCTCGAACATGTCCCCGGCCGAAATCTGGAGCAACTGTATGCCGACAAGTTGCCGACGGCCCAGGATGCGGCGCGATTGATGGCCGAAGTGACACGCGTCGTGGTCTACCTGCATCGGCGTGGGATTGTGCACGGCGACATCGCGCCGCGGAACATCCTGATCGATGCACACGGTCAGGCACGCCTGATTGATTTTGGTTTGTCCAAGATCGAAGACGCGTGGGGCGAACAGTCCGTGCTGCTTGGTGGAACACCCGAATTCCTGCCGCCCGAGATTGCACCCACCGATGGCAGAATGGGAGAAGCAGGGCCCGCCAGCGATGTGTTCGGCATTGGTGCCACGCTGTATTGGCTGTTGACGGGCCAACCGCCATTCATGGGAATCAGTGTCGCTCAGTCACTTGATCGAGCACGCCGTAGTGACGTGGATTACGGGGCTTTGTCGCGAGTCCATGTGCCCGGTCGCATTGCGAAGATTTGTCGCCAGTCAATGGCAGCTGTTCCGGCAGAAAGACCCGCACCTCAAACGCTGGTCGAACAACTGCAACGGGCGACGCGGCGTGTTTTGCCTCGACGCATGGTGGTCGGGATTCTCATGACGGTCGTAGTGGCAACGGCTGCGTTCTATGTTCAATTCAATCGGTCACGCGAAGTGGAAACGGTCACCGTCTTGCACGGAACGCCAACGGTCTCCGTCTTTCGGCGTGACGGTGCTCGCATCCTCTCAAACGAGTTGCCGCTGCGGACCGGTGATCGACTGGCAGTCTGGTGCAACATCTCACGCGGACACGAAGCAATCATGCTGTGGTTCAATTCGCAAGGTGAGCTGAAGAAGTTGACTCCCGTGCGCGATGTCGCCGACAAAGTCGACCGCATGATCTACCCCGCACCTCGCAAGACGTTCTCGCTGGAATCGCCGGAAGGCACCGAACTGGTTTTCTTTTGCCGCAACGGACGTGCGAGCGACGAAGAACTGCGCGCGTGCTTTCCCACAACGACAGGCGCAACGCTGCCGCCGCTGAACTGGCTGACGCTGTTGAGATCAGAGGTGAAAGTCGAAGGTCCGCTGGGTGACGAAATTCCCGATGCGATCGTGCAGATCGAAGGTACGATGAAGCAGATCGATCGCCAATTGCGACGCTACTACCAAGGTGTCACGGGACTCGCGTTCCCGCACGAACCTGCGGACTCGACATCCGCGAAATGATCCGGTCCGATGCAGGACTCGTTCTGACTATCAGCGGAACAGCGTGTCTGTTTCTGGACGTAACCTCAGACGAATCAAGCACAAATCTCGTCTCGCTACGTCGAATTCACTGATTTTTGGCGAAATCTGTGTAAGGTCTTCCTTTGCTGGACGTATCACTTCTTGAATCAAATGAGCAACCAGCCGAATTTGTCAGGAAGCAGGAACATGAAATGTCGGTTAACTTGAATCACAACATTCGGTCGTCCTGGGGGCAAACGCGTCGAGCCAGGTTGAAACGGCGGACTCCGGTTGTTCCGCCGTCTCCTGCGAATTCGCTTGTCCACGATCTGCCGTCCCTCGTATCTCTGGTGATGCTCGCCGTGTTAGTGACATATCTGTACCTACGCTAGTTGACGAGCGTTCCAAGCCATCTCGGTTCTGGGCACGCAGGCTTTTGTGCTGTCTCGCTGCGGCCCTGCAAACAATCTGAGTGGACCAACACCAGCGAAGATAAATTCAATCGCCCGACGCGTCGTTGAGGTTTCGTCGTCCCCCTCACAACGATGCGTCGGGCCATTTTTCGCGCTGCCACGGTTTTCGCGATGCCAGCAGACGACGGATCTCGCTGCGAACGAAACGACAGAACAAAACTCTCATCTGGGCATTCTCAGGAGAGGATGAAACATCGCGGAGTTTCCATTCCGTGTCTCGTGAAGAACGATCGACTGTGCGGTATCCTGATTCGCACTATGAAATATGACTTCTTTGCACCCAATCAAATCGTATTTGGCTGGGGACGGCGGACCGAACTCGCAAAACTGGCTGTCACGCTGGGACAACGCGTCTTTCTGGTCTCGGGCAGTCGAACGCTGGAACGTACCGGAGTGATCGCCGAAGCGACAAAAAACCTGGAGAGTCACGGCCTGAAGGTTCATTCCTTCTCCGCGGTATCTCATGAACCAGAAGTTACCGACGTTGATCAACTGGTTGCCGAATTCCTCAAACTCACGCCGACCAGTCAGGATATCGTCATCGCGATTGGTGGCGGCGCAACAATCGATCTCGCTAAAGCGGCGGGTGCATTGGCACAAAACCGTCACGGTCAGTCGGTGGTCGATTTTCTGGAAGGTGTCGGTAAAGGACTTCAGATTACAGAACGACCATTAAATCTGATCGCCATCCCAACGACGTCGGGGACCGGAACCGAAGTCACCAAAAATGCGGTGATCTCGTCGTACAATCCGGCGTTCAAGAAGAGTTTGCGCAGCGACTGGATGATCCCCCGCGCCGTGCTGTTGGACCCCGAACTGACCGTCACTCTGCCGCGAGAGACCACAGCCTATACGGGGATGGACGCGATCACTCAGTTGATCGAAAGCTATATCTCGCGTCGTGCGGCGCCGATACCGCAGGCGCTGTCGCTATCGGGATTAAAACTGGCTTTGCCTGCGATTTCGGCCGTTGTGAACGATGGTTCAGCGCGGGAAAGTCGCGAAGCCATGTCGCATGCCGCACTGTTGTCGGGACTGGCACTCGCCAATTCAGGGTTGGGTCTGGCACACGGAGTCGCAGCGGCACTAGGCGTTCATTGCCGTGTTCCACATGGTTTAGCCTGCGCGGTGATGTTGCCGACGGCACTCCGCGTGAATCAGCAGTTGCGCGAGAAAGAACTGGCAACACTCGAGCGGTTGTTCGCCGAATCCTCGGGAAGCGATGCTGAAGACGCCACGGCTTTTGTGATTCGAATCGAACGACTGTGCCAGCAGATTCATATTCCACAGCGGCTGCGCGAGATTGGAGTAGATCAAAATCAAATTCCAGATCTGGTCACCGGTTCGCGCGGAAACAGTATGAGCGGCAATCCGAAAGACGTCTCGGATGCGGAACTCTCCGAAACCCTCCGACGACTGTGGTGACCCGGCCGCGGGTCGGCGGGGTTCGCGATTGAGTTGGGTTCAGAATCACGGCACTTCTCGCGCGATGTCGGGTGATCTGCACGGTTTTTGCTGCTGTTTCGACGTCGGGCAGAGTGACTTCGAAAAAAGGGGGGGACTGAACGGCCGTGACTCGGTGGTAACCGTGTCAGATTGAGTGTTAGAATTCTGGTCATCCAGTCTGTCTTGAAATCCAACAACACTTCGCCGCGTCTGCACCACGGATTGAATTCAGAGTTAAAGGAACACCGGAATGCGATTGACAGCCACGCTGACAGCCTTGATTTTCTGTTTCGCGGCCGCGAATTCGTTCGCAGAGGATGCAGAACTGGTCGCGCTCATTCGGCAGCTTGATTCAGGAAGCCTGGTGGAAAAGACGAAGGCCGCTCGAATGGTCGGCGACATCGGTCCGGCGGCGGCTAGTGCCGTTCCCTCGCTGCTGAAATCACTCGACGTCGATAACCTGGGGCTGAAATATGAAGTGGTCTTGGCCCTCGGTCGAATCAATTCGGATGCCAAAAGCGTTGTGCCGGCCTTGAGCAAGGTGCTCGCCGATCCGCTGCCGTTGCTGCGTCAGTCGGTGATCGATTCGTTGCGACGATTCGGCCCGGATGCTCAGGCTGCCATTCCACAATTGAAGCCGTTGCTGGCAGATAAAGAGCCACTGATCAACACCAGTGCCGCTCGAGCGATCATTGAAATTGAATCCAATAAGGGTCCCGACGTTGCGCAGGCGATCCCCGTCCTGATCGCGGGTCTCAAGAGCGATCATGCCGGAATCGCGATGGAATCGATTCATGGCTTGGCTCTTGCCGGTCCCGCGTGTCTGGCAGGCGTCCAAGACTTGATCGGCGGTTCGAATCCGGTGGCGAGTGCCCATGCGTGCGATGCTTTGGCAGCGATGGGTCCAGCCGCGGCACCGGCGGTCGACAAATTGGTTGCCGCCGTTAAATCTTCCGATCCCTCGTTGCGATGGCATGCGATCAGTGCATTGGGCGATATCGGGCCAGGAGCGAAAGCGGCCGTTCCAACCTTGATCGGTGCGCTGAAAGACTCTGACATGCAGACGCGATTCACCGCCGAACGATCGTTGTACAAGCTCGGATCGCTATCGGTTCCAGCCCTGATCGAAGCCTTGAAAACCGCTGACACTCAAAGTATTGCCCTGACTGTGATTGGAGAAATTGGTCCCGATGCGAAGGATGCCGTGCCCGCCGTGGCAGGTTTGCTCGCTTCCAAGGACGCGGAGAAACGACGGGAGGCTGTTCTGACCCTGGCGGCGATTGGCCCTGCAGCCAAGTCGACAGCGGGCGACTTGACCAAGATGTTGTTGGACAAGGATTTCCCCAATCGACCAGCGGCTGCGTTCGCTCTGGGAAAAATGGAAGCCAAAGAAGCCACTACGGCTCTGAAACAAACGATGAATGATACAGGCAATCCCGTGTTGCGATTGGCCAGTGTGTGGGCGTTGTTGCAGTTCGAACCGAACAACGAAGACTATGCGAAACAGGGAATGCCGCAGTTGATCGGCGCCCTGGACCACGAACGTCCGGAAATCCGGCGCGAGGCCGCACGAACGATCGGACGGCTACCCAAGCATGCCAAAGCAGCAACGGACTCACTGCAACGACTGCTTGCAGATTCGAACCCCGAAGTGCGACGTGAAGCGTTGATTGCCTTGGCCGAAATCGGATCGGACAGCCAGGCTGCGGTCGGCGACATTCAGAAGCTGATCAGCGAGGGCGATCCTTCCATGTGCTCAGTGGGATGCTACGCATTGGGGAAGATTGGCAGCGGGGCGAAATCGGCAGTTCCTCAACTGCGCCGAATTCTCGCGGGACGTGAGAATCACGACAAGACCGTTGCGGCCTGGGCGCTGGTCAATATCGCTCCCGATAAGGAAACGGTCGAAACCGCGGCGCCATTGCTGGCGGGCACTTTGGCACAGGGCGACAATACGGATGCCCGTGTGGCGGCTGCCGAGGCGTTGGGAAAAATCGGATCTCAGTCGCAGATCGCTCGGGATGCATTGAAAGCCGCAGCCAAAGATCCGGACGAAACGGTGCGAAAAGCCGTTGAAGCCGCTTTGAAGTCCGTGAAATAAGGCTTCGAGCCTGGCTAGACGGCGTTTTTGTGTGGAAAACGACCAATTGAAGCGAGCGGTCATTTTCAAGTTCGAGAATCCGTAACCTGCCGACTCGCCTGAACTTGCCTGCCGCCGCTATAATTCGTGCGGCTTGACTGGTTGGAGTGCACTCTATTTGCCGAAACTATCCAGGCAAGCGACCGCGTCTCTTGTCAGTTCAGTGACTCGAACGATTTCGATTGAAAGACTTCAATCTCCAAGGTAGGAACTCATGGCTAAAGCGGGTTCGCGAAAGAAGCTGCCGAAGGAAGTCGCCGTTATCAATGCCGATAACTGCACCGGTTGCGAAGCCTGTCTGGAAGTCTGTCCGGTCGATTGCATCTACAAGGTGCCGGGTGAATCGATTTCTGTGCTGCAGTCGTGGTGCGAGATCGACGTCGAACGGTGCGTGGGATGCGAAGTCTGCGTGCATATTCCCACGAAGAAGTCCGACCCCTACGAATTGACGGTCTGTCCGTGGGACGCGATTTCTATGATCCCCACGGTTCAAGCAGCACAGGTTATTGCGAGCAAGGGCGGACCACCGGATTACATGTTGAAGAACTGGGATCGCTTGGTTGTACCCGCCCAACGCATGGCGGAACTTGCGGCGGAACAAGCCAGTTCGAAATGACCCGGCCGCGGGTCGGCGGGGCTCGCAATTGAGTTGGGTTCAGAATAATTGAGCCGCTCGCGCGTTGGAACGGGATTTCGTGCCTTCGACAGGTGACCAGGCTGCGAATCGGCTGGGTTCGAGATTGAGTCGAGCTCAGAATCCTCTGCAGAAGGTCCCTACGAAACCGCATCTTCAATCAGTTTGCGGGCAATCTCGGGATCGAACCTCCAGGTCTCATTCCCATCCATCTCATACTGAACCTGGTTCCGTCCATTGTCTTTGGCTCGGTAAAGCATCTCATCCGCAGAAGCGATGAGTTCCGCCGGTTTCGCGTCTGACCGTCCATCGAAGCAGTGCACTCCGATACTGACGGTGATCGGAATGTCGGTTGTTTCAAATGCCACCGGGGTCGCAGCAATGATCTCGCGCAACCGCTCGGCGGCACTGACCGCATCCGACAACGAAGCGCGCGTCAGGATCATCGCAAATTCTTCGCCGCCATAGCGAGCCAGCAATTCGCCGCTCCGCAGCACCGATCGGGCGCGTTGCGCAAATTCGACCAGCACCGCGTCGCCTGCCAGGTGCCCATGCTGATCATTGACCAGTTTGAACCGGTCCAGATCGAGCATCATGACGCATAGTGGAGAATGACAACGTTGGGCCTGAACGACCTCACGATCGAGCGTCTCCATGAAATACCGCTTGTTGTAGACCGAGGTCAAACCATCCGTCGTCATCATCTTGAACACGACTTCGTGGTATTGAGCTTCGATCTCGTCCGACTTCAAATACTTGAAGATCTGATTTCCAAACCGCACCCGATCGCCGTTCTTCAGAACGGCGCGATCTTCGACGCGCGCCTCATTGACGAAGGTCCCGTTCGTACTACCCAGATCGTTTACAAAGTGCTGGTCGGCCTCGGTCACGATCGCCGCGTGCCGCCGAGATACCGAATCGTCCGGCAACTGGACCGAACAACTGACGTCGCGACCGATCAACAGTCGCTCGTCGGTCAGGGTCAACGGCTTTTCAATGCCTTCCAGCGGATAGATCCGCACCAGGATGCTCGAGTCCGCCTTGGACGAGATCGCCGCCTGAAACGAACTGGACAAACGAGTTTCGCGGAGTGTGACCATGGTTGCCTCGCGAGGGGTCAGAGGAGCCTGGGTTACCAGGTTGGAACATGGACAAAATTAGGACGCCGGGGTTTCGGCGTGTACGTGTGATTCGGTGTGCCTCGATAATCGACGATCTCGGGCAACTTTCCCTGGGACGTGTCAGCCACCGGTTGAGTCGTCGGAGCGATATATTCTTCAGACACTTTCGGTGCGGCAGGTGCTGGCAGTTTTGTGTCCACCGCAACCGTCTCCACTTTCGCTGCTTGCTCGTGTTGGGGAATCGGCTCCGGAAGCTTCGATGATTTTGGTGGATTGTACCCAATCCACATCAGGCCGCCGAAGACGGCGCATGTTGCCAGCCACCATCGACCTTTGCGAAATCGACGGGTGCCGGAATTGGTATTGACGGATTCACATTCTTGTTCCGACGGAACAGCTGGAGTCGCAACTCCCTGGAACACCGAGAAATCCGCCTTCGCTACGAAGGGAACCAGTGCTGCAGCAACTTCGTCCGCACTCTTGATGCGGTCTTCGACGTTTTTGACGGTCATCCGTTCAAGCAGTGACACCAGCTTTTTCGGAATGTGATTAGGCACACGATTGAACCAGTCTGGCCGATCGAACAGATGCCCTTTGAGCTTGGCTGCCAAGCTGGAATATCGCATGTTATCGAAAGGAGGCCGCCCGCTAAGCAGGTAGATCAACGTACAACCGAGGCTGTACAAATCGCTACGCTCGTCGACTCGGCGGGCATCTTCGGCCTGCTCAGGCGCGATGAAGTCCAGCGTCCCCATAATCTGACCGCTCTCGGTCAGCCGTCCGTCCTTTGATCTGGCGCTGACCAGGCCAAAATCAAGGATCTTGACGACGCCCGTTCGGTCCAGAATCAGGTTCGATGGCTTGATGTCGCGATGCAGGAAACCGGCGCGATGAGAATACGCCAGTCCGACCGCCGTCTGCCGAATCAGTTCGCAGGCATTTGCCACTGATAACTCACCGTGCCGTTCGACGAGTCGATCCAGGTCCTGCCCATCGACAAATTCCGTCACCAGGTACTTCAAACCATTCACACATCCGGCATCGACAGCGCTCACGATATTTGGATGCCGCAGTTTTCCTAAGGCCATCACTTCCTGGTCGAACCGAGCCTGCGCCTCGGAAAACTCGGCGACGTCATCGGCGACAAACTTGACGGCAAACTGTTTGTCCAGTCGCACATGGCGCGCGACGAAAACAGCTCCCATCCCCCCTTCGCCAACCTTCGGACCCAGATCATATTGGCCCAGCGTGAAGCCGGTCAGATCGTCGCGCGCCAGATCCATCCGCCGAACATCTTGACCACTGCCATTCGTTTCCGATGGCACAGGTGGTGGAATCGGTGCGACAAATGGGTCGCCTGACCGCAAATTGCGCGTGGCCTGAACCGCGTCGATGTCCGCCGTAAACCTGCTCATTGCTAGGCACGTTCCCCGAACCAATCCAAAATACTCGATGGCTTAAAAAAGAACCTAGACCACGAATTGGCTTGATCGCGCGTTCACGCAATTTCACCATGGCAGTGCGCAACAACCAGAACGGACTACAACTGATCTACCGGTTGTACCGACGGTAACTCGCGTATATGGCAAGAAAACTGGCCCAAGGTATCGGGATGAATCACCGTGTGGCACGATGTTGATGTGACCGCCAACAACCCTCGTTTGCGAGAAGCCCAGAAATCTTCATGTCGAGTGAAAGCCCCATCCGTCGTCGGCGGAACTTCCCACAGCGAGATCATCATCCAGCATGAAACGGCTGCGCGTCTGCAGCCAGGCTCTCACCTGCCACAGTCCGGCGACCACGTTTCAAGACGAATCGCAGACAACCCAGCGCAGCAACAACCCCCACTACACACGGAGGCAAGAAATAAGTCAGGTTTAGCAGCGACAGAACCACCGGCCCATTTCCCAGAAATGCCAACCCGATCACGATCGCCGCAACCAGAATTACCAGCGATCGCGTCCAGGGCGCCCAGTCACGGATACGGAAAATCAAAAGGCAAGCGGCAGTAATAGTGACGGTTTCAATGACAATGTTTGTCCGCCAACCCCAGGGAGGCAGCGGGCTGTTGAGCAGCAGCTTGACCAAAAACGTTGTCACCCCAGCGGCGGCCAACCCAGCCACCAGACCCGCCACCGCGCCGAGCAATCCCGCCAGCAAATTCCACAGGAAGGTGAAATTGAAGATCGTCCGATCGCCTGTTTGTCGCATTAGAACCTCTTTTTTCAGTTCAGAGGGCCTCGCAGTTCACGGTGCAGGATATGATTGTCGCAAATACATGCCCAAACAGCGACTTGAGTTCGTGCGGACTTCCTCTCAGTAGTCGGCGCGGCGTCTGACGTCGAGATTGACTCTTCTCGCGCAGCATCCCACGAAACTGTTCACACGGATTGCCCCGCTTAATGAAACGGACCATAACAGACAATGGAATCAGATAATGCCCCATCATCACGATTGGCCCGAGCGCGGTTGTCGCTCGAAGGACTTTCTGTCGGAGATGCCTTGGGTGAACGTTTCTTTTCCCCCTGGGTGCGCGATCTCTGTTTGGCAGGACGAACAGTCCCTGACGGAACTTGGCGGTGGACCGACGACACGGCGATGGCACTCGGAATCGTGGAAGTCCTTGAGCGACATGACGGAATCGATCAGGACGACCTCGCGCGAGTTTTTTCACGACGCTATATGCTTGATACTGATCGAGGTTATGGACCGGCACAACACGATCTCTTGCGCGACATCCATCGCGGTCAGGACTGGCAGTGTCGATCACTCGAATTATTCCATGGAACCGGTTCGTTCGGAAACGGCGGAGCAATGCGCGCGGCACCGGTTGGCGCCTACTTCGCAGATAATCTGACGCTAGCGGTTGAACAAGCCGGACTGTCGGCCGAGATCACGCACGCTCATCCTGATGGTCAAGCGGGGGCCGTTGCGATTGCCGTTGCCGCCGCATGGGCCTGGCAGTGGGATCAATCAGGTCGAACAACGGATCGAGCCGATTTGTTGCGAACGGTCCTGGACCACTTGCCGAAAGGCGCGACACGAAAAGGGATCGAACTTGCATTGGCCTTCTCGCTGGACGAGTGGGAATTTGACGTCGCGAACGCGGTGGGTGACGGTTCTCAGGTCACGTCGGCCGACACCGTCCCCTTCTGCCTGTGGGTCGCCGCAAAACACCTCGACAACTACCCCGAAGCACTCTGGACGGCCATTCGCGTTCATGGCGACATCGATACGAACTGCGCGATCATCGGTGGTATTGTGGCGATGTCCCACGGAGAAGCGGGCATTCCTGCGGAGTGGCGACGCCGACGCGAACGACTGCCAACGTGATCGAATGATGCAATATCGGAGACGAGAATGCGTCTGTCTGATAAATGGTTCGGGAAGAAGGGTGACGACGGGCAATCGCACTCTTCAATGTTGTCCAATCGGCAATTCGACCAGTGCGGCTTCCTTACGCGTCACCGCCATCGATTCTTCCTCAGCCTCTTGAGGTGATCCCCAGAACTCCTGCATTGAAGGTCCGTTCGTAAGGCGCCGGTCGCGGAAGAACCAGTGCCAGACTTCGCGGAACCAGACGCGGCGGCCCATGCGCGTGTACCACCGCATCGCATGTCTCAGTTTGCGATCGGAATGAAACAGGACGCGCCACAATGCCTTTGGGCGCGTCTGGACCAGCACCTCAATCAGCTTGACCCATAAGAAGACGCGCCAGGGCGACATGTGCCGGGTCGCGAGCACTTGATGCTTGTAGTCCCATTTCGACTGGTCGGTTTGAATCACACGCCGCTCTCGCGCAATCGTGAAATAGGGTGTCCAGCGATGTGGCGTGACATACAACGCCTGAATCTGATCGGGATCGTACGACAGAATCTGACGAAGACCGCGCCAATAGTCGGCGTCCGTTTCTTCATCAAACCCCGAGACCCATGTCGCCATCGACAGAATGCCGTGCCGGCGCAGCAGACGGACCGCCTCGCGATCGACGTTGGTGGTACTACCCTTGCGGATCAGCTTCAGCGTGGCCTCGTCGGTGTTTTCCATCCCCAGCAGAAATCGCTCGAACCCGGCTTTCTTGTACAGGTGCAGAATATCGGCGTCGCGTACGATGTCCCCCGCGCGCGTCGACCCGACCAATGTCAGCTCGACGTTTTCCGCAATCAATGCTTCCAGAAACTCTTTCCACGCCGTGCGAGCAGCAGACGGATTCTCATCGGCGAAATTGATCAGTTCGACGCCATGCTCACGATGGAGCCAGGCAATTTCTCCCGCAAGCTTCGTTGGATCACGATGACGATAGCGAGTCCAGAATCCGCGCTGTCCGCAATAGTTGCACAGGTGAGGGCAACCGCGCGAGAATTGCATCACCACTGCCTGCTTGCCGCCCCAATAACTGTACTTCTTCAAATCGACCAGTTCCCATCCGATGCGATACGCGTCCAGATCTCGAATTACGGGAGCAGCCGGAGTCGCGTAAGGAACTCCTTCATTTCGAAAAGCAATACCCTGAACATCCGCCAGATCTGTACTCGATTCGATCGACCGCACTAGTTGCCGGATCGTCTCTTCGCCCTCGCCACGTACGATGACATCAATCTGCGGTTCGGCCGCAAGAACGTCGCGCCAGTGATACGTGGGAAAGACTCCGCCATAGACAATTGTTGTATCGGGAAGCGCAGCCTTGATCCCGCGAGTCAGCCGTGCCGCGACCGGATGTCCGGACGTTGATCCCGAATGCCCCACCAGGACCAGATCGGGCGCGCGTTCAACAGTTTGCCGCACCAAGTCGGCTTCCGGCATCGGCCCGAATTCGCCATCGATCAATTGCACGGAATAGCCCGCGTCGATCAGCGAACCGCCAATCGACAATAACCCCAGCGGAGTTAGTTGTTCTCGTGGAATCCGGCTGCCAATGGCAGGATGAGGTGGATTGATGATTACGATTCGCATGGACACTCACCTGCGAAGACAGTGACAGGACGAACTCCGGCAGATTTTCGCTGACCAGCAACAACTTTGTTACGCAAAGTATATCAAGTTTGTTGGAAGGAATTCGACAAGAGCAAGATTGGTCATCTTCCGCTTCACAGACTCGCCCGCCGGTAATATCGATCACCCACGTCACAGTGGCCGTCTCGTCGATGAGAGATCACAATGGCCGCTGGTAACTGCGTGACGCCATTTCGACGCCTGTGACGGAATTGTCAATGTTTATGACGACTGCATCCAGAAGATCTGCTTCGGTTCTTTTGTTTTTCTTGGCGGGATCGATGTCTCCCATTCAGGCACAGCAACCTCCCTACGACGTTTTTCCACCGGCAGATCCTCCCTACTTCCGAGTCCAATATGAGGCATCGACTCAGCCCGGTGAATTGATCTTTCCTGTCAACTACACGATCTGGATTCCGCCCCACGTCGTTACTCTGCGAGGTGTCGTCGTCCATCAACACGGATGTGGTGAGGGTTCGTGTCGTTCCGGTTTGACAGGCGCGTATGATCTGCACTGGCAGGCACTCGCCCGGAAACATGACTGCGCGTTGTTGTCGCCGACCTACGAACAGCCAGACAAAGCCGAATGTCAGATGTGGTGCGATCCGCGCAACGGGTCTGACGCAGCCTTTCAGAAATGCCTCAGCGATCTGGGTCAGAAATCAGGACATCCGGAATTGGCCAAGGTTCCGTGGGCCTTGTGGGGTCATAGCGGTGGGGGACACTGGGCTGGCGGCATGGTGATGCTGCATCCTGATCGCATCGTCGCAGCCTGGTTGCGTTCGGGAGTTCCCTTGTTTCACGTGAATCCAGAACGGCCGGTAATCAAAGTGCACTCGCTGCCCGAAGCAGCCCTTCATGTCCCACTGATGTGCAACGTGGGAACGAAAGAAGGCGTAACGGACAAGCAAAATCAATTCGCTGCGGTCTGGCCGGCCAACGAAGTCTTTTTCAAGGAAATGCGTGGCAAGGGCGGATTGGTGGGCGTCGCGGTCGATCCGTTGTCATCGCACGACTGCGGCAATCAACGCTACTTCGCCATTCCCTGGCTCGACACCTGTCTGACGGCTCGTTTACCAAAAGCCGCTGGTGAATCGCTCAGGCCGATGCCAACCGACGACGTCTGGCTGGCTCCCGTCACGGGGAACACCGCCGTCCCCGCCGTGAAGTACACCGAAGCCCCCAAACAGGCAGGATGGCTGCCCAACGCCGCGACCGCTATGCGATGGATGCAATATGTCGCTGACACCAAGTTGACGGATGATTCATCACCTCCGCCACCCACAAACGTACGTTTGAACAACAACGAGTTAACCTGGCAGGCAGAGGCAGACCTCGAAAGCGGCCTGGCCGGGTTCATCATCAAACGAGACGGCCAATTCCTGGGAAATGTTCCTGATCATCCGAAAAATCCCTTCGGCCGACCCATCTTCCAAAACTTGCAATACAGCGACACACCGTCACTGCCGTTGGTCGTCATGAAGTTCAATGACTCGACTGCCGATCCGAATAAAAAGCACAGTTATCAAATCATCGCAGTGAATTCTGTTGGTGGAAATTCAGAGCCTGTCGATTCAGTTCGAGGCAAGAACTGATCGATCGAATTGAGCACGACGTGCCACTGGTTGACCGTCCGCTGTCAACCAGTGCTCTCTCAACAAGGTCATTCAGAAATAGAATCGATCTCTTCCGCGTCATTGCAACGCGAACTCGCGAATGAAAGGAAACCGGACTAACTGGTGGAACCACTTCGCACTGAAGTACGAAGTCTCACGCCACGATTTCCCGCACCACTTTCGCATTCGTTACTGCCGAGTCCGTCAATGTTTCGTCTCGACCGTCGTGACTGTAGGTGAGTTGTTCGTGGTCGAGGCCAAGTTGGTGAAGGATGGTTGCCAAAAGATCGGGGCAACTGACTGGATTTCGGGTGGCTCGATAGCCGAAGTCGTCAGTGCTGCCGTGGATGTGGCCCGCTTTGAAGCCGCCTCCGGCCAGTAGCAAACTGAAGCCGAAACGGTTGTGGTCGCGACCGGATTTGCTTTGTGAAATGGGCAAGCGTCCGAATTCTCCGGACCAGAGCACAATCGTCTCGTCGAGTAGACCTCTGCGCTTTAAATCGCTGATCAAGGCCGCTGATGGCTGATCGACCTGTTTGCAGATCTTCGGTAGATCGGTCTGCAAGTTGTTGTGCTGGTCCCAGGGCATGGCGCCGTATTTGATTGGGACTGTCACTAGAATGAAACGGACGCCAGCCTCCACCAGGCGGCGGGCCATCAGGCAGCGGCGGCCATAGTCATCAGTCTCGGGCGAGCCCATGCCGTATATTGCCTGCGTCTCAGCAGTCTCGGACGATACGTCGAGCAACTTTTCGGCAGTCCGCTGCATGCGCGCCGCCAATTCGTATTGCTGAATGCGAGCTTCCAAACGCGAATCTTCAGGATACAGACGACGGCGTTCCTGATTGAATTCCTGGATCAACTGCAGCGTGCGCGGTTGAACTCCGTCCGGCAACGAGCTCGCGGGCTGAAGGTTCAGCACCGGCGTCCCGCGCGACTGAATTTCGGTCCCGCCGTGAGTCGCGGGCAGCCATCCGTTCGTCCACAGTGACACTCCGCCGACGGTGTAACCGTCAGGGTCACGCAGCACCACATACGACGGCAGGTTTTGATTCTCAGAACCCAAAGCGTAACTGACCCACGATCCCAAGGTTGGTCGGCCGAGAAACGTTTTGCCCGTACACAGCGTTCGCAAGCCTTGTGGATGGTTGTTATTCTCGTTCCACATCGATCGGATCAGGCACAAATCGTCGGCGACGCTGCCCAGATGCGGAATCAAGTTAGACAGTTCCATCCCGCACTGTCCTCGCTTGTGAAACGTGAATGGACTGGCCATCAGGATGTCGGCTTCGCTGCCGGGTTGAAAACTTTCGACATCTTCCGACGCTTTCTGACCGTCGCGACGCTGCAATTCGGGCTTCGGATCAAACATATCCATCTGACTCGGGGCGCCGTTCTGCAGCAGCATAATCACCGATTTCGCTTTCGCAGGCTGATGCGGACGGGCGAATGGATCGGCAGTGCCAACAGAGTGACCTGGCGCCGCTTGCAATGCACCCTCTCGTTGCATCAAGTCGAGCAACGCCATCGAACCAAAACCCAACGCCGTGTCGCTTAGAAATTGCCGTCGCGAGAATTGTCGGGTCACGTTTAAGGGCGTCATGTCAGGGCAGCCTTATCGGGAATCATTGAAGTCAGTCGAGTACACCACCGTCATTCGGCGTACAGGAATTCGCTGGTGTTGAATAACGCGTGGCACAATTGCGCCAGCGGCTGCAGATCAGCACCGTCGGGCAGTTTGTCTGAGGTGCCAGGAGCCGAGGTGGCACTCGTGGTGGCAAACAGCGTGGCCTGTTCGGCCAGGAACCGCAGACTCGATTCGCGTTCGCGGTCGTTGGGCAGCCTTGCCAGCACCAGGCGAAAAGCCTGCTCCACGCGCTGCATTGGATCGGCGCTCGATTCAGTCACAACGCGCTGGGCCAGCTTCTCTGATTGCTGGAACAGGAAAGCGTCGTTCAACGTCGTCAGCGACTGCGACACCACGACCGAGGCACTACGTTGAGAGCAGGTGGTGGCAATGAATGGCTCGTCAAAGACAGTCAACAACGACAGATTGTTGGCGCGACGGAACATCAGATAGACACTGCGTCGATTCTTTTCGGTCGGAGTTCGCAAGTTCTTTTCGTCGACGATCACCAACCCGTTCTGCTGAGAGATCAATCGCACCGGCGGACCGCCCAGATCCGTCGAAAGTTCACCGGTCGAACTTAAGATCGAGTCGCGGATGACCTCGGCATCCAATTGCCGCATCGGCATGCGCCACCACAGTTGATTGCCGGGATCAGGATGTCTGGCCGCGAGCAACTCGGGAGGGCGAGAGGTCTGACGGTAAACGTGCGACGACATTAGTTGTCGAATCAGAGGCTTGATGCGCCACTCTCGATGTACGAAGTCACTGCACAGCCATTCGAATAGTTCTCGATGGGTTGGCGGTTCGCCGTTGACACCGAAATTCTCGGGCGTCGGCACCAGGCCACGCCCCAGCACGTGTTGAGTCACCCGGTTGGTCATGACTCGGGCCAACAAAGCCGAAGAAGGGCGGTCGGGCGTGGTCAGCCACTCTCCAAATGCCTTACGTCGGCCGCTCGAGTCAATCGCGGGCATTGATTCGACGCCTGCCAGGTCGGGTTGATTCGACGACAACGCGGCGAGGAATCCAGGTCGAATCACTTCACCCGGCATACGGTGGTCACCACGATTCAGCAGGTGTGTTTCCGGTGGTGGCCCCACATCATACAACGCTTGAATGATGCTCCAGGTTCTCTTCTGCCCTTGCTTCTGCGAGATGGATTGATTGAGCTCCCCAATCGTCTTCCGTTCGTCCGCGGTCAGTGCCTCGGTCACGCGTTGATCAGTGATTTCGGTCCTTGCTGATGAGTCGTTCGCGGGTGTATCGTCTTTCGCAAGTTCCGCTTTGCGATCCGCTCGAATCTTGCCGATCTGTTGCCGACACGATTCGATCTGTGAGTCGAGTTGCTCATTCTCTTTTCGCCACTCGGCCAGTTTGACCGGAGCGACATCGGGTAGACCGCGATCCACAATCTCTGGTTTCCACGGCAAGACCGGTTTCCAGTTCTGCGGATTGTACGCGGGAGTCAGCAGTCCCATCAGACGGTAATAGTCGGCCTGCGTGACCGGATCGAACTTGTGATCGTGGCAGCGCGCGCATTGCAGTGTCAGGCCGAGCAGGCTGGTCCCGACAATTTCGATGGTGTCGTGCAAAACAGCAAACTTGTTCAGTTCGATGTTGCTTTCCGGCTCATGCGTGAAATCCTGAGCTGTTCGCAGAAAGCCGGTGGCGATCAGAGGTTCTCGCAATTGAGGCGTGAACTCGGCCGCATGCCGCCAGTCAACCAGTTCGTCGCCCGCAACCTGTTCCTGGACAAAACGATCGTAGGGTTTATCGGCATTGAACGAATCGATGACGTAGTGTCGATAACGCCACTTACCTTGGGGTGTCACCACGTTGTTGGCCTCAATGTCGAAACCAACAGTGTCGGTGTAACCGACAACGTCCAGCCAGTGCCGACCCCAGCGCTCGCCAAAATGTGGTGACGCCAGCAATCGGTCGAGCAATCGTTCGAAGGCGTCGGGCGATTGATCGGCCAGATATTCGTCAACCTGCCCCGGCGACGGTGGCAGCCCAATCAGGTCGAGGAACGTTCGACGACACAACGTCACGCGATCGGCTTCCGGCGAAAAATCCAGATCTCGTTCATGTAACTTGGCAAGCAGAAAGCCATCGATCGGAGTGTGCTGGATCGCCGTCGCCTGTTGCGGAGGAATCGCAGGACGCGACAGGACTCGAAAGGCCCAGTGCGGTTCTTCCGCCGCCAGACCTAGTATCCCGATCTGTGCATTCAGCAACAGAAATAACGGCAGTATGCGATACAGGTGGTGCACTGTCATCGGGAAGGGCCTTTGACGATTCGCGCTGATAATTGCGGGGAGGAACCGGGCTGCATACTTCACCACCAGCATAGCCTGCCTCAAAGTAGGTCGACAGCGGAACCGACCTCCATTGCGACGTGTTCAATCGCGTTCCGCACGTTCATCAACTGTTCATTCCTGTGCTCCAGACGCGGTCAGCAAGCGAACGATCGCTTCGGCCAATCTTCGATCGTTCCACTCGAGTCCCGTCTCAAATCTGTCGAACCTCGCCCTCCAGAAGTGTGTCCCAACAACGAGGATTGACGAGATTTGACTGGTCCAGACTGCTGGTCGTCAATTCGGGTCTGGATTGCTTGCCCACCAGCCGACTCGCCAGTACAATTCTCGACCCCTTCGCCCCTATAGCTCAATTGGTAGAGCAAATGACTCTTAATCATTAGGTTCTAGGTTCGAGCCCTAGTGGGGGCAATGAGTTACGTCGACGATGGCCGTGAAGTCCAGGGATTTTACGGCCATCGTCGTTTTCAGTCGACATTCGCGATTTTTAGACGGATATTCTCGAATTTCGTCGCCGCGTGCGCCTGCATCGTAGTCAGGTCCATCGCCTGCTGAATGGATGCGTGTCTGACCGTTGCGGCACAGCTTAGAGGTGTATGTCGGCCACGAGCAGGATCGGGGCGATCGTGTGTCGCAGGTGAGGCTGAACGAGATTAGTCCCAGAGCGCGCGCAAGCCATAGAATGCCGTGTCTTTAACGCGCCGGGCGAATTCCTTGACTTTGCTTGTGCGAGGATCGGCACAGTAGGTCATGCTCAGCATGATCCTCAGATCGCCTTCCGCAGTCGGGCTGGCGCGATGCAAAACTTTCGCTCCCTCGAAGACGACCAGAACGTTGGGAGACGTATCGACAAATTCATCTCCAGTCGAAGTACGACGCATCAACCGGCTTTGCGAAACGCCTCCCTCCGTGGCTTCGTTGGCTAGCGAAAGCAACACGGTGAAGTGTCGCCCTTTGTAAAAATTGTGATCGAAGTGCCAGTTGATGTGATCGCCCGCTTCCTTGTAGCACAGAACAGACAACGAACTCTGGTCGTGATCGGGCGTGGGGTACACCTTCATTCCTGTGATCGACGAAACCCAATCGGTCATGGCAGGCGAGTGGTAGATGCCCAAGCAACTGCGAGCGTGCCGATGGATATTCTCGTACGACAGCGTCCGTCCTTTCTTGTGCGTGGGGATGTAGCTGGGAACCATGCGCGGAATGTTCTCTTCTGCTTCGGCTCGCAAGACGCGCAGGCAATCGGGCGACAAGAAATCAGGAATGCGAACCAAGCGTTCGCGCGCGAACGCCGTCGATAACTGCGACGTGTCCGCGGTTGAGTTGATCGTCACGGTGTGCTTTGAGACCCACTCTGCACGTTGTTGTGCCAAGCCGGACAAGGTTCGTGATCGGTGGAGACGATGGCGGATCAGAATAATCAGCATGACGGATGCGATGACTGACGCCGTCCCCACAATCCATTGCCACATCAATTGATTATCTCCGCGTACGACGATACCTCATGTTGTCAGATCCTCGTCCGTGCAGCCGTCCGCTCCTGATCTTCTTTTTTGATTCGATAGCTGATGGAATTGAAACCGATGTCTGGAGGAGCTCGTTCACCGATCTCTAATACGATTGGCATATGCATCAACGAGATGAGTCGCCAAATGGTTCAAGCCGAATGACCAGTTGACGAAGTAATTTTCGGTACGATTTGGAACGGAATTCAAGATCACAAATGCAAAATCATGCAGGACGGGATGCCCACAAGTCGACCGTTCCGGATATTCAGTATGACAATTCTTCCCAAAATGTCTTGTCCGTCAAACCAGCAAAGTCACATTGCGGTTTGGGCGGATTGTCGCGTCTTTGGCGTGGATACGAACGCCGTAGTCAGTCCAGGAGGGGCCTGTACCGTCGTCGCTGGACAATCGATTCTCGCCAAACGATGGCGACCAGGCGGCGATCTCAAGACCTAGTCGTCTCCGACAACCAGGCGCAAATAGCTTTCATAGCGAAGCTGTGAGATCAGATCCTGATGGACTGCCTGCCGAACGGCACAGCCATCCTCGACCATGTGCAGACAATCGGGAAACTTGCACAACGGTACGAATGGACGGAACTCGACGAAGTATCCTTCCATTTCGGCAGGGTGGACATCCCACAACTCAAGCTGTCGTATTCCAGGGGTATCGACAACCCAACCGCCATTTTCGAGCTCGCGCAATTCGGCGAAACGCGTCGTGTGACGACCTTTTTGATTGACGCGGCTGACGTCTCCAGTTTTCATCGCCAACCCGGGCTGTACTGAGTTCAGTAACGACGATTTTCCAACACCGCTTTGACCTGTAAACACGGTTTGCTCGTTTTTCAGCAGGCGCCGCAGCCACCCGATTCCCTGGCCGGTTTGCACACTGGTCGGCACGATCGTATAGCCCAACCGGGCATATTGACCGATCAACGGTTGCAAATCGGCAAGGTCCACCAAGTCGCACTTGTTAACGATAATGATCGCGCACACATTTCCCTTCGCCGAACTGACCAGGAATCGATCGATCAACGCAGGTTTCAATGGTGGCTCGGCAGCCGACGACACGATTGCGACCTGGGTTATATTGGCAACCAGAATGTGCTGCTTGTACTGGTGCCCGCGAGCGAGGACTCCGTCACGCGGTTCGACACGTTCGATCACACCTGTCTCGGCGCCCGTTGGCAGGAAGAGCACTCGATCGCCCGTGACGACGGCATTTCGAGCGTCGCGCGCGACGGTGCGAACCACCCGACGAACGGTGCATTCATAGTGTTGACCTGCCTGTGGATATCCCACGTCGACTTGCACAGTACATTGGGTTGAGCCGATGGCAGAGAGCACTCGTCCGCGGACACACACAGTTTCATCAACCGACAGGATGATCGAATCGTCGTCGGCGCGTTCGCCCAGGACCGTGCGGCGGCGGGACAAGTCTCCTTTTCCCGAGACGCGTTGCTCGCGATCGATGTGATCGATTTCGGATTCGTTCGTGTGGTCATGGCGCGTGAAGTCATTCCGACGCGCTGTGTTTTGTCGGTTCTTCCGAAAATCGATGCGGACTTTTTTGGGTTGCTTCTTGGCCAACGGCAGATCACCTGCAAGGCGAACAACAGCAGCGGGGTGCACGACTTGCTGCATCCCGATTCGCCTCAATCAAGACACGAAACAGGGTGAATCGATGGACAACGGGACTGATCTGAGGTTCACATAAAACAAAAAAGCGTCCGAATCCTGAAGGACTCGGACGCGATTGACCCCATGGGGATTCGAACCCCAGTTCTCGGACTGAAAATCCGATGTCCTAGGCCTCTAGACGATGGGGCCTTCGTGGCAATGTTATAGCGAAGGTGGAGCAAAGATCGGAGTCAAACGAGCCACTCTTCAGCAAGACTTTTAAAAAAAGTTCTGAGCGGCTGGAATTCGTTCTTCTCAAGACCACCCGACGACGTTTAGCGACTACTCGGCAGCAGCATTCTCTGCCGTGGCGCTCTCAGGTGCGGCCTGATTGTTGACATTGACCCGCGTATCGGATGTGGACGAATTCTCGACGTTTTCACCCGAGCGGGCGGCCATGGCATCGCGCACTTCACTGCGATGAATGGGTACTTCGCGAGGAGCTTCGATTCCTAGTCGAACTTTGTCGCCGCGGATTTCGACTACGGTGATGACAATGGAGTCATCCACCACAATGCTTTCGTTTTTCTTCCGCGACAGAACTAACATTTCCCACAACTCCGAGGGCAATGCCCTTTCAACCATCCTTGCAATTCAGGTCAATCTTCACTTTGCGCAACGCTACCCACCGCCAAAACGTTTCAAACGGATTGTAGACACTACAATTCCAATGTCAAGCCCTCAGAATCCTTGCGTCTCGGCACGCAAGGTGGCTACCGCGGCGGGGAGGTCAGCCCTTGCCCTGGCTTTTGCCTTTCGGGAGTTGCCTCGACAGACGCTGCTGCATCGTTCCTTTCGCGATCTGGTTCTTCTGCATCTGCTTACGCAAATGAGGCATTTTAGAAGCGGGCTTGCGAGCAGGACCAGTCATCTTCCGGTTTTCCTGTTTGAGGGCTTGAATCCGCGCCGGTCAGATCCTGATTTTCGTCCAGACCCTTTCGATTCCGGCTGGCACATCGGGCAATAGAACGTCGATCGTTGCGCCTGAACGATTCGAACGATTTCTTCATCTCCGCAGACTGAACACATTTCACCAGCTCGCATGTAGACGCGATGCTCGTTTTGATAGCGTCCTGATTGATTCAGTGCGTTTCGATAGGTGCCGTCACCCAACGTGGAGCCCTCGTATTCAATCGCCTTATTGAGGACGAACTGAACTGATTGGGTGAGCCGTTCCAAAGCGTCTGGCGTCAAAGACTTGGCCGGAACACCAGGGTGGATTCCCGCGCGATGTAGGATCTCACTTGCATACAGGTTTCCGATTCCTGCGACCGTTTTTTGATCGAGCAGCAAAACTTTTATTTCGCGTGCAGACTTGTGGCACGATTCGACCCAATGATCGGCCGTCATCTCCAATGCGTCTCGACCGAACGTGCCGAGTGCAAATCGAGCCTTTAAGGCAGCTTGATCGAACAGTGTCACAGTTCCCAGCCCGCGTCGATCCCAGAACCAGAACGACGCGTATTGTCCAGGTCCATCGAAATCCCAACGCAAGCGCAAATGTTCAACATCCGGTGGATCCGCCAGCAGGACAAGACCGGTCATACGTGGTTCGATCGCCAGGCTCGAACCGTCCGAAAGATCCAGGATCACACGTTTTCCCAATCGCCTGACTGCTTGAAACGTTTTGCCAACAACACGTTTGCGCAATCTCGCGAGAGTTGGCTTAATGTTGATCGGTTTGCAGCGATTGGCACATGCCACCAGATCACCGATCGGCCGGTGTGTGACATGCGCCCGAATGCCTCGGACCATTGTTTCGACTTCAGGAAGTTCTGGCAAAACGAACCTCGTGGGAAAGAAAATCCAATTAGGCAGACACAATCGAAGTTGATCGATGTCCGAACTTCGCCGCAGTTCCTCGCGCGACTCATTCTAGCGGCAAGTGGGATTGTTGCGACGACGTCGACCCAACTGCATGCCAGAAAGGGGAATTCGTAGATTCTGCTTGACGTTGCCACCTTGGCGGACGATTCTAATTCGATAACGAGAACTGTCTCCGGCGAGTGCCTTTGCCGCCCTCGTGGCAGTCATGAATCACGTCCGCTCAGTCCGCAACAAGGAGCCTGTTATGGTCCAACCCGGCCGCTTCAATTTTGGTCTGCGCCGCGTTGTCGGTCGGTTGCTCGCACAATTGGGTTGCTTTGCATTGCTCACCAGCTTGGCGGTGTCGGCCGAACTGACTGCTCCAACGGCACGAGCTCAGCAGGTCGCCGAACATATCACAGCGGGCGAATTCGGTCCGGCAATGACAAAAGCACTCGCCGCAGCTCCCACGGAACGAGGCGAATTGCTGAAACAGGTTGCCGAAGCGCAACAGGCGTCAGGCGACAACGAAGCGGCCGCCGGAACCATTCGCCGCCTTCCTCGAGGTGAGCAGCGAGCTCAAATGCGTGCGGAGCAATCCAGCCTCGCTGGTGGATCCCAACAGGGTTTCATGCAGTTGATGCGTTTGATTCAACAAAGCACACCTGGAAAGTGGGAAGATCAGGAAGGGGAAGGTGGCCGGATGTCGCCATTCCCAACTGGCGTTCGCGTCGCTCCCAACGGGTTGCTGCATCGACTGACGACTCAAGAGCACGCGAATCAATTGACGGAAATGGGCATTCGAGCCCGTCAAGCGGATTTGAACGAAGATCTCGCGAAGCAAAGCCAGTTGCGGATGGTGTCTTTGACTCGACTCGAACGAGCGGTAGCTCGGCGTATCGAAGAAGGTATGCCGGTGCCGGAATCGATGGCCCAACTGGCAGGCTTGTATCAAGTAAAGTATGTGCTCGTTAATCCTGATTCCAACGAGATTGTCTTGGCAGGTCCCGCCAATGGCTGGCAGTACAACAATCAAGGCCAGGCGATTTCGAACAACGATGGTCATCCCACTCTGCATTTGGATGACTTCGTGACTGTCCTGCGGACGTTTGCTCGCGGTGATGCCGATTTCGGCTGCTCAATCAACACCCGCGACGAAGGCGTGAAAGCACTGAAAGAGTTCGTCGAGAAATCGGCCGCCAAGGGTGGCATCAGCGAAGCTGCGACGGCGGGATGGGTGAATAAGCTGCAGCACAAACTTGGACGCCAGGACGTTGTTGTCTGGGGTGTTCCATCAGATAGCCGCGTGGCCCGCGTCATCGTCGAGGCCGATTATCGCTTGAAGTTGATTGGAATCGATCGTCTGAAAGCTGGGAAGGAAATTCCCAGCTACTTCGATTTGCTGCCACCATCCCAACAGAACGGCCAGCAAATGGACGCACTGCGATGGTGGTTGACAATGAAGTTCGACACAGTGCTGCACAGCGCCGACAAGACGGTCTTCGAGATCCAAGGTTCGTCCGTGTTGTGCCAGTCAGAGAACCAAGTGCTGACGGCCGAAGGCAAGCACGTCCCCACTGGACAATCTGAAGCGACAAACCGCCAGTTCGCGGAGAACTTCACGAAGCACTACGGAAAATTGGCCGCGAAAGACCTGGTCTTCGCTGATACCCAGAATGTCTTCGATCTGGCACTGTGCTCCGCTTTGATCAAGAACGAAGATTTGGTCGGCAAGGCAAATTGGAATATGGGCGTCTTCGCCCCCAACGGTGCCTACACTACGGCATCGTACCCGGTTCCCAAAGAGATCGAATCCGTCGTGAATCATCGCGTCTACAAGGGACACAATGTTGTGGTTCAAGTTGCCGGTGGAGTTTCGTCAGGTGTCATGACGGCGGCCAAAGATCCCAACATGAACAAGACCGCGCCCGAGTTACAAAACGTTGGCAACGTTGCCAAGGCACCTCAGTTGCCCGCAGGACGATGGTGGTGGGATGCAGCCAACTGAGACCGGCCGCCTTGACGAATCCGATTTGGAACTTGTAAAGACGAACCTCCAAATCCCGTTCTAATTTCAATACGGAGCCTTCGGTTCAAATGAGCCGAAGGCTCCGATTCACTTTCAGCGAGAAGTCTCTGGCGTTATGCAAGTCGTCATTACCGCCGTTGGCCCCGACAATCGAGGCCTGGCCGATCCGATCGTGCACTTCGTCACCGCTGCCGGTGCGAACATTTTCGAAATTCAAATGTACGACCACGATTCAGAACGCATGTTCGCCATGCTGTTACGATTCGAATGGCCTGAACAGCAAATGAACGTTTCAGCGCTGCGGCAGGAAATGGATGCGATCGGCCGCGCAAAGAACCTTTCCATCCGAACATGGTCGCGTGACGAGAATTCGCGACCACCGCGAGTGGCGATTTGCACAACCTACCGTCCCGAACCCGCCCTCGCCCTGTTGCGCGCGATACGCGACAAGCGATTGAACGCCACGCCAGCCGTGATGCTGGGGAATCGAAATAGCTGTCAAGGCGTTGCGGAGCAGTTTGCGGTGGACTGGCACCAGATCGGTGACGCCCGTGGTGAGCCTGACAATCCTCGGATGATCGAAATCTTTGATCAGTACGAAGTCGACTACATCGTTCTCGCCCGATACATGCGCGTATTGCCTGCCAGTACGTGCTGGCGATTCGCGGGTCGGATTATCAACCTGCATCATGGCTTGCTGCCGCCCTTCCCCGGCTTTCGCCCGTACGAAGATGCATATCAGCACCGTATGCTCACTTATGGCGCGACAATCCACTTTATCGTGCCGGAATTGGATGCCGGAAATCAGATCATCCATCAAAGTACGTTCACCGTGTTTCCGGGGACGCCGCTGGAATTGATCAAACGACAGGGGGAAACAGACAACGAACCAAGTTGTCTGGCGGAAGGTATGCGCCGTGTCGTCGACCGCGAGGTCGAACTTCATTTTCATCGTGTCGTGCGACGTGATCCTGTTGGTTGAACCCGTGTTATCGATTGGCGACGATGTCTTCGGCGTAGTGCCGTCAACTGTTGCACGGTCGAGTCTCCACACAGAAGACTTCTCGGGAATTTGACGATGTCTGACGGATCACCGGCACTGACGATTCGATTGATGGACGCGACCGATCTGAAACGCGGATTTCTGGAAGCTCTCAACGCACTGCGACCCGTCGAGCTGACGATGGAACAGGCAATAGATGTCTATCGCTTGCGATTGAAGTCGCGCGTCCGAACGTATGTCGCACTACTCGACGGTCGAATTGCGGGTACCGCTTCCGTGTTTATCGAGCCCAAGTTTATTCACTCAGGCGGAATTGTCGGTCACATCGAAGACGTGGCCGTTCACCCCGGATTCCAAAAGCACGGGATCGGTCGCAAACTTGTTGAATTCTTGCTCGATGAGTGCCGCCGATTGAATTGCTACAAGGTCATTCTTGATTGCGCCGAAGCGGTAATCCCCTTCTATGAGAAACTGGGATTTCATCGCTGGGAACGAGCCATGCGCATCGACCTTTAGACCCGGCCGCGGGTCGGCGGGGTTCGCGTCACGTGATGGGTTACAAATAGGTAAGTTGTTCGCGCGAAGGGAGTCAACGATCAAGCGAGAAGAACAGCGGGTCTTGTGACGGGGTCCGTTTCTGACGCGCGAGCGACTCACATTTTCTGAACCCAACTCAATCGGACCCGGCCGCGGGTCGGCGGGGTTCGCGTCGCGTGATGGGTTACAAATAGGTAAGTTGTTCGCGCGAAGGGAGTCAACGATCAAGCGAGTAGAACAGCGGGTCTTGTGGCGAGGTCCGTTTCTGACGCGCGAGCGACTCACATTTTCTGAACCCAACTCA
>Ga0105238_10000072_pt1 | contig 112436 bp, 83 predicted proteins | sample KBSC34metaG_FD_81526 | JGI IMG/M metagenome (GOLD analysis project Ga0105238, IMG submission 81526) | Corn rhizosphere microbial communities from Kellogg Biological Station, Michigan, USA - KBS C3-4 metaG | ecosystem: Host-associated > Plants > Roots > Rhizosphere > Soil | place: Michigan, USA...
CTGCTGCTGAACTGTCTGATGCAACGCTATCCCAGTGAGCATTACGACGAAACTGCGCTCAAGGGAATCTTTGGCGACGTGCGCGGTGATCTCGCCCGCAGCCGAGTTCTGAGCGAGTTTCCGCTGGAAAACTCGGACGAGCCGTTCGTCTTTCGCGTCTACCGGGCTGACTGAGTTTTCAAGGCCAGTGTGCGTCACGGATGTCATCGTTCAAATCGATCCCATCTGTTATGGATCGCACGCACCGGCTGATCGGCTAGAATTCATGATCCAACCTCGAGTCCATGCCTGAGCAACAACAGGTCGGCCGCGAAGATCGGCTGCCTGGAACGAGATCGCTGAAACGAGATGTTACAAAACGAATATCGCCATCAGAATCAGGCTGCCTGGGATCAGCTATCTGACGGCAGCCAGTTTGCCAAGATCGCATCCGACGCCGAATGCCTGGAGCCCTTGAAAACACTGGATGGCCGAAACTGGTTGCCCAAAAGCGTCCAGGGCATGGACGTGTTGTGTCTGGCATCCGGAGGCGGCTGGCAGTCGATTCTGTATGCGTCCGCCGGGGCAAATGTCACAGTGGTCGATCTCAGTCAGGGGATGCTGGATCTGGATCAGCGCGAAGCGGCACGCCGACATCTATTCGTCCGCACGATTCATGGCTCGATGGACGACCTGTCGGCGTTACCGGATGAATCCTTCGACATCGTTCATCAGCCGGTCAGTACGTGTTACGTGCCCGATCTGGGACGCGTCTACTCGGAAATCGCACGCGTCCTTCGTGACGGTGGGTTGTACATCAGTCAGCACAAACAACCGACCAGTGCTCAGGTGACCCGGCGCGACGAGCGTGATCATTTTGTGGTCGGCATCGAGTACTACCACACCGGGCCACTGCCTCGAACCGAAGACACGTCGTATCGTGAACGAGGTGCCGTAGAATACCTGCATCGCTGGGACGATTTGATCGGCGGCCTGTGCCGCACCGGATTTGTGCTGGAAGATCTGCGGGAACCACGGCGAGCGGACCTGAAGGCGCCCGTCGAACACTTTGGTTATCGCGGTCGCTTTGTTCCACCTTACGTTCGATTGAAAGCGCGTCGCTTGCCTCGCGAACGAAGTGCCGATTCAACGGTCTCGAAGATCTGGATTCCCTGATGTGACAGCGAGTATCCAGTACGGCGACAACCTTGGTACAACCCCCGTCTCCATCAGCGTTCGGGGGTTCGGATTTGAATTTAGGATACAGATCAATGCCAGCAGCCTATCTTGATCTCGTGACAACCCTGCGTCAGGGCTTTCCGCAGCCGGTCTCAGATCGAGTGCACGACGCCTATTTTGTGTTCTCATTCCTGCGCGCCCTCGATCAATTGGATGGAATGAAATCGGTGAGCCCGCTGCTGGGTAAAGCGGTCACTCTTGATTACGACGCAGCCAAGAATTGTCGAGTCGACGAAAATCCCGTGCAATTGGAACGGGTCACCGAGATGCTGGTCGATCGTCTGTCGGGGATGTTCATCTGGGGGCACCCGCGCGCTCAGATCAATGTCATTCCGCCGCCCACCATCGCCAGCGTGATTGGCGGCCTGTTGCCGATGATTTACAACCCGAATCTGGTCAGCGAAGAATCGTCGCGGCAAGTCTCGGTCGCGGAAGTGGAAGTCGCGTCGATGACGGCCAGCCTGATCGGTTACGACCCAACCAAATCTGCGGGGTTGTTCACGTTCGGTGGCACCGGAACGCTGCTGTACGGAGTCAAACTGGGACTGGAAAAGGCCTGCCCGCAGACAGGGCGGCACGGCGTCAAGGAACGAGCCGTCATTCTGTGTTCGGAACGGGCGCACTATGCCTGCCTGACGATTGCGAACTGGCTGGGAATTGGCCAGGAAAACGTGATTCAAGTTCCCTGCACTCCAGAGAATGAAATCCGGACGTGTCTCCTGGAATCGATGGCACGCGACATCTTGAAAGAGGGAGCCAAGATCGCCGCGATTGTCGCGACCATGGGAACAACGGACCACTTCGGACTTGATGACTTGGCTGCGGTACACGAGATCCGCAATCGACTGGTCGACGAATTCCATCTTGACTATCGACCACACATTCATGGCGACGCCGTCATTGGCTGGGCCTGGTCGGTTTTCAATGATTACGATTTCGACAAGAACGAACTGGGGTTCCGACATCGGACCGTGCGTGCACTGGCCGGGACGCGTCGTCGTATCCAGCAACTGCACCTGGCCGATTCGATCGGCATCGATTTTCACAAAACGGGCTTCACACCGTACGTATCGAGCCTGTTTCTGGCACGCGAATCAACCGATCTCGAACTGATCACACGCAAACAGTCCGACACGCCGTATCTGTTCCACGACGGACACTACCATCCGGGTCGGTATACGTTGGAGACGACACGCGGCGGCAGCGCTCCGATGGCGGCGCTGGCCAACTTGCGTCTGTTCGGCAAGAACGGTTTGCGTGCGTTGCTGGGGCATGTTGTGTCCATGGCCGAAGTGTTGCGCGAGCACCTGGAAGGTCATGCGGCGACGACCGTCGTTAATCGCGGCAATTTTGGACCAGTGACATTGTTCCGCGTCTATCCAGACGGTGTCGACACATTCAGTATCTCGGAACGAGAACAAAAGGATGTGGCCTATCGCGATCAGTTGAGGATCCACAACGATTACAACCGACGCATCTACCAACTTGTCCAGGCCGACGCCCTTCACGGCGAGGGAGTCGTCATTTCGTTGACGGACTGTTATCGGGAAAGCGATTACGGAGAACCGATTGTGGCATTGAAAAGCTACCTGCTCAGCCCGTTTTCTGAAGAACAATACATTGACGCCGTGTTGCAATCCCTGTGGAAAGCGCGGGCCAAGATCGCGAGTTCGGCGGCCGAGCCGACTTAGCTGCGCGTGCTCGACTGTGCGCGAGATGGGAATTCACGGCAAACTCAGCAGCAAATACTGCCGGAATGCGGTGTCTGAGGGCCATTTTCTGCTGTCGGACCGGCAATTCCTGCCGCTGTGTGTCGAGGCAAGACAAATTCCTCTAAAGTCTTGTGATCACAGCCCCGCCCGGCAGACTTCGCCTTGACGAGATTTCGAAGCTGTGCAGAATACGTTCGAATTCTCGCCACACCCTGATCCGAGTCACGGAATAGACTCCGATGGAGGTGTGATTAACACATGACTGAGTTTTGTCCGTTCGGCCACGCAAAGGAGTGCATCAGCCGTGAAGAAAGTTATCGTTTCGGCATCCGCAATTGCCCTGTTGGCTGGCGTTCTCGCGCTGTCTGGGGACGCTTGGAGTCAATCTGGAGGACAGTCGCCCGCCAATGGCGGTGCGGCAGCGGCGAACGTCCCGCACAAAGTGGGCCTGATCGACATGGCCTATGTCTTCAAGAACTACAAGAAGTTTGAAACTCTGCGCGAAGAATTGAAAGCCGAAATCGCGACGAATGAAGACAAAGCCAAGGCGATGCAGGCCGACGTGGTCGCACTGCAAAAGACGTTGAAGGAATTCAACGAAGGGACCGAGCAGTACACGAAGACCGAAAAGATCATGGTCCAGAAAATGGCCGACTTCGAAGGCTTTCGCCGCCAGATGCAACGTGAATTCCTCAAGCGTGAATCCACGATCTACCTGCAGGTTTACAACGAAGTGTCGGACATGGTCGAACGCTATGCCACACACTTCAAGTACACGTTGATCATCCGCTTCAACCGCGACGAACTGGACGCTGACAACCCCCAGACCTTGATGCAAGGCATGAACCGCCAAGTCGTCTACTACCGAGCTGACGATGACATCACCAAGCCGGTTCTCGACAGCCTCAACAAGAAGCTGAGTGGTGGGGAAAAACCAGCTAAGGGTGGGACCGCCGTTCGCGATACGGAAAAAACCAATCGTTAACGCACTCGACTGACTGCGTGACCACTTCAGAACTCAGTGGGATCGACGGTATTCCAGCGACAGACGCGAAAGCGAGTGTCCCCAATGATTCTGCCTTTCCCACATCCCGTCTGACACAACGCCGACCCTGGATGCCCTCCAGGGTCGGCTTTTGTTCCCCTCTGCCCGAGTTTCCCGACTGCACAGATCCGTGGTGATCTCCACGGTGCGCTGAGACTACCCATCAGCCTGTCCGACGACTCGCAGGGAGAGATCTGTGATGCATCGATATCAACGAACACTCGAACGACCTGCGCAGTATCACGGCTTCGGCTTTCTGACCGGTGCTGACGTCACGTTATCGTTCCTGCCCGCGGAAGAAGACTACGGGATCCGCTTTCAACGCGTCGACATTCCCGGCTCTGAACCGATTCCGGCAACACTCGACTCTGTCGTTCCTCGCCAACGACGGACCGCGATCGCTCGTGGCAAGGTGACGGTCGAACTGATCGAACATGTCATGGCTGCATTGGCCGGACTGCAAATCGACAATTGCCTCGTGCAATTGAATGCCCCGGAACCACCAGGTGCCGATGGTTCATGCCTGCCGTTCGTTCAAGTGCTGCTGGACGCCGGCATCATCGAACAGGCATCGCGCCGCGACCTGGTGGTGATCCATTCCGAATCACACACGAATACTGACGATGGCGCCGAAATCAGCGTTGGTCCCGTCTTCCGACGGACCCTGGTAGTCAGCTACGAACTGGACTATGGACCACGCTCACCCATCAAGCCCCAACTACTGACCTTCGAATTTTCACCTGAAACTTTCGTGGCCAGCATCGCGTACGCCCGCACATTCATACTCGAAAGTGAGGTGGCATCGCTGAAGGCCCAAGGTTTCGGGTCACGCGTGACCGAAAAAGATCTACTGATCTTCGGGCCGCAAGGCGTCATCGGGAATCAATTGCGCGCTTCCGATGAGTGTGCACGGCACAAGATTCTGGATTGTATTGGTGACTTTGCGTTGCTGGGTTGTGACGTACATGGTCACTTCCGAGCGTATCGTTCCGGACACAACCTTAACCATGAGATCTGCGAACTCGTCAGGGCCGCTCAACGAGTGGCCGTGCCGATCCGCAGAGCGGCATAACAGGGCTACATGTACTTTTGAATCGACTCAACATTGCAACCTGTCGACATTCAGAAGTGACACATCTCAGGATGACACCATGACTCGCAAAATTTCGCCTTTGTCCCAAGTGGATAGTCGAGCCAACATCGGTAACGATGTCGAAGTCGGGCCGTTCTGCCTGGTTGGTCCGCATGTGACACTGGGGGATGGCTGCAAACTCGATAGTCACGTTTCCATCATTGGCCACACGACGATCGGTGAGCGTAATCGTTTCTTTCCCGGATCCGCTATCGGCGGCGAACCGCAGGATATTGGCTATTCGGGTTCGGATACCAAAGTCGAAATCGGCGACGACAACCTGTTTCGTGAAGGCGTGACCGTCAATCGCGGGGCCGACAAGGAAGACGGGATCACTCGGATTGGCCATCGCAATTTCCTGATGGCGAACTCGCACGTCGCTCACAATTGTCACGTCTACAGCAATGTCATCCTGTGCAATGGAAGTCTGCTGGGCGGACATGTCCACGTGCAGGATTATGCGATCGTTTCTGGTAATTCTGTCGTTCATCACTTTGCCACGTTGGGCACCGGTTGCTTTATCAGCGGTGGTTGCCGGGCACCTCAGGACATTCCCCCATACATGTTGGCGGCAGGCAGCGACAATCCCGAAATCATCACGGTGAATGTCGTCGGCATGCGTCGCCGAGGCATCTCGGAAAACGCGATTTCACTGGTCCGCCAGGCATTCAAGCTGCTCTTCCGCGAACACAAAAAGCTGGATATGGTGCGAACGCACTTCATCGAACAAACGGAAGGTGTGCTGCCAATCGAACTGGTCACGCTGCTGGACTTCTGCGAACGATCGGCCAAAGGAAAAAGTGGCCGGGCTCGTGAAGCCTTTCGAGCTAAGCCGGCAAACACAGAAGAACAACAAGCGGCATAGGGAAAGAGAACGTCAAGCGAATCCGGGTTGTGTGCCACTGGCGGGCGTCCTGGCTCGCCAGTGCCCCCGATCGAAAACGAAGCTGTCGAACACAACTCGTCTGATGGACGGCATCAACAAGGACGTACGATGAATCGGTTGCGAGTGGCTGTGATTGGTGTGGGAGCATTGGGTCGACATCACGCACGAATCTTGAGCGAACGCGACGGAGTTCAACTGGTTGCCGTCGCCGATAGTCAGGCCGATCGCGGTCAGGAAGTTGCCGCCAAACATCAGTCACGCTGGGTCGCCGATTACCGCGAACTTCTCGACAAGAACATCGTCGACGCCGTGTCTGTCGTCGTTCCAACAGTCGCCCATCGGGCTGTCGCTGGTGCCTTTCTGGAACAGGGAATTCCGGTCCTGGTTGAAAAGCCGCTGGCAGCGAATGCCACTCATGCGGCGGAACTTGTCGAACTCGCCCGACGGAACAATGTCCTGTTGCAGGTTGGCCATATTGAACGATTCAACCCGGCATTCCAAGCCGTCTGTCAGCAGATCGTCGCTCCGAAATACCTGCGTTGTGAACGCACCAGTACCTACACCTTTCGCTCGACCGATATCGGCGTGGTGCACGATCTGATGATTCACGACATCGACCTGGTCCTGTCGGTCGTGCGCAGCCCGCTGCGACACTGCGAAGCATTCGGGATCGGTGTGATGGGCAAGAACGAGGATGCCGCACAGGCGCGACTCTACTTTGAAAATGGCTGTATCGCCGACCTGACAGCCAGTCGGATTAATCCGACTGTCTCACGATCGATGATCGCCTGGTCGGCTGCCGGCTGCATCACGATCGACATGCATCAGCGCGATGTGAAATGCTATGCGCCTGGTCCTGCACTGACACACGGCACGCCACCCTTACAGCGCGCCGCTCAGCCCGGTGCCGACCTCGAAGCGTTGAAGAACGATGTTTTCGGTCAGTTCATCAAGGTCGATTCGATTCCAGTCGATGCCTCGGGCCCCGATGCGCTAACGCAGGAACTGACCGAGTTCGTCGACTGTGTGCGGAGTGGTAAGCATCCACATGTCACCGGTGAACAGGCCCTTCAGGCCATGATTGTTGCCGACAGCGTGCTGAAACAGATCGCCGCTCACCAATGGGATGGCCATGCACACGGAGCCGTTGGCCCTTATCCGAATCAGACAGGATCGACGCGCAAAGCGGCTTGATGTCGCGAACCCTTTCAATCGACGTCACTATGCTGTTGTCGTAACATCATTTGCCTCTTGATGTTCAGCTCCGAACCATGGCGTGCCCTCCATCGCGAATTGTGCCCTTCGGGACGGCCCGTTGCCGCTATATGGACTCGTCCAGTAAAATGACGCGGTTACTATTTCTTTGTCCCGCGCTGGCCTCGATCGGCAACCATGAATTCGCCCGGCATTGCAGATGTCACTCCCTCACACGGCTCGTCCCTTGATGTGTTTTTGCTGGGAACAGTCGAACTCGGTGCCGCGCTGGAACTGCAGGATCGCTTGCGTAACGACGTTGCGGGTCGGACTGATACCCACGGAACGTTGCTGGTTTGCGAGCACCCTCCGTCGGTCACAATTGGACGCGAAGGCAGCTTTGCCGACATTCTGGTCGAACGCGAGGAATTGACGGCTCGCCGGATGGAGATTCGCTGGCTGAATCGTGGCGGGGGTACCTTTGTCCATTTGCCCGGTCAATTGGCAGCCTATGTCATCGCACCGATCGAGCGGATGCAGATGGGGTTGCTCGACCTGCGGACAGCAATGGAGAACAGCCTGGTCGGCACCGCAGCCGATCTCAACGTTCCTGCCGAACCGGCGCCCGATTCACCGGGGGCTGTCTGTCGGTGTGGTCAGTTCGGGTTCATCGGCATGTCAGTCCGAGACGGTGTTTCGTACGGCGGCGTCCACTTGAATGTCTCGCTGCCGCAGGACGCATTTGATCTGGTTCGCTGGAACGATTCGGCGATTCGCATCAGTTCGCTGTCGGCCCAGCGAACGCGACCAACGGCGATGTCGACTGTGCGCGAAGGCCTGATCCGGAATATTTCGACAGTGCTGGGTTATGATGGATACCACCTTTATACGGGACATCCGCTGCTGCACCGCACGACGCGAAAGGTCTATGTTTACGTTTAGAACGAGACCACGTTCGCTCGATGACCCTAGGTCCACTTTGGACAATGCCTTAAACAGAAACGATGGAATTCATGTCGACGAATCTGCTGAACATTCTGCCTTCCGAACCCGATGCCGTGACGACTCGTCAGAGGTTACCCAAATGGCTGAAGCGGCCACTGCCGCAGGCCGGGATGCAATTCACGTCCGACGTGATCTCTGATCTGCGACTGGAGACCGTTTGCGAAAGCGCCAAGTGTCCCAATCGGACCGAATGCTGGTCGCAAAAGACGGCGACATTCATGATTTTGGGGAATGTCTGCACTCGTCCGTGTGGTTTCTGTTCGGTGCTGAAAGGCAAAACAGAAGTGGTCCAGTTCGACGAACCCGCTCGAGTCGCAGAAGCGGCCGAACGTTTGGGTTTGAAATATGTCGTGATCACGTCCGTCACGCGAGACGATCTGGCTGATGGTGGTGCAAACCACTTCTATGAATGCGTGCTGGCCGTTCGCGAACGTACCGGCGCCAAGGTTGAAGTTCTCACCCCGGACTTCCGTGGCAACCGCGAGGCAATTCATCGTGTGATCGAATCGAAGCCCGATGTCTTCAATCACAACACGGAAACGGTACCGCGTCTTTACGATCGAGTGCGCCGGAACGCTGACTACCAGCGGACTCTCGATTTGCTCAAACAGATCAAGGACGAGGACCCGGACATGGTCACTAAAAGCGGCCTGATGTTGGGATTGGGTGAAACGCGCGAAGAGCTGTTCGAAGTTTGTTCCGATCTGCGAGATGTCGGTTGCGACATGCTGACACTGGGACAATACCTGCAACCAACTCCCGAACATCTGCCGGTCGAACGCTACGTTCCTCCCGAAGAGTTCGACGAGATCGGTGATCAGATGCGAAAGCTGGGATTCAGCATGGTTGCCAGCGGCCCATTTGTGCGCTCTAGTTACCACGCTGGCGAAATGGCGGATGTCCTGCAAGTCTGAGCATCCCAGCGGCTTGAGAAACGGCCGCCTTTCGCGTTGAATAACCTCGATCGAGTGACAAACCTGTCACACATCACGTACTTCGCACATTCCAGACAAGGACAACGGACGCGATGGATTTCCGCACGACCGACAAGCCATGGACTCAGATTGAAGCCGATTGGTTGATCGTACCCGTCACCGAGTCGCCCGAGATCGCGGGACCATTGGCGGAACTCGATCAGGCACTGGCTGGAATTGTCACGCGGCTGAAAGCCATTGGTGATCTGACCGGGAAACTGGCGTCGACATTGCCGCTGCGCGGTGTGACGGGCATCGGAGCTCGACGAGTCTTCTTCGTGGGACTGGGCGCCGCCAGCGATTTGACGATCGCTCGGCTGGATAAGGCGTTGATGACGGCCGCTCGTGCGATCTCGGACAAGGCCGACGTCAAGGTCGCATTCGCAGTGCCGTCCGAATCGATCGGTACGATCACTCCCGCAGAAATCGTCGCGTCGGCAACCATCAGTGGCCTGGTCGGGTCGCAAGGTCAGGACCTGTACCGTACCGAGCGGACCCGACATCGCTTTGCCGATTTCCAGATTGCCGCGGCCGTCACAGCCGACCTCAATTCCTCGATCGAACGCGGCCAGATCATGGGGCAGACGATCAATCTCACTCGCGATCTGGTCAATCGCCCACCTCAAGAGATCACGCCACTGGGGTTCGCCCGACGGGCTCAATCTGCTGCCGCAGACTGTGGGCTGAAGTGTGAGGTGTTCGAGCAATCGCGATTAGAACAGGAACGGATGAAGTCGATGCTGGCTGTGGCGCAAGGCAGCACCGAACCGCCGTGCATGGTGATCGTCGAGCACAACGGTGCGGGTGCGAACGCGCCCAAACTGGCGTTGGTCGGAAAGGGTGTCACGTTCGATAGCGGCGGTCTGTCACTGAAACCGACCGATGGCATGCTGACGATGAAGTGTGATATGGCCGGTGCGGCAACGGTGATGGGCGCCATGACCGCTATCGCTCGTTTGAAGCTGCCAGTCAATGTCGTCGGATATATGGGGCTCGTCGAGAACATGCCGGGCGGATCGGCCTTCAAATTGGGCGACATTCTGACGGCACGCAATGGCGTCACGATTGAAGTATTGAATACCGACGCCGAAGGCCGTCTGGTGTTGGCCGACGTGTTGAGTTATGCGGTTGATGCAGGCGTGGATCGAATCGTCGACCTGGCTACGTTGACTGGCGCGTGCGTTGTGGCACTGGGTGAAGATGTGTCCGGCGCATTTACCAACAATCAGGCGTGGTGTGACACACTATTAGCCGCAGCCAAGGCAACGGGTGAAGATGTTTGGCAGTTGCCGATGTGGGATCTGTACGAAGATCTAATCAAAGGTGATGTCGGTGACATCAAGAACACAGGTGGACGCTGGGGCGGTTCAATCACGGCCGCGCGGTTCCTGCAACATTTTGTCGGTAACAAGCCGTGGGTGCATCTGGATATCGCCGGCCCGGCCTTTGCGTCATCGAACAAGCCGCATCGCGAAGCTGGCGGAACCGGCCACATGGTCAAAACGCTGGTAGAGTTGGCTCGCCGGTTCGGTAGTTAGCACAAACGACTGCCAGCTGAACCTGGGCGCGTCGAGTGTGTCCAATCGTTGATTCGAATCCGTATTCCTTCACAAACCTGACCAATGATCACAATTGTCGATTACGGCATGGGCAACCTTCGCAGCGTCCAGAAGGGTTTCGAAAAGCTGGGTGCGGCGGCACAGATCGTGACGACGCCCGAACAGGTGGCCGCCGCCGACAGACTTGTCTTGCCGGGTGTCGGAGCATTCCGTGACGCCATCCACGAACTCGAACGCCTGAATTTGGTTGAGCCGATCCGCGAACACATCCGCCGTGACAAGCCATTTCTGGGAATCTGCCTTGGCCTGCAAATGCTCTTTGACGTGAGCTATGAAGACGGCGAATGGAAGGGGCTGGGAGTCTTGGCCGGCGATGTTGTGCGTTTCCCCGCGACGCCTGACCTGAAGGTGCCTCATATGGGTTGGAACACGCTGCTTCCAACCCGACCGATCGATCTACTACGCGGCATTCCTTCCGACGCGTCGGTCTATTTCGTGCACAGCTACTACGTTCGGCCGAAAGACGAATCGGTGATCGCGGCCCGGACCTCCTATGGCATCGAATTCACCTCGATGATCTCGCGTGGCAACCTGTACGCGACTCAATTCCATCCGGAAAAGAGCCAGAAAGTCGGCCTGAAGCTGCTTGAGAATTTCTCGCAAAAGTAATTGGCTGATCTGCTTCACATCATCGCCACACGTGACCGAGCGATCGCACAAAGCGCTCTACATCGGGTAGCGACGGCCCGCGCAAGCGCGCCGAAACGTTGCTTTTGGTAGCGAAACGAGTTCTGATGCTCGCACTCTCCTTGCTGATCAGTGTCGTCATGAATTCTCGAGGTCGCTGCGATGAAAGAACCCGGACCGAAGGCGGAATCGTCGATGGATCATTCGCCCGCGGTGATGCGGGAACGTCGCATTGCCCTGATCGTTCTCTCCGGTGCCTTCGTCTTGTTTTTGGTATTCGCCATCGTATTGGAGTGGAAATCGAACAGTCGATTCAGCTCCACCGCGACAGATCTCGAACAACGTTTGATTCAAGGCCGAATGCCGCGCGCAACGTTAAAAGATCTTCTGCGTGGCGCGCCGTCTGAATCGGAACACACTTCGGATAACAAGGAGCGCGAGTTGCGACTCAGATGGCCCAGCTTTTTCCGAACGTACGAATTGCGTTTGGTTTTGGATGAATCTGATCCGACGACGGAATTCATCAAACGTATCGAAACCCCGTTCGCAGCAGCGCGCTCGTCTGGCCCCATTGCAACGGGACCCAGCATCGCACCTTTGATCCCACAAGCACGCGGACTGCCGACCGGTTATGAGAACATCGTCGCCCTCAAAGTACGAGATATTCCGCTCGCGTCTGGTTCCCTGGTGCGCGAGTTGATTCGACAAGGACTGCTAATATCTGCGGAAGAAGAATTGGGTGTGGGGACGATTGATGCATCGCTCGGGCAAGTGATTCCTGATGCCGATAACCCGGCCAGTTCTCCTTTGGAGCTGGACGTTGAATTTGCTCAGACACAGGTACCGGTTCCAGAATCCAAAGGACCTTGGCAAGAGTTGTATTCCAACCTGATCATTCGGATTTCGCGACGGAAGTCCGACGGAAAGTGGAGCGACTGGACGGCGCCAATCGAAATGGTTCGCTATCGACACAGAATCGAGTCGCTTGCAGACACGATTGGTAAACTCAGTCTGGGCCCCTTCAAGGAAGGACTGGAAGCGGTCGGCTTTGAAAAAGCGAGTGCCAGTGCTCGTGCGACCACCGAGCCGATTGTCGCGATCCCAGATCACCTCGATCTGTGTTCGCAGTTTGCTTTGATTCGGCAATTACATTCGGAGAACGGCACGCAGGGATCAACACTGGAGCGCGAAGGCGCTCTCGTTCGAGCGTACGCCAACCTGGGGAGCTTGAGTGATTTCCACTGGAATGTCTCACACAAAGTGTTCCATGCACGGTCTTTGATTTATGCCAATCGGCTGATCGCCAAATCCGGTAAAACGCCATTCACTCTATCGCATCAGGCCTATGCACGGGCTCTCTGCGGACTGCATCTGGCTGCCTTGGAAAGCGTTCAAGCGGCCCGAAAGGCTTCGGGGCCTGCCGCACCCGAATGGCTCGACTTGATCGAAGCTTATTGCGCGTATCAACCCCGGCAACTTGAAGCGATCACCGGACCGCAGCAGGAGCTTGCTTTGTACTTACGAATGCGCATGGTCGATTTGATGATGGATCACCAATCCGCGATCAAGGCGATTAGTTCGTTCATCGAGATCAATCCAGCCTGCATGCGTTCGATGGAGATGTATGGCAGTGTCAAAACTCTGGGAATACAACGGCTCGTCTCGAGTTTGGGTTATCAAGCGACCTGGCACCAGATTTATTCCAGGATCGCGAAGCTGGACAGCCTTCCTTCAGAGGCCCGGCAGATTGCTGACGCCGCAGCAAAAAACGCAGCTGATAATCAAACGCTCGAATTTCGGACGCGGATGCAACTGATCGACGCGCTCAGAAAATCCAAACGCAATCCGCAGAATCGCAACTCATTTGAGTGGGACGGTCTCGCAGAGATGTTGCACGACGAATCGATCATAGAGGCCTGGCGCAAGCTCGAATTCAACGCGACGTGGTTAGGCCAGAGTACTGATGAAATACTCGGTCAAGTTCGCCCCTTGTTGAAAGGACACCGTTTTGAGAAGTTTTTCGACACCTATCGAAGTGACCCACTTCCGAATCGCGAAGAATGCGAAACGTGGGTGAACAGTCTTTCCGTCGTCTATCGTGAGGCGACAGCCATGCCAATTGGCCACCGTCTGAGTCGATCGTTTGTCACGCCCCCGCAGACCAACTTTACAAAACCGCCGCCCGTCGACTTGGGTGGTGTATTCCTGGGCACCATAATTCCCCATTCCGACCAAACGTACGAGGATGTGTTTCGTTGGCACGATTGGAAATTTCATCCCAGTCACGCCATTCTGCTTTACGAAATCAGTGAACATTGGCCGCAGTCTGTTTATGGCGTCATCGACAAACTTTGGGATGAGGTTCAGGATGAAGTGCTGACATGGGAGACGAATTTCTCAGAGAGTCCGCTGGTCTTGAATGCCCTTGCTCAGAAATATCGAGATCATCTTCGTCTCGAGGATGCTCAGCGCTGTTGGCAGAAGTCCATCGCCGCCTCACCCAATCAGGTGGCCTACCGGGGGATCGCTGAGATCTTTCGCGTCACCGGTCAATTGGACCGCTGGGAGCAGACCCTTGATGACGCCTTGGAACTTCCCAGTCTGGGGCTGGAAGGCTCACAAATTAAGATGGAGATTGCCAATTTTAAGATCCGCCGTGGGGATTTTGAAAGAGCCGAACCGTACGCCGACGGCGCTGCCAGTTCGCATTCGTCCGGCGGTCTCAAGGTGGGGGCCGTCTGCGCAGAAGGTCAACAGAAGTGGGACAAATCGGAGTCCTATCACCAGTCGAATTCGCAATCCTACAAGAGACAACAGACGGACTGGTATCTTTGGTGCGTGCGCACCGGACGTGGCGATGTTGATGCCGCCAGATTGCTCGCTCGGAAGTACTGGAGTTCGTTGGTTCCCCCATTTTCCAATGAACAATTCTGGTCCAGAGCCGTTGGAGAGACTCTCGAAGGAAATCACATCGAGGCACGCAAGATTCTTGTTGACTGCTTCAACCGAGATCTCGACCTGGCCGCAGCCGTTGTCGCGGCCGTGTTCGCGGACCGCGATGGTGATCAAGCACAGCGCGACGCATTGTTCAAGGAGGTTGAAACGAATTGGGTCCGCGAAAACAATTTTGCGCAACTGAGCAACCTGTTTCGCAGAGTTCTGGCCGGCCGAAAATGGAGTCAGAACGAATTTGAAATGATCGTGTTCAACGCCGCGGAAGGTGAGATACCTCATCTGTATTACATCGCCGGTCTGTTTCTGGCTCGGCACAATGAAGCCGAAACCGCTGATGACTACCTGCAAATCGCAGCGACAGGCTTGGATATCAGTTGTACTGCCGAAGCGATGGCCTCTCACGAGTTACGTTCGCAGGGAAAATCGGTCAATCCAATGCGAATCCATCTGCTTCCGGATTCGATCGCCTCTCTGACGAGCGATCTCGATAATATCCAATCCGTGAGTGCTCAGAGTGAACGTGACCAAGTGCTGTCGCACTTCAACGACATTTTAAAGAGACGGTCAGATTTTTTGCCGGCCTTAATTCAACGGGCTCGCATCTACGAGTCGCGTTTGGAATTCGACAAGGCGCTTGCCGATTACGAAACGGCCTTGGGCATCGATCCGGACTTCAGCGTGACTCACAACAATCTGGCCTGGTTGTTCGCTGGTTGCCCGGATGACAAAATTCGAAATGGTCAGAACGCCCTTAAGCATTCAACGCTGAACTCAAAGCAGTGGATGTTTCCAACTCGGTACACCATGGCTCTCCAGGCCGCAGCAGAGGCCGAAAATGGTCACTTCGACAAGGCGGTCGATTTACAACGCCAGGCCATGAGAATGCCCGGTTCCGATCATGACCAGAATGATCGGCTGAAACTCTATGAGGCAGGTCGCCCCTATCGTCGAAAACTTGAATCCGACAAGAAAGAAAACGACAATCCAAACCGGATCCGATTCAATTGAAATCCGACCGGCATCTGCTTTCAGCACGTCACTTGAATCTCCCTGACGACACTGTTGCCGGCTCTTTCGCGAAAAAAGATCGCGGTGCCGATTCCCACAGCAATGTCAATTGATCAGCCTCTGCGGCTTGTGAAACGACCATTCTTCGCGTTGAATGATTCCGAACGCAAAAATTGGCCCGTTTTCAGGATGACGCTGCATGTCGAATCAGACCGCCTCTCGACCTTGGCTCAGTTGGTGGGTCTGTGGACTATTGTTGTGCGCCAGCACCATCAACTACATGGACCGCGTCACTCTTTCGACGATCGGCAAACGAATCAGGACCGAATTCGAGCTGAACAACACCCAGTACGCCTACATCGAACTGGGATTCGGCGTCGCGTTTGCGCTGGGCTCCGTCATCTTCGGCGGTATCGCCGATCGGACCAATATCCGCTGGTTGTATCCCGCTGTGCTGTTCGGCTGGTCGTTGATGGCGTTTTTGACGGGTTTTGTTCAGACGTTCACTGGACTCTTTGTCTGCAGAATACTGTTGGGATTTTTTGAGGCGGGGCACTGGCCGTGCGCACTGAAAACCACGGGACGGTTGCTGCCACCACGCGATCGCGCCCTTGGCAACAGTGTGCTGCAAAGTGGTGCTGCACTCGGAGCGATGATCACACCATTGATCTTGAGCCAGATGGTCACCGCAGAACTGGGCAGTTGGCGTTACGCGTTTCAAGTGATCAGCAGCATCGGCGTCCTGTGGATCTTTTTGTGGTTGCCGTCGACTCGATCGTCGGATCTGGCTCCGGAACCGAAAGCTCCAGAGAAATCGCCAGATTCGTCTACCTCTGATCACGACTCGTTGTTTGCAGTGCTCACCAGTGCCAAGTTTCTGATCATGGTCTGCATGGTGATTGCTATCAACATGACCTGGCATGTGTTTCGAGTCTGGTTGCCGATGTTCATCCAGACCGTTCCGGGCTACGACGAATCGAGCATGTTCAGGTTTGTGTTCTTCTATAACGCTGCCACCGATGTCGGCTGCTACTCTGCGGGAGTCTCAACTCGACTGCTACATCGTTTTGGGTTCAGTACTCACAGCTCGCGCTGCATCGTCTTCGGAATCTGTGCCTTATTCGTACTTTTCGGCATGATGATTCCGTGGATCTCCGATGGACCCGCCCTCATCACCGTGCTGATGCTGGTCGCATTCGGGTCGCTGGGACTGTTCCCGTGCTACTATTCATTCAGTCAGGAATTGTCGACACGTCATCAGGGAAAAGTCTTGGGACTACTGGGACTGATCGCCTGGATGACATCTTCGCCGGTTCAACCACTGTTGGGTGCGTGGGCGGACCAGACACAGTCATACCGTCAATGTTTGGCAATTCCCTGTCTGTTCCCCCTCATCGCGTTCATTGTGCTGCTATTATGTTGGCCGCAACACTCGCCGGCGGAGACGGACGATTCCCCTCAGGCGCAGGTGTAATTCGATTCAGGGAAAGTGCCGATCATGCACCACGAAACTGTTGGCCGTCCGATGGAGGTCCTGCTGGTTGAGGACAGCCTGATGTTCGCACGGATTGCCATCGGTGCGTTGCAGCAGGGACGCATCCAGCATCGCCTGACTTGGCTGAGTGACGGAAGCGAGGCGCTCAAATTCCTGAAACGCGACGACAAATATGCGGCGGCACCGCGGCCCGATTTGCTGCTGCTGGATCTGAAACTGCCTGGACTGGACGGGCGCGAACTACTCGCACAAGTCCGCGGCGATGATGACCTGAAATTGTTGCCGGTGGTGGTGATGACGGGCGACGGCGAGCAAGCACAACTCGGCGATCTGACAGTCGAAGCGTTTCTCACCAAGCCGCTCGACCTCGAAAAGTTTATTGAAATCATTCAGAAGCTATCACGCTTCTGGCAAGCTGACATGTTATTACCTGCCGCCAATCCAAGAGTGGCAGAAGAGTGAAAGTGGACGATGCCCGAATCTGTTTCGTTTCCTGTTTCTCCCGAACTGGCCGGCAAAACTGTGCTGGCAGTCTTGCGCGCGGCAATGCCTGGCGAATCGTGGTCGAAATTACGAACCCGACTTGAACGATCTCTCGTGTCTGTCAACGAAGTTGTCTGCCTGGATGAGGCCCGTCGTGTTGCCGTAGGCGATGTCGTGGCGGTTCACGAACGGCCTCTGAAACTCGCGACACCTGCGGATGTCCAGGTTCTGTTCATCGATCCGCAAGTTGTCGTGGTCGAAAAGCCGTCGGGGATGATGACGCATCGACGTGAGGAAGAACGCCATTGGTCGCCCGACAAGAAAGCACTCCAACCCACGCTCGAAGAAGCGGTGAGCGAGCTGATTATCAAACGGACCATCGATCGCCGCTCGGGCAAACGAACTCAGTCTCGCCTGCCCGTCTTGCGCGTCGTTCATCGCCTCGACCGCGACACCAGTGGACTGCTCGTCATGGCCCGGTCTGATGAAGCCGAACGTCATCTAGTGCATCAATTTCGCCGCCACACCGCGCATCGCGTCTATTGGGCAATCGTGCACGGGCATCCCCTCGAGGAGACGATCGAATCGAACCTGGTCCGTGATCGAGGTGACGGCCGGCGTGGCAGCATCAATAACCCCAAGGTCGGCAAACGAGCGATCACGCATGTGCGGCCGATCGAAGAGCTGGGTGACTATTCGCTGGTCGAATGTCAGTTGGAAACAGGTCGCACCAACCAGATCCGGATCCATCTGTCCGAACGTGGTCATCTGGTGTGTGGAGATTTGAAATACCGTCAACCTTATGCTGCCGAGAAGATCAATGATCAGAGTCAGGCTCCGCGGCTGGCGCTGCATGCGGCTGAACTGGGATTCGACCATCCGATCACGGGTGAAGAATTGCGGTTTCGAATGCCCTTTCCCGACGATCTGTCAGAGTTTCTGCAGCGATTGCGCGCCAACGCTCTGCCGCGTCGTTCACTGCACTGACAATTTGTTGAAGTCGGGCCGTTCGTACGACACCAGCCATTCCGGCTTGCATTCATTCCACCAGTTGAACCGATCACATTGCACGCAGGTTTCGATTCCCGAAACCCGTACCCAGGGACGAAAGTAACGGCATGACGGAATCGGCGTTACTCGAGATCGCGGGACTGAAAACCTATTTCCATTCCGATGGTTCGACCGTCAAAGCGGTCGATGATCTGACGCTCAGTATCAAGCCGGGACAGACGCTGGGATTGGTGGGCGAATCGGGTTCCGGCAAATCCGTAACATCTCTCTCTGTGATGCGACTGCTGCCCGATGTTGGTGCCCAAATCGAATCAGGACGCATTGCGTTCCTGGGACGGGATCTGGTTCAGATCCCGCGTGCCGAAATGCGCCATCTGCGTGGCAAAGAACTGAGCATGATTTTTCAGGAGCCGGGCACTTCGTTGAACCCGGTCTTTCGCGTCGGCCGGCAGGTCGCAGAAACGATTCTGCTGCACGAAAAAGTATCGCTCAACGAGGCCATGTTCCGAGTGCGACGCCTGTTCGAAGAAGTAGGCATTCCTGATCCAACTTTGTCCATCGAAAAGTATCCGCACGAAATGTCGGGGGGCCAGAAGCAGCGAGTCATGATTGCGATGGCACTCGCCTGCAATCCCAAATTGCTGATCGCGGACGAACCGACAACGGCACTGGATGTCACCATTCAAGCCCAGATCTTGTCGCTGTTACGCAAGCTGCGTGACGAGCGCGATATGTCGATTCTGTTCATCACTCACGATCTGAGTGTGATTGCGGAAATCGCCGACGAAGTGGCCGTGATGTACCGCGGCAAGCTGGTCGAATACGACACGGCGAAAAACATCTTTACTCGCCCGCAGCATCCCTATACCAAAGGATTGCTCGCCTGCCGCCCGCGACTGGGCGCCCGGCGCCGTCGCCTGCCGACTGTGGCCGACTACATGGAAGCAACCAAAGCGGATGATGGCACACTGACTCTCACAGAGAAACCGCTCAGCCCACAAAGATTGGCCGAGATCGAGGGGCGCGGCCGCGGCAGGCTGTATCATCCGATTCGCGTCGTGGAAGCTTGCGGCCACATCGTTCCAGATTCCGTCCCCGCGGATGGAAAGACGCCGACAACGGTTGATCATTATGTGCCGGAAGGGCAGAAGCCCTTGCTGAAAGTGTCCGATTTGCGAGTGCACTATCCGATTCGGACGGGAATTCTGCGTCGGATTATCGACTACAGCCGCGCTGTCGACGGAATCAGTTTCGAAGTCTACCGAGGTCAGACGCTGGGTCTGGTCGGAGAATCCGGCTGCGGCAAGACCACGACCGGCCGCGCGATTCTGCGATTGATACCTATCACCGGTGGTGACATCTCGTTTGACGGACTGAACTGGACCAAGTTGAGAAATTCGGAACTGCGACAGCATCGACGACGGATGCAGATCGTCTTTCAAGACCCCTACAGCTCGTTGAATCCGCGACTGACTGTCGAAGCCATGCTGACTGAGGCGATGAGCGTTCATCGACTAGGGAGCAGTACCGCCGATCGCCGCGATCGAGCCGCTCATTTGCTGGAAGAAGTCGGGCTGTTGGCCGAACACCTGCATCGCTATCCGCATGAGTTTTCCGGGGGACAGCGGCAACGATTATGTATTGCGCGTTCGTTGTCCGTCGAACCCGATTTCCTGATCTGTGACGAATCCGTTTCGGCCCTGGACGTTTCGGTGCAGGCGCAGGTTCTGAATCTGCTGAAAGATCTGCAGGAAAAGCGTGGCCTTACCTATATCTTCATCAGCCACGATCTGAGCGTGGTGAAATTCATGTCCGACATGATGGCCGTCATGAACGGCGGCAAGATTGTCGAGTTCGGACCGTCCGATGACATCTATGCCCATCCGAAGAACGAGTATACTCGCAAGTTGATCTCAGCAATCCCGCAACCGTCGCTCGAAGCACTGGAGCGCCGCGAACAGGAACGCGCGGCGCGCATCAAGGGAACCGAGCCTGGTTCACCACAGATCATCACGTGACCGATTCGCGTCCTTGACCTGCGGGATGGCAGAACTCATCCTGTCGTGCATGACGATTCCTGAGACGATCATTGTTGTTCACCCGCGCGAACGTCGTGCGAAATGCACCGTGCAACCGTTACGCAATCGGCCGGGTATTCGCTTCTACAAGCATCCACGCTTTCCCACCGAACTATCCGGCTATGTGCGATTGGGACTGGGCGGCCCCGTGTTAAGCGATGCTGACGCCAATGCTGGATTGCTCATCCTGGATGGAACCTGGCGGTGGGTGGAACCGATGGAACGACTGGTTGCGACGATTCCTGTCCGCAGTCTGCCGCGATTGACCACGGCCTACCCGCGCTCTTCGAAAGTCAGCGAGAATCCCGAAGGCGGTCTGGCCACGATCGAAGCCTTGTATGCTGCCTACCGGTTGCTCGGGCGAGATACAACGGGCCTGCTCGATCACTATTATTGGGGTGACCAATTCGTCGCACAGAATGCACCTTTCTGGCCTGTGCAAGCTTCGATGACTGTCAAAGCGCAGTGACCGGTCTGACCTAACAATTCGTAGTTTAGATTGAAATGCGGAGGTCGATCCGACTTCTATTCAGGGTCGCCAATGATCGTTCATGGTTAGAAAAATGACACCGGAAGAACTTGAAACGAAGATTCAAACAACTCGCTGGTTCGAGCACTTGGGTGAGCCGTTGATGACTGAAGGCATTGTCCAGATTTCGACCCTTGCGCCTTGGGCGAATATTTTTACGGGTAATCAGGAGCTAGAGAGAGTTGCAGATGAAATGGAGTGGCTGCCCAGTTCAATCTATCAAGACGATCCGATTCACGGGCCATCCATGGAGAAACGTTTTACACAACAGGGTACAAAGGATGAACACGCTCGTAGAATCCTGGAGATCTACAAAAGAGCCTTAGCTTCGTTGCGAGGTTCCGATGGACACTCAGCACTAAGAGTCGGGCCACACGACTTCACCGAAGCTGCTCGCGGAGCCGCCCTGTTCGCGTCTCGAAGCGCACTGCGCGAGATTCTTCTTTCCGAGTGTGGGTTCTGGTGTTCTGTGATGAACTTTTATTGGCAAGGTCACTGGCCCGGCGGCGTCTTACCAAATGGCATACTCGTGGTCCTCTGAATCGACGACATCCGGCCATTTCTGCCGAAGTCAATTGTTCGATTTCAGCTTGTAGCGACGGCTCTCGATGAACCAGACGCATCTCTGCTGCGTCAATTCGAACGCGTGATCTTCGTCGAAGCGACATTCGATGAATGTGGTGAAACCGCGCTGGCATTGCGCGCGGGCCAAATGCGATGGATCGCTACCACCAAGTCCGAGTTCTGCGCCATCGTCGCTGTCCCACACCGGACAGAAACGTGCCATCCTGGTTTTGATCGCTCATGAACGTTCTGCCAGTCCGAAACCCACGACATTCGTCACGATCGCGATTCCATCGCTGGATCGCACAGGTGACGTGTCTTGCCGGTTTGGCGACATCCAGACTCTTCGCCGCCGATATTCCTGTCACCGACCCTGGTGATTCGGGCCCTGGCACGTTGAGATCCGGATTGGGAGTCTCGGGCAACGGCGATCGACTGGTCTTTTCATCGGCACTGAATGGGACAACACTGGCCAGTGGTAGTCCGCTGGCGTTCGACCACTCTGTGACCCTGCTTGATCAGAATTCGATCACGGTCACCGACACGCACGCGTATACACTGGCCGCACCGCTCACGATCGATTGGCAGGGAACATTCAATCTGAACGGAGCGATGTCAAACGGTTCCTCGGCGGGTAGCCTGATCAAGACAGGCATTGGAACTCTGACTCTGTCGCAGTCCAGCAGTTTTAGCGGCGGCACAACACTCGTCGGTGGCGCTCTGCATTTGCTCAATGATGCGGCCCTGGGAACGGGCCTGTTGACGGTGAACAACCAGGTGGGGAATGCCGTCGTCGATCTCGGCAATGGTGTCAACGTCGGCAATAATGTTCTGCTGAAAACAAATCTCGTCGTCAATAACGCCGCCGGAACGACCAGCCAGTTGAGCGGCCTGTTCAGCGAAACCGGCGGTTCGTTTGAATTGAACAAGACCGGGACTGGCACGTTGATCCTCAGTGGTGCCAATACCTTTTCTGGCGGCGTCTACGTCAGTAACGACAGCACGATCCGTGTTGAAAACAGCGCAGGCCTGGGAACGGGCAAAGTCACTGTCGCCGGAGCACTGACACTCGATCTGGCGAATGGAGTTAACGTCGCAAATCACATCTTCCTGGGCAACCATTTCACGGCGAACGTCAGCAATGGCTCGGCCACACTCAGCGGTCTGATCGACGAAGTCGCCGCCAGCCACTTGACGAAGACGGGAACGGGAACGTTGATTCTGACCGGGCCCAATAGCTACACGGGCGGTACGCTGGTGAGCCAGGGGACTCTGCAGGGGAATTCCACCAGCCTGGTTGGCAACATCACCAACAATGGCACCGTCATGTTTGATCAATCGGTGCTGGGCCATTACGACGGCAACATCATCGGTTCGGGCGATCTGATTAAGACAGGTATTGGAACGGTGATCTTCAACGGCGCGAACAGCTACGCCGGAACGACAACGATTACTCAAGGCGAACTGCAAGTCCACGGTTCGACGACCAGCAACGTCAATGTCGCCAATTCTTCGGCAACTCTGTCCGGCGATGGTTCCGTCGGCAGTGTGACGAACGACGGAACTGTTCGGCCGGGCACATCGACACTCGGAAACCTGAACGTCAACGGCTCGTTCACTCAGCATGCTGGCGGTACGACATTGATTGGAATCAATGCCGCTGGAAATACGCCAGGCGTCAACAATGGCCATCTGAACGTGACGGGAAACACCACACTCGATGGCACGTTGAACGTCGCGGCACAAGGCGGTGGCACGTTCACGTCGGGCACTCAGTACACGATCCTGAATTCGACCGGCAACGTCACAGGTCAGTTTTCCAGCATTGTCAGCAACCTGTCGATGTTCAGTATCAATGCGACCTATAATCCACACGATGTCGTCATTCAATTGCAGCGCAAGTCGACATTGAACGAAGTCGCGAGTACGCAAAATCAGTCGGCAGTCGGCACAGCACTGGACAACATCACGTTGACGTCGACCGGTGGACTGTTCGACATGATCAATACCCTGGGAGCGCAATCCACTGCGGATCAACGACAATCGCTCGGCCAATTGTCCGGCGACATCTTCGGCAGCACGCAAACCATCGGACTGCAGGTGGGCGATGTCTTTCAACAGCGATTGAACAGCCGCCTGATCAACAACGGTCAGTTACTGGCAGGCGCAGTAACCAATCCCGTCGCCTCAGACACCAGCGACGATGCGCGCGGCCAGTCGCCGAACAATTCGGCTTTCGGTTGGATGCTTGGGTATGGCGTCGCTGGGAATCTGCGGAGTGATGGCAACGCTGGTGGAGTCCATTACAGTCAGGGTGGCGGTCTGTACGGAATCGACTTCGGTTCTGATGAAAGTGGCGTCATCGGGATTGCGGGTGGCAACTCATACGTCGGCTTTCGAGATGGCCTCGACAGCAGCGGACAATTGACCGCCTATCAAGTCGGCCTGTACGCATTGAAGCACAATGAACAGGCTTATTGGCTGGGGACAACGAACTACGGTTACGACAGCTTCGGCACCAATCGCACCGTGAACGTCGGTGGCCAGAATCAGTACTTGCATGGCAACTTCGACGCACATCAGCTCGGAGCCTACACCGAAGCCGGATTAAAAGTGGATGCCGGCCTCATTCAGTTGCAACCGCTCATTGGCCTGCAATACCTCTATCTAGCTCAGCAGGGATTCGACGAATCAGGTGGACCGGCAGCACTAAACGTCTCGGCTAATCAAGCGAACTCGTTACGGACTCAACTCGGCGGACGCATCGTTGTTGAACGCCTGACCGGGAGGTTCGGCGAAGTCTGGACGCCTTACTGGCACGGCCGCTGGGTGTCAGAACTGTTGGACAACGATCACATCGTCAACGCGTCGTTCAACGGAGCTCCGACTGGCGGTGTCTTTACGACTCACGGCAATCGGCTCGGATCGAACTATGCCGTTCTGGGCAAAGGATTGCAGGTCCAACTCAACGAAAAGTGGTCGCTGTTTGGAAATTACGATCTGATGATCGGTGGACGAATCGACGCACACACCGGCGCCTTCGGTGCCGTTTATGTCTGGTGACAATCGGCCCTATTTGACCTTCAGCAGATCGACCACTGCCGCCGACATGGCCGCCACGCCCGTCGTGATCGATTCGCGCGCGTCTGGATAGAAAAACGGCGAATGCAACGATGGTGGTGTCTTGCCGTCCTTTTTCATCTCGGCCAGTCGATCGGGGTTCACTGATCCCAGCCTGAACATGAAAATCGGAACCCCGGCCAGACCATACTGCGAGAAATCCTCGCCACCCATCGAGGCTTTCACGAGAACAACATTGTCATCCCCAAGAACCCGGCGAAAACTGGGGACGACCATTTCGACCAGATCCGAATCGTTTTTCGTGGCGGGCGTCCAGTCCGACAACTCGATCGTCGGCTCGGGAGCTCCGGCACTGGCGGCGGTGGCCTTCGCCTTGCGCTTGATCCCTTCGATCAGTTTCTCACGGACTTCATCCGTGTAGCTGCGAACGGTCAACTGCAGTCGACATTGATCGCTGATGATATTGTGTTTTGTTCCGCCATGGATCGAACCGACTGTCACTACGGCCGGCTCAAACGGATTGTTCTCGCGACTAACCAGCGATTGAAGATCAATCACCAGGTGAGCGGCCTGAACAATCGGATCGATCGTGGTGTCGGGATGAGCCCCGTGTCCGCCTTTGCCTTTCATCACGATGTCGACGCTATCGACGTTGGCAAGCAGATAGCCTGCTTTGTAACCGACCTGACCTGTGGGCATACTCGCCTCGACGTGCAGGGCCAACGCATATTTGGGCCGAGGAAACTTCGTAAACAGCCCGTCCTTCAGCATCGCTTCTGCACCGCCACCGACTTCTTCGGCCGGCTGACCGACGAACATCACAGTGCCGCGCCATTGGTCCTTGTGGCTGGCCAAGTACCGCGCGACACCGATCTGGCAGGTCATATGAATGTCGTGCCCACACGCATGCATCACGCCGACTTCGTTCCCCTTCGGATCTTTCGCACGAACGGTCGAGGCAAACGGCAGCCCCGTCGCTTCAGTGACGGGTAGAGCATCCAGATCTGTCCGCAGCATCACCACCGGACCGTCGCCATTTTTCAGCAGACCGACGACTCCTTGCTTACCAACTCCCGTCGTGACCTCGATGCCCAACGTCTTCAGTTCCGCAGCCAGTTTGCCGGCCGTTCGTTCTTCTCGAAACGAGAGTTCGGGGTTCGAGTGAAAATCGCGATAGACCGTCAGTAAAGAATCGACCTGGCGCTTCGACCACTCAAGCTGCGAATCTTCCGCGCGAGCAACGAATGTGTTTCCAACCAGGCCGACGAACGTGAACACAGCCAGAGAAAGTTGTCGCACGGAAATCTCCTTGAGACGTGTGCCGATCGAATGCCCGTAGTTTGATGCTGAGCGAGCAACATCAACAGCGTGTCGCATGCACCGAACTTACTTTTCGCGGATCCAGTCAGCAATCCACAGTTGGCTGGTTCCATCCGGAGTGCGCGTCGATGTCCACATCAACTTCTTGCCATCGGGACTGAATACCGGCAGCACATCCTGAGCGGTGCTGTGCGTGATCTGCGTCACCGATCCCGCCTTCACAGAATTTGAAGTCCACTCAAGATCCATTGTGAACAGATGAAACGGAGCGTTCGCGGGCCCCTTACTGTAGTCGGCTCCAGCCCAGACCAGATACTTGCCGCTGGGATGGAAGTAGGGACACCAGTTGACCTGGTCGAGATTATCCGTCAGTTGGACTTCGGTCTTGCCATCGACCGAGATTGCGAACAGTTGCAGCATGTGTTCTTTTTGGCGATCGGATCGGAAGATGACCCAGCGATTGTCGGGCGAAAAGAACGGCCCGCCGTCGTAGCCGGCGGTGTTCGTCAACTGCCGCACGTTCCCGCCGTCGGCGTCCATGATATACAGGTCCGGATCGCCATCTCGCGAAGACGTAAACACGATCTGCTTACCATCCGACGAATAGCTGCCCTCGGCATCATAACCCGGCGAATCGGTCAGCCGTTTCAAGCCCGTCCCGTCTAAGTTGATCTGGTAAATATCCATGTGGGGATCAAAGTCCCACATGTATCGTCGTCGCCCGCCTTTGGCTGCCTCCTCGCGCGCCTTCAGTTCGGTTTCATCGATCCTCGGATCCGTATGACTGGACGCAAAAATCAGTTTCGTGCCATCGGGCGAGAAGTACGCACAAGTCGTTCGGCCGCGACCAGTGCTGAGCAATCGGGGCGTCTTTTCGTCCAACTTCTGGACGTAAATCTGATAGAAGGGATACCCGACCGGATAGGCCTGATAGACGATCCAATCACCCTTCGGCGAGAAATACCCTTCACCGGCACGCGGCAAACCAAACGTCACCTGCCGCTGCTCGGCCAGATGCTTCGCCTCAGCCGCGTCATCCGTCACAACAGGCGGCGCCCCAGCCAGGATGAACAACAGTGCCGACAACATGAATCAGATCTCCAGAAGCCCGATCACCAAAATTCCATCAACTCGCTCTCCAGAATCTTAGAAAACCCCAACACACACTTCCACGTCGACACAGTCATCACCGATCCCTTTTTGTGCATCGCACAGGGGGATCAAAATAGGAAGTCGTTCGCGCGTTGAGGGAAAACGAGAAGTAACCGACGCGTTTCTGAACCAGAATTGGTCAACGATCCAACGCGACAGAAGTCCGTGGATTTCCTGATGCTGGCCAGGCGTGCGAGACTGGCGACGGCGAAGTGCTGGCGACGTCTTTGTCGTCGCTCGCCCAGGTCTTCAATCGTTTTGCGATTGGTCCGTGCGCTCAGAAGAACGCAGAATCAGATTGATGTATGATCCCATTCGTTCGGAAACAAGTCCCCAGTTTTGCTGATCATCTTTTGACGGCACTGGCGGTTTAGACCGAACGGATTCCAGTTCATGCCGGATCGTTGGATCAGCAGACTGTGACGTCAGATCGTTCAGCACCCAATTCCGAATGACGTGTTCGAGGGAACTGCAATTCAGGTCGGCAACGGTCGCGCGAACCAACATCGGACCGACTTCGTTCACGTTGATCTTGTCGGGATGATCACCGCGTCGCGTTTCGATTTGTTCGATGACGCGCCCCAGCAATTCTGCCTCATCTGAAGCGAGATTGGTTCGGTCGATCTCCTTCAAGAGATAAAGAGTGAAGGCATCTCCATACTGAGACATCCGGCCGACAGTATCAGACCAACCAGTTCCGTGGGTCCTGATGATCGTATGCAATTGAAGGTAGCTGATGGCGTCAGTCGTAGTTTGTCCACGTTGAGCCGACTTGATCGGTTCGATCGCGATCGGATCAGGCAGACGTTTCAGTCCAGCTGACTCGACACTCAGCAGGTGAACGAACCCGTTGGAAAGACCCGCAACAACAATCGCTCCATCGGGCGTCAACGCCAGATCGGCCACGTCTGCTTCGAATGGATGATCGTCGACCCGTTCGCCATCGCTGATCCGAAACATCCTCAAATGCCCATCGCCACAACCGCTGAGCAGATGCTTTCCGTCCGGCAGGAACAAAACCGAGAAGACCCAGGTCGCGTGCTCGTCCCAGGCGTGTTTCTCGGTACCCGTTTCCGTCGTCCACAACCGCACGGTTTTGTCATAGCTGCCCGTTGCGATCATCGAGCCATCGGGCGAAAAGGCGACCGACATCACGTCGGCAGTATGCCCCGTCAGCTCACGCAAAAGTTGAAACGTTTTCAGGTCCCACAATCGAACCGTCCCGTCGCGGCTGGAGGATGCCGCCGCGGAACCGTCACGCGAAATTGTGATTGATGTCACTTGTTTCGCGTGCTTGCCGAGTATCCTAACGATGTCATCTCGCAAGGATCTCGCAACCACCGTTTCGTCATCACTGCCTGTGACCAGCCACTCTCCATCAGGCGTGACCGCCACGCCGTGCAGATCATTCGAATGATCTTGAAACCGCCGCAGAATCGCCCCCGTCTCGGGCTCGATCAGAACGACCGTATTGTCCCCGCCACCCGAGATCAGTGTCCCAAGCGGGTGGAACGTCAAATCGAAGACCCAATTGTCATGAGCGTCAATCGTATGCACGAACTTATGCTGATGCAGATCCCACAATCGAACTCCGCCATCCCCCGCGCCGACGGCCAACCACTTTCCATTCGGACTGAATGCCACCGACCGTACGGCGATGGGATAGATCGGCTTATTCCGTAATCCACTGGCAACCGGATCGCGACCATCATCCTCAGCCGGATCTTCGATCAACGAGACCGAGGCTACCTCGTTGGATTTGGCCGACTGACGAATCCAAACAACGACACTCACGCCAAGAATCAAAAACACGGGCATCAGCACTGCCCAAATCGCTCTGCGCTTCACCATCGCCGCCATCCCTCTGAAAGGACACGTCCGACCCGCACGGACAAAGCCGCACTTGCCGCAGGCGGAAATCGTACGTACCACACGGTCATTTCGCTGGAAACATATTTTGAGGCTAACTCCTGGCGCGAACAGATTCACGAGAAGGACTCGATACGAACTGTTGATTGAGACGACACTGTTTTGTCGCAGACTCCAAAACCGTGCCAACCGCGCTATCATGAGCGGCGCGTTCGCGTCGTATCCTCTGCTGCAGTGTGGGGTTCATTCACGATGAATCCTCCTTCTGCTTACATTCAGGGTTGCTGCGTCAGTTCGCAACGCGCGAACGACTCAACTATTCGAAACACGTCGTGCGACGCGCACAGGCCGCCAGTGGCGGTTGGGGGTGACGGGGTTTGGGATTTGGCGTATTGTTCGGCAGAAATTGCCTGTGGGCGGCCAAGGGATTGGCTGCAAGGCTTCGCGGTTTTCGGCCAGGGAGGGCGTTATGTGTCGCTGGTTCGTCGTGTCGTTTGTGCTGGTATGGAACCTGGCTGGCGACAGTTGTGCCGGTGATATGCCGCACCTGGTGGGTGCATTGAGTGCCCCCGAAAAAATTGTCTTCAAGGGCCAAAAGGTTTTTTCTGAACGGCAGTTGCGTGACGCGGTGGCCATGAATTCGTCGCTGGTGATTGCGGGGCATCCGCTGGCAGATCTGGCGGACTATTTGACGTTGCTGAACAGTCAGATCGAAGCCGGATACCACTATGCCGGATTTGCCCTGGTCGACGTTGAGACGATCTATGACGAAGCGACCAATGCGATTCTGGTCAGGGTCGATGAAGGGATGCGGTATCGATATGGCGAGATCCAGATCAATGGCGCGAATAACGCCGTGATCGAAGAAGGGCTGCGCCAATACTTAATGCAGACTCACCCGCTGAGTGGCACTCCGGCGGAATCGTCACCGACCTCACCATTCAAGGAATTCACCAATCCATTTGCAGCAGCGGATGAATCGCAGGCCTGGAAGCAGGGCAAGCCCGCTCAGTTTCACAAGCACTTCCAGAAGATTATGGAACCCCTCGTCCGCAATTATTTCAAACAGTTGGGATATTTCGATTCGACAGTTTCGGTCGCCATGGAACCGGAAGAGGACGTATCAGTCACTCTGACAATCCATCTTTCGGATCTTGGGCCTAAAGCCGTCCTGGGTGAAGTGGAAGTCTTTGGTTGCGAAAAAAATAGCCATGAACAAGTTGTCGCCTTCCTCGGATTGAAAGAGGGAATGCCGCTTGATTCGCAGGTTGTCGCGGACATGCGGCGGAAGCTTCAGCAGTCGGGACGCTTCTTGAAACAAGAGATTGACGTGATCTCGCCGCCGTTCGACGACGCTCCGTCAACATTGAAGATCACGGTCTACGAAGCCGAGGTCACACCGCCGCTGGACCAACCGTTATCGCGCGAACAGCAGATCGCGCTGCGAACCGCTCAGTGGCTCGACGGATTCAATCAGAACAGCGAGGACATCAGCCTGGATGTCTGTTGGACGCCAGCCGCGATTGATACAGGTGAGGTCTCAGAGACGTCGACGTCGCGCCAACAGGCCTATCGAGCCAAGATTGTTCTCAGTCCGTCAAAGAACGAAATGTTATTGAATTTTCGGGTGCAGAATCCGCCCAGGACAACCGTGTTCGAAGTGACGTGCTGCTTGCAACCAAACGCGTTGATCGTCGATTGCGATCAATTGAACGTCCGGTGCGAGGTACCGCTGCCGAAACGATTCTATGGAGCGTGGACTCGATGTACGGTTCATCCACCCGGCAAGTCAGGTGAGACCTGCAACATGATGTTTGGAGTGGAGGCGAAGAGCGATCTGAATCAGTCGGAAACAATGGTCAGAATCCGGTGTGACGCTGCCTGGACGCTGCAAACATTGGCCAAGTGGGCCGACTCCAGCCATCTGAATGATCAAAGATTGACGATTAACACAGCCAATATGGATGTTACCATTGATGCCGATTCCGGGAGAATCTCGAACTTCCGTTTTGGGGATGAACAGAACGGCGTCAAAATCGAAGCCGCGCACGGGCTGTATCAAGCGGTGGCGGAAGTTCATCAGCAGACGACGCGAGAATGGCCCCGGATTTTGGTCAATGCGAAACCGTTCACGTCGTTGATGCGCCAGGCCGCGAATCGGATTGCTCCGAAGGCAGCAGAGAAATCGTTGGTCCCGCCGATGATCGATCGGTGGGTTCAGCAAGATCGCTTCCGGCAACTCGACGAATTGTTCCACCACGAACCGGTTTCCGATGACGCGAACGGCTTCTTCTATATTCCGTTGGGATTCGAAAAGTCGAATGGAGTTCGGCTTCCATTCCAGATCTGTGTCGCGGCTGTCGATCGTGTGGTTCCGAGAACGTCGTGGGCGGCGTCAATCGGTCACGAATATATTTTCGCTCGCCTGGGACAATCGACTTATTCCGATTCCATGATCCGTGCGATGTTTAATTCGGACCAGGCGGGGCCACTGGCGCATCTGACCGGTGCTTATTTGCTCGGGTCGCTCAATCCCCTGGCGAAATCGGAATTTTCGCGGCGGGGATTGAAGCATCTTGCTGGTCGCGATTTTCGGGCGGACTATGAACCGTTTTTGAATGACCAGAATCCTCTCGGACTGATGTTGAAGATGTCGGTCGAATTGCTGCGCGATTGCAGTGAACAGGAATTGGTCGAACTGGCGGGTCTCGTTTCCACTGCCGTCGATGATCCGGACGCACTGGCGGCTTCGATTACAAGTTTGGCAACCGACAAACAAACGGCCTGGTACGATGCCGTGCCTGCGGTTCTGGACATAGTCTGGCGATCACTGTTGCGAGACCACATTGAAAAACTGCTGGTGGATTGCCGCGAGGCAGCGACGACCGCACTGAGTTCAATGGCGGCCCCGGCCGGCGAAACGACGGTGTTCGGTCTGAAAGGCGATTTCAAAGGCGATCTGCTGCAGATCAAATCGGAAGAGCGTCAGCAGCCCCCAGCGGAATGAACGGCGATGTTCAAATACAAGCAATGGAAGTTCACGGGCTTGCTGGCGGCGCTGGTGGTCTTGAACCTGGGCCGGGTTGCGTCGATCACGTTTTTCCACCAGCGATTTGCGATGGACTTGTTCGGCGTCGCATTTCTGGGGTTTGCGACCGCCTCATTGTGTATCGAGAAGCGTTCACGCGCGATCGCCCTGTTCCTCGGGATCCCGTCAGTCTCACTGACGTTGCTCGGACGCCTGATGTCGGGCACTGACGAGCACGGAATGCTAATCGCAGGTCGCGCCGCCACGACGATTCTGCTGGCGTTCACCATCGTGATCGTGCTGCGAACACTGCTGACGTCGCCCCGGATTACTCGTGATTCGATCGCCGGAGCGTTCTGCGGCTACATCCTGATCGGCATCATCTTTGCCGAAGCCTACACGATCCTGGAGATCCTGCAGCCTGGTTCGTTTCAGACGACCGTGGCAAACGCGGATTGGTCGAATAATTCGCTGGAGCGCTGGCTACTGCTCGAATACTTCAGTTTCATCACACTGTCGACGCTGGGTTTTGGCGATGTGATTCCAACCACTCCGATGTCGCGTGCGCTGGTGATCTGGGAAGCACTCAGTGGCCAGTTTTATCTGGCTGTGCTGGTCGCAGGACTCGTCAATCTTCGCGGCACGACGATGAGCGCGGGTGCTGAAAAGGGAACCTCACCGCCGGGTCAATTGCCTCAGACCGGTCATCCCCCGACTGTGTAAGCCACAAGGACGACGTGAGCTGATTCGTCGCGGGCCACGTGATGGCACGAGTTGCCTTTCTTCGAACGATTTCCGTCGCGCGAAGGACCAATCTATTCTAAACCCGTCATGCGGCGCGGAGGAGAGCTGCCCGTGGCGGCATAGGTCTCGTAGGGTTCGGTGCAGGGATTGCCTCGGCTGATGTGCATTTGCTGTTGTTCGGGTTCGATGATGACCGAGAAGACCGTCTTCCAGTATCCGGTCGGTTCGTCGTCGTTCGTGTGACGGCAAATGGACCGAGGATAGTTGTCGTGATCCCGCAGGGCTTGCTTGATCGTTTCGATTGAGGAGTGAGCGGACGCGGCCGACGTTTCATTGGCGACGAGCAGTTGATCGATCCGAGTCTGGCGCGAGTGGGATTGGATCAGTTCCGGGAAAGCATCGTTAATCGGCCTGAGACTGGGATGCAGGCAATGATTGGTGTGCGTGACGATGCCGAGTCCCTCACCGGTGAGCAGCTTGACGCTGTCGACGGTGATCTCGAGATCAGCGGGGCCTTGGGGAGTCGTCAGCATCACGTTGGCCGGCATGGCTCGTTCCGCTCGACGCACCGCCGCGACTGCTTGATCGAGGCTGGACGATTCAAGAATACCCCGCAGGAGAAAGTAGTGCGGGACACCCAACCGCTTCGTCGGGGCCGGCAGGGTATTGGCGCACAGTCCGAGGCCCGCTTCGTTGAAGCCGATGTAGGCGATTAATCCGGCTTGCGTAATTGTCGTGAAGCCGACTTTCCCAGTGGGGCGACGAGTCAGAACTACGGTGAAGTCGTCGAGAGCCGGGTCGGAATCCCAATTCTGTGCGACCATCCGTTCTGCGCGACGCGGTTGACCGATCGAAAACGACGTACACCCGCCTTCGATCGGACGCAGTTGATTGCGGATCTGCAACAACATCAGATCGGCAAGCGAAACCCCGACCGCCTCGGCCGTGCCCTGCAGTTCTTCGAGCGAATCCGGGCAGTAATGTTGCGCGTAAGGAATTGATTCCTCTGCGATCTGCATCGCCGCCGGACGTGAGATTTTGACCAACCGGTTGACGCGTTCCATCGCCACACCGCAGAACGCACGAATCGGTTCGCGCAGAACCTCGCCGATCTGGCGTCCCAGTTCGCGCGGAGCTCCAGAGACCGTGATTTCCGGATAGCGAGTTTCGGCTGCCATGATTGAACCTGAGAATGAATCGGACTGATCGATCGGTGACTGAACCGAAAGTGCAAATGGTAATCAGTATGACGGCGACTGTCGTGGCGATGCGCTGGCGGGACGAACCCTTGATCAGGCTTCACTTGCCATCGTTGTTCGCCCGCGATCGACCTCGGAGGCACTGCGAATACCATCTGATCCGTCGTTTGATCTGTGTTGGTGGGGCTTTGCGAGTCGGATTCGGCTGCTGTACACTTCTGTCCACACTTTCGAATTGTCGCGATCAATTTCGTTGCCGCGTGTCGGCAGTCGGTTGATCGCTTGGCTCATCTGTTCCTCGACCACTTTCAACAGGCGATTACCATGGCGTACTTTCCCGAGATTTCCAAGATCCAATACGAAGGCCCGACCAGCAAGAATCCGCTGGCCTATCGCCACTACAACCCTGACGAAGTCGTCGAGGGGAAAAAGATGAAGGATCTGCTGCGGTTTACCGTGTGCTACTGGCACACGTTCCGCGGTACGGGAAGCGATCCGTTCGGTTCAGCCACTTTGCAGCGTCCCTGGGATGACGGATCGAATTCCGTCGAAAACGCAGTCAAGCGCGTCGATGTCGCCTTTGAATTCATCGAGAAGCTGGGTTGCCCTTACTACGCCTTCCATGATCGCGACGTGGCTCCGGAAGGGGACACTCTGGCCGAGTCCAACAAGAACCTGGATGCCGTCGCCAAAGCGCTGAAGGCCGCTCAGGAACGGACAGGAATCAAGTTGCTGTGGGGCACGGCGAACATGTTTTCGAATCCGCGCTTCATGCACGGTGCGGCGACAACCTGCAATGCGGACGTCTTCGCTTTCGCCGCGGCTCAAGTCAAGAAGGCACTCGAAGTCACCAAGGAACTGGGCGGCGAAAACTATGTGTTCTGGGGTGGCCGGGAAGGGTATCACAACCTGTTCAACACCGACATGAAACGGGAACTCGATCACCTGGCCAAGTTCATGCACATGGCTGTCGACTACGCCAAGAAGATCGGTTTCAAGGGCCAGTTTCTGTTTGAGCCCAAGCCGAAGGAACCGACCAAGCATCAATACGATTTCGATGCCGCCGCCTGCTTGAACTTCTGCCGCGCCAACGGATTGATGGATCACGTCAAGCTGAACATCGAAACGAACCATGCCACGCTGGCTGGTCACACGATGATGCATGAACTGGAATACGCTCGTATTCAGGGGGCCTTGGGCAGCATCGACGCCAACACCGGCGACCTGCTGCTGGGCTGGGATACCGATCAGTTCCCCACCGACATCTATCTGACCACCCAGTGCATGCTGGTGATCCTCGAACAGGGCGGACTGACACCGGGTGGAGTGAACTTTGACGCCAAAGTCCGTCGCGAAAGTTTCGAACCGGTCGACCTGTTCCACGCTCATGTCGGAGCCATCGACGCCTTTGCCCGCGGGACCAAGATCGCCGCAGCCATCCGCAAAGACGGCATGCTGAAAGACTTCGTCAAGAAGCGTTACCGCAGCTTTGATGAAGGCGTCGGAGCCGAAATCGAATCGGGCAAGGCGACATTCGAATCACTGGAAAAGTATGTCTTGGGCAAGGACAAACTGAATCCGAACGAATCAGGCCGCCAGGAACTGCTCGAAAACATCATCAACCAGTACCTCTAACCCCGCCACAGTCCGCCGCCGGCGGTCTACGCGCGTCGCACGACGGGTTGAACGTCGGGGGATCGTTCGCGCGTTGAAAGTTATCGATAGACAAGAAATAGGGGCATTCCACTTATCGGAATGCCCCTGTTTTTGAACGGGGTGTCGAGGAAGGTCAAGAATCTTGGATCCGCGCAGTAGATCTGCACTAACCAGTTGAGCCGCGGTTATTCTTCTTCCGCGACGTACATCAACCGCCCGCACGTGCAGAAGCGGACTTTGCCCGAACGCAGTTCCACATAGACCTGTGCTGTCAACGAGACGTAGCATTCGCTGCACGATTTGTTCAAGACGGGTGCCAAAGCGGCGGCGCCGTACGCTTGAACCAGTCGGCGATACTGAGGAACGATGTCGGGTGGCAGGATTTTTTCGGCTTCGGCGACCTGTTTTTCTAACTCAGCGGCCTGTTCCTTCAGTCCACCTTCTTTGGCGCGAACTTCTTCCGTCAATTTCTGGAGATCTGCGTCGACCGACGTCATTTCCTGTTCGAATTTCTTGACGTCGATCTGTGCCGTATCGACCTTTTCCAAGGCTTCCAGGATTTCGTCCTCAAGGACGCTTTTCGCCATCGTGTCGGCGGCGATTTGGGATCGCAACGCTTCGTATTCGCGGTTATTTGCTGCGGCGTTCAGCTTGCCGTTCAGGTCGTAGATGCGCGATTCGCTGGATTTCAACTGCAGGTTCTTCTGGTCGGCGACCATCTTCATCTGCTTCAGCTTGTTGCGGAGCGCGTCGAGTTCTTCTCGCTTTTTCTCTACATTTTGCTTTCGCGCTGCGATCTGTCGAGGTCCCCGTTCCAACTGATCAGAGATCTCACGCAGCTTCAATCGCAGATCATGCAACTGCTTCATGCCAGCCGAAGTCGGACTCATCCACCACTCTCCCGGAAGTCAGTCATTATTTGGAAACTGAACTATAACAGAAACTCGACAGTCGCGTATTCCTCGCTGTGAATTCTGTCGGACAGTTTGGACGATTGCGGTGACTGTCTGCCGGAAAGTTTCCGAACAGCAGCGACAGATGAATCAGGCAGGGTTGGTTTCCGCGGCCTTTTTTTCGGAATTCTTTCATCTGGAGCGGGAATTCCGGTGACATGGTTAGTTGATTTCACGTCCTTAATTTGTTGCGCACTGGAATCATGCGATAGAATACAGTGCGCGGCCGAACGCTCCCTTCCAAGCCATATTCCCGTCCACTGGCAGCGCGTTCGAGCAGCGAAAGATTCGATCACCGCGACCTTTCACGCCAGGAATCAGCGATCATGGATTTTCCGGTTTGTCCCTCATGTCATCAGTCGGTCATCGATGACGATGCGGTGGACTGTCCATTTTGCGGCGCTTCGCTGAAGGGCAAGCCCGGCGCGAAGCCGACTCCACCTGCCGCCAAAGCTCCCGCCAGCAAGGCTGCGGCACCCTCCCCCCCCTCAGCCAGACCAGGTGCCAGGCCCGCGCCTGCCAAGCCGACGTTGCCGGGCGACGATTTTCCGTTCGAAGCAGAACTGACCGCAGGAAAGCCCGCGATTCCGTCGATGCCGAATCCGACCAAGACACGATCGTTGAAGGTCGTCTGTCCGATGTGTGATACGGCGGGCTATGTTCCACAAAACTCGGAAGGTCAGGATGTTCGGTGCGCGAATCCCAAATGCGTGATGCCCGTCTTTACGGTGCCAAAGCCAAAAACGGTGGCAGCAGCACCACCCCCGCCGCCGCCGAAAAAGAGCAACTTGCCGATGGTGTTGGGTCTGGTTGTCGTGCTGGGTCTGGTTGGATTGGGCGGACTGTATTTCGTCCTGTCACAAGGCGGTGGAAACACCGTGAAAGGGCCTGACGAAGATGCCTTGGCCGAAATGCAGCAGATGGGCAAGTCCAAACCGAAAGCACCCGTCGTCGCGAATAATCCAAAGGCCATCGGCAACAATCCCGCTGCCCCGAAAGAGGCGGTTGCAGTCCAGGTTCAGAATGACAAACTGATCGAATCGGCGTTGAAGATGTTGAAGGACGTCTGCCTGGAAAACACCAAACAACGCAGCAAACCCTATTGCCGACAACTGGCCGCAGAAGCGAACGCTGTGACGGGCAACGACGCGGCCGCGCGCGAGCACTTGGATCAATTGGTGAAGGTCGGGAAAGGCGTCACCTATTACCGCATCCCTCCGTTTCTAGAACTCTATTGGCAGAATCCGAAAGACACGAAATCGCTCGCCCTGGCCACGTCTGAAGTGCCGAGTATTCCCAAGTTTGGTCGAACCCGTCTGGAACTTGTTGGTGCGCTTGCGACCGCATTGGTCGCAGCGGGTCAGATGGACGATGTTGCGAAGCTGGCTTCCAATCTTCAGGTATCGGATGACGATGCGCAACTGGCGGCGCGACTGCAATTCGCAACAGATGGCAAGGTCGGCCAGTTAACCGACTGGTATGCGGTGCTGCCCTGGAAGTTCCCTCAGCCTGTGGCGGTGACAGCAGCACTGATTTCTCACGGAAACATGCCTGCCGCCGAGAAGTGGGCTGCGAGTCAATCGGACGATGACGCAAAAGCCGAATGCGTCGCGATTTGGGCCGAAGAAGTGGCTTATCGCAAAGCCGCCGAAGGTACCGCGGATGTCGACGGCGCGATCGCGAAAAAGGTCGAATCGCTGCCACCCGCACTGGCCTCGCGCGTCTGGGCACGTGCCGGTTGCGGACGATGGCGCGCGAAAGACAAGGCGGGTGTCACTGCAGCAGTGAATCTGGCCACCGAAAAATTGAGCGCAATCAAAGTGCCGGCGGCTCCGACCATGCCGGTGTTCAAGCTGACCGAGAAATTCAAGCTGCCCGCGGCAGCCACCTTGATTCAAGCCGCGACAGCAGCAGGCGAAATCGCATTCTTGCAGGCCCAAACGCCGGAAACGAAAGCCGATGCCGAGAAATCGTTGGATCTGGCACTGTCGTTGATCGATGCCACGGCTCCTTCTTGGGGCGCCGCAGCAGAACGTCAGGCCGAAGTCAACAGGTTGAAAGCGACCGGCCTGCGCGATCGGCTGCGAGCCGAAATCAACAAGAAGGCCTCCGACGATGAAGCCCATCGGCTCGCGAATAACTTCAATCGAGTGCAAGGTGAGATCCTGGCCGCCTCACGCCAGCGATTCGATCTGGAAACGCAGCTCTTGTCTCGTCTGCGAGCGGCCGGTCTGAACCGCAAGGTCTGGATCGTCGTCAATTCACGGACCAGCGCGGACGATATCAATCAGCGCGACGATTTTTTCGCAACGGGCTTACCCGGTGAATTGATTGAAGGCCTGAAAGGAACGGACGAAGAAAAAGCCATTCTCGGTGCCTGGAGTCTACGATCTCAAGGCGACGCACCACCACGGCCAGAGTCCGTGGTCTTCAATGAAGGTTTGGTAACATCGCAGGTGCCAACATCGATCGCCGTCTGGATGGCCCTCCCTGCCAAGTCGCCACTCAAAGACACTCTTCCATTGGAAGCAGCAACGCGATTGCCGGCCGAAGGCAAACTGAATGAAGTATTTGCCATGATTGCCGGATTGAATGATGTCGTATTGCGAGAAGACTGTTATCGCCTCGCGGCGGCCGTCGCTGCCCAGCGAGGTCAGGCTGACGCTGTTTGGAAACAGGCCAATACTCCAGGATTAGGACCGACCGAAAAGGCCGCACTCTGTCGTGGTCTGATCGCCGGCCTGAAAGCCGCGGGGCAACCGACAGAACCTGTGCCTGGAGTGATGGCGAATCGTTGATCGCCCCGACAAAACCAGGTTCGCGCAGCGGCCGGGAATTGAAATGAAACACGGCCTGGTCTTCCTGATCAGGCCGCGTTTGTTTCATCTGGACGACAGCGACCGTCAGACATCACACAACTGGATCGCTTCGCGCAGGCCTGCGATCGGGTCACGCGTCGGAATAAATTCGTGACCGACGTAACCTTGATATCCGATCTCCAGCAGTTGCCGCATAATCGGCGGGAAGTTGATCTCCTGCTTGTCATCCAATTCCGCTCGACCGGGATTGCCCGCGGTATGGATATGGCCAATCACGTCCTTGTGCTGTTCCAAGCGTCGGATGACGTCGCCGTTCATGATCTGGACGTGATAGATGTCGAACAGCACTTTCACGCGGGGTGAACCGACCTTGCGAACAATGTCGCAGACATAGTCGATGCAGTCACCCTGGTAGCCGGGATGGCCCTTCATCGGGTGAGTGTCATCGCGCGTGTTCAGATGTTCGAGACAGATCGTGACACCCTTCTTCTCGGCGTGCGCCGCGATCTTCTTCAAGCCGGCGATGCAGTTCGCAGCGCCTTGTTCCAACGAGATCGCCCCACTGTTGGGGTCTTCGGCATCGTTCCACTTGTAACCGGTAAATGCGATCACGTTGGGCACATTGTTGGCGGCGCAAGCGTCAATCATCTTACTGGTGGTCGAGATCACTTCGTCGTGATAGCGCAGGTTGTTAAAGCCTTTCATGAACGGCGCACCGGGCATCCCGTTGGCCGCGATGGCGCAGGTCATGCCATACTTCTTCAACGTCGGCCATTCGTCGGGTCCGCAGATTTCGACCGACTGGCAGCCCAGTGCCTTGGAAATCTGGCAGGTCTTGTCGAAGTCCCACTTGTCCCCGGCGATATTGAAGCACCAGTACACGACCGAATGCTTGATGCGGCCATTCTTGGCGACGTTCTCCAGACCCTGCGACGACATTGCCGACTCCTGTTGCGAATAAAAGTTGAGACTTTGCTTCCCGCGGCGACGGCCGAGGAAGGGCTTGTGACGTGTCTGACGTCCGCAGGCCAACCCGATCAGTTGAGTTCAATAAGTGACGCGAACATCGGCAGGATGATACCCCTTCGTCCGCGCCGGTGCGAACGAGTTACAGCAGGCTAACCGACGAAATCGCCGACTCCATGTCGTCGGGAAGCGGTGCCGAGAAGGTGTGCCATTCGGATGTCATTGGATGAGCGAACGATAATTCGGCCGCGTGCAACGCCTGCCGACTGATATAGGGCGAAATCGGCGCGACAGCCGATTCACCCGGCAACGGCCGCACTCGGTCTGGCTTCAATTCGCCCGCCATGCCGTAAAAATCATCTCCGACAACCGGATGCCCAATCGTCGAGAAATGAACTCGAATTTGATGCAGCCGACCTGTTCGAGGTTTGGCTTTCACCAGCGTATGACGACTGAACCGTTCCAGCACTTCATAGTTCGTTTTGGAAGCCTTGGCGTCGATCGCGTCGGCCTGACACGACATCAGGGCGCTCGCACCGCTACGCGCCCGGCCGATGGGCAGGTCGATCGTGCCGGAATCGGATTTGACAATCCCGTCGACCAGCGCGAGATACGATTTCGCGATTCGTTCGCGCTGAAACTGCATCGACAATAGACGGTGCGACAAGTGGTCTTTGGCCAACGCCACGACGCCGCTGGTATCTCGATCTAAACGATGAACGACACCGGGTTTGGCCTGACCTGGAAAGGTCGAATTCCGATCCAGGTAGTGCTGCACCGCATTGGTCAGAGTTCCGGACGGGTTCTGGCCGGTCGGATGCACGATCAATCCGGCAGGTTTGTTGACGATCAACAACCACTGATCTTCGAACACGACTCCGAACGAAATCTCTTCGGCTGGCATCAGGTTGTCGGGCGGTTCGAGCAGGCGAACGGTGACCGTTTCGTCGGTGAAGACGCGACGATCGGGTGTCGCGATCTCGCCCTGAACCTGCACCTGCCCGGCGCGCACCATGCGATGCATGCGCCAAGTGGTATAGCTGCGAAAATGCTTGGCCAGAAACGTGTCGACGCGACAACCCGACAGGTAGCTTTCGACGACCAAAGTTGCGGTATGCACTGAACGGTTCTTCCTTTTCACAGCAAGTGAATCAGCCATCCCCTTCCCGAGGCGCAGTTTCTGCCGATCGAGTTTGTCGAGTTTCATCGAAGTCGGCGACGTGTGAAGTCCGATTTCAATGAATAGGCAGTGCCGCCGCGGGGGCGATGGGCCAGGCCGCCTTCGCACAAAAGTGGGGTTTGACCCCTATCCGCTGAGGTTGGGGTCGAGTCTGTTTCAAGTGGTCAGGGGTCTGACCCCATTTTTGTGCACGACACTCAGTTGAGTCACGACATGGCATCAAACCCTTCGGGTCACTCGCTGGATCGCTTGCGAACGCTGCCCATCTTAGCGTCAGTCCGCGTCTGCGGTCGATCGTTGAAGCTGAGCGAGTTTCTGGAATGGACACCGGGGACCGTGTTGACATTCGATCAGACAGCCAACGCACCGCTGTCAATTCTGGTCGGAGATCGCGTCGTCGGTCAGGGGCAGGCGGTGAAGGTCGGTCAACAATTCGGCCTGCGCCTGCAACAAATCGGCGGCGAGCCGAACGATTTCAGTTGCGATCGTTAAAGCCGTTGTGAAATCAATCGCGGACAACACTCAAATCCTGTGGTTCGAGCGTTTTGTCTTCTTTGCGTCCTTGCCGCTGTGCATCTTCACGATGTATGAACCCGGTGGATTTATACATTTGGGGGGGTGGTCCAGGAGGACTTTCTTTCAGAGCATCAGGTTGCTCCGCAACGTTGCTCCGCAACCTGGGGGCCGTAGGCCAGAGAGGAATGGGCGGTCGATAAACATGTTGCCACGTCGGGAAGCGGATAAATGCAACCACACGCCCGTTGTCTCATGGGTCCCGTCAGGGACATTCGAAAATAGCCCGCCATTTTCAATGGTCAATGGTGGGAGCCGGGAACGTCACCCACTACCCCAAATTCGGTAGTGGGTGATTTGCGCGTTGCAAAAGTATTTGGGCGGAAAACAGGTGGTTTCGGCGTGTTGGTTAGCGCGGTTCGATTCGCGGCGTGTCGTCAGTGTGATTCTTCGGCTGGCGCGGCTTGCTGAAGAGTAGGTAGGCGGACATGAGGGCAAGGGGCAGGGTGATCGAAAGGTGGGAGACGATTAGAGCCCTCCAAGTCAAGATGCGTTCATCGTCTTCCTGCACAAACTCGAACAGGAGTGGATATGAGACATGGATCGATTCATCATCCCGTGACACCGCGCTCCAGTCGGGCTTTACGTCATATGGCCATTCTGTGTCAAAGATCAGAATGTATATTCCACCGGCCGTCGATCCGTAGTTAAGCATCCGCCGCGAGAGAGTGAGAGCAATCTGGTCGTTCACTGACTGACTTCTCACCCACAACGCGGTGAACACGCACGTCAACACCAGCGTCGCCACGCCCGCCTTCCGCTTCCAGCCTCTGACGAACTCACGCATTGGTCATGCCCGCCGCGGTACACATTTTACGTCCATTTCCGTCCACTCCTTTTCGGTCTTCCGGATTGCGGAGCAGCTACCGTGCTGACAGCAGAGAGTGTGGTAAAACAACAACCACGTGTGGGAGTGCCACCATGCGATCATAATACGCATCGTGTCCAGAATGGGAGACTCCGCATTCAAGAAGCCGGAAATCCCATTCGACCGCTCTGCAATTGAGTTCACATGACTTTGAAAGCAACGTCATTGATGGCAGCAGGACTTGCAAACCATGCGTGGACGATTTGAGAGTTGGTCGAAGAATCGGCGAAGTTGCGAAACTCACACCGAAACTGAGCAGCCCAGTGATAAGCATGATAAACTGGGGCTTGTTAGTTTCGCGATGAAGGGGAGGCCGATGCTAAAGAACATGAGGCCGTATCTCATGACGTTGTCGATCGCGAATTTGTTTTGTCTGTGCGGATTTCATGACGGCATCATTGTGCTTCAGCTTGGGCCACTATGTGGTCCACTGCTGCTCGGAGGTGAGGGGCATGCGTGGATTGACCTCGTGATTGTTGCGTCGGTGTCATTGGTGGCCTCAGTTGCCCTGGCGATAGCACAAATGCGCTGGCTATCAATTGCGGCATTTGTTGTTGGAATCCTCGTGTGGTACGGTTCAGGTGTCGTGTTCCTCATGTTGACGGCATAGCGAAGACACGCATCAGGACGACAAGTAACTCCAAGGCCACTTGAATTCGTTCGGGTGGCCATTTTCGTTTCATGACGGTCATTGCGGTATACTGACCCTGATCATTCACAGGGGATCACCGATGCTCACATTCTTCCACGGCTGGCAACGCAAGATGGGTGTGCTGACCCTGGTAGCGGTGATGTGCTTGTTCGCCAGCAGCGGCACAATTCCCGTGCACGTAACTCACGTAGACGTTTCCGGTCGCATGGCGACTCGATCTGAGGAGTGGGCTCTTCCAATCTGGTGGTATGGTCCCCCGATGGCCCTGCTGTCCGCCTACCTGTTGCTCAGCAAGCCGCGACAGAAGCCGAATCAGGCTGACGACAAAGCGCCGATCACTCCGCCACACTGACCGAGCCGAAAGCGGCCATGTTCAGGAAAAAACTTTTGCAACGCGCCAATCACCCACTACCCCAAATTCAGGCTGGTTTGCTCAGTTTGCCCCTGTCCGCTTACAATCCTGGCTTCGAATTGGGATTGATGTCTGACTGCTTCGAGTGTCTGGAGAAGGTGACTCGTCCCGCCCTTGGTATTTGGATTTTTGCAGCATGTCGCAGCATGATATCGGTCTGGTTGGCTTGGCCGTCATGGGTCAGAACCTGGTTCTGAACATGGCCAATAACGGCTTTTCTGTCGCGGTCTACAATCGCACCACTGCGACCACCGACGAATTTGTGGGCGGCCTGAAGAATGAACCGGCCGACAAGGTGCATGCCGGAACCGCCGATCGGATCAAGGGCTATCACACGCTGGAATCGTTCGTCAGCAGCCTGAAAGCTCCGCGACGCATCATGATCATGGTCAAAGCCGGGGCGCCGGTCGACGGCGTGATCGATCAACTGAAGCCTCTGCTATCGCCCGGCGACATCATTATCGACGGCGGAAACTCGGACTTCCGCGATACCAATCGCCGCGATGCGGCCTTGCGGGAAGCCGGTCTGCGATTCATCGGCACCGGTGTCTCGGGCGGTGAAGAAGGGGCATTGAAAGGCCCCAGCATCATGCCGGGCGGACACCACGAGGCGTGGCCGTTCGTCAAAGACATCTTCCAGAAGATCTCGGCCAAAGTCGGTCCCAACAACGATATCCCTTGCTGCGACTGGGTGGGTGACGCGGGCGCCGGTCACTACGTCAAGATGGTGCATAACGGGATCGAATATGGCGACATGCAGTTGATCTGCGAAGCCTATTACATCCTGAAGAATGCCCTGGGTTTGACCAACGACGAACTGTATCGAGTCTTCAAGTCTTGGAACGAAGGCGAGCTGGAAAGCTACCTGATCGAAATCACCCGCGACATCTTTACTGTCAAAGACAAAGAGACGGGCGAATTCCTGGTCGACAAGATCCTGGATACCGCTCAGCAAAAGGGCACAGGCAAGTGGATGAGTCAGCATGCACTCGACCTGGGTGTTCCCACCACACTGATCACCGAATCGGTGTATACCCGCTGCCTGTCGGCTCAAAAGGACGCTCGGGTTCGCGCCAGTGCCATTTTGCAGGGCCCGACAGACGCAAAGTTCACGGGTGATAAACAACAGTTTATCGAAGACGTGCGTCAGGCGCTATACGCGTCGAAGCTGTGCAGCTATGCCCAGGGCTATGTCCAGTTGGACGCAGCCGCGAAAGAGTTCGGGTGGAAGCTGAACAACGGCAACATCGCTCTGTTGTGGCGAGGTGGTTGCATCATCCGTTCGCGATTCCTGGGCGATATCAAAGCCGCCTTCGACAAGAACTCAAACCTCGAAAATCTGCTGCTGGACGATTTCTTCCGTTCCGCTGTGCAGAAGGCTCAACCAAGCTGGCGACGCGTCATCTCGACATCAGTGCAGCTCGGATTGCCGGTGCCAGTGTTCTCGGCGGCGCTCAGCTATTACGACGGATATCGTCAGGGACGTTTGCCTGCCAACCTGCTGCAGGCCCAGCGTGATTACTTCGGTGCTCACACGTACGAACGCATCGACAAGCCACGTGGTCAAATGTTCCACACCGAATGGATCCAGGATCGCAATCTGAGCTGACCCGGCCGCGGGTCGGCGGGGTTCGCGATGGAGTTGGGTTGGGAATAGGTCAGTCGCTCGCGCGTTGGAAAAGGAATGGCGCACTCGACGCGCGAACGACACGCCTATTCCCAACCCATCGTGCGACGCGAACAAACCGCCTGCGGCGGATAGCGCGTTGCGGGTGACCCGGCCGCGGGTCGGCGGGACTCGCGACTACGCTGGGTTTAGAATAGTAATGCGGCTCGCGCGTTGCGGGTGAGACGGATCACATGACAAAAAATGGTGGGACGCGCTGGACGCCGGCTTGTCGCCACTCTTCATTGATCTACATTCGTCAGCTTCTGACGATTTTCCGCGACGGAACTGCTTAACAATCATCCCCGATTCTGGTTGATCGTTGGGCAGCGACTCCGATTCAGGCTTGCGCCTGACTTTGTTGACGGGCTTTGAATTTGGTTTCCAATGTCGTTCGGCGACAAGCCGTCTTCGGACATATTTATCGTCTTTTGTCCTTATCACTTCAAACGGTCAGATGCTGACCGATGGCATTTTAAGTCTATTTCAGCTAGTCATTGGCATCTGGCAAACGTGTGCCAGCGAATGTCGGGATCGACAACGAGTTTCGCTCACTCTTTTTTCGCGCAATGACACGGAGCTGTCTGGATGCAGTGCGACTTCATCGGGCCTGATTCGAGTCTGTGGAGCCGGTTTCTCGCCGATGCACCCCATGACTTCTATCATCTGCCCAAATATGTCGCGCTCAGTGCTCGTGATCGCTTGTGTGCTCCAGACGCCGACGGACAGCCGTTGGCCTTTCATGCTGAAGACGACTTCGGCAACCGGTTCCTGACGACGCTGGTTGTTCGACCGCTGCCCAAGTCGTGTTCGTCACCGTCGCCGCTGTTCGACGCGATTACTCCGTACGGCTATGCCTGCCCGCTGGTGATCACTCGCAACGAAGCGACGGTGAACGCATTTCTCGACGAGGCAATCACGGCGTTGTGTGCCGGGTTGAAACGCCGCGGGATTGTGAGTGTCTTCCTGCGATCACATCCGACGATCGAATCGGCACTGGCGGCGATGCGACGAGCCGGCACGCTCGTTCAACATGGGCAAACCATCATCATCGACCTGACATTGTCTCAGGAGGAGCTTTGGCATCAGACCCGCGCGGGCCATCGCAGCGAGATCAATCGGTCTCGGAAAAAGGGCTTCACCGTCGAATTTCAACCGGACTGGGAAGACTTCGACGAATTCTTTCGCGCGTACACAGAAAACATGCGACGCGTCGGAGCGAGCGAACACTATTTCTTTTCGCCCGAGTATTTCACACAGCTCCGCGAAGCGATCGGCGAAGTCTTGCACCTGGCGATCTGCAAGAAAGATGGCAATGTCGCCTGCGGGGCGATTTTCAGCGAGGTCTCCGGCGTCGTGCAATACCACCTGAGTGGCACGACCGAGGAATATCACAGCCAATATCCCACCAAAGTGATGCTCGATTCCGCCCGGACCTGGGCGAAGGAACGTGGCAACCAGGTGATGCATCTGGGCGGCGGTTACGGCGGATCAGAAGATTCGCTGTTCCAGTTCAAGGCGGGCTTCTCACACCTGCGCAGTCCGTTTTACACTTGGCGACTGGTTTCCGATCCGGAAACTTATCACGAACTGTGTCGTCAATGGGAAGCACGGACAGGGAAAACAGCGAGTGGCACCGAGGGCTTCTTTCCGGCCTATCGCGCTCCGTGAGTCGCGCGCACGTTCGCAGCATGCATTCCATTATGTGTGTCGACGCGATTGACGATTTCGGCGAAAAATGGTTTTCAACAGCCAGACCTCAAACAAGGCACCGAGAGCTGAAACTCCGGTCGCCAAGCCAGCCAGAATCCGATATTCGGCAACATTCATCATGAATGCCGCACCACTGAGAGTGGCCAGAACCAAAGATGCGGTGCTGAGTTTGACGAAGAACCCGAAATCGATTCGTGGAGACGTGAGTCCTCGGAATGCCAATGAACTCAGGAAGGCCACACAACTTATGTGAATGCAAAGAAAACAGACATTCGAGAGCAAGGCGATGGTATTCGACAAAGTCAGAACCAGGCCGACCGTAATCATGCAGGCCAGGAGGAAGGCGACCAGGACCCATGCGATGGGGTTCGATGCTAACGATGGAGTCTGTTTGGAATTCGCGTTTTGCTCTGCGGCTGGCTTTGCGGGTATTTCTGTCGGTGTGGCAGAAGTTTTGACCTGATTTCGAACGACCCACAGGGTTGGTTCAGTTTCGTCGAAGTCGAGTGCTGGATAGCGATCAACTTCCATCGACCGTGGTCGAAGTCGCCATTTGATTGGAGGCGTTTTCAACCTCAACAATAACCAGATCAGACACGACAGCGCCAGAATGGCGAGACTGATGGAGATTCCAGTCCACCCAATCAGACTCACCGCAAGAATGATCGCATTGAGTAAGACCGGTCGTCGCCTTGGACGAATTCTGGCATTGGCTGGATCTAGTTCTGGTGTCCCGGACGCCCACAGCGTCAACCCGAGCAAGATCGCAAGTACGAGGAAACCGATCGCGGGATACAAAATCGCGCGAAGCCGACTGTAAAACCGGATCTCAAGTGTCCACTCGACACGCAACAGACTGAACATCAAGTCCAGGAATCTTTGGCTACTTTTGCCGTCGTGCAGATTGACTTGAACGGATCGAGGCGATTCCTTTGTGCCAGTCTCAATCTCAACGGTCGTATCATGCAGGTTGCATACAATCTCGTGCATCGATTTGAAGTCGATCGACTCTGACGAACCCATCACGGGTTGATCGGGAATTGCTTCCCACTTCGGGTCGATCCAAGTCTGCAGCTCCTGCTTTTTCACTGACCCGACCTGCACTCCGCTCTGATCGACAACGACAACATTGTCCCATATCTGGTCGAGAAAACAGAAGACGTGCGCAGGCCACTCTCGTGACTCAATGACAATCGATTCGTCGTGAATGGGCAGGTGCAAACGCCTTCCACACTTGGCGCAATCAACATCAAGGCTCCAAACCGAAGCCCCCAATTCGGTCTGCGAACCACAGGAACAAGTGAGTAAATCAGACATGTTGGAAATGATGGAGCAGACGATTGTGGCAGATAAAAGCCGTTGATCGTTCCAGGGGCTTTGCCGACTGTATCAACTCGTGGCCCATCTTTACTCGTCCATTTTTATCGCGATGAACTCGATCGTGCGTGGTGCCATTTGATTGGCGTAGTTCCATCCGAATCCACCGTGGCTGGTCAGTAAATCATGCTCAAACGGAATTCCCGTCGATGACAGCTTGCTGGCCAGGGTCACCGTGCCTTCAATGCAATACACATCAGCCGGATCACACAACAGCAGTTGGTGTTTGGGATAATTGAGCGGATGCAAGTGCAACGTGGCCGTCCGCTGGCGGGCCGCCTCGCGATCGGGGAAGAGCGTGTCGAGCGACAGGCCGTGACCCCACCACGATTCGAAATCGATTTTGGGCGCAATCGCCACGACCAGTGGAAACAGCCTCGCATGCCGGTAGGCTAATTGCAAAGCGCCCTGGCCACCCATCTCGACTCCCGTCACGCCGATTCTCGGCGGTTCGATTTGCCACCGCTCCTGACACCAGGCGGGAATCTCGCTCGCCAGATACTCGATCGGGCTGACCCCCTCATCGAACGGGGGATAGATTTCGTCGGTCCACCAGCATTCGGAACCGTGCGGACAAACACCGGCCAACCTGTGTCGCTGCAGTTCGTTCGTGTAGGACGGATTGTCGCGCAACGTCACGCCGTCATAGCCGTGCAGAAATAAGACAACGCCTCGCGGACGGTCGTCGTCACCATCCGGCTCGTAAAAATCCGCGTCTTTGCCCGCAATCTGAGTCTGAGACCAACCCATTGACGATCTTCCCCATACGTCTTGCCCGTCCGTTCTGAACGGTTATTTCCCGCAATTCGGCACGCAGATGCTGTCATGGCCAGTTGCGAGATTCGCGACCGCTTAACACAATTCTCACTGCACTTCACCAACACAATCCGGATCGAACGATCCAGGCGTTCTGACAACGTCGCCGATGATGGTGGATAGGTTAACGCTTTTTGCCGCGATCGTAGAGTCAGCACCTTCTGTTCAGGACATTTCGATTCGATGCTCACGTTGCTGACGAAAGCGGACATCGCTGATCGCGTCGCTCGACTGGGTCGCACCATTACCGAGATCTATCAGGGCCGTCCATTGACGGTGCTGGGCGTCTTGAATGGTAGCGTTGTGCTGGTCGCCGATTTGATTCGTGCGATCGGAATCCCCCATCAGATTGGGTTCATCCGCGCGTCCAGCTATCGCGGTGAAACCACGGTTCCCGGTCAACTGACAGTCAGTATGGAACTAATGCCGCTGGTCGAAGACCGCGATGTCCTGCTGGTCGATGACATCTTCGACACCGGCCGCACGATGGTTCGGTTACTGGCGGAACTCGATCGCGAACGACCCGCTAGCGTGCGAACAGCCGCCCTGTTGTGGAAACAGGGACGAAGCGAAGTTGACATCACGCCTGACTATCACTGCTTTCAGATCCCCGACGTGTTTGTGGTCGGATACGGCCTGGACTACAACGACAACTATCGGCATCTGCCGCATATCGCCGTCCTCGAACGTGAGGATCTGGACTCACAGATCCCAAGCTCCTGACGAACTGACGATTCAATCCCAAGTCGATGCGACTGGGATCAACCATCGAGAATAGAACCATGCCCCGACGCCTGATCATCCTGTCACTACTGATCGTCCAATTCGTGTTCCACAGCGGGTTCGCCTTGCTCCAGGCGGGCGAGGATCCGCTGCCGTCGTGGAACGATGGGGCGGCCAAGCAACGAATCATGACGTTTGTTACGAAAGTGACGAACGAGGGCGGGCCCGACTTTGTGCCACTGGCGCAACGCGTCGTGGTGTTCGACAACGACGGTACACTGTGGTGCGAGCAGCCGATGTACGTTCAGATGGAATTTGCGCTGGACCGAGTCCGCGCCCTCGCCAGCCAGCATCCGGAATGGAGAACGACGCAGCCATTCCAGGGAGTCCTGGAAGACAATCTGGGCGTTCTGGCGGTCTCCGGTGAAAAAGGCGCGATGGAGATCATCAATGCCACTCATTCCGGCATGACTACGGACGAGTTCAATCAGATTGCGGCGGATTGGCTGGCCACTGCGAAACATCAACGTTTCAATCGGCTGTACACCGAATGCGTCTACCTGCCGATGCTCGAACTGTTGAAGTATCTGCGTGAAAATGGATTTCAAACATACATCGTATCGGGCGGTGGTGTCGATTTTGTGCGAGTGTTCGCCGAAAAAGTTTATGGGATTCCTCCCCATCAGGTCATCGGCAGCACGATCAAGACTCGGTATGAAGTGCGGAACGGCGTGCCGGTTCTGTTGCGTTTGCCCGAGATGGATTTCGTGTCGGACAAGGCCGGCAAGCCCGTTGCAATTCAACGTCGGATCGGGGCGCGGCCGTTGATGGCGTTTGGAAACTCGGATGGCGACTATGAAATGATCGACTATACCACCAGCGGCTCGGGGCCTCGCTTCGGACTGATCGTCCGTCACACCGACAGCGAACGAGAATCAGCCTACGATCGATTCTCGCTATTCGGTCGATTGGATCAGGCACTGACCGACGCCGACAAAAAGGGCTGGACGGTTGTCGACATGAGACGAGACTGGAAAGTCGTCTTCCCTGCCTCAAGATGACGCCCACAAGTGTCTTGTAGATATTAACTCTTGGATCTGTGGGCCGCTGGAAAGAGCGGGCACTGACATGTCGGAAGACCTCCAAGACCGTGAAGCACCCGTCTCTTTAGTGGCCTGATGACATCGTGACGCCATCAGAAGCGCGTTGATGGCTATTCAAGACGGCACCATTCGCTCGGACGGCTTTTTCAATGGATGCTCGTCCTGCCGTCCGTGAACGAAGACGGCCGTCCATTCCGCCAGGCGGCGGCCAAGCTTGCGGCAAGCGGCATGCACTTCCTCACCGCGCGGATTTTTGGCGGCGATGGCGCCATAGTGTAGTGTCATGTCGCCACTGACGTAGTCAGTGACACCGAACACCAGAAACCCAAAGTTCATCAGCAGCGTCAGCAAACTCTGGCAGGCCATTTCGCTACCACCGCCCCAGCCGCCCGAGGAGCTGAACGCGCAGGCGATCTTGCCATCGACTTTGGCCCAATGTGATAACATCGTTTCGTCCCAGAACCGCTTCATTTTCCAACTGAGTAGCCCCATGTTCGTCGGACTGCCGACCGCCAGTCCGTCACACCAATAGATGTCGTCGGCCGTGGCTTCGTCGACCGCCCGCAGGCGTACCTCAGTGTCGGCGACAGTGCCCGCCCCTTCGGCGACGAGCGCGGCCATCTGAGATGTATTGCCCGATCGTGAATCAAACAGAACGAGAATCTTGTTCATGTCGCAGATGGTCCAAAACGCGTTGTGATTGGCCGTGATATTCAGGATAGCCCGAATTCGGCACACGAGAAGTCGCAACATAGCCACCCGCGGTGTTCGACACCACCGTACGTCACAAATAGGCCCGCCCATCATCGTGGCGAACGATGGCTTGTTCTTTTCCTGCCAGAAACTGAACGTCGAATACGATCAGACCCAGATTCGCGAGCAAGTGCATGTCTGGGCCATCAATCAACCACAAATCGCTCTGGCGGTTTTCGTACCATGCCACGATGTCATTCTTCGAATTGAAGCGCGTTTGACTCTGGTGACAACGCCGGGCAGGGTTGCGAGCCTCGTTCCTTCCTCTGCTCGATAAACAACTGCCGGTCCGGACGAATGATTCACAACAAAGTAGTGTGACCCAAGCAAATGCACGTCAATGACATCGTCATCTTCCTGCGATGCCCAGACCGGAGTGACTCAGATGAGTTGTACTATCTATTTGCATAGTGGTAGTATTTACACCTTAGACTTCGCGTCGCGCATTGTTCATTAAATAGGGCGAACGCCGTGGCACTTTATGCATTCGACGGAACTTGGAATGACTCGCGAGCGCCAGATGAGAAACGCGATTTTAAAAAGGACACAAATATCCATCGTTTCCGAGTGCTCTATCGTAAAAAGCACGAATATGTCGATGGAGTTGGCAGCCGGTTTGGTTTCATTGGAAAAATGATTGGTGGCCTGACAGGCGCCGGAGCGCAACAACGACTTGATGAGCTCTTCGAGGCTTTAAAAGTCAATTATGCTAGTGGCGATACGGATATCGACATCATCGGCTACAGTCGTGGTGCTGCCATCGCAAGGATGTTCGTCCACCGTATTGCGGGATCTTTTGATTCCCTGTCAGTCGGCGGCAAACTTTTGACCAAACCACCGGCGGTGCGATTTCTCGGATTGTTCGATACGGTTGCTTCGTTCGGTGTTCCATGGGATGCCAATGAGCATAGCTTTGTCGCCGACATCCCTGAATATGTGGAGAATACATTTCACGCGATGGCGCTCGACGAAACTCGCGAAACGTTCGGTATCGAACGATGTATCGGTAATCGCCGAAAGATTACGGAAGTATGGTTTCGCGGAAGTCACGGTGATATCGGGGGAAATGCAACGTACACCGTAAAAACGAAGGAAGATACTTCCAACCGCAGGCGATCAGACATCGCCTTGAACTGGATGTTGTCGAAGGCCGCCGCTTGCGGGGTTCCTGTTCCAACTGAAATCGAATCCGAGATCGTCGACAAACAGGAGGATGAGGCGCCCGTCACAGTACGCAGTGAGCCAATTAGCATCGGCAAAGTGGGGACCTTGTCGAGGCGGCTCCACATTGGCGATTTTGTCCATCATACTGTTGAGCTTTCGGAATTGACTCGCGGCATTGATGGCCGTCTCTTGCGCCGTGTTAATGTTCCGACTCGTATTGAAGACGCTCATCTTCAAAAATACGGTACCGCGCTGATTTGGATTCCACCGCAATTTGCTGTGACCGAAGCGGATAACGCGGTATTCGAAAGCACTAAACCTTCGATTGTCGAATTGAGTTCGCGGCGTTACCCGTTTGATGTCTCGCCCGCTCGCACCTGGAGATCCTGGTTCGAGCGATGGAAGATTAATGATGAAGATCTCTCGTTCGACAAAGACCGGATCTTGGAATTCTGGGCGCCGTGCGCGGCCGATCGTGCTCTGGCCTGGGACTTGTACGTCGAACTGAAGACGCGAATCACAACTCAAGATTTGCAAGATGATGTCGGTAACGACGAATCTGCGCTTACGAGCGTCTACAATCTGTTTGATCTCTCGCGGAAATCGATACGTCAACATGGCGTTCAGTGTGCGAATACAGCGACTTTGCTGATCGGCTTCTTAAACCAGAAAATTCGAGGGTTTACGGCCAAGTGGCACAAACGCTCAGTTGACGACAAATGGAAGGACAACCCTTCGATAAGTCGTCCCGAATTCCGCGCCGAACTCAAAGCCATGCAAGAGACACTGCGCCAACTGGCAGTCGCGCTCTCCGAGATAGCGGACGCGCAGTTGTGAATGGCCCGCACACGTGTTAACTCCGTTCATGTCGAGAATCGCCCCAACCGAGATGCCAGCCGTTGTGACCCATCAAGATCATCTGGCTCAGGTATCGCCAACTTGAAATAGATCGCCGCGAGACGCTTGTCATCGCGATTTTTCCGATTGAGTGGAATGAGCAGGTCAGGCACAGAATCATCATTGAAGAAAATCCCCGGGGCCGTAGCCTGTAATGAAAGACATTCACAGCCCAAATCGGAGGACAATCGTGAAGTATCAGTCAGTCCGTCGGCGAATGATCGTCGCGTTGACGCTGGCGGTGGTACTCGGGACAGATTCGTGGCGGCAGGCGCTTCTCGCCGACGATGCCGATCCAGAAGTGGTGCGACTGTCCGAACAAGAGCAACACTTCAATCGTGAACTCTTCAAACCACACACCGACGCCTCCCTCGATGCCATGCAGACGCGACTGCAACGCATTCTGAAGCGTCGCCTCGAAACACTCGATCGCCAATTGACGCTCAGCGAACCACAACAGAAAAAACTGGAACTCGCCGGTCGCGGTTCGATCAAAAGGCTGATCGATTCGATCGACGAGCTTCGCAAACTGTACGCGTCCGCGGAACGCGACCAGATGCAGCAATTTCGATTCTTTGAAGAAGAACCGGCGATGATCATGCTGCGTAAAAGGATGCGAACCGGACCATTCGACGACGACTCGTTGTTCCGCAAAACGCTTCAGAGCACGTTGACTGCCGACCAGACTCGCAAGCAACGAGACTTACTGGAACGAGCGACGAATTCGAAGCGACCCATCAACCTGGATTCGGCTCTCGATTTGATCAGGATTGCCAAGATCCAAAAAGATGTCTACCGGATTGCGTGGAATCACAATGGTTCCGAAGTGGCACTGGTTCAGATCAACAAGCCGGTCGAACTGTTCAATCTGCCGATTGAAAAGCCATTTCGCACCATCGATCAGGTGAAGCTGGCAGTTTGCTTCGATTTTCACGACGATGGCCACCGCGTTGCCATCGCCGAGAATTCGCATGTGGCTCGGATTGTCAATCTTGCGGATGGAACTTCCATCGCTGTCGACACTGGTCAGTCACAACCTTTCGTCTGTTTTAGCCCCGATGGAAAGGCCCTGGTTACGGGCGGTTATGGCACGGCAGTGAAAGTCTGGTCGTCGGCAACCGGAGAACTGATCCGCGAAATTAAGTTGGGAACGAGGGAAGGAGGACTTACTCCTGCCATCAGCCCGGATGGGAAAATCCTCGCCGTCGGAAATCGAAATTCGACAACAGCATTGATCGATCTGGAGACGGGAACGAGCCTGCAGGCGCTGGACAAGATCATGAGTCATCAGCTCTGTTTTGATCCATCAGGAAAGACAATCGCCGTCACTTACGTTGACGGTTCGTTGACATTGTGGGACGTCGCCACGGGAAAAATGATCAAGACCGCTCAGGCGTGGGCGAATGAACTTTACACGGTTGACTGGTCACCCGACGGCACCCTGCTGGTGACGGGTGGTTACCACACGCCAGTCACGCTGTGGAATTCCACCGATCTCTCGATCGTGAACGAGCTCGAGTCGTCCGAATGGGTGATGGACGTCAAATTCAGTCCAGATGGAAGTCGACTGCTGCTGGCGACATTGAACCGAGATGAAAACGATCGCTTCGTCGAAACCTGGGCCGTGCCATAGTCAATCTTGCATCGCGCGAGTTGTGATCCATCGACATGTTTACCACAGGTACTGAATCCCGCCCGATCCGATGACACCAAAGAATCCGGAAGCGACCTGAGCGTCGACCGACCCGAAGATACTGACTTGCTCATTCAAGAAGGCGGTTGCCCCCAGAGTGAACAAACCGAAATCGCGTCCGGTGCGGTTTCCGTTCGTGGAAAACGCAGCCGTCGGTGCTCCCGAAAACGATGAAGTGATCAGGTTCGTTCCGTTGCCCCATTCGTGCTGGTAACGGGCGGCAATCGTCGGGACGATCAATGTGTCGCCGACGACCGATTGGGCGTTCACGCGAGCACCGAAGCTGCTGCGAACACTGTTGATGGTCTGATCGCTGGTCGTCATGTCCAGTGTGCCGGCACCGCTTTCCGTGAAGCCTTTTTGATTCAGGTAGATGTACTGCACTCCGGCGAACGGTTGCAGTTGCAGTTCGTCAAAGTTGAATGTCTTGCCCAATTCGGTGTAGTGCGACCACTGATTGCCGGTGCTGCTGCCCGAGGCGGTCAGTGGGGTACCGAAATTGATGGAACGATTTGAGGAATAGTCGTTGTTCGTGTACGCGTCGATGTTCGACACATACAACCACTGGTTTTTGTACAACTCGTAGATACCGCCCTGATAGCTGTTGATGTTGGCATGAGCGCTGTCAAGTTTGTCGGTGACGGTGGTTGACGCATAGCCGCCCAGCACGCCGAACAAGAAACTTTCGTTCAACCAGTTCTCGACACCGAACAGCGTGCCACCCAGCCGGTAATTCGAGCCGCCGGCGTTGTTATCACCGGTCACATTTCCACCCAAGCCATACCCCTGCACCCAGCCATCCCAACCAAACTTCTGTGGTCGAGAATCGACACCGGCCGCGGGCAGTGTGCCGTCACTGCTTTGCATCGAGACCAGGCGGAAGGTGCTGCGATCTCGGCTGGCGGTCAGTTCGGGTTCGCCGCGACCGGACATCTGTGCCAGGCGATTGCTGATCAATTGCATTTGAGCCGTCGTCGTCTGCCGCTGGACCGTGGTCAGGTTCGGAAAGATTTCGCCCGACAGTTGATTCAAGGCATTCGAAAGCTGGCCCGGATTGAGTGTGGTCAATTGCGTGACCTGTGTGGCGTAGTTACCGGTCGCGGTTCCACTAGTACGATCGATCATGGCCGCCAGCGATGCCTGATTTGAGGTGAGTGTTCCACCAGACAGATTTGATGTCACAACAAGCTTAATGTCGTGATCGCTGTTCTGTTGGATGAACTCAATGTTCTGGCTGATCGGTGATGTCAGAACAGTATCGTACTTACCGGTCAGAGGTACGATTGGCTGAATTTGCTGACCGACAACCATGCTATCCGGATGCACCAGTCGCGATGTGTCGCCGTTGGCAGAGAGGATCTGATAGCTGGTCCCGACCGTGTACTTGCCTTGACCCACATTCAGGTTCAGCGTGGTCCCATGCGCGATCGTGGCAAGGCCGTCAACGAAAATCTTGTCGCTCGCGGTGGGAGTTAAATCGACGGTATAGGTACTTCCAGTTCCCTGCTGGAAAAGGTCCTTCACCTCTAGTGTTCCGCCTGGGTTTCCAGGATGGATCGTTCCGCCAGCGTTGACGAAGGTGCCACCAACGGTCCCGGACCCTTGCAGGGTTCCGGTATTGTTGACATTGACATCACCGAGCATGACTCCGGACGAGGCGACAATCAGCGTTCCACCATTGTCAATAATCGTTCCGTTGAGAGCGTTATTCGTTCCAGTGAACGTGACGGAACCCGATCCGCTGATCTGAACCATCCCACTACCCGAGATGTCACCTGCAAACGTTCCTGCGGTCGATTGATTGAATTTGAGCAATCCATAATCGAGAAATCCGCCCTGCAAGCTTGATGTCGTCCCGATCAGCGTGCTTCCTGCCGCAATTGCCGTCCCGCCGGTGTAACTGTTGGTTCCAGAGAACGTCACAGGTCCCGTTCCTGTAATTCCGACGCGGCCCGTCCCGGACATATTCCCAGCATAGGTTCCAGCATTCGATTGATCGAATTGAACACTGCCATTGTTCAGGAAAGATCCCTGAAGACTGGATGTGGTCCCCAGCAAGACGGCATTTCCATCAACGATCGTCCCACCCGTGTAGGTGTTAGTTCCCGTGAATAGAAAACTGCCATTCGTGATTTCAACCTGCCCCGTTCCGGACATGTTGCCAGCATAGGTTCCAGGGATCGAAGTGAAACCAGTGAAAGACGTTTGCACCGCACTTGTCATCCAGCCCTGGTCGAACAACAAGAGGAGCGGTGGGTCACCAACCCAGTTCTGATGCGCGGAGATCTCTGCGAATTTGACGGTACCGTTGTTGACGACGTTCCCCTGCAGACTGTCAGTGCTTCCAATCAAGACATTGCCAGCATCGACAGTCGTTCCGCCCGTGTAGGTGTTGTGTCCCGACAAGGCCATTGCGGCAAGGCCGCTGACCTCAAGACTGCCTGTCCCGGAAATGTCGCCCTTGAACGTTCCAACATAGCCAAATGGATTTGGGTTAGATCCCGAAACTGGATATCCGGGGATGACGATATTCGGGATAGCTTGATCGAGCGGCGTAATAATCGGGCCAGAGAGCCAGTTCTGAAAGTTCAACGTCCCGTTATTGATCACATTACCGGGCAAGGCCACGATGCTGCTGATGAGCGTGCTACCCGCATCAATCGTCGTTCCGCCGGAATAGGTGTTCGTCTGCGCAAAAGTGATATGCCCCGTGCCTCCGATTTCTACACGACCGGCACCGCTGATACTCCCCGTGAATGTGCCGCTCGTCGTCTGATCGAATTGCAGGCCACCCTGATTGAGGATGTTGCCTTGTAGAGCGGTCGTTGTGCCGCTCAGAAAACTGCCGTTGTCGATCGTGGTTCCACCCGAGTAGCTGTTTGTTCCCGAGAAGCGGACCGAACTGTTGCCGCTGATCTCGACACTGCCACTGCCAAAGATGTTACCGTGATACTCACCGCCCGAAGGCTGGTTGAACTGAACCTGCCCCAGATTATTGATCGTGCCCGTGATGCTGTTGGTCGTTCCGATCAGCGTACTGCCTAGATCAATCTGCGTCCCGCCGGTGTAGGAATTCGTACCCGAGAATGTCACCGGGCCCGTCCCTGAAATCTCCACTGCACCCGAGCCAGAAATCGAGCCGGCAAACGTTCCGGACGAGTTCTGATCGAACTTCAACTGGCCGAGATTATTGAACTGACCTTGAAGACTGGTTGTGGTTCCGACCAGCGTGGTGTTGGCGTCAATGATCGTTCCGCCACCGTAAGTGTTGGTCCCCGAGAAAGTGATTTGCCCCATGCCGCTGATTTCGACAGTACCCAATCCGGAAATGTTGCCCGCATAAGTTCCCGTGGAACTTTGGTTGAATTGAACCTTGCCGTTGTTGTAGATCGTTCCCAGCAAGTTATCGGTCGTTCCAATGAGTGTGGCACCCTGAGAGACCAACGTTCCGGCTGTGTAACTGTAGTTGCCGGCCAGCGTGATCGGACCCGTGCCGTCAATTTCGAGACCGCCGGTGCCCGAAACATTGCCCGTGAACGTCCCTGCCGTCGACTGATTGATCTTCAGCAACCAGTTGTCAACGATATTTCCCCGCAGGCTGGTAGTCGTTCCGACCAGCGTACTGTTGACGTCGATCGTCGTCCCACCCGTGTAAGAATTTCCACCGGAAAAGTTCACCGCCCCAGGTCCACTGATCTCGACCGATCCTGTACCAGTCATGTTTCCTGCATAGGTGCCGGCGTTCGCGAAATCGAACTTGATCGCAGCATTGTTAGTGACGGCGCCTTGCAGGCTGGCGGTGTGATCGATCAACAAGCCATTGTCGATCGTCACGGGCCCTCCCGCATTGGTGAAGTTCAGATTGTTCAGGACGACTGTCCCGTTCTGGATATTAAACGGTGGGAACGCATTCTGACCGTCAACACTAAACGAGTTTCCCTGTAGCGTGATCGTGCCGGTGGTGTTGAGATTGCTGAGGGGCTGATTCAGCGTGAAGCTGTTTAAGAAATTAAGCGTGTAATTGGTGTTGGGATTGTTATCGATCGTCTGAATTGCCGCGTTCAGATCGGCGGTGTTGGTGATGTTGATCTGTGCGATCGCGGGTGAGGCCACAGATAATCCGAGGGCCAGCATCAGTCCACCCAGCAAGTAACGCTGGCGACGGTTTCGAGTCCTGCGAAGCTGGTTCGTGGGACGGATCGTCAGCGTGTTCTGCAGCGAGGTGGAACGCATGCCATTCACTTTCACAGATCGAAATGTTGGTAAAGACAACCGCCGAACACGGCGGAACGCCGTTGAGGGAAATGAGATTCAGCGGTTCTGTCTTGGGAGGGGGCGGCGGTTTTTACGCGAGCCGTGAAATGTGATCAATCTGAGTCCGTGCAGCGGGTTCGAATGCCGTGTGGCGAGATTGATCAGAGACAAGTGCCATACACAGAAGAAGATGAGGCAGGCTCTGACTTGAGCCTGATTGCGTCGGTTTGATGTCTGACTTACAACGAATTCAGGTCACGTCATTCGCACCGGCAGTTTCTGCAGTTAGAAGCGTGTTGAAAAACGTACCTCAGTTCCTGGCGAGGCAGGCTCCTTGTTGCTGGAGCCGTTCGATTTCGACATCGATTTCACAACTTCGCTCGTTACTTCGACCCGTTCGCTGATCGTCCGCTTGGCGGTAAATATCTCAGCGTCGCTACACTGTCACCTGAGGTGATCCGATGCGTGAGTTCTTTCGGCCGTTTCGACGCAAGCTTGGCGTGCTGCTGCTCGCACTGGCGAGTGCGCTGATGACATTGTGGATGAGAAGCTTCGTCAGAAGAGACACGATCACACTGAACACGATCACTCCGTTGCATCGGATAGTGTCTGCATATGGCACGGTGAACTGGGACAAAGAAGCGATGATTCAGTGGAGCAACCCGTGGCCAACGTTTTTTGATTCAACATCCAAGATGACTGACGGGTTTTGGGTTCCGTCACCTGAAGCGAATGGGCTTTGGAAGCGATCGTTTCTCGGCTTCGAAGCAGGGTGTGGTCGTAAATCAGAACACGGTTGGAAAGTGGAGCGATGGGCAATGCCCTATTGGTCAATCGTCCTGCCTCTCACCCTGCTCTCAGCGTGGTTGCTGATCGGGACCTATCGGCCATCTGACCCGGCCGCGGGTCGGCGGGATGCGCGATTGAGTTGGGTTCAGAATAGCGAGACCGATCGCGCGTTGCGGGTGACCCGGCCGCGGGTCGGCGGGATGCGCGACTGAGTTGGGTTCAGAATAGCGAGACCGCTCGCGCGTTGCGGGTGACCCGGCCGCGGGTCGGCGGGATGCGCGATTGAGTTGGGTTGAGAATAGCGAGAGACCGCTCGCGCGTTGCGGGTGACACGCTTTCGCCCGAAAAGACTGCTGATACACCGTAACTCCCACGACCTGCGTCTGGAACCTTCCTTGACGGTGTTTCCGGGCCGTCCTACACTGGCTGTCTTGCGTTCAAGTTCGCATGCTTTCCGGGTGAAGTTTCAGTATGAAAAGTGAAGAGCGGCATCAACTTCTGCAGAATGATCTGCAAGTCGTCACCAATAGAACCGTAGGGTTCGCCGAACGGCATTTGCCAACCGTCATTGCGGTGGTTTGTGTTGTGGCGCTGATCGCCGTGGTGGCTGTGGTCTGGACGAATACGACTGACACCAGCAGCGCCGCTGGCTGGACGTCGTTGGACACGGCAAAAAGCCTTGAAGATCTGGGTGATGTTGCCGACAAGTACAAGGGCAAACCCCCTGGTCAATGGGCTCAACTGCAGATCTCCGAAAAGACGCTGCAGGCCGCGATGCCGTTAATGTTCAGCAGCCGCGAAATCGCTCTTGCAGACCTGAAGCGAGCACGAGAGGGGTTTGAAACGCTGCTCAAAGATACGTCTTCATCTCCCCTGATCCGTGAACGATCTCTGTGGGGATTGGCGTTGTGTCTGGAAACCAGTTGCGACGGCGACGTCACCAAACCTGTCGAAGCCTATCAGCGATTGACCACTGAGTTCCCTGAAACGCCCTTCAAGACTGTGGCAGAGCAGCGAATTCAGGCGCTGAAGCGCGGTGATAGCGGCGAATTCTATGCCTGGTTCAGCAAGGAAAATCCCAAGCCGCCTGAAATTCGACCTCGCGATGGCGGTAGTCGAACCAACCCATTGATGCCCGATGACGACCCGTTCGGCGGCACAGATCCGAAGAACGAACCGGACTTCAAATCGGAAGTGGAAGGAAAGACGAAAAAAGATCCGGGAGATGCGAAGCCGGAGGGCGATCAGCCGATTGAGAAAGTCGAAGACGGCAAAGACGCCGATGCGAAGGGTGCCGACAAGCCCACAGACGGCGACAAGCCGCCTGGAACAGATGCCCCCAAGGATGGCGACAAGCCTACAGACAAACAATAAGTCTGTCAGGACACCACTCATTCAGTGACAAAGAAATTCGTCGAAGCCCGGCGACTCAAGTGCGCCGGGCTTCTTGTACGTCCATGTGAGACCCGAATTGACCTGTTCCAGTGCGGGCGCTATCTGAATTGCGACAATGATGACAGACCACGAACCTGAACTGGAACCGTCAGAAGAAGCCCCCGCGGTCGAGCCTGGCGCACCGATCAAGTCGATCGTCGAAGCGCGCGCCCACGGCTGGCGCATCGATCACTATCTGGTGCGACTGTATCCCAACTTCAGCCGAGCGGCCTTTCAACGCGTGCTGGAAGGGAACCGTGTGCTGGTTAACGGTTTGCCCGTGAAAATGTCGCGTCGATTGCGGGTCAACGACTGCGTTGAATTCCACCTGCCAGAAACCCCTGACCGAACATTGCCCGCCGAAGATATCCCGCTGAACATTCTGTATGACGATGATTCGATGATCGTCATCAATAAAGCGGCGAACATGATCGTGCATCCGGGGCGCGGCAACTACCTAGGGACGCTGGCCGGGGCTCTGCAGTTTCATTTCGATCGGCTGAGCGACGTTGCCGGCAAGTACCGCGCGGGGATCGTCCATCGGCTCGATCGCGACACCAGCGGAGTGTTGGTTGTCGCCAAGGACAACACGGTCCACCACAACCTGAGCCGACAGTTTGAAGAACGAACTGTCGAGAAAGAGTATCGGGCGATTACCTGGGGTGAGATTTCGTTCGATCGTGACTACGTCGAAACGCATGTGCGGGTCAGCAATCGTAACCGCGAACGGATGATGGTTTGCCCTCCAGGCGACAACTCGCGGCATGCGGCGACGTATTATGAAGTGCTCGAACGATTCCAGGGGTTTTCGTTCGTCAGGCTTTGCCCGCAGACCGGACGCACGCACCAATTGCGCGTCCACATGCATCACTTGGGGCACCCGATCATCGCGGACAAGCTTTACGAAGGCCAGTCGGCATTGAAGCGATCAGATCTGGTGGACGATCTGGCAGCCGATCAGGACGAGGTGCTGATCGGTCGTCAGGCGCTGCATGCCTTGAAGCTGGGTTTCGATCATCCGGTGACGGGTCAACGCATGGAGTTCGAAGCGCCCCTGCCGGATGATTTCCAGCGAGTGCTGGACGCAATTCGCCAACACCGAACCAAGCCACCACGTCGAGCACCGGTCCGGCACTAGTGGTATGCGCGAGCGAAGCAGTGCGTCCTCACAGGTAGTCGTGCAGTTGTCGCTTTTCGAGTTCCGCGATTAGCTTTTTCAACGATCCTTCATCGCGTTTATCGGCCACGAGTGTCGCCGATTCGGTATGCACGATGATCAGATCTTTGATTCCGATCGTCGCGATCAGGTGTTCATTCGTGGTGCGTACGATGCAACCTTCGGTATCGATCGAACAGCATAAGCCATCGATCGTGTTGCCTTCGCGATCCGCGGGAATCAGCCGCGGCAAGGCATGCCAACTGCCCACGTCGTCCCATTCGAACGGGGCTTCAAGAACACAAACGCGACCCGCGGCCTTTTCGAGTACCGCATAATCGATCGAGATCGACGGCATCTGCGGGAATTCGGTTTCGAGCAATTTATGCCAACGATCGGAATCGATACCGGCTCGGATTCGTTCCAGGATCGTGGCGATTTCCGGAGCGAACTCGATCAGGGCGTCGAGGATCGTTTGAGCCCGCCAGACGAAGATCCCGCAGTTCCAGTAGTATTCGCTGGTGGCCATGAATCGCGAGGCAGTCAATAGATTGGGCTTTTCTTGGAAGCTTTTGACGCGGTACGTCGGGCAAGTTTGTGTCTGAACGCGTTCGCCGCGCTGAATGTAACCAAAACCCGTCGCTGGATAGGTCGGCTCGACACCGAACAGCACCAGCGTCGATGGCTCTTTTTCAATCAACGTGGCAGCCTGCTCGACCGCTCGTCGAAACTGTTCAGATGGCTGAATCACATGGTCTGCTGGCATCACCAGCATCACGGCGTCGGGATCGACCGCCAGCAACTGGATGGCAGCCAATCCAATGCAGGGGGCGGTATTTCGTCCGCAGGGTTCGACCAGGATCTGTTCGGACGGAACATCGGGCAACTGACGAGCCGTCTCGACAGAGTGTGCGGCCCCCGTCACGATCCAGGTTCGTTCGTCCGAAATGGCCGGATGACACCGTTCGCTCGCCTGTTGAATCAGCGTGCTGGTTCCGGTCATTCTGAGGAACTGTTTCGGCATCCGTCGACGGCTTTGAGGCCAAAATCGCGTTCCAACTCCACCTGCCATGATAACCGCGTGCAACATTCCGTTATTCCCTTTTCGTCAGCCGCCGTGATGACGAATCGCCACACGCCGGATCGATCTACAATTGCGGTGCAGTAGTTTCAAATCCTGCCCATTCCCGAGCTTTTCTCTGCTGCAGTCTCTACCATCCATTCGCCATAGTCATGTCAGCCGAATCGTTCGTGCAGAGTGCACTTCCCACCGTTGCACAAAAATGGGGTCAGACCCTCACCACTTGAGCCAAATTCAACTCCCAACCACAACGGGTCGGGGGCAGAATCCATTTTTGTGCAAAGCGCACTTCCCCGTGGTGCTGGTCATGAGATATTCCTTTCACGACCGACCGTGAAATCCGGTTGGCCATCGAGACAAGACACGCGCAGGTGCCAAGTGAGGGCATCATGAAGACAGGATGCAATAGATGTCAATTGACTCCGTTCAAATGGATGACAACCTGGCCCAATCGATCGACCACGCGGTCGAGTCAGGCCAATTGACACTCGACGCGAGTCAAAACCTGTCGCGCTGGCTGACCGAATCGTATTACGCTCAGTATCGTCAACCGATCATCGACCTGATCCGCAAATCAGACTTCGCCGCCTTAAATCGATTGTTCTGGGAACGAATCCCATTTGGAACCGGCGGCCGCCGCGGGCCGATGAGCGACTTCGGCTCCGCAACAATCAATGCCCGTACGATCGCGGAATCAGCTCAGGGACTCGCCATCTATGTCACGCAGATCGCTCATTCCGCAGGTTCGGTGAAAGATCAAACAACTCCGTTGCGAGCCGTCATCGCTCGCGACACACGTCATCGCTCGACAGAATTCGCCCGTCTGACGGCGTCGATTCTGACTGCGAACGGATTCAAGGTATTCTTTTTCCCCGAGCCTCGAGCGACACCGGAACTCTCGTTCGCAGTCCGGCACTTGCACTGCGATACCGGCGTCATGATTTCGGCATCACACAATCCGCCGACAGACAATGGTTTCAAAGCCTATTGGAATACGGGTGGACAAGTTCTGCCGCCGCATGACGCAGGCATCATCGCGTGCGTCGATGCCTGCCAAGAGATTCCTCAACTGAATTTCGATCTGGCGGTCAGCGAAGGCAAGATTGTGCTGCTGACAGACGCGGGCGAAATCCCATCCGTGGATCAGGCATACATCGACGCAGTTTGCGAACTCAGCCTATCGTCGGCTCGCAATATCAGGGCGCTGTATTCGCCACTGCACGGAGTGGGCGAATCGTCGATCTATCGCGCCATTCAACAACTGGGCTTTGGCAAAGTCGATTTGTACGAGCCACAACAAGCTCAGGACGGCAGCTTTCCAAACGTTCCCGATCAACTGCCGAACCCAGAACGGCCGCTGGCGCTGAGACCCGCAATCGAGTTTGCGAAGCAACAAGGCCACGACCTGGTTCTCGCGTCCGACCCGGATGCCGATCGACTCGCCGTGGCATGCCGAACGGCCGACGGTGAGTTTGTCTGTCTGTCGGGTAACCAATTGGGAGCGTTGATTGCCGACTACGTCCTGTCGAAGCGGGCCAGTGCCGGCACGCTGTCTGAACATCACTTTCTGGTGGAAACACTAGTCACAACACCCATGCTCGAGGCGATTGGTCATCGCCACGGCGTGCGTGTGATTCGCGATCTGCTGGTTGGATTCAAGCACATTGCTGCTGCCGTCGATGCGAACGGACCGGACAAGTTCGTCTTCGCCGCTGAAGAATCGGTGGGTTACCTGGCAGGTGAATACTGCCGGGACAAGGACGCCTGTGTCGGGGCCGTTTTTGCTCTGGAACTGGCCAGCGAACTGAAACAGCGTGGCCAGACGCTAATCGATTATCTGGACGAACTGTACCTGAAACACGGGTATTACCACGAATTACAGTTCGTGCAGGTCTGCCCCGGTCCGGAAGGAAGCCACGAGATCGCTCGCATGATGCAGGCCCTGCGGGACAAAGCACCGGCCACGCTGGGCTCCATCGTATTCAAAACGGCACATGATTATCAGCGGCACGAAGTGCGATCGCTGCCGTCGAATACAACACAGGCACAGGTGCCTCAGCCCTCCGGCGATCTGTTGATATTCGCAGGGCAATCGGGTGACTGCCAAGTCTCATTTGCCGGCCGCCCGTCGGGAACAGAACCGAAGATCAAGTTCTATCTATTCGCGAATGCAGCGCCCGCCTTGCCATTGGGTAAAGCCAAAGCCGCCGCCCAACAGTGTCTGACGGAACTGGAAGCCGGCTTGAAAGAATGGCTGGTCGCGGCATTGAAGTAAGGACCCGGCCGCGGGTCGGCGGGATTCGCGATTGCGTTGGGTTTAGAATAGCCATGCGGATCGCGCGTTGGGGGGGGAGTGGAACCGTCCCAGAACTGACAAAACTGCTAAACATACTAATCCGAAGCGCCAGCGAGGCCGAATGGAGCAAGCGCAAGTCCCGAAAGGGATTCGCGACTTGCGTTCGGTTCAAATATAGAGAGACCTCTCGCGCGTTGTGGGTGACGCGGACTAACCGAAGGCGTGCGCGAACGAGAGCGGAATGCCCGCGAACCAGCCGAATAGGCCTGTCGTCCATAACACGTATCGAACCGGCATTTCGAATCGCCTAAACGGAAATCGAATCACCTGGGCCAACGCTCCCAGTGCCAGGCAAGTACCGCAGTAGGGCAGCAGCCACAGCGAAAACGACAGGCAACAGCTCTGGCAATTGCGCGCAATGGCTCCCACCAGAGGACCCAGAGCGGTACATGATGTCGTCCAGAGCGTGTGCTTCATGTTCGCTCCCGACTGCGCCGACATCGCCCAGAAAGTCATCCCGCCAAATGCGATCAGATACACGAGGTAAATGACGAAGTGCCACTTGGTGAATCGGTTCTGAAACACGGTGAACGCTTTCGACAAATGGAATCAAGCGAATCTCAGTCGATGTAAAGCAGTTCGTTCAGCCCGAACAGGGATTGAACGTACAGGGGCCAGCGTTCGGCTTCACCGGTTGAATCACCGGTGGACGTCGCCAGGAATTGTTCCGCGAGTTGCAGTTCCCGTTCAGTTGGAGCGCGTTGAAACACCAACTCATAACACAGGGTGACGCGAGGACGGGTTCCCTCGGGCCGTCGAGTCAACACGTTAGTCGCGACTGCTTTCGCTTGGGATTCAACGAAGTCGCTGTTGAGTATGAACAGTTGCTGCAGCGGTGTCGTCGTGGGATCACGGCCTGGGCTATGCGAGGTTGGAGGTGGGAAGTCGAACAGCCGTAGCATGTCATTCTGTTCGTCGCGTCCGACTCTGCCATAGAGGGTTCGTCGCAGATTGCCAGGCTGATCGAGTTCTCGGGCAGGACCACCCAGCGTGTCATCCAGGATTCCTGCGGCGGCGAGCATCGCATCACGCCACGGTTCGACATCAAGACGACGGCGACTCATGCGGCCCAGCCATTGGTTCTCGGGATCCAATCGAACCGACTTTGAAGCAGGGGCCGACAGAGCCGACTCGTTCGGTGTTTCGCTCGATTGACGGTAGGTATTCGAAGTAACCATTTGCCGATGCAACCATTTGAATTTCCACTGTCGAGGATTCACTGATTGGTCATCGCGAGCGAACGCGGATGCCAGCCATTCCAGCAGCTCGGGGTGCGACGGTCGATCTCCCTGCACGCCGAAGTCGCTGGGCGTGCGAACGATTCCGCGACCGAAGTGATGAGACCAGATCCGATTCACCATGACACGCGACGTCAGGCCGCGCGATTCGTGAAAGAACGCATCCACCAGTTCACGTCGTCCGCTTCCCGATCGAAAGTTGGTTGGCGAGCCGGGCGACAGCACCTCAATAAATCGACGAGGCACGATTTCACCGGTGTTCGCAGGGTTTCCACGGCGAAAGACAGGCAAGTCACGCGACTGACCTTTGCGAACGTCGAGCATGGTCTTGTCGGGACCATCGGGCAACACGAAGATGCTGGCCTCTTCAACGGTATGCGCCATCCTCGCACTGAACTGCGGCGTACCACTTTTGATGTTTTCGATGTCGGTCGTGAGCTTCTTGGCTTCTTCACACGTTTTGTCAGCAATCGCCTTCAGGGCCTCTTCCAGTTTGTCGACTTGCTTGCGCGCGTCGGCAATTTGTTCGGCTTGAGGTGAAGGCAACAGCGGTCGGTCTGACAATTGAGTACTGGCGAAGACGCCAGCCAGGGCGTAATAGTCGCGCGATGTGATGGGATCAAACTTGTGATCATGGCAGCGCGCGCAGGCCACCGTCAGGCCCAAAAAGGTGCGAGTGACCGCGTCGATTCGTTCGTCCCATTCATCCGCCACGATGACTTCGATCACACCTGGCGCCAACTGCAGTTCTTTCCAATATGTCGGACTCAGCCCAATCAGCCCCAGTGCGGCATAATCTTCGGGCGGTGTGTTCTCGATGACATCGGCTGCCAGTTGCTGCTGAACGAATTGAGGATAGGGCAAATCTGCGTTCAGGGCGCGAACAACCCAGTCGCGATACAACCAGGCCTGATCTGCGTTTTTCAGCCAGGTTGGCGTGACGTCGGTGTAGCGCACCAGATCGAGCCAATATCTGGCCCAACGTTCTCCGAAGTGTGGCGAGGCCAAGAGGCGATCGACAAGTCGTTCGTAGGCATCGGGGCTCTCGTCCTGCTGAAATTGAGCAACGTCTTCAGGCGTTGGGGGCAACCCGAGCACGTCAAAGGCGAGCCGACGGATCAATGTGCGTCTGTCAGCGGCCGATGCGGGTTCCAGATCATGTTCTTTCAAAGATCTATGAACGAAGGCATCTACTGGTTGTTGGATCGCGGCAGCGTGCTCCACTGACTCACTTGGAATCGCGACGTTTCGTAGTGGCTGGAATGACCAGAATTGTCGAACTGTCGCCCAATCGATTTCCTTGCTCTTCTTTTGGTTGGCCTCGCCATATTCGGGGATGACAGCTCCTTGTTGAATCCACTGCACCAGCAGATTGATGTCGGTGTCGGCAAGTTTGCCATCGGGCGGCATCTGCAGTTTTGGATCAGCGTAACGCAGCGCGGAAATCAGTAGGCTTTCGTCCGGTTTGCCGGCAACCAGAATCGGGCCGCGTGTCCCGCCAGCGAGAAGTCCCGCCCGTCCGTCGAGAGCCAGCTTGCCGTTTTCATCAGCGGTCTCAGCCACATGGCAATCATAACAGTGTTTGGCGAACAACGGCCGAATCTTGCGTTCGAAGAACTCGGCTTGCGCGACCTGATCGGGTGAGGCGTCATTTGCGAACGTCGCGGTACCAGCCCCCCACGTCACCAAGAGACAAGCAATCATTCCCCACCGCATGAATCCACTCCGCTGACACAATCCTTCACCGATCGTTTAAGTGTATCAGACAGTGAGCGTGAATCACCTGCTTCCAGCGGATTCTTCGTCTGGTCGAACGGAGTTTGCGGATTGCAACGATTCGCACCGGTGGTTCCGCGATCGGTTGTGAACCAGCCAAAATCGTCAGGGCTGTCTCAGTCGTTTGAGAAACGAATGGACCGAGAAAAAAGTGTGTTGAGGATTCGTACTGCTTTACGTTTCTCTTCTCTGTCGAACTCGTTTGCCACACATCTCTGTTCGCGTTTGGACGATCCCCAATCCTCATCCCGGTGCCTCGCACAAGGACTCGCCACGTCACCCGCGGGCTTCTTTCTCGGAGAAATTGTCATGACACCTCGCAAGAACTCATCTCGGTTTCGTTTTCGGAACACAGCTCTCGCAGCTCTGTCTGTCTTTTGTGTCGTTCAGTTAACGACAACTGTCGTATGGACGCAACAACCACAGGCACGTGCTGGCGGTCGCGGTGGTAGTGGTGGAGTTGGTGCTGGATCGTTGCCAGGAGGACCGCTGCCGGGCCTGTCGAACGATTTGTTGACTGCATTTGAAGATGGTGTCGACGAATTCGAAGAAGTGGCAACCAGGCAGAGTGGCCTGGGGCCGGTCTTCAATCGCGATTCATGCGCGACTTGCCATTCCGTGCCGGTACTAGGTGGTAGCAGCAACATCAATGTCACGCGGTTCGGACATGCAACACGTCAATCGTTCGATCCACTGGCATCACTGGGAGGATCGTTATTGCAAGAACGAGCGATCGATCCAATTGCGCTCGAGCGTGTGCCGCCGCAGGCGAATGTCGTGGCTCATCGCCAATCGACACCTCTATTCGGGTTGGGTTTGATCGAAGCCATTCCGGACGCCACGATCCAACGAAGGGTTCGAACGAAACCGATTGACGGAATCTTGGGTCGGGCGGCCATCGTGACAGACGTTGCCACCGGCAAATCGATGGTCGGTCGATTCGGCTGGAAGGCCCAACAAGCCACACTGCTGGCATTTGCCGGTGATGCCTACCTGAATGAAATCGGCATCACAAATCGGTTGTTTCCGACGGAAAACGCACCGAATGGAAACGCGACGCTGCTGAAGAAGTTCGATACTGTGAAAGACCCCGAAGACACCGTCGAGACATCAACTGGCAAGCAAGGGATCGATCGACTGGCGGACTTTATGCGGTTGCTCAGCCCGCCTTCGGCGCTGCCGATGAATGCCTCAACGACCTTCGGAGCCAAGATTTTCCTGGATGTGGGTTGTGCCAATTGTCACACGCCGATGATGACAACGGGTCCGAATAAGATCGAAGCGCTCAATGCTCAACGTGTCATGCTGTATTCCGATTTGCTGCTGCATGATATGGGCTCGTTGAATGACGGCATCGGACAGGCCGGAGCCAATCCGAATGAAATGAAAACGCCGCCGCTGTGGGGACTGCGATTCAGTGCTCCTTACCTGCATGATGGACGAGCCCAGACGGTCGACGACGCGATTAAAGCTCATGATGGCGAAGCCAAAGCGACACGAGATCGTTATCTGAAACTGGAACCGAACCAGCGACAATTGCTGATTCAGTTTCTGCAGTCGATCTGAAGATCATAGCGGCAGATTGCGCGCCGACAGGAGCGGCGGCCAAAGAAAGACAGAAGCGATCGGCCGCACTTCGGACCGATCGCTTCTGTAAGTCCCAAGTTGTTAGACGCCAGCCCTGGATCGCAGGCACGTAAAGTCGAACGTCCCGCGAACTATTTCTTGACCTTGGTGTACGTCATTTCTGTGATCTTGAAGACGTCGTCTTCTTTCTTTAACTTGAAGGTAATCGTTTGCTTTTTGCTATTGCGAACAGACCGAGACGTATTGGACGACTGATCGGATCCTGCGGACAGTTTGTCGAACGGAATAAACAAGTTCGTCAGTTCTTCCGTCTTGTCGTCATCAAGTCCACCTTCGCGAAGTTGTGCCAATGCTCCTTTTGCTTTGGAACTGACGTATTCACCAGCGGTGTTGGTGTTTCCAGCCGCCATGGCCGCACAGAAATTATAAACGACTTCGTCGGTGCTGCCTGGCCTGAGATTTCCGGGTCCGCCAGCGCCACCGGGGGCTCCGGGACCACCCGGGGTACCGGGTCCGCCTGGTCTTCCAGCCATTCCGGGAGCGCCTGGCGCTCCTGCTCCAGGGTATGCACCTGGTGCTCCGGCTCCTGGGTATGTGCCCGGGGCTCCTGCTCCGTTCGGTCCCGGTGTACCTGGCGGACTCATTCCTGGTGTGTTACCAGCAGTCGGATAACCAGCGATGTTATTCGCCCCTTGAGTTCCAGGTTGACTCGCGCCTTGAGTCCCAGGTTGGCGAGGAGCACCGCTTGGTCCCGATCCGTGACCGCCTTGAGGCGTGCCCGGAGCGCCAATTCCAGCTCCCGGTGGTGCAACGCCCGCGCCAGGTGTTCCTGGTGCACCGCCACCTCCGTGAGCACCGGGAGTCCCCGGTGCACCGATGGCAGCTCCTGATGGTGCCGAGCCAGGTGTTCCTGGAGCACCACCGCCTCCGTGAGCGCCGGGAGTCCCCGGTGCACCAAGGGCAGCTCCTGATGGTGCCGAGCCAGGTGTTCCCGGTGCACCACCGCCTCCGTGAGCGCCCGGTGTCCCCGGTGCTCCACCGCCTGCCCCCGGTGTCCCTGGAGGGGCACTTGGACCGTTCTGCATGGATGCCATCATCTTGGCACGTTGGTCGTCGCTTCCGCCTGGTCCACTGCCAGCACCGGGGGCTGATGACAACGATCCCGGTGTCCCTGGTGCGCCACCCCCTGAGCCGTGGCTACTGCTCATTGATGCCATCTTGGCCGGATCGCTGCCAGGCGTACCGGGAGGCGCCGAGGGGCCTCCACCGCCGTGTGCTCCTGGAGTTCCTGGTGCTCCCGACATTGCTGGCATACTGGGTGCATTAACCGTCGATGTCGATCCGGGGACGGTCGTCGTTGGTGCAGTCGTGTTACTTGATCCACCGCAGCCGACAAGATTCACACCAAGCAGCAAACTACAACCAAGCCAACCCGGGCGAATGGCGCTCATTCTGGTGACCTTCAAAATCAATGGAAACCTGGCGCGATGCGAATCGAGAGCGATGCCTCTCGAAGAAGCACATCCTGATATGTTAAGGCTTGGTGAATGATGGCGAGATCTGGCCCCACTTGCAAGCTCCTGTTTCCTCTGGCAGGGACTTTGACCTCATTCATACCCCTCGATACCGTCAGCCTTTTTGCGTTCGGATTAGTCGTTTGCTGCAGGGTTTGCGGGACTGGCCAGGTCGAGTGCCTGAACGGATTGATAGAGGACCCAAGACTGATGGTGACATCCAACAGCGCCAACCGTCATGGGCGTTGTCGAAATCCGACGGTTGTTTTCCCGGCCATTCAACCCGGATTCAGTGTCTGGCGTCCCATGAATCCAGGTTCCGACCTCGCTCGTTCTCAGCCCGCGCCGCCAACCTAAACTCAAGCGCCCCATAGTCCAGCGTGCATTGATGTCCTGCAAAGGTCGCAGTTTCGTCTGGCAGTTGTGATCGCGGTACCGCATCGCATCGATTCCCAACGGACCAAAATAACCTCCGCTTTGCAGATCAGTTGCAGCACGAGTGGCGACGTCGATCGCAGCAGCCCAGTTCGTCCGGACGGCATCAGCCTGTTCAGGTGTTACAGCGAAGTCACTGCCCGCATATTGGCCCCGACGGTCGACCCGCATGGGCGTCAACCCGATCAGGATTGGGGGGCCACTGGTGGGAACCTCGAATTGAATTCCCAATTCGTCAATCCTTTCCACCCAAGGCTCAAAGAAGACATTTCCATGGCTGGCCAGTCGTCGATGAACCCAGTTTTGATCGACGAGTCGGATCGGTCCCTGTCCCAGAATTCGTTCGCGAGCCGACATGCCGAATTCGGCCTTCACAACCCAGCGGGCGTTGATTGCGGACAGGTTGGCGATGGCATCGTCGAGTTCATTCATCGACTGAATTCGCCGAGCCCCCGTCAAACCACACGACCAGCGTTCTTCCAGTTCGGCGGACATGCGTCGCGAATTGGACAGACGAACGGAGTCCGATGATGGAGCGTTGGCGCCCCATCGATATCGCGCAACGAGTTTCCGAACCTCGTTCGACCAACCCCAAGGGACGCATTCGACATCTCGCGGCACTTGCTCGAACGATGTCATGGGAGTGACATCGGGCAGACCTGCAGCAGTCGCTCGATCAAAGAACGACTTGTCGATCGGCAGTGGTGTCCACAAGAAGTCGCCGTCGTTGGCGATCGACAACCAGGCCGTGGCGAGTTCCGCATTGAGCCGTTTCAACGCAGCCGACGGTTCTCGATGCGGATCCGCGAGTCGATGCTCGAAATCAAAATTGCCAACGAACAACCGCTTCGACACAGCGACACCTCCGTTCTTCAGGCGGGGAGGTGCTGATCGGTGGCGGACGCCAGATATTGAACCGGATCGCGTTCGTGAGTACTGGCGGTCACCTTCAATTCCGGAAACTGTTGTCGCAATCGATCGGCCAACGTTTCCATGGCGAATCGTTCGGTCGCATAATGGCCCGGCAGAATCATCCCCAGACTCAGTTCCTTGGCCTCAAGGCAGGAATGGAAACGCGCTTCGCCCGTCAGTAACGCCTGACATCCCGCGCGATGCGCGTCGCGCAAGAACTCGGCCGCGGCGCCACAAGCAATCCCCAGGTTGGTGATCTGTTGGTCCGCATCACCGACAAATTGAATCTGTGTCTGCCGCAACCGATCTGCGACGAGTTTGTTCAAATCCTTCAAAGTCGTCGGACGTGGCAACGTTCCCATGCGTCCTGACCCCGCCCCTTCTTTCAGGGCTTTTACCGAAAACACGTCGACGGCCGGTTCTTCGTACGGATGCGCCTGTCGCAATGCCGTCAGTGCTCGATCGAGAAACTTCGCGGCGCAAACCACTTCCAAGCGAACTTCTTCGACTTGTTCCAGTCGCCCCGCTTTTCCGACGGCAGGATCGGTACCAGGCCCACCGAAGAATGTTCCGGTGCCCCGCAGATTGAAGCTGCAGTTGTGATAGTTGCCGATCACCCCGGCCCCAGTATTCCACAGCGCCTGTCGGACGTGATCCAGATGCGATTCGGGTACGAATGTGACCAGCTTGACATGATCGGCGGTCGCATGCTGACGCAGTGGTTTGATGTCCTGCAGTTCGAACAATTCTGCCAGTTGCTGATTGATTCCGCTGGACGAATTGTCCCAGGCCGTGTGCGGGCTATAGACGGCGATTCCATGTCGTAACAATGTCAGCAGCATCCGACCTTCGGCGTTTTCGACGGTGATCTTTTTGATTGGTTTGAACAGGACAGGGTGGTGCGTGACAATCAGCCCGGCCCCGACTTGCACCGCTTCTTCGGCAACTTCGCGAGTAAGTGTCAGGCAGGTCAGCGCCCGCTTGATCTGACCGGCATCGTCGCCCAGTAGCAGACCGACGTTGTCCCAGTCTTCGGCGAGAATCAGTGGAGCGATTGATTTCAAATAGTCGCAAACACCGCGTACGGTTGTCATTGGATTCAGTCCTTGCGGGATTTTTGGCTGGCTGCCATCGTGAGGCGTTCCAGTTTATAATCTTAGTGGATCGAAAAACGCAGACGCCAGAATCGGCCGTCTGTGGCGGTCGAAACGCGTATGTGCCGTTTCTGAACCTTTCTCCATCGGGTCGCTTCATTATTGGAATTGTGGACATGCCAAGTTGTGTGCTCGCCTATTCGGGCGGATTGGATACGTCGGTCATTCTCGGCTGGTTGCAGGACGAAGGGTACGACGTGCATTGCGTGTACGTCGATCTGGGCCAACCGGGCGAAGATCGCGAACAGGTCCTGAAAAAGGCACACACTTGCGGAGCCAAATCAGCTCGAATTGTCGATGCGCAAGAGGAGTTGTGTCGCGATTTCGCGTTCCCGGTCATGCAGTGGCAATCGCGCTACGAAGGTGTCTACTTACTGGGGACCTCGATCGCTCGACCGCTGATTTCAAAGATCTGTCTGCAGGTGGCGCGCGAAGTCGGTGCCGACGCGTATGCTCACGGAGCCACCGGAAAAGGGAACGATCAATGCCGCTTTCAATTGGCGGCCGAGGCACTTGAGCCGGGTGTAAAGATTATTGCACCGTGGCGGATCGAAAAATACCGCAATAAATTTCCCGGCCGTACCGAAATGATCGCCTTCTGCCAACAGAAGGGAATTCCGGTCAAGGCGTCCGTTGCCAAGCCGTATAGCTCGGACGAAAACTGCCTGCACATCAGTTACGAAGCGGGTGTGCTGGAAGATCCCAAGGTCAAGGGGGTCGATGTTCCCGATTACGGCATGACAGTTTCGCCGCAGCAAGCGCCCGACAAAACGGAAGAGGTGACAATTGGTTTCCAAGAAGGGATGCCAATCACTCTCAACGGTCGGGAATCCAGTCCGCTGACGATGGTTCTGGAACTCAATCGGATCGGTGGCCGCAATGGAGTCGGCCGGCTGGACATGATCGAAAACCGTTTCGTCGGCATGAAAAGCCGCGGCGTGTACGAAGCACCCGGAATGACGTTGTTGTACGAAGCGCATCGCTACGTCGAACAATTGACGCTGGATCGCGACCTGTTGCATCTGCGCGACCGGTTGTCGCCGGAAATCGCCGAGATGGTTTACTACGGATTCTGGTACACCGCCAAGATGGACGCGTTGATGGCGTTCAACAAGCAGACTCAATCGGTTGTCACAGGTGAAGTGACGCTGGGTCTGTACAAAGGCAACATCGCTGTTTGCAGTCGCTCCAGCCCGAACAGCCTGTACGACGATAAGATTGCCAGCATGGAAGCGGGCGGATCGTACAACCAGACTGACGCGGAAGGCTTCTTGCGGATCATGGGCTTACCAAGCCGTGTGCAAGGCCGCGTCCGCCCGCGAAAGTATTGATCTGAAGGCATGAGATTGGATCATAAAAACCTGTTGTCGATCAGGGCAGCAGGCTTTTCGTACTCCAAGATTCGTCGGTTTCGGTTCAGAACCCTGCGGACGACGATCTTATTTCCTACTTTAGTGATTCCAGGAAGGCATCGATCTGTGTCTGGGTCATGAATTCCTCCTCACATTGCAGGATCAGAATCGCGTCGGCCTGATTGCTGCGAAAGTGACCTGTGAGTTGCCAGTACCTCGTCGTTGAGGCACGGTCTTCGCCGTGGGCAATTTGAAATTCCGCGGGTTCGCCATTGATCGTGACAGAACGCGATGTCGGTTCAGGGTCGTCGATTTTCTTCAGAGAGGGCACTTGCTGTTCGATGATCGTCTGCGTCTGGTCACGCATGGTTTTGAGTTGATCGGGTGATTGAGCGTTCATCCAAAGGACGGAGAATCGACCCACCACGATCATCCCGCGACCCCGTTCCTGTTCAAATTTGGCAATGTCGATTTTGAAAAGGGCACTGTCCAGAGTCGTGGTGGACTTACCTGCGAATCCTGCTGGCAAAGTCCAACTGACGATGCGCCCGGCAACCTGCTCTGCGACCTTCGGGTCTTCGGAGATTTCGGGACGGAAGATCCAGGTGGTTACGTAACAGCAGCCAGCGCACGCAAATAGTGCACAACTCGTCGCCACCGACAGGAAGTACAGGATACGAATGGGCCTGCGGATTCGGATCACTGTGGGCCGTCGTGAAGGTGACTCTGTCGGATCTGCCATCAAGTTCTTTCAGTTCGTCTGATCGGACGAACTGTCTTTTTGAGTGTTCTCAGTTGTGGAATCATTGGCCGCTCATCGCGTGCCGGATCTGGACCCCGATCGCACCGGCCATCAACAGATCGCCGGCTTTGTTGACGTGACAACAGTTATCCTCGTACAGCGGCTCGGGATGATCGATGAAAACTTCGGTCAAGTCAAAGAACGAGACGCCCTGTTCTGAAAGTCGAGTCCCCGCGATGCGTAGCAGAGGAAAGCAAGACTGGACAGCGGCACGGTAAGGTACGTTTAGTCGAATCGCCTGTTTCGCCTCTTCAGAACCAATCGGTTTGGTTCCCTCCAGGTATTGATTCGGCTGCAGGAAATGGAAATAGCGAATCCCCCGGGCAGTACAGAGTTGATGCAGCAGCAGCGATGACTGGCTCCAGATTTCGGTACAGTGCTCCTCGATCTGTGCAGGCGAATCAAATTTCTGCGACGGTCCAGATCGGCAATACGGCATTTTCTCTTCGGTAAACCGATTCATCGATTCTTGCTGCGCCATGATCTTTTCATCACGTCGATGATTCCGCAGAGTCCAGATCAGTTGCGCTGTCGGTGAGTAGTTCCAGGGGAACGATGCCGCATGTCGTGCGTCGTCACGCTGACCCTGACGCAGGTACGAAATGTATCCACCCATGCGATTGAACTCGGAACTGATGTCACTAGCGATCAGTTTGGCCCAGTCGCGCGGATAGGCCGCAAATACACCCGCAGGAACATTGTCGATTCCTGGTAGAGTGGCTTCGTTGAACCCGTCCAAATTGATGACGACATCGAATTCGGCCCCCAGCATCAGAAAATAGGTGAGCGTCATCAATTGTTGAGGTTGCTTGTATCCATTGGTGGCCAGGCGCACGAAGGTGAATGTTCTGCCTGCGAATTCGGGAATCGTCGTCAGTTCTTGCGCCAGCCGGTCCGACGCATTGATCGACATTTGCCGTGCCACCGAGCCGCCCAGAAACCCGACGATCACGTGATCGCGCGACCGTTTGTGAATCGGCAGATCGTTGTCAATGAACCCATATTCGGTAATGCCGTATTTGCCATCGACCGTCAAACGACCGCCATCCGACTGAGGCTCCATGACCGCTCCCAGATACGGATGGATCACCATCGGAGCCTGAAAATCGCCGCCCGGCCTGAACGGATCTTGCAGGACTAGTCTCGTTCGCAACTGAACCAGTTTGGCCCATGACCCTTGGGTCAAGTACACGACACCCAATGAGGCGCACTCGATGATGGCAATTGCGAAGACCAGCATCAGGGAATGAAACAGCAGCTTTTTTTGCCACCCAAGACGAGGCACGCGAGTGGCCATCGAGACGGCTTTCCACAGAGAGATGAGATCGTACGTGAAGTTGCGTTGCTGAGTCTGCAAGAGACATCAGGGAACTTCGTGCTTCGATAGTCGAAAGCTACGGACGCTCAGTCCTGCTGATGACGACGTGATCAATGTGTTCATTGCGGGCAGATCCCACGCACCGACTCGCTGCCAGCGGTTTTCAAACGCCTCTGTCCGCAGCAGGCTGCCCGTCGCGGAATCCCAGTATTGAACGTTGTACAGATGCGGCAAGTACTTTCCCTCAGCGGTCTTCTCATTCTCGAGCACGGTGATCGTCATATTTTCGGATCCGAGATTTCGATTGACCGTTCGCAGTTGATCGTCCTTGATTCGATAGCTGGATGCGAACCGTCCGCCGACGAACATCAGCAACCGCCCGAGAGGATGTCCGATGTCCTGATCGGCGAAACGGAGTACCGGCGGACTTTGGCGCGATGTTTCCAGGCGATGCAGGACGATCGACCTCAGTTGCTCTTCGACCCAGTTCTCGGCCACTTCCTGATCGATCTTCAGTTCGACGGCGCCTTTCTTGTCGATGCGAACTCGACCTGTGAAGGGACGTCCGTCGAATTCGCCGTCGATTTGAGCCGCGAAGCCGGGGAAATCGCGCCACTGCGCCCGCGAAGCGATCGCCTTTTCGAACAGTTCAATGGCAGCAGGATCTCCATCCGTGCGACCGAGCGGCCACTCGAATGCCAGCGTCGGAAACTCGCGGATCTCCGTATATTTCTTTCCGTTCAATTCACCCGCTGTCTTGCGAACCACCTTCGTATAGACACAGTAGTGTCCGGGACTGGTCGGTTTCCAGGTCACCTTGCCATCGACGTTGGCTGTCAACTCCTCGTTGGTCAACGAATCATCCACCGTGGTGAAAACGGCGTTTGGTACAGGCTTGCCATGATCGATCAATGACAACGTGACCGCCCCTTGATCAACCGTCGCCATGATTTCAAGCGGCAACTTGTCATGGGGAGCCATCTGGTTCACGTCGTCGGCTGTTCCGGCGATAGCCTTAGGGTAATAACGCAGCAGAAACGGAACCTCGCGTTCCAGCACGCCGTACTCGCATTTCCCCGTCACCGAGACGGCACCGGCCGCAGGTAACGGCCCACGCAATCGATCGGTCGCTTGCTGAGCTTTCAGCGGCTGAAACTTGCCACGCTCAGCTTGCATCCAGAGTTCGGTGGCGGAGATCTTTTGAACGAATCGTGGATCACCGGCAGCGGCCCGTTCGCTGAAAAAGACCTCGACACCGCGGCCCGCTTCGGCGTGTTCGCCGATCCGAATGAACAGAAAATGGGCTGATAACTCTGCCTGAGTGAGCGTCCAGAATGTCGCCACGGTCAGGACTGCGCAGACCCGAATAAATGACTGGTGAGGCACCATGTTCTTGCCTTTTTCGATCGGTGTGATACGCGGCCAAGAACTCTGGCCACAGGGATTTCAAATTGTATCACCGAGAGCCTTCTCACCGAATCCACTCAAGGCCGCAGGGAAGATTTGATCCGAATCACCGTAGATTCGTTCTCAAAGAATCGACTCCAGAATTGATTACGAAAAGGTTGATATTTGATCGCGGCGTTCTATCGTTGTTGTTGAACAGGACGATCATCAAGTTTCGATCTGCACTGCAATTTGTGCTCTGAACCAAAATGTGGAATTACTGACGTGCTGAAGACAGCGGCAATTGAACCCGAGATCATTACAAACCCATCCCGAACAGCGAGAATTGAGCAACTGCGGCAGTTCGCCGCGTTGATGGACAGTCAGTTCCAGATTCCAGGAACTGAGATTCAGTTCGGCCTGGATGCGATTATTGGGCTGGTTCCAGGGATTGGAGACCTGATCAGTGGTGCGGTTTCCGTGTGGTTGATTCGCGAAGCGCGTCGATTGGGTGCACCCCGGTGGCTGGTCGCGCGGATGATCTGGAATGTCGCCGTCGACGTGGGTGTCGGAGCGGTTCCGTTGGTTGGCGATATGTTCGACGTCGCCTGGAAAGCCAATCGCAAGAATATCGAACTCCTTAGTCGACACTTTGAGCGACGTTGAACGATCCTTCGATTTAAACCTTGAAGATTCCGTGGAACCGGTGCCACCGAGACTGCCCACGCGGGTCGTGCCGTGTTGACGAGCCCCATGTCATGCCCGTTACAATGTGGTGGGTGAACTGACTGGTCGTCTTCGGCCCGTCAGCGATCTTTGCCTTCAGCGCTGAAGGGCTTGCCAGTCGTACTGGCGTGACCAATCGATTCGCCTGAGAGGGTTCCAATAGAGTGCGTATGCTGAAAACGTTTCCGCCATCGATCGCGCAAGCTGTTGTTGTTGCGATCGCCCTGCTCGCCTGCCACCCCGCCCTGCCGATCAACGCTCAAGACAATCGAACTTCCACGAAATCAGGAAACTTGGCCGACGCGTCCGCCGAACTGCATTTCAAGCAGCAGGTTCAACCGTTGGTCACGCAGTTCTGCGAGCGGTGCCACAACGCGGACGAGATGAAGTCGGGTGTTCGTGTCGATGGTCTGTCTGCCGTTCCCGAAGACAAACAATTGTTTCTATTGAAGGGTATTCTGCAGCAAGTCGAAGACGGTGCCATGCCGCCCGAGGACGAACCGCAACCGACGGCCGAACAGCGACGCGTGCTTGTGAATTGGATCAACGACACGACGACGGCGGCACGATCGCGCGAACGACAACTGAATGGGTCAATCCGTCGTCTAACGGTGTCGCAATACAAGAATACGCTGCAAAGCCTGCTGGGTCTGGAAGAAGACCTGACCGAAGTCCTGCCGCCCGATGCGATCTCGAAAGAGGGGTTCGCCAACAACACGCAATCGATGGTTCTGTCGCCGCTGTTGATTGAATCGTATTTCGACATCGCCGAAGCTGCGCTGGATATGTGCCTGGTAAACGAAAACGCCAAGCCGGTCATTCAGAATTTTCGCGTCGATCTCGGGGCGGCAGTCAACGCGACGCCCTGCCCCGACAAACTCATTCTGGGTGCCAATAGTGAACTGCTGAATAATGCCGATCTGCTGGTCACCCAACTGCAACCATCGAAGCCGTTCGAGTACACGCCGTTCTCCATGCGGACCAGGTACGATTTCATCGAAGGCTATGTCGGGAACGACACCATTCGAGCCTGGCGCGCGTTCGACAGCATCTATCACTCGGTGTTCGCCTGCGTCCGCGGCACACCCGGCTATCCTAAGGGCGAGGCCTATCAAGCGGTCAAGCCCGGGTTGCTGCTACGGCCCTCGATTCCCAGTTCCGAACTGTTCGGACAGTCGAACACCTACGGCCCCATGGCCAACTTCAAGATCTCGCTGCGCGAACTTCCCGAAGGGGGAAACTTTCGCGTCCGAATCAATGCGGCTCGGTATGACGATGGCTTGCTCCTGGATGCTGGTACAAAACCGCTGCCCATCGGTGATACATCCATTTCCGTCAGCACTTCGGCTCAAGGAAATGCGAAGTTGTCCGACGCCGGTGTCTATCAGCTGGACGTCTATTGCTCGCAGGGAAAACCGGCGGGCCTGTTCAGACTGTCCATTGATGACCTCGACTTTGCCGGACAGTTGCTCGAATCGACGACGCCCTCGCCCGACCTCGACCGTCCGACTTCCTTTCTGCTGGCCCGCCTGACCGCCGGTGAACACAGTCTGACTGCCAGTTACGGCGATAATTCCCGCTTGAAACGCATCGTGCTGCATCGAGTTGACGAGAATTCCGAACTTGGAAAACGGTTCACACGCTTCGAACACAGATCGCCGTCGCTGGCTGTCTCAATCGGCTTACGACGCGATTGCGGCAGTACGTTGACTCAAGTGGGTGCAGCACAATCGATCTCCTCAAATGAGTTGAAGGAATATGTGTTCGGCGGCGCGATTCGTGATTATCCGAATCCGGATGTCGAGAAGGATAACGTCAATTACTTGGCGGGCGTGCGCGAGATCGGGGTCCGTAGCGAATACACCGACGGCCGCGACATGCCGCGAATGCTGATTCGTTCGGTTGAATTCGAAGGCCCCTACTACGAGACCTGGCCGCCCGAAACTCACCGCGGCATCCTGTTCGAATCGGGGAATCGCGACAATCCCGCCGACTACGCTCGTGAAGTCCTGCAACGCTTTGCCACTCGAGCGTTTCGTCGGCCTGTCGGCGACAGCGAATTGCAGCCGATTCTTGATGTCTGGAAATTTCGCTACGAACATCGACGTGACTTTCAGCAAAGCATCAAAGACGCGCTGCTGGTCGTGCTGACGTCGCCGCAGTTTCTGTTTCTCATCGAAAACAGCAGCAGCCCCGAACCGGAAGACCTGGAACCCTTCGAACTCGCGTCGAAGCTGTCCTATTTCCTCTGGAACAGTCCACCTGATCAGACGCTGCTCGATCTGGCCACACGAAATCAATTGTATCAGGCGCTGGACACTCAGCTCGATCGCATGGTGCAGGACCCGCGATTCAGTCTGTTTGTGAACCAGTTCGTGTCTCAATGGCTGAGTCTCGACAAATTTGACGTCGTTGCGACCGACGGCACGCGGTACCCCACTCTGACGCGCGACACCAAAACTCAACTACGCCAAGAGCCCGTTCAATTCGTCCAGTATTTGATCCAACACAATCGTCCCGTCAGCGACCTGATTCAATCCGACTTCATCGTCGCGAACGAAGCCGTTGCCAGCTATTACGAGTTGGGTGACCGTAGTGAGAGCGGATTTCAGTTCTTGCCGATCAAGCACGATCGGAAAGGGCTCGGAGGAGTGCTGACGCAGGCGAGCATCCTGGCGGGGCTGTCTGACGGGCGCGAATCGAATCCAATCAAACGCGGTGCGTGGGTTGCACGCAAAATCGTCGCCGAACCTCCAGACGATCCGCCCCCCAACGTCCCTCAATTGAAAGAGGAGGAAGGATCGCAACGGACATTGCGCGAAAAGCTGGAACGGCACCGCAACCAGAAAGGGTGCGCCAAGTGTCATTCGGGTATCGATCCGTGGGGTGTTCCGTTCGAGTTGATGGATGCCGGTGGGCTGAGAAAGAAGGCGGTCGACATCGATGCGAGTTCGACATTGCCCGACGGGCAACAGGTTCGCGATCTGGATGATCTCCGCGACTACCTCGCTCATGACCGCATCGACCAGGTGGCCTTCAGCTTCATGAAGCACTTGTCCGGTTATGCGGTTGGCCGGAGTTTGAGCTTTAACGAGATTGCGTTCCTGCGGGAACATGGCGTAAAGTTGAAGTCCAGCGACTACCGAATGCAAGAAATGATCCGCTTCATCGTCAGCAGCGACCTGTTCCTCAAGAAATAGCTGACCCGGCCGCGGGTCGGCGGGATTCGCGATTGACTTGGGTTTAGAATAGCAATGCGGTTCGCGCGTTTCGGATGAACCGCCGGTTCAGTGAAAGAGGTGGTCTCGCGTGGCCAAAGTGAATACGACGACTGCCGCTATCGAACTCGGTGCCCGTTTGCCCCGATAACCCGCCTTGCCCGCCTGCTTGTACAACCTTCCTCTGGACCGGAAAGCCGCCATGGGTTCGATTCGCCTGGACCGTCGAGCTGTACTGAAGGGATTGGCCGGAGTTACCTTGTCGTTGCCCGTCCTGGAAGCGATGGGCAAGGAAGTCGCCGAGGCGGCGCCGCGACGGTTCTGCGCGATGTACACCGCGAACGGCATGTCGCTGCCGAATCCCAAGCACGAGATGAAAGAGTGGAGCTGGTTTCCAACGTCTGAAGGCCGCGACTTCGAATTTGGCAAATCGACAGAGCCGTTGAAGCCCTTCCGTCAGCAACTCAGCTTCATGGGCGGACTGTATCACCCGAACGGAACCAAGGCCGACCCACACCTGTGTTCCGACATGTGGCTGACGGGAGCGCCCCTGCATAACCCCAAGCCGGGTATGTTCAACTCGGTGGCCCTCGACCAGGTCATCGCATTGCATACGAAACAATACTGTCGACAGCCATCACTGGTGCTGTCGATCGATGCAGGCGTCGGCTTTCTCTCACGCACCGGCACGATTTCCTACAATCTGGAAGGCAAACCGATCGCGGCCGAAAACAATCCGCGTCGTGTCTTCGACCGGCTGTTCCGAGGCGACCGCACGTCGCTGACCACGCAACGCGAACAACTGCAACGCCGCATCAAGCTTGTCGACGCCGTGCTGGACAACGCCCGGTTATTGAACAAACAACTGGGCCAATCCGATCGTGAAAAGTTGGACCAGTACCTGACGTCGCTCGACGAGATCGAATCGCGATTGACGGCATCGGAAAAGTGGATCGACATTCCGCTGAAGTCGCAGGACTATTCCCATCTGAACCTCGACGCGACCAACGAAGGTGAACCGCGTGAGTACTACCGGAACATGTTCGACTTGATCGCTCTTGCCTTCGATGCCGATATCACACGCTCGGTCACGTTCATGTTGAATCGTGAAGACGGAATGGGGATCAGCGATACCTTCCCGATCAAGCTGGGCCTGAATCGGACGCATCACAACCTGTCGCACGCCGAAGACAAGGACGGACAACTGGCCTTCGCGAAGTACGACCTGTTCCTTAGCGAGCAGCTGGCTTACTTCATGTCGCGACTGCAGCAGTTCCACGACACCAACGGTAGCGTCCTCGACAATACCATCGTGCTCTACGGCAGCGGCGCCAGCACGACGCACAACCCCACCAATCTGCCAACCCTACTCGCCGGCGGCGCCAACCTGGGCCTGAAGCACGGCACACACTGGCGCCAGCCGAACACACCTATGTCGAACCTGTATCTCAGCATTCTGCATTCGATGAAGATCGAAGAACCAAACTTCGGCGACAGTACGGGCGTATTGCAGAATTCGATCTTTTCCGCCGTTTGACCCGGCCGCGGGTCGGCGGGATTCGCGATGGAGTTGGGTTCAGAATAGTTGCGTCGTCCGCGCGTCGGAAACGGGATAGCGCACTCTTGGATGTTGTAACGATACCAGCGGATTGAGCAGACGATTGTTCTCGGATGGGAATTGGCACGCGACTCTGAAAGCGGCGACAACGTTCGACGAACCTCTCGCAATCGTTCATGATGAATCACGCGGGTGATCTTGAACCAAGCATGGCTCAATGGCGAAAGGGCATTCATGTCGGAACATCGTTGTTGGACTAGTCTCTGTGCATTCGGGCTAATGCTGACTGCTGTCAGTCCACCCGTAGAATCGGCTGAGCCGACTTGGAAAGCCGGTACCGCCAAGGCCGTGATCACGCCCCAAAAAGCTCAATGGATGGCTGGTAATGGCAGCCGGACAGCACCCGCCGACGGAAAACTGCACGATCTGTACATCCGAGTTCTCGCACTTGAAGACCAATCAGGCCATCGTGGAATCATTCTGGCAAGTGACACGTTGGGTATTCCCAAAGTGATGTACGACGCCATCTGTGGGCAACTGAAGACTCGATACAAACTCGAACGATCTCAGGTGATGTTGCACGCCTCGCACACGCACTGTGGCCCTGTGCTCAAAGGTGCCTTGCACGACATCTATCCGGTGAACGAAGAACAGTTGCGGGATATCAATGACTATTCGGACTGGCTGACGAACGAGATCGTGACAACCGTGGGCAAGGCACTTGATCACCTTCATCCGGCTCGTTTGTCACGCGGGCAGGGAGTGACCGACTTTGCCGTCAACCGTCGCACGAATCGAGAACCCGACGTCCCTGCCTTGCGCCCGCAGAACCTGTTGATGGGACCTGTCGATCATTCGGTTCCGGTCCTTGCCGTTCACGGGGCAGATGACAAACTGATTGCCGTCGTCTTTACCTACGCTTGCCACAACACGACGCTCAGCTTTCAACAATGGTGTGGCGACTATGCCGGCTTCGCGCAATTGACATTGGAACAACGTCATCCGGGATCAATGGCGTTGTTCTGCATGGGGTGTGGTGCAGACCAGAACCCGTTGCCGCGCCGAACCGTCGAACTGTGCCATCACTACGGCAACAAGCTGGCCGACACTGTCACGTCAGTACTCAACCAGCCGATGACGCCGATTGCATCGAAGTTGGAAGTGCGGCATCAGTTCATCACGCTACAGATGGATCCACTGCCGCCGGTCGAACGATTGGAGGCCATGTCGGCCGAACCTGTCAGCTATTCGCAGCGTTGGGCGTCACGCCTTCTGAAGGACGTGCGTGCGGGGATCGCGCATTCTCGCGAATACCCGTATCCCGTCCAGGCCTGGCGCCTGGGAGGAGATCAACTTTGGGTGACGCTGGGTGGTGAAGTCGTCGTCGACTATGTGTTGCGACTGAAAGCAGAGCTGGGCGAGCAATCGTGGGTCAGCGCGTACACGAACGACGTGATGGCTTACATCCCGTCTCAGCGAGTCTTGCTCGAAGGAGGCTACGAAGGCCAAAGTTCAATGATGGTTTATGGACTGCCAACCGAACGCTGGTCGTCGGATGTGGAAGAACGAGTTGTAGCGGGTGTCCATGAGATCGTTCGGGCGCTAGACCGTTAAGCACACGATTCTTGAGTGCCATCTGACCACGCCAGCGTCTTCGTCTTCTAAAAATGGGACTGGCTCGGCCCTGCGTGCCTGTCCCATTTTTATGGTCTGCCATTCTGCCTTCAAACTCTACTTCGGCAAACGGTCATCGCGAACTTTTGTCAGGTTACCTTGCAAGGCCTGCATGAATGCGACGAGGTCTTCCTTTTCCTGAGCGTTCAAGTTCAGCTTCTTGATTTTGTCGCTCAAATTTGGATTGGGATGTCCACCCTTGTCGTACCAGTCAACGACTTCCTCGAGCGTCTTCAGGCTGCCATCGTGCATGTACGGTCCGGTCTGTGACGCGTTTCGCACAGTAGGTGTTTTGAATGCCCCGCGATCCTGATCAGTTTTCGTGACCTCGGCGCGACCGATATCGGGCTTAGGCTTGTCCATGCCGATGCCGATATTGTGAAACTTTTCGTCGGTGTAGTTGGCACCGGCATGGCAGGCAGTGCAGTTGGCCTTGCCGAAGAACAACTCGCGACCACGAATCGCGGATGCTGAAATCGGGTGCGCATCGTTGGCTCGTTTCAACCGCCAATACTGAGCATACGAATCGGGATCGTCCTTTTTGAACGCCGCCAGATCTTTCAGATCGTCGCCAAAACTTTTTCGGAAATTCATCAGCGGTTCGTAGTAGTCAACAGGAGTTGGTCCCGTCACGAGCACTCGTTCGAATGAAGCGATCGCCTGAGCCGCAGTGTCGATCGTGACTCCCTTGCCGGGGAAAATCTTGTCGAACTGCAAGCGGTATCCTTCGACACCTTTCAGACCGTTGATCGCTGCTTCATGGGTGTGTCCCATTTCGATGGGATTGGCGATCGGTCCCTTAGCCTGTTCTTCCAAACTCGCGGCCCGACCGTCCCAGAACTGGAGCGTACTGAGAATACGGTTGTACGCGTTCGGCGAATTGCGGCCGCCAATCTGTCCGCGGATCCCCTCGCCAAACGTCGTGTTGCGACCATAGGCGTCTTCGGGATGGTGGCAACTGGCACAACTGACGCTGTTGTCAGCCGACAGTCGAGTATCAAAAAACAGTTGTCGCCCCAATTCGATTTTGGCGCGCGTCAACGGATTGTCCTTGGGAATAAAGACATTGTTTGAGCCTTGAATCAAGCCCTGCGGTAAGACGACATCCAGTTCCTCAAAATTCGATTTATCGGCCAGCCATTTCTGGATCTGCTCAGTTGTCAGATCGCCCTCGCCTGGAATCCCGCTAGTAAGATCGGGCGTCCCCAACACAACCTTCGGACGACCCGCTTCTTGTCCTTGTGCCGCGCCCGCCAGGACGCTGAAGACACACAACCACACAAACTGTTTCATCTATCACGTCCCTCGAAAACGAAAATCCAAACCCCACGATCAGTCAATCGAAATCAGCGGGGCGAACCATCATATGCTGTGCGAAGAGTATTGGCGCGCGGACGTCAAAAGTCCAAGCGTAGGCACCCTGTACGTGCGAAGCCGAAATATCGGCACGAAGGCGATCGAGTCACGCGTCTGTCACGAGGTCGAAGCCAGGGAGGATCGCGGCAGTTTTCCAGCCAGCCACCAGGTGCCGCCAAGCACCACTCCAGCCGGAATCGCGATCGAAATCAATGCGATCCCGTGCTGATGACTCCAGCTCTGATTCGCAATTACCGCGGCATAAGCCCACAGCGCCAACAACGGAATCGCCTGTGGCACCAACGCTTCGCGGAATAATCGAGTCCAACTGAGACCCAGATTGCGAACTGCATACGGTAACAGAATACCAAGCTCGATGACCGTCACAGGAATGGCGGTGCCCCAAGCGACACCTTCGATTCCGAATCCGGCACACAGCGCCAGGCTGAGACTGAGGTTCAAGACCGCTTCCACGACGTAAATGCACGCCGGAACTCGCACGATTCCCAGACCAAACAGGAACGCTCGCAGGATACTGCACGGCAATGCGATCAAATGAGCCCCCAGCAGGACCATCAGGATGCGATGCGCCAACAGATGATTCTCGGGAGTCAGCTTCGGACCAACCCACAAACGTAATACGTCGCCGCCGAAGTACCAGGCGCCGATATACAGGCTGCTGATCAACAGAACAACGATTCCCAGGGTCCTAAGCAGGAACCGCAATCGTTTCGATCGGTCTGCCTCGGAGTGCAATGCACCCGCAGTGGGCAGACAGATATGAGCGATCTTATCGATCGGCTGGCGACAGATTTGAGCCAGCCGCAGTCCGAAGTAATAAGGCACGATCGCTTCCTTACCCAGCATGAACCCGATCACAATGGTGTCAGTCGCATTGATTAACTGCGACGCCACCGTGTTGATGAATGACATGATGCTGAATGAACCACATTCACGTAGCGTTTCGCGATGAACGTGTTTCCACTTCACCTCCAGATCGGGCAGCAGTCGATAGGCGAAGAAGACGTAGGCGGCGTTCTCGCCAACGGTGACCAGAAAAAAGATGCTCGCGATCACGACGATGCCCCATTCGGCACGCAACAGCGTCAGAAACAGGATCAAACGAGTAATGTCTGATGCAAAAGCGACGCCTCGTTCCAGGTCAAAGCGTCGTAGTCCATGCAAGACACCTCCGTACGATGTACCTGACATCGAAATGGCGACATTCAGACCAAGGATCAGGCAGGTGATCCGTACCTGAGTCAGTTGATCGCCATCCCAACCACCCCACCAGTGCGCGGTCGCCGCCAGCCCGACCGCGATCGTCAGAGCGATACAACCCAGGCCGCGAAAGACAAATGTGACTAGTGACACGACCTCGTTCATGCCACGTTGGTCTTTGTCGGAATGGTACTTGGCAACATACCGACTGACCGTTTCGCCGAATCCGCAGTACAGCAGGTTGGCATATCCCGCGATCGAATTGATGAACAGCCAGTTGCCGTAGGTCGAGACCCCCAGGACTTCCAGCGTGTACCGCGTCAGAAAAAAGCCGATCACCATGTTGCAGGCGTGCACGCCCCAACTGGCAAGGACATTTCGTTTGACAGAACTGGCCATCGTCATCCGCAGGTCTGAAGGGTCATTTGAAGTTCTCGCGTTTTGCCTCAGTCCGTTTCCGGAGTGCCCATCTGGCAGTGCCTTGGAATTCCTGTTTGAGGAACAGAGCGATCACCGGTGGCAAAGTACGATCGCGATCGACACCTATTCCAGTTTTCAGACTGAGATTCCAAGTCTACGACAGGATTCAGATTTAGCCGGATGCGGAGCCGACCTTTCGCAACCAAGTCCCATGTTGCAAAAAGAAAGGACCTGATTTGCGGAGAAGTAAGCAACCGGCAACACAGCACGAACGTCAAATTCGTCAATGTCGAAACAACTGATATGACTGCGTCACCGCCATAGCCCGCCGGTTCGCATCGCGCAGGTGCATATGACAGGGACATCGCGGGATTTGACTAGGCCATCTTCGGCTGTAGCCCCCATCGACTCGCTGCCTGTGGGGGCGACGAATCATCGACCCGGCCACGCGGAGGTTTATCGAATCGCGCGCCCTGGCACTACAGATTCTTCGGGAGCGCGACGGCGTACAGCATCGATACCGACCCCATCGACAACAGCGTGAAAGCCGCCCATTCCGGCGGATCGATCACCGGACGCTGTTCCTTGTCGACAACTTGTTTAGCCAGCATGCCTCGGATGCCAGGATCCTTTTCTGTTGGTTGATGCAACACGACTTTGTCGATCGCCAGAAAGGCCAGCCCCCACAGCGTGACAAACATCCCCGCGGCAAAACAGGACGCGCGCATCATCGCTCGTTCCCTTCAGATAGACGGTAAACCCGGATCCATTGATCCAGACGTACGGCAATGAGCGCGCATCGAAGTTACATTGGCGTCCCGCGAGCCTGAAACCAGAGCATCTAACCCTTGTTTCAACGCGATACGTCCGTGCGACACGCACCAGCCGAACCAGTTCGTATTCGGTCTGATCGAGCGGTCTACATTCAGGACTTCAGCTCATTCCGTGGTGGAAAACGATTCAATCCAAACCCGAAGTCAGCCCTACCAATTCAGCAGGATCTGCCGATTCTCCGGCAGGGAGACGCACTCGTGACAACGAACTCTGGTCACTCGCAACCGCGCGACGGCGATAAGCCTCCCAAACACGGCAATCCATTCAACGCGCGAACGATCGACCTACGTCTGACCCGTCGCGCGACGCGCATAATTGCCGGCCGTGGCGGCCCCCAATTGCGTGTCGTGTCGTCATCCAATACGCTTCCGTGACAGGCAGGTCACTTGTTGTTCTCATGAGATGTGACGATATGGATTTTCTTTCGAAGTGGTCGGTCGGACTTGCGTATTCTGACTTCCTGAAACGTTACGCATCACCCGATCAAGCCCGACGCTGGGATGCCACGTTCCAGGAAGTAGTGCTGAATGCTGAGCAGAAGGCACTGCTACAAGGATTTCAACGCGACATGCTGGTGATCGTCGTCGCTGGCACCTGGTGCGGTGACTGTGTTCAACAATGTCCGATCTTCGAACGCTTCGCTCTGGAAACGTCACGACTGCAGATCCGCTATTTCGATCGCGATGATCAGGGTGATCTGTCCGATGCCTTGTCGATCTGCGGTGGTCGGCGCGTTCCGTCGGTGTTGTTCATGGCCGAAGACGGCGCTCCGTGTGGGCGCTATGGCGATCGAACACTTGCCAAATACCGTGACTCCGCCGCATCACTGACAGGTGCCGCTTGTCCCACGGGGCTGGTACCCCAAGCGAAATCTCTGCAAGCCGCCGTCATTCAGGAATGGCTGGAACAATTCGAACGAGTGCAATTGATGTTGCGCCTGTCGCCTCGACTGCGTCAGAAACATGGCGATTGATACGAAGATCGCAAATCCGCCGCGAACTGTCATGATCATCGGCGATCCACACCGAGCCGAGATGCGAGCGCTCGTCGACTGGATCGGGAGCGAAGTCTTGTCGCCGACGATTCGATTGATCGCCAACGATATTTCGCATGCGTTGATGCAGTGCAAGGCCGACCGGTTTCCTGATCTGGTCATCGTGCTGCAAGGCTCGCCGCATGAATACCCGGCCGTGCAGATCAGCCAGTTCCTGGCATTCACTCCGTTGTCGAGAATCGTGGTTTGTTATGGAGCCTGGTGCGAATCGGACGGCCGCAATCAGAGCCGGCCGCTGTGGCCCAACGCATTGCGAGTCCCCGTCTGGGCTGCCACTTCGCGGATCGGACGCGAATGGAAATTGATCAATGATAAGAGCGCCGGTCAGCCATTGCCGTGGTCCGCATCGCGCGAAGAGGTTTTTGCCGCCGATCATATCGACCAACCGATATGGCAACTCACACCGCCGATTCTGATCGACTCACCCGATCCCGAATACCAACGATTTCTGTATCAGCTTTCCAGCAGCCTGGGATACCAGATTACGACCCAAGCACCAGCCACAATTTTGTTCGACGCCGATCCTTGGGGACCCGCACGAGCCAATGCCTTGCGCGCACTGCAGAATCAGCATCCAGGTGCAACGATCATCGGACTAACCAGTCTCTGCCATCCGGATCAGGCCATCGAGCTTCGTTCGTTGGGCGTCATCCAGATCAAAAACAAGTTGGGAATCGCCCTCTGAAGGGCCCGTCGAATGTTAGCCCGCGATCGTGCTCGTCGATTGGGTGACGCGAAGCATCCTGTGGAGGCCATCCCTACCCGCACAAGCGACGGACGGGCTAGACCGAACACAACTCAACCAAATGGCCATCCGGATCGTTGATGAACAGTTGAATTGCACCATCAGGTCGCTGCTTGGGTGGCGACACGAATGGTACTCCCATCTCGGCGATTTTTTGTGCGGCGGCGTGGCAGTCATCGACCAGAAACGCGAAATGATGTCCTCGTGAGTTCGCGCAGGCACCGGTGCCCGCTTTGCCCGATCCTTCAAATTCCAGGATCGTGTGAATTAACGTTGGGCCCGCTTGAAACCATTGTCCCGCGAATGTGAACCCCGGACGAGGCACTTCTTCCATGCCTAATACGTCGGCATAGAACTGCCTGGTCGCGGCCAGATCCTTGACGACGATCGTCACATGATCGAGCGACTTCACTCGCAGCGCGGCATTCGTGGTAGCCATGTCAATCTCGTCTCTTGAACACACGTGGGAGTCGATTTTCTATTGTCATTGTCGGATGAGCCTGTCGAGTTTGTCAAAGGGTCCACATGTCGAATTACATCGACGGGCATTGACGTGGATCGACGCGAGTTTGACGTGCCACTGGTTGGCCGTCCGCGGACAACCAGTGCCTGAGACGACGTAACAAACGGACTCTGGAAGAAGTTGAACACACCAAACTTTCAATTCCGCTTTACCCCGTGCCCTTTTTTCCCGTCAACTCTGCATATCGAAAACACTCGACCAGATGATCGTTGACCATGCCCGTCGCTTGCATGAAGGCATAACAGATCGTGCTGCCAACAAAGTTGAATCCACGCTTCTTAAGATCTTTACTCATCGCGTCGGATTCAGCGGACTTCGCCGGCACGTCACTCAGACTGTTACGTTTCGGGTTCTGCGGCTCATGCTCGACGAAGCCCCAGATGTACTTATCAAAGCTGCCAAACTCGTCCTGGACGTGCAAGAAACTCTTCGCATTCTGGACCACCGATTCGATCTTCAATCGATTGCGGATGATGCCGGCATCCAGCATCAACTTTTCGAGCTTCACGGGCTTGTAGCGCACGATGGTTTTGGCGTCGAACTGGTCGAACGCCTGGCGATAATTCTCACGCTTCTTCAGTACCGTTTCCCAACTGAGTCCCGCTTGTGCTCCTTCCAGGATCAGAAATTCGAACAACAAGCGGTCATCATGCAAGGGCACACCCCACTCTGTATCGTGATAACTGATGTTCGGTTCTGTTTTGGCCCAGTGGCAGCGGACGATTTCTGTCGTAGAGCGTTTCCTGGCCATCGTGGTTGTCCTGTCTGTCGACAGCGAGCGCTCGCTGGAGGCATTAACTATTGTGGTGATGCCGCTTCGATCGCGTGCAATTTGCCTGTCAAAATCTCTTGCGCGTGTTTGAGGGAATTGGCGAAGAAATAGCCGAACACGCTCGCACCGATCGCCAGAGCGACCATGCACGTCCAGCGAGTCCGCGACCACGTTTGAATATGCGGTGAGAACCCCAGCAAGGCTAACCCGCCCGAAATCGTCACAACGGCATCGAAACTGGCGCGCTGCCAGTATGGCCCGCCAAGATGCAGCCACATGCCGAATTCGTCAAACGTCAGGCCAAGTCCAATCGCGTAGAGGACCGTCCACACATCCAGGACACGGCCCGCAGGACGGATCACCAGCACCACGCCACCCGCCGCCGATAACAGAAAGATGCCGTAGTTCAGATGATGCACGTGAGTCCCCTTCACGTGTAGATAAAGGTCCGGCATCAACCGATCCATAATTAGGAAGACGACGATCCGCGACGCCATGAACGTCAGCAGAAAGACGTACAGAATCAGCCGAATCGTGCGGCGCTGCGCCTTGCGAGGATCTGCGGCAATATCAGTGCGATTGCTCATCGGGTCGATTCAAGGATTCAAAGTGACGCACCGGGATCGCATGCTGTTCCAGCTCGGATCCCGACTGCCGCGACCGCCAGACAGATCCAACCGATCAGGAAGGCAACGCCACCCAACGGAGTCACTGCGCCCCACTTCGTGACACCGGATAACGTCAGGACATACAGGCTGCCCGAGAACAAGACGATCCCCAGCGAGAACGCCCAGGCTGCGGTGTTGCATGCACGAGACCGCCAGCGCAACGAGATCAAGCCGGCCGCGATCACTGCCAGACCGTGGTACATCTGATACTCAGCGCCCGTTTTGAAGTCGTTCAAGAACTTGGCCGACAGAGGCACGGTTTGCCCGGCGACTTCGCGAGTTTTGCCGGCATATTTGGCCACAAACACCTGATCCAGACCATGCGCTGCAAAAGCTCCCATGGCGACCGACAGCGCACAAAAAACCGCACCGATCGCAATCCAACGTGATCCAGTCATCTTGCCCTTCATAAAATCAACGAATCACTTCTCATCGCGTCCTGACTGCAACAATATCGCAAGCAGCGCACGAAGCGAACCCTGCACAGCGGTGTTACTCGGTTCCATCTGCAGCCGGACGGGATATTGTTAGAAAGCTCGCAACGGCCAAATCGGCGGATTTTACCGATGATCACTTCCTTTGCTCGTAAATAGGATGCAAGGCAATCTCAGCACGACGATTTATCACAACCGCCATTGATGTGAAGACCCGTTCGAGTTAGAGGATACGACAGAGAAAATGATCTGTCCCGGCTCCCCGTGACGGTGTGCCGAAGGACGAGGGCCAACGCCTGATGCGGGCGCAATTATGAATCGTTTCGACGACCTGGTTTGAATCGTTCCCCGCGTTCAACACGCTGACAAGGCGGAAATCGATGCGTCCACTTGTTCTGTCACTGTTGTTTTTTACCAGTGGATGCGCTCTCGTTCGTTCACCAGAGGATCGTCTCGCGAAGAATCGTAGCGGCTCCGATTTCAAGTCATGGCTTGGATTTCCGGCCACCCCAGCCGGAGAAGGGCTTGAGATCGGGCAATATTGTCAATTTGACTTCGCGGAGGGCGATGCTAAAGCATCACTTCCGGGGTTCCTTTCTCCATCACGGTCCAAAACGAGAATTGGCGGTCGCATCGTTTCGATCGATAGCGATCATGTGCTGCTGACAGATGTCGTCGAAATCGTCGACTCGTCGTCTGCTTCGACGACGGTCGATGGTTCACAGGGAGGCGGCGGCAAGACACCGAAGCGGCCGGTCGGGCGAGCGTTGTCCGGCGACCCGAACAAGGAATTCAAGTTTCCGCTGCGAAAAATGGAACACGTGAAAATGTTGGATCGCTAATCCGCCGCAGTCCGCCACAGGTGGCTGATCCACAGGGCGGTACACGATTAGATCGCCGTTTGGATTCGCCAGATAGAATCCCTCATCTCGAAAACACCAGATTGACCGTTGGCTCACAGGATCCAGTCAGCCCCAGCGCTCTATCAAGTGCTGTTCGCCCTGATGACACACAAATGAGGAAGTGTGTGTGTGTGTGTCGATGGTCGACGCGTGCTGAAGAACCATCTTTGATGTGACACACGTGTGTGTTCGATCGGACGAGATTGCCTTTCAATCGTCAGAATCGACCAGCAATTCATCGTCGCTCGACAGCGTATCACCGAAGGTTCGTCCTGGAATCGGTTCCCGCGACGTGTCGACTTTGGAACTCATCGGCTCGGCCGCTGATGAGGTCGCGGGTTCATCGTCGTCTAATAGGTGTTTAGCCGCTCGTTGCGGAACTCGCGCTGGTTGGACGTCGTCATCTTCGAAATAGGCCTTCAATTGGTGCGTTGTCCGTGGTTTGCGCTCGGGAGTTCGCGATGATTGAGGCTGTTCTTCATCAAGAGCTTTAGGTTCGGTTCCCGGATTGATCTGGCGGCTTCGCGACGGTGCCAGGTCTGCATTGGACCGTTGTTGTTCCAACAATTGCTGGACCATCACTTCCAATTGACGCACGCGAGCGGCATCGGGCGATTCTTTACCAGGATTCGTATTCGGCGGAACTGGAGCGGACACGACCGGAGCTTGCCCCAGCGCCTGCATCACTTGACTGCCAGAGTTGGCCACTGGTCCGCCTGCTTGAAGAACTTGTCCTGTGGCCAGCGGCGCACTCGGAACTTCGTAGCTGGCTTGTTGAATGGGATTCAGAGTCGGATCGGTGCTTGCGACACCGTTCAATGGGGTGGCTTGTGGATTCTTACTCAGCGAGATCGTCGTCGTTCGTCGCAGTTTGTCGTACATTGCACCGACTGCCGCCTCATCAGGCAGCATCGGCTTCGCGTCTTCACCTCGCAGAATACTCGACTTGTTGGGATTCAGCGCCACCGTCTTAAAGTCCGAGAAGATGATCGGACTTTTCTCGACGTTCTCCCGATATCCAACGCGGAGCGCACACTGAGCGTTGGAAACCCCGCGGCGAACATAAGGAACGAACATGCTGTAGCACGGGCCGTACGCGGATTCGCAAAGGTGGACATTCCACGAGCCTGGACTGAAGTCAAATTGCCGCAATGGCTTCATCTGTTCGTCGACGGTTCCCTGATCATCGAAAAGATAGACGCGAATCAAACCATCAACCTGGACAGGTATGGGGGATCGCCCGACGAAGAACAGGATCTGTCCCGTAAAACCCTTACAAGGAACGCCTTCTGGGTCAACGCCATCGCCCGGCGTCCACAAACACTCGATCTGGTGGACCGGATTTTTGGCCGAGGCCTTGGGAAACTGTTTCGCGAACGGAGAAGAAAGCGTTGCGCATCCCGTCAGGCTGCCAAGCAATAGTACGCATGTGAGCGACGAAATGATCCGTGACACACCAGACATCGGTCAAACTCCCTTATTGCCAAGGCTACTGAGGATTCTGTCGCGAATGGCCTGCCGCTTTTGCTGGAAGGCTTCACTGCTTCACGGTGATCGCAAATCAGTTCTTTTCCTGGGTTTGGTTCAACGACCGCTTCTGCTGCTGTTCATCGAAAATCCGTTGCGCTGTCGCGGCCCGTTTCTTGGAAGTCGCGGGTGCCACCCAGTTCGCTGTCGAGACCTTATTCTTCGCATTCTCGCTTTCCGTCGCGGCAGCCCGCACGGCATTGATCCGAGTGATATTCGGGTCAGGCTGTGGCGGTGACGGCGGAACGTTCATCGGCGTCGATTCGTTGCCGGCCGGAATCGCTGCCGGCGGCATCTGTTGAAATGTGGTTGGTGGTGAGGCTGCCGGCGGTGCCGGCGGCACTCCAGTCCCAGGGCCCTGCATCTTCGGCGATTGAATCGGAACCGGTGGTCCAGGGTTTGGCAACGATGGCGTTGCGCCTGGGCCGACCCATGGCGTCGGATCGCCATCGAACACATCTGCTGGCTGAACAGCTCGCAATGGACCATGCGCTTCCTCTGCTTCACTTTCGATGAAGTGCATGCGACCCATTTCGATTTCCTTGAAGCACTCCTCATCTTCCGGACCGTTGATGATTCGTGGTGTCAGGAAGATCAGCAGTTCGGTGCGTGCCGTGGTGCGCGAATCGTATCGGAACAACTGTCCCAGAATCGGAATGTCGCCCAAGAACGGAGCTTTACGGTTCGAGACTTCGTCGCGCGTACTAATCATTCCACCAATCACAATCGTACTGTTCGCTGGTACCAAGACCGTTGACTGCACGTTGCTCAGGTCAGTGATGCGTTGACCGACGGGCTGGCCTCGCGAGTCAGTCGTCACGTTGACGGTTTGCTGACTCAACTGACTGCGATAGGCATACATCTGGATCACGACGTTGCCGTCTTGGTTGATTCGCGGCGTCACTTGCAAGCCGATACCAGTATCGCGTTGCGTCAGGTTCGGTGAGATGACGCCCGTCGTGGCATTCGTCGTAAACGAGGTGACCGTCGGAATCGTTTGACCGACGAACACAGACGCCTGCTGGCTGTCGAGTGCTCGAATTTGGGGACGACTCAGGATCTGGATCTTCGTCTTCGCAGACAACGCTCGCAGCAGAGCGTTGACCGAGTCCGACCCGGCCGAAAGCACTAGGCCGCCGTAGCCTAACTGACCGTTCGTGCGACCAACCGAGAAGTTGGTCAAACTTTGACCACCGACCGTTGCCGAACTCGCCAGAATATTATTGCCCAAGGGAACGCCCGGGTTGTTGAAGTTAAAGCCCGGCGTACCTTCTTCAGACAGCAGGATCTGCGTGGTGGTCTGCACACCGCTACCACCACCGACGGTGTTGGTGACGGTCTGAGTAATGGGTGCCTGTTTCAAGCTGCGATCAAATAGCACGGGACTTTGCAAACCCAGTTCGACTCCGAACTCGTCAGTATTGTTGAGAGCCACTTCGACGATCAGGGCCTGAATCACGACCTGTTTGGGAACCGAATCCAACTGTTTGATCATCGCTTCAATGGTCGGGAAATAACGTGGCGAAGCACTGACCAGCAGATTGTTCGAGATCGTATCGGGAATCACGATCACTTCGCGTTCCAACTGTTCCACGTTGCTGACCAGGTTTGGGTCGGCTTGAGTCAGGTCCCGCTGTTGCTGGAAGAACGCGGTAATCGCCTGTGCGATCTGTGTCACAGGAGCGTTGTTCAGTCGAATAACCAGGTTCTGGCGAGCACGAAGATTGCTTTCATCCAGACGCAGCATGATGGCCTGCACGACAGTCAGCGCATCGGCACTCCCCACGGCGATCACGCTATTGGTACGTGTGTCGACCGAGAATTTGAGCGGAACCAGACTGCTGCTGGCATCATCGGCAGTTGCCAGTGCGATCCCCAACTGCTGTCGTTGCTGCTGTTGCTGCTGGTTTCCGCCTTGAGGAACGTTATTGAACAAAGCGTTTAACTGCTGCACCATCTGCGTCGCATCCGCATTGGCCAGGGTGAAGACTTTGATCTCGGACACAGTCGTCGTGGGACGATCGAGTGCCTTGATCAACGCTTCCATCAGGTCCATGCTCTTCTCGGTCGCAGTGACGATCAACGAATTGGCGTGTGCGTCAGGAGTGATACGGATGTCAGACAGAATGCCCGACTGGAGTTGTCGAGTGCCACTTTTATCGACGGCCAGGAACTTCAAAATCGTTCCCTTGGTCGCCTTGAACTGCTCATCAACTTGTCCGCCATTCAAACCGAGATTGGCACCTTGAGCACCTGCTCCGCCACCACTGGGGGACGAGACGGGCGGAGACAGCACACTTTGAATCGACGCGTTAATGACGGCAGACAGTTCCGTGGCGACGGCATTTTTCAGCGTGAATACCCGCACGACTTGTTCAGCACCGGCAATATCCCGATCCAGATCCCGGACCAATTTGCGAATCTCTTCGAGATCGCGAGGCAGAGCGCGGACAATCAGGCTATTGGAGCGTGGATCCGCAATCACCACCGCTTTTGCCGACAGTATCGTTCTGTTTTGGTAGAACGTCGTGACACTGGCAGCCATTTCGTCGGCAATGGCGTACTTCAACGGCAGCACTTCAAATTCGGTCTCGGGATCGACGGATTGATCCAAGTCATTGACCAGTGCCAAGATCGCCTCAATGTCAGCCTGCGGAGCCACGATCAGCAACGCGTTGGGCTTGTTGATGGGAATAATGGCCGCGCTTTGACGAGGTCGTGTCGCCGTACCCGGAAAGCGTGTCAGTCGGTCATAAACGGAAGTCAACAGATCACCCAACGAATCGGCATCGACGTTTTTCAGATACCGCAGATGCACTTCGGGCGCCGTGGCTTCGCTCAGCTTTTCGATCTGCTGAATGACTTTCAAAATCTGCTCGACATCGCGCTCGTTACCGCGGATGATCATGACATTCAGGTCTTCAATGACCTCGATATTCACTTCGCCCTTAAAGCTGCCCAGCGAATAACCGATCGCTCGTTGCGTGTCGTCCTCAGGCCGGCCACGGTTCTGCTGTGCGACCTCTTCCCGCCGAGGCGTGTCGTTTCGACGAACTCCATCGTCACGCCGCGAGGCGTCGTCATCCCCTGCTGCTGGAACGCGTCGTTGATTTTCATCAGCCAACCAGGCGGGCTTGCCATCAACCGGGCGTCGCGCGACCGCGTCGGATCCTCGAGCCGCACGCAGGCGGTCGATTTCTGCCGGCAATTGATCCGCGACCTGACACACGTACTTCGTGCTCGATTTGATCTGCGTCTTCAATTGATCTGCGTCAGGGCGATCGAGCACTTTCAATAGCTTGTTGACGGCGCTGATGTCTTTCTGAGTTCCGTCGATCAACAGTTCATTCCGGGCATCATCGATCGAAATCATGAAGCCCGCATCTTGATCGCTGTGGGCTTTCGAATCGGAACTTGCGGCCAGTCGCTCGACCTTGAACGCTGGCAATCCATTGCGGCCGCTGTCAATCAGTTCGGCCGATGACCTCAGCCCGCGATAAATCCGCTTGGACAGATCGACGGCACTGACATGTCGAGCCTTATAGGTCAAGTACGGTGCGGGGGCACCGACATCGTCCAGGCCTTGCGGCGCTGCTTCGAACGGATGTGGCCGTCGTGGTGGTGCGACCTCTTGCTCGGCGGCATCTTCGAGTCCCGTCTGGCGAATCACGCGATTGCCCGTGGCGTTACGAGGTGAATTCGAACGCTCGTTCGCCAGTTCAATCTCGGAGTTCGGCTGTCGCGACTTCGGCACGTTGTAACGAATCGATTTGTCGGCGACATCGTATTGGCGAATTGATGGCTCTCTCTCCTGCCTGCTAGGATTTGAGATCGATTCGGCACGGAATTGCGTTGTGCGGGCCATTTCTGACTGGCTGTCGCTGGCCGGTGTCGGCTTACTTGGCAGCACCGCCGGCGGATACTCTTTGCGGGTTTCTATGGTGCGAATCAAGACGAGCGAATGCCCCATCTCGAGCAGTCGCAGTCCTTGCGGCTGCAATTCCTTATTCAGGATTCGCATCGCCTCTTTGACTGTGTATTCATTCTTGTCGCGTCGTACGAATCGACCCGTTGGAAACCGGTCCGTGACCAATTCCATCTCGCCTGCATCCGCCAGATCTTGTAGGACCCGCGGCCATGCGGCCGAGACGTAATTCAACTTCATCCGTTTCTCGCCGGCCATCTGGCCAATCGACTTCTGTCCGTCGAATTTCTGTCCTTCCTCATCGTCGACATCGGCATTCGCTTTCGCCTTGGACTTGGTCGCCGCCTGAGCCGACTTGCCGGGCAGGAGATTGTCCGTCGCCCCCAGGCTCCACGCGGCTGCCATCAGCCCTGAAGCGAGGCCAAGACCGCTGAGCATTTGGCGAACCGACGAACGATTGCCTTGCAATCGCAGACCTGCCAGTGCCTTCATTTGTGAATCCAACTCATTCGGTTTCATAAGAATTCATCAATAAAGCGGACAATCCGGGCGCAATCGATCCAGTCGTTCTAATCGGCAAAGTCTCACAACTGCTTGATGGCAAACCCTCGCCAGACACTCCAAATTAAGGTTCCACACAGGTGTTGCGTCACGGCGCACGTGTAACTGAGAATCTGGAGCGGCGACCTGTCGCGCAGTCCGGCACAAACTGCCGCCCCCTGACGACCGGCACACCGCTAAGCCAGTTCGCAGACAAAGCGGCGTCCCTTGATTTAGAATTGGAACCCGCCGCCTGTTGATCGAACCTCGAATCTCAGACAGTGCCCCTACGCACTTGCATGAAAGCCCGGTATGCCGAAATTCGCCGTCATCCTGCCCGCTGCGGGAAAGAGCACTCGATTCTCGCAACAACGCAAGAAGGTTTTTGTTGAACTGAAAGGCCGACCCGTCTGGGTGCGCACCGCCGAACAGTTCGTGAACCGCGACGATGTGGTGCAGACCATCCTGGTCGTTTCACCCGATGACCTGGAATGGTTCAAAGAGAAATTCCGCCCCAACCTCGCGTTCATGGATGTCGAAGTCGTCACCGGCGGTGTCGAACGAGCCGACTCGGTGAAAAACGGACTGACTCGCGTCCGGTCCGATGTCGATTTCGTTGCCGTCCATGATGCAGCCCGTCCATTGATCGTCAAGGAATGGATCGATCAAGTCTTCAAAGCCGCGACCCAACACGACGCAGCCATCCTCGCGACGCCGGTCACCAGCACGCTAAAACGAGTGAACTCCGACCAGTCGATCACGGCGACCGTCCCACGGACCGATCTCTGGGCCGCTCAGACGCCTCAAGTCTTCCGTCGCCAGATCCTGCTCGACGCCTATGCCAAGCAGGGCAAACTGCATCCGACTGACGAAGCCGAGTTGGTTGAACAGTCTGGCCACACAGTGAAGATTGTTCCCGGCTCGCCCTTGAACATTAAAATCACAACCCCCGACGACTTCCGCATTGCCGAACATTTACTGGACGCCCTGCCAAAAGACCGCCTACCAAATTTCCTACACCCATTCGCCGACGAACGATCGGATCTATAAGCAGACCGGCGCCGCGCTTTCTCCCCGCCCCCCATCGCGCGAAAGACAATCATTTTCTAAACCCATCATGCGACTCGCACCCCACCGCGGCCGGCGGAGGTATTGACGGTTTGGAGAGTCGAGAATATACCTCGCGCGTCGAGTGCGCTTGCGCCACGCTCGCTTGGCATTTTGGTTCACGTCGGTTGTAGGTCTCTGACTGGTGGTCTGCCGGTTGGATGTCGAGTTCTTCATGGCAGCGGAGGCGGTTCATGATCAGTCTGCATCGTTCGTCTGCTGAACGTGGTCGAGGCCGGTGCTTGCCAAACCGCCTGATCAAACGCATTCTGACTGTGCACGGCGTGAAGATTGGTGGTCAAGTTCTTGTCGCAGGCTGTGCCGACGGCGAACTGGTGGCGTTGCTGGATCATTTGTCCTACGACGTGATGGGTGTTGATGATTCCCACGATCGTGTTTCGATTGCACGAGACGCATTTCCCCAATTTGACTTCCGGTATGAGCGACTGGAAGAATCGCCCCCCGCGGCGGACCACCAATTCGACATGGTGATCGTGCAAGACTTGCAGGCCTACCGACAGAACCTGATGGATCTGGGCTGTCGCAGGGCAACGGCCAATCTGATCACCTGTTTGAAACCGCGTGGCGATCTGGTGTTTGTGCGTCCGCAGGAAAATCATGGCCGCGGTTGTGCCTGGCACAATGTGTCCTGCTGGAAACGGCACCTGGCTTGCTTTCCCGGTGAATTGGAAACGAGGGTTCATCACGAATCGTTTTTCGATTCGTCCCGTTGAGACTGGTTATTTGGGACCCGATCACATTCCGACTATTTGACCGTCACGTTGACGCTGCCCGCGGAAAGCCATGCGAGCAACAGTTGGCGCGAGTTCGCCCGGCGCGGGCTGATGACGGGTCAGGGTCAGTGCTGTGCGGCCAAGTCGGCCGATCAGGCCGACATCATTCGCCGTGCAGCGTGATCGAGAGTCGGGATGCTTGCCTCGTCAAGGTTGGCTGGCATCCGACACCGCGGTCTCGTTGATGGAGAGCACGGTGACGTCCCACAGCTTCACCGTCTTGTCATCGCACCCGGTAGCCAGATGCTTTCCATCCGGGGCAAACAACACGGATCGAACCGTTCCCTCCTGGGACATCTTCAGCAGTTCGGCACCGCTGGAAGGGTCCCACAACCGGACTGTGCGATCAGCCGATCCGGTGGCGATCAATTTGCCAGAGGGTGCAATGGAAACCGATTCGATCTTGTTGCGATGTCCACGCAGAGTCAGCATGAATTCTCCATCGCCATTGTAAATTCGGACCAGACCATCGCCGCCGGCGGTTGCGATCATGTTGCCATCGCGAGAAAAGACCGCCTGCTGGATCGGTCCTTGCTGACCTTTCAGTTGGGCGAGTTCCTTGCCCGTTTCAACGTCCCACAAACGTGCCGTTCGATCCGAACTTCCACTGAGCAATCGTTTGCCGTCGGGTGAGAACGTGATGGAATAGACGTAATCACCATGGCCGATGAGCGTCTTTTGTTCCTTGTTCGTGCCGGCGTCCCAAATCTTGCAATCGCGATCGAGTGACGCGGTTGCGAACAATTTGCCGTTTGGCGAGAAAGCGATGCCCGTGACCTTCGCACGATGGCCGCGAATCTCTTTCAGTTGCTTGCCACTGGCGACATCGAACAACCGGATGAAGTTGTCCACATAATTGCCCATCGCGATGCGTTGTTCATCGATCGAGATGGCGACGGCGGGCAGGCCATACTTGAAGTCGTCCGACTTCCAGATCCGTTCGCGCTTGGCGACATCCCACAATTGCAACGAACCGGCAACTCGATAGGCACCGGTTCCGACAGCCAGTCGTTGACCATCTTTATTGAACGACATGCTGGAGACCGGCTGTTCGACATTCAACAGCACCGCGTTCAAGGCGGTGACCGCTTCGGCTGGTTTCAATGTCGGAGCTTTCTCGACATCGGCTGGCCTGGCATCGGTGACGTTCGAGACTCCAGTGTCCGCTTTCCACCGACGCAACGATTTGTCGACGCTACCGGCGACAATCTCGAGTGCTCCCGGCGCGAACGCCACTGCCGTGACCGCATCCGTCGGCCCACGCAATGTCTTGCGTTCCTTGCCATCGTTCGGATCGTACAGCTTCACTGTGCCGTCAAAAGCACCGGCGGCGAGCGTCCGTCCGCCGGGCGAGAACGACACGCACCAGAACATGACACCTTCGGCTCCGGCGAGGGATGCACGCTCAGTCCAATCACTGGTCTTCCACAGCTTGATTGTCGCGTCTTCGCTGGCAGTGGCGACAGTCGCACCATCGGGCGAACAGGCGACCGCACGTACCGCCGCCGTGTGCCCCTTCAGGGTTGTCACCGGTTGATGATTGCTCAGGTTCCAAACCGTTGCCGTACGATCGGCGCTGCCTGAAATGAGGAACTGTCCATCGTTGGTAAACACGACTGACCGCACCCCTGCTGTGTGACCGATCATCGTGGCGGTCACTTTCGCCTGAGCGATATCCCAGAGCTTGATCGTCTTGTCATAACTGCCGGATGCAAGCGTTTTGCCATCAGGAGCGAACGCGACAGCGAATACCCAGTTGTTGTGTCCGGTCAGATCGGCCAGCAGTTTTCCTGACTCGACTTCCCAGACCTTGATCGTTTTATCAAAGCTGCCGGCCGCGATTCGTTGACTGTCCTGACTGAAGGCAACACAGGCGGCAACATCGGAGAACGCCTCGAGTTCCCGAGCGGCCTTGCCGTCGGCGGCGTGCCGGATCGAGATCCGTCCATCTTCGCGCGCCAGAGCGATCCATTTTCCGTCGCGCGAATAGGCCAGCGATTGAATCGCTTCCGGTTCGGGAGCGTCGTTCACTGCCGCCGCGGGCGTCGCCGGTCGCGGCGTATTGTTGCCGTCGCCATCATCGTCAGTGCTGGCGACACTCGTTGTCGCCGAATCGCGGTCGAGTTTCGCTTTCTCGGTTTTCTTCTCGGCATCCCACAGTCGAGCGGTCCCGTCACGTGCGATCGACAACAACCACGCACCATCGGGCGAGATTGTGACAAACTTCGCACCGGTGTTCTCGCCGCCCAGGTCCGATAACAGTTCTTTCTTTTCGCCGTCCCACAGTTTCATCTCGCGCTCATTACAGGACGCCAGACGTTTGCCGTCGGACGAGATCGTGACCGACCGCACGCCTTTCTTGTGCCCCTTGATCGCACTCGTTTCTTCCCCTTTTTCAACATCCCACACTCGCACGGTCGCGTCCCATCCGACGGATGCCAGCGAGGCGGCGTCGGCTGTGAAGGCCGCTGATTCAACAAGTTCCTTGTGTCCCTTCAACGTTTTGTCGATCTTGTTCGCCATGACGTCAAAGATCGCCAGCCCTTCACGATCTTTGGCCGGGACGCCGGCCGCCAGCAGTTGGCCAGCTTTGGTAAATCCCAACGCCAGAATCGACGAGGCCTCGGGCTCCAGCGACTTCACGAATTTCTTGTCGGCAACATTCCAGATGCGGATCGTCTTGTCAGAACTGCTGGCCAGGACCAATTGCTTGCCGTCGGGCGAGAACGTCATCACATTCGTCTTCGCGACAGGACCCGGCAACGTCTGAGCGACCAGGCCCGTTTTGACATCCACCAGTTTGATGCCCGATTGGGGTGCGTGCGGACCGATCGCCAGCAATGACCCATCTGGCGAGAACGCGATCGTCTGGATTCGTCCGGCTTGTTCGTACTTCACGCCCGGCTTCGGTTCGGCGACGTTCCAGAACAACAGTTCGCCTTTGGAATCGGCTCCGTCAGTCACCGAGACTGTGACAACCCACTTGCTATCGGGTGAGAATGCCGCGAATCCCCATCCGGTCGCAGGCATCGGTGTGGCAGGTCGGCCGTTATTCGCGGCTTGTTGAGGCCGCGAGTTATCAATGAAATCGGTCGGTTCCACTTGAGCCGGCGGCGGTTGGTTGGCAGGCGACGGGGACGCCGGGTCATCCGCAGCCGTGATCGGGCTGGTTCCCACCAACAACAATCCCAGCAATGAAAGCGTTTCAAGTGATCGATTCAGGCTGTACATCGTTTGCGCCTCGCTGAAAGCCCGGTTCTTAGACGTGATGTCTATAGATTATGTCGGTCACGGACACAGACTGCCAGTGCGCCACAATCAAGTTCTCATTTTGTCAAATCGGTTTGTTGGAATCACGGCAGTTTGGCACAAGAATGACAGATTGTCGCCGATGGACGGTGGCAGATTGAAGTGGTTATACTGCCACTCGACGACGCCACGTGGAGAGTTGTTATCAAGTCCCATCCCCCTCTGTTGTCACCAATACCGTCCCGGTTACCCACAATTCCACACGATTTTTCAGGAGCGCCGCAGAACCGAATTGAGACAATCGACGTGGTGGTCACAGGACGCCTGACTTTGCCGTTCACACCTTTTCTCAGTTTAGAAATCGAGGTGCAATCATGGCTCTGTTTGAGATTGAGACCGACGCACACATCATGATCGCCTGGGCGGATGATCAGGCGGGTGCGGAAGCGATTTCGCTTCACAACTATCCCGGCGACCATATCAAACGCGTCGCTCGCCGACCTCATGATGTGTGGGTGATCTCCAAACGGTTGCTGGGAATCGAAGGCACCGGCGAACCCTGCGACAAAGCCCGCGATTGCCTCAGCCGATCCCGCGGCGACAAAGTGCATGCCATCCGGTTGTACATGCAGGACACCGGCACCGACCTCCACGAAGCCCAACGAGTCATCGAAACAAACATGTCCTTGGGCTGGTGACCCGGCCGCGGTTCGGCGGGGTTCGCGATTGAGTTGGGTTCAGAATAGCTAGGTCGTTCGCGCGTTGGAAACGGATTTGCATCTGATCGGACGCTTGTCAGGGCTGTGGTCGGCGCTTCGCTGACCACAGGTCTTGAGTATCGAACACAGGCCCTCTTTCTGCCGGGATGACGAACCGACTGGGGTGGGAAACGCGAACAATAAAAATCGGGTGGCCGTGGTCGGCGGCTTTGAGCCGCCCACAGAGTTGTCAGGTCAGTCTGGGGGTTCGATGACTCGCCCTCTGCCACCCGATTTATCCCTTCAATCCGCAACCCATTGCCTTATTCAGCAAGCACTCGACGGCTCGGCCGCGTCAACCTTTTCCCAATACTGTCGATGATCGAATACGTCACTGGCGTGACCAATAGCGCCAAGAGCAGACTGAGCGTCTGGCCTCCGATAATCACTTTGGCCATACTCGCTCGAGCCCCCGCGCCGGGACCACGGCCGAGAGCGATGGGGATCATTGCGGCAATCAGCATCACGGTGGTCATCAGGATCGGCCGCAACCGGGTGTGATTGGCTTCCATGATCGCGTCGTAGCGCCGCATCCCTGTCTGCCGCAGTTCATTCGTCTTGTCGACCTGCAGAATCCCGTTCTTTTTCACGATTCCGATCAGCATGAACAAGCCGAACATCGCATACAGATCCATCGGCGTGCGGAACATCAACAATGACAACAGCCCGAAGGGAATCGTCACGGGCAGCGCCGCCAGAATACTGACCGGATTCAGCCAGCTCTCGAACTGAGCGGCCAGGATCAGGTACATGAACAAAACACTCAGCAGCAGGGCCACCATGAAGTAGTAGCCGGTCTCACCGAGCATCTTGGCCTGCCCCCCGAACGTGACCTCGTATTCCGGCGGCAGGGTCATTTCCTTGGCGATCGCCCGCGCGCTTTGAATCGCGTCGTTCAGCGACTTGCCGTCAGGATGTCCCAGAATCGTAACTGTCCGCTGGCGATTGAAACGATCGATCTGACTGGGACCGCGCGCTTCGGTCAGAGTCGCCAGGCTGGAGATACGCACCTGACCGGCTGTCGGCGACGGCACGGTCAGACTTTCCAGGCTTTGCGGTGTGGCGCGGAATGGCCGGTCAGCTCGCAGCCAGACGTCGTACTGTTCGGTCCCTTCCTTGTAGCGCGACACGATCTGACCACCGACCAGAATATTCAGGCTGTTGGCAATCGTCTGCACCGGAATTCCCAGATCGCTGGCTCGATCGCGATCGATTGCGACTTGAACTTCCGGCTTGCGGAGCGATAGCGTCGAATCGATGTCGACCAGACCCGAATCGACTCGCAATTTGTCCATGAATTCGGCGGAATAACGCGCCAGTTTATCGATGTCAGGACCCTGGATGCTCAGTTGAAACGTGCGACTGTCCTGGCCTGACACTCCGATCGCCGAGACATCCGACACAGCCGTGCGCAGGTCGGGATAGTCCAGCAGGACCGCACGCGCCCGTTCCATCACTTCGAACTGAGAATAACGGCGCTCGTCCAGTTCCTTGATCCGAAAATAGATCGAACCACGAGTCACGTCCCCCTGCCCCTTCCCCGCCGCGCCGGTGTTCTGACCGATGATCGTGAAGCGGTGCACAACTCCGGGCAATTGGATCAATCGATTTTCGATCTCGGTCAATACTTCGTTCGATCGTTCCAGCGTGTAACCTTCGGGTGTGATATACGTGACTTGGAATTCGCTTTGATCGTCGCGCGGAACCAGATTCACACCCAATCGACTGGCGATGGGAATCGTCGACAAGAACACCAGCACGCACACAATCATCGTCACGATGCGAAACCGTAGCGACCACGCCAGGGCCTTGCCGTACAATGCGTCGATGGCGCGGTAGACAAACCCGCCTTTCGATCCGCCGTGCCCCGCCTCAGTCGGATCCAACTTCAGAAAATGAGCACACAACATCGGTGTCAGTGTGAACGACACGAACAGACTCATCACGATTGCGAAGGCCACGGTCAGGCCAAAGCTGCTGAAGAACCGTCCGACGATTCCACCCATAAACGCCACCGGAACAAAGATCACCACCAGCGACAAACTGGTCGCGAGGACTGCCAGGGCGATTTCACGCGTGCCGTCGCGCGAGGCGGTTATGGCATCTTTGCCGAACTCTTCCATGTGTCGGAAGATATTCTCATGCACCACGACCGCGTCGTCGATCACGATCCCGATCGCCAGAATTAACGCCAGCATCGTGATGTTGTTCAGCGTGAACCCCATGTAATGCATGAACAGAAACGTCGGCACGATCGATGTCGGAATGGCCAGTGTCGCAATCACCGTGGTTCGCCAATCACGAATGAACAGCAGAATCGTGGCCGACACCAGCACCGCTGCCAACAACAGGTGAAAATTCACTTCGGCCATCGATTCGCGAATGAACCGCGATTGATCCTGAATGATCTCAACCTTCACGTCGGCGGGCAACGATTGCTTGATCCGTTCCAGCCGCGCTTGCACCACGTCGGAGATTGCGACCGTGTTCGTGCCCGATTGCCGTTGGACGAACAGACTGACCGCGTTCTGTCCGTCGAGTCGGCTAAGTCCTCGTGGCTCTTCGATCGAATCTTCAGCTCGGCCGATGTCCTTAATCCGAATCGGATGCCCGCCATGATTGGCAACAATCAGATCGTTGAACTGGGCTGCCGTCTGCATGCGTCCCAAGGTTCGCAGCACCAGTTCGCGCGAGCGTTGATTGATGATGCCACCGGGAACTTCCAGATTCTGCGTTGTCAACGCGACGCGAACGTCTTCGACCGACAGCTCGTACGACGCCAGCTTTTCGGTGTTCACGACGATATTGATCGCACGGCTGCGGCCGCCCGAGACGAACACGGCTCCGACGCCTGAAACGGTCTGAAGTTGTTCCTGGATCTGATGCTTGGCGATTTCGGTCACCTCGCGCGTGTCACGGCGGCCCGAAACGCCGATCGTCATGATCGGCGCCGCATCCAGATCGAATCGATTGATGATCGGCGGCTCCATGCCTTGCGGCAACTGGTTCAGAATCGACGAGATCTTGTCGCGCACTTCCTGAGCCGCCACGTCGCCGTCTTTATCCAGTCGAAACTGGACAGCCACGTTGACCATCCCCTCGCGCGTTGTCGAACGCAGTTCATCAATTCCGCTGACCTGGTTCACCGCTTCTTCGATCAGCTTTGTGACCGTGGTTTCAATCTCTTCCGCACTTGCCCCGGCCAGATGAGCCGAAATTGACACGGCCGAAAGATCGACCTTGGGGAACAGATCGACACCCAGGCTGAAGTACGACACGACGCCCAGCACGACCGGAATCGCCACCAGCACCCAGGTAAACACCGGGCGACGAATACAGATTTCCGACAGATTCATTCGCGGCCACCTTCCGCTGAAGGCGACGCGGTCTGTTGTGGTGCACCAACTGGCGTTTTTGAAGCAGACTCTTTCACGGACGGATTCGTCTTCGGCGGACTCGCGTCAGGCGTTCGGATCGAAATCGCCGTCTGGTCGGCCAGGGCGTTTTGTCCGCTGGTGATCACCTGTGTTCCGACCGTCAGTTGTGGCTGCGCGACTTCGACCCAATCTGTCGTCTGAGTTCCCAAGATGACGGGGACTTCTTTCGCCTGGCCATTGTTCACCACAAACACTTTGGTGATGCCCGCGAATTGGACCAGGGCCGAAAGCGGTATCGTCGCCGCATCGGGGTCCAGTCGTGTCAGAATCGCGGCCTTGGCGAAGCTGCCTGGTTTCAATTCTCCCTTTGGATTGGGAACCTGGATTTCTACCTGAAAGGTTCGTGTTTTCGGATCGATCGTGGGATAACAGCGCGTTACGGTTCCGGCAACGGGCGTCTCGGAATTCGCGACAAAGACCTGGACCTGCTGATCCGGCTTCACCTCTGACGTATGCCGCTCCGGCACCGGCACGCGTAACTTCAGCGTTTGATTAATCACGATCCGAAAGATCTCAGTCCCCGGCCGAACCAGAGTTC